>QWCK01001273.1_pt1 | contig 66268 bp, 56 predicted proteins | sample 1972571 | NCBI WGS metagenome assembly QWCK01 (sample SAMN09866710, study PRJNA288562) | Human gut metagenome isolate term2_stool, whole genome shotgun sequencing... | isolation source: gut | host: Homo sapiens | place: USA: California | reverse complement strand
ATGGTATCTGCATATGTTTTCAGGAACTCATCATATGTATCTATTGTTACATCCGGGTTGTTTTTGTATAACAGAGACTGGAACTGCTCGTCTGAGATGAAGCAGCTTTCATCTGCATATAATGCTTTGAAGTGTGCTGCGTTATCCGGTGTGATCAGGTATGTGGATAAATAATCAAGTACTGGTGGTTTTCCGTCTGCATCCAGAATCTGATGTCCATCTAAGTAGTTTACTAATAAGCATAAGGAAATTGCTCCGTTTACGTGGTTACCACCGTTCATTGCCTGGATAACTCCCTGCTCGATGTAATCGATCAGATCCGGTGCTACGTCTGTTCCGTAAAGGTCGAACTTATAAGAAGAATCTCCTGCTTTGATTGCTGCAACTGCTGATAAGTAGTCACCGCCTGAGCAGTATACTGCGTCTACATCCGGGTTTGCCATTACAAGGTCATTTGCTTTTGTTGTGGACTCGGATGGATCAGAACAGTGCATGGTCTGTAATACTTTTCCGCCTTTTGACTCAAATTCTTCTGTAAAACCTGCGATACGCTGATCATGGGAATAATCACCGATTGCTGCTCCAAGAACAACTGCTGTCTTATCTCCTGCCTCAATTGCCTGATCTGCAAGTGTTTTTCCCATCTCATACGGGCTTGCTGCGATTCCGCCGATAAATAACGGATCTGCTTTGATGCTGTCCCATACTTCCTGATCGGACGGGAAGTTTGTATCCAATGCATATGGTACTTTCTGTGCATCACATAATTCCTGTACGGAACCGAATACTGCGTCTACTACTGAGAACATCAGTACTGCGTCCGGTTTGGATGCTAACTGGCTCTGTAAGTCTGTTACGATCTTGTCTGCCGTAAACTGGTTATCTGCTACATCCACTTTTGCCCCTGCAACTGCTTGTATCCATCACTGCTGCCCTCTGATTTTGCTGAGCTGTTTGACTCTGATTTTGCTGAGCTGTCACCGCCTGCTGCTGCTCCGTTGTTATCGGATGATGCATTTCCACATCCGGCAACCATAGCTGCCACCATTGCCCCAACAAGTAATAAACTAATCGCCTTCTTCTTCATTTTTCCTCTTCCTTTCTTTTTGTTTGGAAATTTTGTGGACCTTTGTCCTGATGTCTATATATAATGCAATTTGTATGCCAATTCTATTTTCTCTTTTTTGGCTATTTTTTACATATTTTTTTGCATTTTTGACTTTATTTTTGTCTAGTTGCTGTTGCGCCCGGACAACTGTTGTTTCCGTGGTGCAACTTGTCGATCTATTTTTCCCCAAAACAGCGAAAAGTCGCTTTGCGACCTGTCAGTGGGAGCTTTTAACTCCCACTGACATAAGCATCCCCTTTACCCACCGCTTAGTGCTCTACGCACTTGAAGCGGGGGAACGCTTATTCTGCGTTCAAAATCCTCCTTAGCCTTTCGCTAATTCATAAATTGCCTGTATATCACTTTCTGTTGGAACTTCCACTGCATCTGTCCTGGCAATTCGAAATGCCACTCTGCGACTGTCAAAATTACGCAATCCGTATTCCCGAAGTGTTACTGACAGTCCACACTGACTGATAAAATCCTGAAAACGGGCAATTCCCTCCTGTGCTACCGTACTTGGTGAAACGTCCGGATTGGTCACATTCCACACCTGCTCTGCCCAGATCACGACTGCATCCAGATCTGTCCGAAGTAAATATTTGCACCACGCCAGCATCGTGACTGCCAGAGCTGCATTTTTCGGCACATGATATTCGTTGATCAATGCCTCCGATAATAATTCACACTCTGACCACTCATGCTTCTCCTTTTCCATGAGCACATGCGGTATAAAATCCGCATCTTTTTTGTCACTCTGCAACACAAATAAAATTTCTGCAACAATCGAACGCATTGTTTCACTGTCTTTTCTCCTGTTTTCCATACTCTGCCCCGGCTGGAAAAAATCAGAAAAAGCCTGCTCAAACGCCTGTAATGACTGTCCCAGTCGTTCATTTGCAATGCCATTCATAGTAAAATTCCTCCCTGCTATACATTTTTATTTACTATTTTAACACGCAAATCTCATGCCACTTTAGCACATTAAGGAGACAAATTATTTTTCTGAACAAAATTTTCAATAAGTCCGTTTTCTCTTAATGTTTGGCATGGTAAATCGGACATTCGCAATCCACTTTCGCTACTTGCAGAAGTGGGAGTCTTCTCGACTGAGATAAACAAAAAAGAGGAGAACGCATATCACGTTCTCCCCCTGGGCGTTTTATTTCTGTTTTATTTTTTTACTTTCCAGATATGTTTTGCCGGCTCGCCTTTTAAGTATGCCATGATATTCTCAGACATAATTCTTCCGGACCAGTTGTCTACATCTGTTGTTAATCCTGCATAATGAGGTGTACATGTTACATTTCTCATTTTCAGTAACGGATGGTTTGCCGGAACCGGCTCCTGCCAATATACATCAACAGCTGCGCCGCCGATTACTTTGTTCTCAAGAGCTTCTACAAAATCTTTCTGATCGATAACTGCTGCTCTGGCTGTGTTGATCACATAAGCAGTCGGTTTCATCTTGGAGAACCAGTCTTTGTTTACAATTGCTTTTGTGGACGGAAGTACCGGAAGGTGGATACTTACAATATCACTCTGGGAAAGCATTGTATCAAGATCTACATACTCAGCGCCTGTAGCCTCTACTGCCTCTTTTGGCATATATGGATCGTATGCAAGGATTTCCATACCGAAAGCCATTGCACGTTTTGCAACTTCACGACCGATAGCACCATAACCTGCGATACCAAGTTTTTTACCATATAACTCAAATCCGATACCGTAATCTGTGTAAGGATGATTCTCGTCAAGCGGTCCCCATGTAACGTTTTTCTCTTCCGGAACGTTGTAGATATCATCTACCGGTGCACCAAGATGCTCACCTTTCTGCAGACCTACGCAGCTTAATGCAAGGTTACGTGTAGAAGCGATCATTAGACCAATACAGAACTCTGCTACTGCTACCGCATTTCTACCCGGTGTGTATGTAAGATCCAGACCAGCTTTTACGATGGCATCATGATCTACAGTAACCGGTGTTCCTTTTGCAACACCGATGAATTTCATGCCTGCGTCAACCCATGCATTGATGGTATCTGTACCTGCATATTCATCACCAAGAACGATGAGCTCGTTGCCCATGCACTCTTCTTTTGTCATTTCTTCTGTCACATTTCCTTTTCCGTGTTTTAACTCACCACAGATTGTAATATCACAATATTCTTTGATTGCCTCCAGTTCTTTCTCAGGAATCGGAGTACATAAAGCCATTTTTTTCTTTGCCATGTCGTTTTTCTCCCAAAATCAATCAATTATTTTCATTGTTTTTATTGTCAGGAAAATGTGCTTCATGACTTTTTATCATCAAAAATTCATCAGGCACATTTTTCCTGTTTGCGCCACGTTAAAGAATACTTTCCTCTCGTGCGTGTGTGCATATATGGCGGTATTTATACTGCCTGATCAGCTGCGATTAATGCTTTCATAGCTTTGTCAGCTTCTTCCGGCATTGGCTCATATGTTCCAAGTACTTTTGCAAGATATGTTGTCTGAGCCATTTCCTCTGTGTAGATTGTTGCATGCATAGCTGCTTTCATATCTTTACCACATGTGAACATACCATGGTTTTTGATCAGACAAGCACGGCCTTTCTCGCCCAAAGCTTCTACTACTTTATCAGCTACATCGTTAGAACCAGGCATTGTGAAGGATACGATTCCAACCGGTGTGAACTCGCACTGTGGCGGTGTGATCGGTTTTAATTCCGGATTCTCACCCATAGCCATGATGGTTGCATACATGCTGTGTGTATGAACAGTAGCTTTTACATCTGGTCTGGCACGCATAACTGCTGTATGCATCGGAACCTCTGATGACGGTTTGTATGGTCCATCGATCCATTTTCCGTTTAAGTCAACGATTGCGATATCTTCCGGTTTCATTCCTGTATAAGAAATTCCACTTGGTGTGATTGCGATTACATCATCCTCGTCATCTCTCATAGCGATGTTTCCGGATGTACCATGGATCAGTCCCTGATCTACTGCCTCTAAAATTGCCTCTAAAACTGTTTTTCTGATTTTTTCGTATTTCATTTTGAATACCTTCCTTTCAATCTGAGATGTTTAATATGAAATGGTTACCCCATTTTGTTAACTGTTTTCTTATGCGCTTTCACGCAAATTTTAATACTGTTCAAGAATGCATTTCTTAGTATGCTTTCTCTAAGATTGCCAGAACGTCTTCTTTTGTAATACCCTGACGTGGGTTGAAGTTCAGTACCGGCTCTTTTAATACGTCATCAGCAAGCATGTCGAAATCTTCTTTCTTGATACCCTGCTCGGACAGACGTTTGATGCCAAGTTCTTTTGTCAGTGCTTCCAGCTCTTTTGCAAGTGCATACTGATCTTCTTCGATGTTGCCTGTCAGTGGAAGATTGATTGCTTTTGCAAGATCTACCATTTTCTCCGGGCAGCTCGGTGCATTGTATGCGATAACATACGGAAGTACGGTTGCGTTTGCCATACCATGTGCAAGGTGGAAATGTGCACTCAGTGTATGAGCGATTCCGTGTACCAGACCAAGGTTTGCATTGGAGAAGCCAAAACCTGTGATGATACATCCAAGCATCATGTTCTCTCTTGCTTCCATATCGTTTCCGTCTGCAACTGCCTTCGGCAGGTTCTCACGGAAGATCTGTAAACCTTTGATGGAGTTGTACTCTGTCAGCGGAGTTGCCATATTGGAAATGTAGCTCTCTACTGCATGTGTGATGGCATCCATACCAGTTGCTGCTGTAACAGATTTCGGCATTGTTCTTGTGAACTCCGGATCTGCGATAACATGGCTTGGAACCAATTTGTTATCGATGACAACGTATTTGCATACTGCAACAGTATCTGTCAGTGCGGTAACGTTTGTGATCTCACTGGATGTTCCTGCTGTAGTCGGGATTGCGATCAGCGGGTGAACTTTATTTTTTACCAGTCCGATTCCGCCATACTGACCGATCGGTCCCGGGTTTGTCATTAATACGTTTACTGCTTTTGCAAGGTCAATGCTGCTTCCGCCGCCGACTGCTACAAAACCGTCGATTTTTTTCTCCTGAGCGATAGCTGCTGCTTCCTCAACCAGCTCGTTGGATGGGTTTGGTAAAACTTTATCAAAAATTGTGATTTCTACATCTGCTTTCTCTACCTGAGCAACTACTTTCTCAGCGATTCCGGCTACTTTTACGCCTTCATCGTAGATGATCATCACATTCTTTACACCTTCGCCGGCAAGAATGTTTGGCAGTTCCTGAACTGCATCTTTTCCAAATGTCAGATCGTTATGTACAAAAAAATTATATGCCATTGGATTGTCCTCCTTTATATTTCAAGTTGAACGCATGTGAGACTTGGTGCGTGATTCTGGCCAGTGTAAGCTGACATATTCTTCTCAGAATCACTGCACATTCTCGCGGAGCGTTTATCTCAGTCGGAGATTAATCTTAGACCGAGATGAATTTGTTTATTATTACCTGAATGTTTTATATCCCCCATGAGGGGATATTCATTTCTTATACGTTTCTTGCTGCCCAGTATGCTGCATTCATTGCCTGATAGATCTGTGCCACATTGTTGCAGTCACCTATGATGTAGGATTCGTCAACCAGATCACAGAACTCGTCAACAGTTGCATACGGTGCGCGGAAACCAACTGCACAGACAACACTGTCTGCTTCTACCAGAAATTCGCCATCTGCATTCTCACAGACAACACCTTCCGGACGGATCTCTTTTACTTTTGTATCTGTATAGAGAGCAGCGCTTTCTTTTACATGTGGCATTAATCCACCACGGTAGAAAGAGTTTACTTCCTCTGCTACTTCATGTTTCATCTCAATGATGGAACATTTTTTTCCTTCATGCGCGAAGGAAACGGCTGCTTCTGCTCCTACCAGTCCGCCACCGATGATCGCTACGCGCTCACCAAGTTTATCAGGATGAAGCTCTGCATCGATCGCCATGATCACATTTGGCAGATCCATTCCTTTGATCGGTGGAACCAGTTCGTTGGAACCGATCGCAACAAACAGCGCATCCGGATCAAACTCACGGATATAATCTGCTGTTACTTCTGTATTCAGTACAACATTCACGCCGGAAGCCTCCACACGCCGGATCAGTACGTTACATAATTTCAGGATATCTTCTTTGAAATACGGTGCTCCTGCCGGATACAAGTTGCCGCCAAGCTTGTCTGCTTTTTCTGCCAGAGTTACTTCATGTCCTCTGGCTGCTGCGGTAATCGCTGCTTCCATACCTGCCGGACCACCACCGGCTACCAGCACACGTTTCTTTTCTGTCGGTGCTTTCTCCGGATCTGCCTTGCAGAATAACTGCTGTCCCTGTGTCGGGTTTACCGTACATTTTACGGTCTCGCTCTTTCCTGTCTCACCAAAACACTCATAACATCTCAGACAAGGGTTGATGTCATTGGCTCTGCCTTCCAGAGCTTTCTTTGGCAGGTACGGATCTGCTATCAGACCACGCGCGATCTCTACCAGATCTGCCTGACCGCTGGCGATGATCTCTTCCATCTGTGCCGGATCATTTAAGGAACCTACACAAGCTACCGGTTTGCTGACATGCTTTTTGATCTCTGCTGCCAGGTAAACGTTTACGCCACGCGGGAAGAAGGAAGATGGATGTGTTCTGCAGAACATTGCCGGATCTTCGTGATTTCCACAGGAAATATTAAACAGGTCTACTTTATCTTCAATTAATTTTGCAACTTCAATGCAATCCTGCTGGTTCAGACCATTATCTGCCATATCATCACCGGATAAACGACATTCGATCGGGAATCTCGGTCCAACAGCTTCACGGACGGCATCTAATACCATCATCAGGAATCGTGCTCTGTTTTCCAGAGAACCACCAAACTCATCTTTTCTCTGGTTGATGACAGGGGAAAGGAACTGTGAAAACAGCCAGCCATGGGCTGCATGTACCATTACCATGTCATAGCCACAGTCTTTGCAAAGTTTTGCTGCTTTTTTATAAGAATCAACGATCTCATAGATCAGTGATTTCGGCATTTCTTTTACCGGTCCTGCCGGCATCATCATATCACTCGGTCCGTATGCGATCTCACAACATCCGATGTCTCCGCCGACACTTGCCAGTCCTCCGTACATTCCGCCGTGGGAAAGCTGGATGTTGGCATATCCGCCTGCGTTATGGATTGCTGCGGTGCTTTCTTTCATCATCTGTTTTACACCAAAGGAATCCAACTGTAGTTGTTTATTGTGAGATTTACCTGTCCTGGAGTGTGGGATCGCCTCTCCATAGGTAACAACCGCTGCACCGCCCAGTGCTTTTTCCTCCAGATATGCGTTCATTTCGGGAGTGAAATGACCATCGGTTGTGATCATGCTCGGGCTTGTCGGTGCTGCGATGATTCTGTTTTTTAAACGAAGGTTACCAATACGGATCGGAGCGAAAAGATGCGGGTATAACTGCTTGCCGCAATACTTTTCTCTGCTCATTTTTTATGCCTCCTCATCCGGGTTCATTCCGTTCGGGAATAATACAACTTTGATTGCCTCTGTACGTGTCAGCGCGATACCTTTTGTGATATCTTCCAGCGGTAATCTGTGTGTAACGAATTTGGATGCGTCGAATTCCGGTGAGATTGCAAGCTCAAATGCTTTTTTGGACTGCATGTAAGAAGCACCGAAATGTCCTTTGATCCAGATATTGTTGTAGTGGATCAGGTTTGTATCAAGCTCTGTCATAGCTCCCTTCGGAACACCACCGAAAAATACTACCAGACCACCTTTTTTCACCATCTCAAGTGCCGGCTGCTGTGTTGCTGTGGATGGGTTAGCAGAAATAACTTTGTCTGCACCTTTCCCGTTTGTCAGCTCTCTGACTGCTGCTACCGGATCCTGATCTTTACTGTTGATAATGTAATCAGCGCCAAACTCTTTTACCTGATCCAGACGCATCTGGTTGATGTCGATCATGATAACTGTTTTAGCACCACGTAATTTTGCAAGTTTTGTCATGAAGCATCCGATCGGGCCTGCACCGATGATAACAACGACATCATTGTAACCAACACCGATGTTGTCCTCGCATGCATATACAGATGTCAGTGGCTCACCAAGGCTTGCTGCCTCATATTTGATGCCTTCCGGAATGCGGTAGATTCCGCCGTATTTGATTTTCTCTCCGCCTACTGCAATGTACTGTGCGAATCCGCCTGTTCCTGCAAGTTTTGCTACATGCTCGTTCTCACAATTCTCACTGTGACCGCTGATGCAGTTGTCACATTCCATACAGTAAGTTCCCGGGAATAAGTATAAACGATCGCCTACTTTATATTTTGTTGTCTCCGGTCCAACCTCGTCTACAACACCTACGATCTCATGTCCGTAAATAAAAGGATAATTTCCTTTTCTGGAATCTGAAGTAAGGTTTCTGATATCAGATCCACATAAACCAACTGCCATAATCTTTAAAATAAGACCGTCCTGAGGACAAACCGGTTTTTCTGTATCTTCATATCTGATATCATTTGGTCCATACATTACTGCCGCTTTCATTTTTGCCATAATAATGATCTCCTTCCTTTGTAAAGCGGACATTCGCAATCCGCTTTCGCTACTTGCTTATGAACGCAGTCGCTTTGCGACCTGTCAGTGAGAGCTTTTAACTCCCACTGACATAAGCATCCCCTTTACCCACCGCTTAGTGCTCTATGCACTTGAAGCGTGGGAATGCTTATTCTGCGTTCAACTTGTTTTTTGCCTTTATGTTTCGTTCTGGCTCTAGTATATGAAATCTGGCAAAAGGCATCAAACACGATATTGCCGTTAGATAACGGAAATATATAAATTGCAACTTTTTCTGCCGTTTGCTACAGTGGGTATAACATCAGAGTGTCAAGAGGAACTACTACTGACTACGAAATAACTTGAACTTTTTCAATATGAGATACTCCCCCCTTTTGACACTCAGATTACCCTATAGAAATGATCCGATCTATCTAACTAAAGGACTTCTATATAAGGTTTACATTATTAAGATGATATTAAGATGATATTAAGATGATAATGAATGTAGATCAGATTACTGGTCGAAGTTATATCATAATTAAAGATATTTACTAAGGCTCATATTTAAGGAGGATTCTGATATGGCAGAAAACTATTTACTTGGTATGGATATGGGAACCACAAATATTAAGGCGAACATTATGGATACCAAAGGAAATGTCATTGCAACAGCTTCCCGTCCAAGCCACCTGATCTTTCCGGCAGCAAACCAGATTGAACAGGATGCAAATGAATGGTGGGACAATGCAAAAGCTGTTTTTAAAGAAATAACAACCGCCACCGGCAAAGAGATTGTGGAAAACATCCGCGGTATCAGCATCAGCTCTCATGTAATTTCCTTACTTCCTATAGATAAAGAAGGAAATCCGGTAAGAAACGCTATGATCTGGATGGATACCCGTTCCGATGAAGAATTAAACTACATTACAGATACCCTTGGTTTTGATCATTTCGTATCCATCGTTGGCGGACAGCCAAGTACCGCATTTTTACCGGGAAAACTGCTCTGGTTCAAAAAACATGAACCGGAAGCATTTGCAAAAACAGAAAAACTGTTACAGGCAAACGGTTTTATCAACTATAAACTGACCGGTCAGATGACCATCGACCTTGATAGTGCTTCCAGATGTCAGTGTCTGGATATCAACTCTTTAACATGGTCTGATGAAATCGCAAAAGTACTGGATGTTGATTTTAACGCATTACTTCCACAGCCGTCCAAGATCACAGATATCATTGGTACAGTTACCGAAGAAGCTGCTGCTGAGACCGGATTGGCAAGCGGTATCCCGGTAGTTGCAGGATGCAGCGATGCAATGGCTTCCATGTATGCAACCGGACTGAGCCAGCTTGGTGAAGCAGGCGAGTCTTCCGGAACAACTTCTCTCGTATTTGTCGGATCTCCGGTTCAGAGCCGTTCCGATGTACCGGTTGTCACAAAACCATGTGCGATTGACGGTATGCCATATATTTTCGACGGACCGATCAACGCTTCCGGCGCATCCATCAAATGGTATCTGGATACGTTTGGACAGGCAGACAAAGAAGAAGCAGAAGAACTTGGCATTAATGTGTATGAATATCTGAACCGTGAAGCATTAGAAGTCGCTCCGGGTTCCGATGGATTACTCTTTTTCCCATATATGCTCGGTGAGCGTGCACCTCTCTGGAATTCCTATTCAAGAGGTATGTTCATCGGAATGTCTCTGAACACAGAGCGCAAACATTTCGTCCGTTCCGTATTTGAAGGAACTGCATTTGCACTCAGACATGTTATGGAGACCATCAAAGAAGCCGGCGGACAGGCAGAATGCTTACGTATCACAGGCGGTGGTTCCAAGAGCCGCACCTGGTCACAGATTAAAGCATCTATGCTTCATATGCCGATCTATATTCTGGATGAGCGCTCCGGCGATGTGCCATTCGGTGATGTCCTGATCGCAGGTACTGCCGTTGGTGTATTCTCCGATCTGACTCAGACGATCAAGGAACTGATTCCGATCAAAGAAGTTATCGAACCGGTTCCGGAATGGGAAGCAGTTTATGACAAACTCTACCCGTATTACTTAGATATGTATCAGCATCTGGACGCGGATTTACGCAGTTTCCGTACCACTGTTGACAACATATAGATTAAGGCAAGAATCAAGACAGCCTCAAGCCGAAAAATTCTTGCTCTATAACTCCTATACCCTCCTCATGTATAGTAACGTTATAAAAAAGCAACAGAAAAAGAACCGTGTGGCAACCCTCCGCACGGTTCTTTTTTCAGCATGATTCCTTTTCTCAAAAAATAAGTGTGAACGATATACTTTGATAAATATACGGCTCACACTTATTTTATGTATCAGAATTTTATTACACAATACGTTTGCTATTCGTCAATCGTACAAATACGCTGACTTCTGTATTATATTCTACTTATCCCGAAACTCTGTATACAGGATCGGCATAAGATCTCTCAGATTGTTCATCTCTTTGCTGTTATGCTCTAACAGACCAAGCAGCATGTCTTCCTCCGGCATCGGACGATTTCCAACCACATTGACCAGTTTTCCGCCCATTGCCTGAAAACCGATCCAGAAATGGCTTCTCATAATGATTCCATCCGGTGCATCATAAACAAAATGCATTACCACTGACGGAATCGGGCGCTCATCAATGTCTGTACTGAACAGCTTCTGTCTTGCACTGGCACCGTCTACCATAAGGATTCCTGCCTCTTTGCAAATTTCCTCATCCAGACCGATGGCTTCCGGGTGATCTGCCAACGGCTGCGTCAGTGTCAGATCTAATATATAATCTCCGATATTTTCGGTACTCCACATGAAGTCACTGCAATGATGGGAATCCGGACACCAGCATTTATAACGCATTTCGCTTTCCTCCGGAATCTCATTCCACCAGTAGAGCCAGTGTCTGTACATATCCAGTGTGATTCCCGGCATATCGTGACGGTTTGTAACATAAGCACCTCCACCCGGCAGATAACACCATCCACATTCTTCTTCCGGAAGAATATGTACCGTTTTTTCACGGATGTTGTCCGGTGTCATTGCATACTTTGGATCCATCGGTTCACCGCTTGCCACTACTTTTTTCGTTCTGTCACTGATATCCGGCTGCGGTTTGTAAAACAATTTCGCATACGGTCTCTGTTTTTCTTCTTCTGTCAGATCACGTGGTTTCATTGCTTTGATATATTTTGCATCCATAGCTGTCCCTCTCCTTACTTATCCTTTTCGTTACACATTTCCCACCTTATTTTTTATCCACATTTTCTAAATTTTCCAGAGATTCCTTTTCAATCACGGAATCCAGTAATTGTATATTTCCTGCCAGCTCAAATGCAAGATGGTAAAACCATCCAAGCTGCGTCCGGTCTTCCGGTCGAAGTGCCATAAACATGATCGCGCGGATGTTTCGGGCATATTTCCATGAAATGGCGCGCTCCAGTTTTACCACGCTGAGCACGGTATCTGTAATATAGGCATCTTCCTGATACATAAACACAAATCCGTTTGGCAAAATCGCCAGATAATCGTTTTCCAGATCCACTGCCACTTTTTCTACCATATATTTTTTTACATAAAAACGGTCCTGAATGGCAGAGATAACACTGGAAAGACTTTCTTTATTTTTCATTTTGTAGATCATATCTGGTCGGATGTATTCCTGAATAGAACGCTTTTTCTCCGGATATAACAATTTGCATTTGATATCCGTCAAACAGTGCTCCAGCCGCGCCTGATCTTCCTCATCCAACAGTGGGGAGACCGTCAGCATCGGTGCATGAAGCAGACGCCGGAAGTCCTTCATCCGAACGGTTGTAATGATCAGCATCGGTTCATCCTGATTTGCCCGTTCCTTCCCGTGAACCGGATACGGTCCATGCAGGTCTAAAATGTCACCGTAAAATTTCTTCAACTGCTCCATCAGAAAATGTGTGACACTCCCATTAAAATGACTGATGACTACGGTAGACAGCCCCCTGCCGCGAATCTTCTGATACAGCGTACGCTGTGCGGAGATCAGAAACGGAAGCAGATAATCTTCCTCATCCTTTCCCAGAAGCACCTCGCACTCCTGTCCCAGACGGTTCTTTAAAAAGTGACAGATATCCCCCAGCAGAGGATAACGGTTCCGCAATTCATCGCCAAAGACATGATGCTGGATCTGCGGTGCAATAATGCCATTTTTCAGGGTCTGTACATGCACACACAGATCTGCAAACAACCGGTCGTCCGTAGTAAAATCCAATCCATACACATTTTTTACCTGTTGCAACATCTCTCTGACGATATTATGACAGACCGGGTACGTATAGCCAAGCACCGCTGCTTTAGTCATATTCTGCGTATTTAATATCTGAATCTGATAAAAAATATCCGAAAGCCACAGATATTCGTTCTCCTGCAGCTCGATCTGCCACAGTTCCTTTAACGCGTCCAGCACATAACGGACGACTGCCGCAATGCCCTGGGACTCGCCTTTTTTCTCAAATACTTCAATGGTATTGCCACCGTTTACCCGAAACTGCATGACCGCGATCGCCAGAACCATATAGATCAGTCCGAAATCATCCAGATCGGTCTGACAGCGATAAAGCTCGTCCTTGAACACATCCTGAATTTCTTCCAGACGTTCTCTGCCAAATTCATCCTGCTTTAACACGATTCCATCCCTGGAATCATAATCCCAGTTTTCCGCATACAGACGGATCAGAAGCGCACGCCGCTTGATCTCATCCTTCTCGAACTTGATGTAATTTCCCTGCCGCCGGATCTGCAGATACGGATAACGCACGGATACACGCTGCCGCATGGCGCGGATGTCACTCTCTAAGGTTGTCCGGCTAACGAACATTTCATCCTCCAGATTGCCAAGCTCGTACCAGTCATTTTCCCGGATGAGCCGCAGCATCATCGTCCGGATACGGTCTTCCTTTGTCTCATAGTTTGCTTTTTCCGAAAAAAGCTGCAGATATACTTCACGGTTGTTGACGGATATCGTGTAGCCTTTTCCATACTGGGGAAGAATCTGTATTTCATACTGTTTTAATTTGCTGTTGATTGCGCGGATGTCGTTTCGGACGGTTCGTTCCGATACACCAAGCTTTGCTGCCAGCTCTTTGCCAGTCTCTACATTATGTCTTGCGTTTAAAATTGATAACAACTTCTTCTGTCTGGCATTTAATGTCAAATCTGTCATTGTATGCACCTCTCATTTTTCGTTCTGTCGATATCTTATAAACACAATTCAATCAGATTTTTCACGTCCTGTCTATAGAGTTTTTGAAATCCACCGCCGATAAACTGTTTTCCGCCCTGAAGTACTTTGTCTGTCACCTGCTCGGTATCCACGTTAATAAAACCTGCTTCCTTCAGCGTTGTTGCCAGTCCGCAGCTGCTGATAAAACGATAAAAACGCTTCACTCCGTCCCAGATTAACGCCTCATCATCCTCGCCTTCGGCACACCATACGTGGGAAAAGAATTTTATCATAAATTCCGGTTCCCGCGGACTCATCATGCGGCACCACGCCGGCATCAGCATGGCAAGTGCCTCTCCGTGGGAAAGTCCAAACAGTTCCGTAAAAATATGTGAAACCGCATGGCAGGCATAATCCCCTTCAAAACCGATCATATTGCTGTGTGCCATGGTTGCTGTCCACATCAGTTCACTGCGTCCTTCCTCTGAAGCCGGATCTGCCAGAACCACCGGCAGTTCTTCGATCACCGTCTGCATAATGGATTCGCACAGATGATCCCGCAACACACCTTCCTGTGACCGTACAATATACCGCTCAAATGCATGTGCAAATATATCCAAAGAGCCTGCCGCCGTCTGGCGTGCAGGCACTGTGTAGGTCAATTCAGGATTCATGAGTGCAAATTTCGGACAAACCCGCGCGTCCGTCAATGCACATTTTCTATTTTGTTCTTCATTCCAGATAACAGAGACTCCGTTTGCTTCACTGGCAGTTGCCGCCATCGTCAGTACAACACCGATGGGCAGCACTTCTGTTGCTTTTGCTTTCTGTTCGTACAGATCCCAGACATCTCCGGGATAGTAACTTCCAAGGCTGATCGCCTTCGTTGTATCTATAACACTCCCCCCGCCAACAGCAAGTAACAGGTCTATTTCATTGTTCCGCACCAGGTCTATTCCCTCATCAACCTTTATAAGACGCGGATTCTCGGCAATGCCACCAAAGGGCAGGCTTGTTACACCATGCTCCTCCAGCTTTGCGGCAAGCCGATCATACAGACCATTGTTCCGGATCCGTTCACTTCCGTAAATGATCATCGCGCGATGTCCGTATTTCTCTGACAGCGTTCCGATTTTTTCTTCTGCATCTGTTCCGAACATGATCTGTGTTGGAAAAGAAAATTCAAAATCTTTCACGCAATCCTCCATTGCTCTTTGTAAAGCGGACATTCGTAATCCGCTTTCGCTACTTGCTTATGTAATATTATCTATTATTCACACATTTCAATAACAACGGTTGTTCCCATTCCACCGCCGGCGCAAAGTGTTGCAACACCGTAACGCTGTTTGCGGCGTTTCAGCTCGTACATCAGTGTGATGACGATTCTGGAACCGGTTGCTCCTACCGGATGTCCAAGCGAAATTCCACCACCATTTACATTCAGTTTTTCATCCGGAACACCAAGTTCTTTCTGGCAGGCCAGACACTGAGAAGAGAATGCTTCGTTGATCTCAAACAGATCGATATCATCTACGGTCAGACCAGCTTTCTCCAGTGCTTTTTTTGTGGAGCTGATCGGTCCGATTCCCATTAATTCAGGCTCTACACCTGTGGTAGCTACGCTGACAACTTTTGCCATGATCGGGCAGCCAAGTTCTTTTGCTTTTTCCTCAGACATCAGGATGACACCGGAAGAAGCATCATTCATACCGGAAGCATTTCCTGCTGTTACTTTTCCGCCTTCTTTGAATGCAGGTTTCAGTTTCTGAAGTCCCTCTAAAGTAGCGTTACGTTTCGGATACTCATCTACGGTATAAACAGTTTCGCTCTTTCTGGATTTTACAGTAACCGGAATGATCTCTTCCTCAAAACGTCCTGCATCGATGGCTGCTACCGCACGCTGTTGGGAACGAAGAGAATATGCATCCATCTGCTCCCTTGTGATGTCGTATTTGTCCGCTACGTTCTCTGCTGTGATACCCATAGCCGGTCCGACACCCAGATTTGTCAGGGAATCCCACATGGAATCACGCATCTCCATATGACCGTATTTCTGTCCGTAACGGGCATTGAATACCATATGTGGTGCTGTGCTCATGCTGTCAGAACCTCCTGCCATGATACACTCTGCTTCTCCGGCGCGAATCTGATAGAATCCCATCTGGATGGCAGACATGGAGGAGGTACAGTTTCTGTGAATGGTAATACCCGGTACAGTTACAGGCAGACCTGCTTTTACCGCTGCTACACGGGCAAGATTATTTTCTTTGTAAGTTCTCTGATAGTTGCATCCCCAGATAACATCGTCGATGATCACCGGATCAATGCCTGCTCTTTTTATCAGATTCTGCATAACCGGAATAGTTAATTCTACCGGTGCAAGTGTTTTAAACTGACCACCAATAGTACCGATCGGGGTACGGCATCCTGCTACGATTACTACATCTCTCATTTGACATCCTCCTATAAACGACCAAGAACGCGGGCAACTTTGATGAGTCCCTCTGTCAGTTCTTTGTTTGCTTTTTCTACATCTTCTTTGGACCATGTCTCAAGTCCCTGACCGGTCTTGAATCCAAGGTTGCCTTTTGCAATATTGTCTGTCAGAAGTTTGGACGGTTCTGTACTGTTGCACAAATGCGGGAACAGATAGCTGTGGATATTGTAAGTCAGATCCAGTCCACCCATATCCATAACTTCTACCGGTGCACAGATGCCAAGACGCATACCGAAACCATATTTGATCGCATCATCAACGTCTGCCGGATCAGCGATATCCTGCTCAATGATATTTAATGCTTCTCTGAATAATGCATGCTGCATACGGTTTGCAAGGAATCCCGGAACATCTTTCTTTACGATAACCGGACGTTTTCCTGCTTCTTTTAACAGATCATATGTAGCCTGTACCGTCTCATCAGATACATATTTTGTCTTGATCACCTCTACTAACGGAACAAGGTAAGCCGGGTTCCAGTAGTGAGTACCGATGATACGCTCTTTGTGTACAGATTTCTCTGCTATTTCTGTGATGCTGATGGCCGATGTGTTGGTTGCAAGAATTGTTGTCGGCGGGAAAATTGCATCCATTTTCGCAAAATAATCCTGTTTGATCTCCAGTTTTTCAATGATTCCCTCAAATACGACATCTGCAAAATCTGCAACTTCTTCGATAGTGTCCACAAAACTAATCCGGGCTGCTGCTGCATCTGCTTCCTGCTGAGTCATTACATCATTTTCAACTAATACACTTAAGTTATCTCTTACAACTGCTGCTGCATCACAGCGGATCTTATCATCATATACATAAATTACTTTTACCTGATGTCCCTTTGTTGCGAAAAGCTGGGCAATTCCCAGTCCCATTTTACCTGCACCAAGGACAGCAATATTCTTTTTACTCATAATTTCCCCTTTTTTTGTTCAAAAATGGAGCCGGACATCATATGTGGTGTTCACCGCCCAGAGCCATTATTTAGTTTTTACTGCTCTGAACAGTTACCATATTCTGATGTCTGGCTCCTTATTCATTTATTTACTTATTCTGTTCAGAAATCTGTAAACTGACTCTGAACAGCTGTTTTTTCGGTATGCTATTGGTTAATAAATGGTATTTTTAACTCTTAGTATACGCCGTACGGATACTGTTTATCCGGTACACTTCTGTCAATTCTGTCAGATGGAACAAATGCAACGGCACGAACGATTGTACCATCACCCATGTACCAACGAAGCGGGAATGCACAGAATAAGAATCTCTGGTTTGTTACTTTATCCAGATCTCCGCCAAGATTCTCGATACCCATTACGTTGTTTGCCATTAAGATATCATGACATGGCTCCCACTCTGGAAAATCGTCTTTTGCCGGATGTCCGAACTGCTCTTCGTACTCTTCACAGATACGTGGAACGTATGGGCCAGGGCCGTGATCTGCTGCATATGTATAAAGGATGTGGTCGATTGCCTGCATATCGAAACCAACACCTCTTACGTGATGCTCAACGAACCATTTTGCACCATCGATGGAAAGTCCCGGGCTGTATGCGAAGTAATCATCATTCTCACCCCAACGTCTGTGTGTACCTGTATTTAACAGAACCCAGTCACCTTCTTTGATTCCGCCTGGAACTTTTTTCGCAGCGTTCTCAATATCTTCTACAGTGATCAGCTCCCATTTTCCTTTCGGGATATCAAGACAAACAGCTTCACCAAAGTAGTTCTGGATCGGAAGTTCATGTGTGTATGGGCTCTCCGGAATAACATGAGCCGGTGAATCTGCATGTGTAGAGTTGTGCATATGGAATGAGTTGAAAGTCTGAAGCAGTCTGTAATGCATCGGCATATGCTGTACTCTGTCGATATGGAAATCTCCGTTGGATGGCCAAAGTGGATTTCCTCTACCAAATGGGTTGGACAGATCGATCAGCTCAAAAGAGCCATCTTTGAACATATCAAAGATATTTCCGTCGTAAGGTTTTTTCCAATCATTTGTGTGCGCGTAGTTTTCTTCACGCGTGTGTCTTACAGCGATTTCTGACATTATAATTTCTCCTTTTCTTATATATAATTTTTTTATTATTGTTTGTTGTTACGCTTTTATATAATGCAAAAACCGTGCCAATTTTGTTTTTACAAAAATGCACGGTTTTTCGGGTTTTTTTGTTGTTGCAAAACTGATACTGTTTCAGATTCACAACGTTGTCTATTTTTTTGTTGCAAAACGGAAATAAAACGTATTTTTATACCTACCTTTTAAATTTTCCAACCTTTGGTAGTTTTGGAATTTTTCCGGAAGTTTTCACAATGGCATCTTCCGGACAGTTCTCCATACAGTCCCCGCATCCGGCGCATTTCTTCGGATCAATATAAATGACTTCTTTGGAAAAACAGATTCCTGCTCCTATAAAAAATTAAATCTATCTCAGAATCTTCTATATATGAAGATTTCTGAGATAGATTTAATTTTAGCGCATCGCCGCGATCCGAAACATCGGTGTCGATGCAAAATTTACTTTTTCATCTTCTGTCCAGAGCTGCTGCCAGATATCGGTATCAATCTCTATGTCAGAAAAACCGATGTTCTGTAATACTTCTCTGTCCCATTCTGGTCGAAGCTTGCGGCTCAATGGAACATTTTTTGCAATTTCTTCCATGGCATCAATATCGGTATTGATATATTCGTCCCGCACCTGATTTGCTTCTGTGGCTGCACGGTCGGCTTCGTAGCCTTTTCGCATTTCTTCATCATACAGATAGCGATACCAATTTGCATCAAAGTTCAGCATGATTCCCTTTGGTTTTAACACCCGATACCACTCTGCATAAGCAATTTCCGGTTCTTCTAATACCCAGGTCAGATTTCGGCTGAGTACCAGATCAAAACTTTCATCCGCAAATTCCAGTTTCTGTGCATCCATCTGCTTCCAGGTGATCTGCTCTGCCAGTGCTCCGGCATTTGCCTGCGCTTCTGCCAGCATTTCAGCGGTACAGTCTATCGCCGTCACCTGATATCCTTCCTGTGCCAGCAAGATAGCAAAAAAACCGGGACCGGTTCCGATATCCAGAATCCGGATTTTCGATTTTTCTTTTTTTGATAATTGTTTTTTTATCTCTGCAATCCAGTCCTGCCACTTGTCGCCTGCCAGTTCTTCCCGGTTGTATTCGGAATAACCTTCGGCGCGGGTTCCCCAGTAGCTGACGATTTTTTCTCCCAGTTCTTTCATAATAATATTTGTTCCTTACTTTACTGTCTCTATTTTGTCAAACTAAACTCAGCTTCTGTTTAGAGTAATCTGATATACTATTTGAAAAAGCATTGCTCATCATTTACCAGACAAATTCCCCTCCACCTTAAATCTGATTCTTTGTTGCTGCAATACAGAATAACGGTGTCGGATTGTAAAATTCATCTTTTTCGATATAGATCCGTTTGCTGATGCCAAGATCTAATCTGATCTGTTCGAATCCTGTCTCGCCTAATGCGGTAACATCCCATGCCGGGCGCACATGATAGCTGATCTCCAGCTGATCTTTGATTGCCTCGCATTCCTGCATCAGATCTCCGGTAATCTGTTTGTGTGCATGGTTTTCCGGAAGTTTTTCGCCTTTTCCGGTAAAATCTGCTTTTCCGTAATTACCGTCAAAGTTCAAAAGTATTCCACCCGGTTTTAATACACGGTGCCACTCTCTGTAAGCTTCCTGTGGATGCGGCAGTGTCCAGGTCAGATTTCTGGAAATGACCATGTCAAAACTTTCATCTGCAAATAATAATTTTTCTGCATCCATCACACGAAACTGTGCCGTACTCTCTAATGTCTGCCCAATTTCTTTTGCTTCCTGAATCATGGAAGGAGTCAAATCGATTCCGGTAACACGATGTCCCAGACTGCTGAGCAGAAATGCGAAAAATCCGGTTCCGGTTCCGATATCCAGAATCCGGAGCTGCCCACCTGCCGGAATATATTTTGCAATTTCCCGCAGCCAGCGATCTGCCATTATACTGTTTAATTCTCTGACGCGCAGTTCTGCAAAGGAATGGCTTCTCTGCGTCCAGTAATTTTTGATTCTCATTTTGGGATCCAGATATACAATCCCCTGTTCTGCGTATTGCTGTTCTGCTGCGTTGCTCATATCCCTTCTCCTTTCATTTTTCCGTTCCTATTATTCATTAATTACATTTTATACAAGAAAAGGGAGGCTTCACAAGCCACCCTGGGGGATATTATTTTCTTCAACTCTGCAACAGAATCCACACCAGACTTCCGGAAATCATATTACTTCAAACGAAATTCATGATCTGCTTCTTTCACCAAGGCAATTCACATTACTGCCCCAGCATTGCTGCCTCGATCAACATTTTGGTATAGTCATTTTCCGGCGCATTGATCACGCGGTCAGGAGTTCCTTGTTCCACAATATTTCCCTGATACATAACAAGGACACGATCGCACAAATGCTGTACCAGTGCCAGATCATGACTGATTAAAAGAATCGACAGATCCATTTCCTGCTGTAATCGTTTTAATAACTCTATGATCTGCGCCTGCACGGTCACATCCAGCGCACTGGTTGCCTCATCACAGATCAGGATTTTCGGATTAACTGCCAATGCTCTGGCCATTGCTGCGCGCTGACACTGTCCGCCGCTGACCTGATTTGGATAACGGTCTGCAAGCTCTGGAGGAAGTTCCACCTGCTGCAACAACTGCCCCAGCCGATTCTGTGCTTCCTTTCTGCTGACATTATGGTTTCGCATGCTTTCCATGATACTATCCCCAAGCGTCCGTCTCGGATCAAAAGAATCCTGTGGGATCTGAAATACCATCTGAATCTCTGTATACAATTTTTTCAATGCTTTTCCTTTTAGATGTTGTATTTCAGTTCCTTCCAGTAATATCTCCCCACTGTCTGGTTTTAACAAATGCGTCAACATTTTTACCGTTGTACTTTTTCCACATCCACTCTCTCCGACAAGTCCCAGACATTCTCCCTGTCGAAGCTGGAAACTAATATGATTTACTGCAGTAAATAATTGCTTATTTTTATAAAAATTTTTTGTTAAATCTTTTACGTCTAAAATAGTATGCATAACTTTATCTCCGCTTCAGTCGCAGGACAGAACCTATCAGTTTCTTTGTATAAGCCTCCTGTGGATGATTCAGTACTTCCTCTTTCGTGCCATACTCCACCAGTTTTCCCTGGTGCATGACAGCTACATAATCTGCCATATAATTTACTACACTGATATTATGTGTTACGATTGCAATTCCGGTTCCGTACAGTTCCCTCAATTTCATCATTTCTTTTATAACCTGCGCCTGCACTGTTACGTCCAGCGCACTGGTCGGTTCATCTGCCAGCAAAAGTTTAGGGCGAAGTACCATGGCAAGCACAATTCCCACACGTTGATTCATTCCACCGGAAAATTCAAAGGGATAGCTTTTTAAAATCTGTTTTCCATTTGTAAAACGTAACTGTTCGAAAAGCTTTAATGCACGGTCACGTATTTCTTCTTTCGACACAGCTTCATGCTGCAACACAGCTTCATACAGCTGTTCCTCAATTGTCCGGATCGGACAGAGCGATGCTCCTGCATTCTGAAAGATCATCCCAAGCTCCGGTCCACGAAGCTGCCGCAACTGTTCTCCGCTAACCTTTGTCATATCCGTACCACGATATAAGATTTCTCCACCTGACACTTTTCCACTGTCTCCAAGCAATCCCATCGCCGCCCGGATCACCGTACTTTTGCCGCTCCCGGATTCCCCTACAATTCCAAGAATCTCTCCCTGCTTCATCTGTAAGGAAAAATCCTGAATAATTTTTCTGTCTCCATACTGAATATCAACCTTCCGATATTCCAGTAAATTCTGATTCGTTTCCATACGAAATCCTCTCATGTTTTCCGCTGCCATACTGTTATCTGACCTGAAACTTCGGCTGATATCAGCCTATGAAACAAGCGTATTTATTCTGTATTTTTCTATTATTTCTATTACTCAAACAACAATGCTTACACCATATCACGCACAGTATCACCCAACAGATTAAACAATGCCACCGTGATAAAAATAGCAGCTCCCGGTGCCAGTACAATCCACGGGCAGGTCTGCAGCATGCTTCTTCCATTACTCATCATCGATCCCCATTCTGCAACCGGTGGAGTGGCGCCAAGACCAAGGAAAGACAATCCTGCAAGTTCCATGATCATAGTTCCGATATCTAATACAGCAGTTACAATAATTGTTCCTGCAATGTTTGGGAAAATATGTTTCATCAGAATTTTTCCTGAAGAACAGCCTGCCAGTTTTGCCGCTGCAATATAAGGCATTTCTTTTACCGTCAACACCAGGCTTCTTGCAAGCCGCGCAAATTTCGGCCATGAAATACATGCCAGCGCGATCACTGCATTTGTGAGACCTCCACTTAGCACCCCGGCTACCGCAATTGCAAATACCATACCCGGAAATGCCAGAAATACATCAGAAATACGCATCAGCAGATCATCCAGTTTTCCACCAAAATATCCACACAGCATTCCGATCATCGTTCCAACTACGGTTATGATCAAAACCAGCAATAAAGAAGAAAACACTGTTGTCTGTGCCCCCAAAATCACTCTGGAAAGCATGTCTCTTCCATATCGGTCTGTTCCAAACAGATGAGATGCATCTGGTTTTGCCAGCGCATTCGCCAGATCCTGCTCATATGGATCATAAGGAACCAGATGAGATGCAAATGCAGCAATAAACAGTAATCCCCCTACAAGGATCAATAATATAATAAATTTTATTTTTGTTTTCTTTCTGTTCATCTTGTTACACCTGCTCATTCTGCATACGGATCCTTGGATCAAGATAATGGTAAATAATATCCGTTACCAGATTTACTACCACATAAATAATCGCCATCCAGATTACATATGCCTGTATGATCGGATAATCTCTGGTCAGTATCGCATCTACTGCCATTTTGCCAACACCATCCCACATAAAAATCGACTCCACAATTGCAGTTCCTCCAAGCAGAGAACCAATGGATAAAGCCAAAAGTGTTACAATTGTCAGCATGGATGCTTTCAATACACTGCCATATAAAATCCGTTTTTCCCGCACACCTCTGGAGCGTGCTCCAACTACATAATCTTTGTTCAGTTCTTCCAGAACAGTTGCACGAACCTGACGGGTATATTTTGCAGACATAGCAATTGCCAGCGTCAGTGTCGGTAATATAACACTCTTCCATCCGGCATTATTTCCCATAACAGGAAACCACCCCAGTTTCAACGAAAATACATACATTAGCAGTAACGCCACAAAAAATCCAGGCATGGAATTTCCGATAAAACTTAATACCCGGATCAGATAATCAGTAAATTTATTTTTTCGCACTGCCGACAAAATTCCCAGTGGAATAGACAATAATACGGTCAGCAAAATAGATGTGATCGTCAGATAAATCGTTGCCGGAAGCTTTGATACAAACTGTGAAAATACCGGCTGCCCGGAAATATAAGATTCCCCCATATCTCCTCTCAGAAGTTTTCCCAACCAGACCAGATACTGCACCGGCAGGGGCTTATCCAGTCCAAGTTCCACACGAACAGCCTGCTTTTGTTCTTCTGTCCAGGAAGTTCCCGTATTCTGTTCCATCACATCAACTGCATCTGTCGAAGATGCATTCATTAATACAAAAGTAAGCAGTGTGATACCGATTAAAATCGGTATCAACTGCAATAATCTTTTAATTATATATTTTTTCATATGTTTTTATCTCATGTACTTTCAGCGTCTTTCTAAATAAGATGCTTTGAAAACACATATTTTCATAGATATTTTCCTGCTCCGTTTTCTTATAAACCAAGCAGTTTGAAACCCGGTTATTTTTTATCCAGATCAACGGTAATCTCATAATAATCGGACGGATGTGCCACCAGACCGGACACGCCTTTACCGGATACCATAGACATTTTCAGATGAGATGCAAATACAAATGCATGGTCATCCAGAATCGTCTGTGTCATCTGTGTTGCCAGAGATGCGCGCTCCGTCGGATCAAAAGTAACTGCCATCTGTTTTTCTAATGCTTCCAACGCATCACTGTGATATCCGCCACGATTCTTTGTGGAACTGTCCAGACAATGTGTGGTGAAGAAATACTCCGGATCACCGGTCGGTGCACTGACAAAAGCTCCTGCAAAAATGTCCCAGTCGCCTTTATCCAGATAATCCTGATAATTTGCAGTGCTGTTTACCTGAATGTCAATTCCAATATCTTTCATAGTCGCCTGCACTGATTCTGCCAGCAGCGGTAACTCCTGACGGCTTGGATAAGTCACCCACCGAATGGTCAGTTTCTGACCATTTTTATCCACATAACCGTCCCCGTCAGTATCCGTCCAACCGGCATTTTTCAACAGTTCTTTTGCTTTCACCGGGTCATAGGTTTCCGCCGTTACGGTAGTATCTCCAAAGGTAAAACTTTCCGGGAACGGTCCTACTGCCGCTTCTCCGTTTCCATCCAGCAATACAGAAGTAAAGTTTTCCTTGTCAATTGCACTTGCAATCGCTGCACGAACGTTATCATCCTGAAGTGCTTCCGCTGCATAATTCATCTGTGCAAAGAATGAGCGGGAAGTCTCACAGGAAGAAATCGTGTATGGATCATTTTCAAATAATGGCAGACTTGCATATGGAAGTCCGTAAGCGGCATCCAATTCGCCGGACTGCATTGCCATGGTCATGGTGTCTCCATCTGTGATCGTTTTTACATAAATCGTATCCAGATGCGGCATACCGTTCCAGTAATTTTCATTTTTTACCAGTGTCAGACCTTTGTCGGTTTCCAACTCCTGCACAATATACGGTCCCGTTCCAACTACTTTTCCATCCTCTGTAATACCTGCTTCCATATCAATGATGCATCCATATGGATCAGACAGATAATTCATCAGCGCCGGAACCGGTTCACTGGTTGTGATCGTCAATGTCTGACCGTCAGCTTCAATATTGCTGATTTTTAAATCACCTGCTGCACGTTCATGGACTGCCACCAGATCATCCAGACATTCTTTGACTGCCTGCGCATCCATTTTTCGTCCGCTGGTAAAGGTCACATCATCACGCAAGGTAATCTTCCATGTATTCGCATCTACATTTTCATAAGACTGCGCCAGCCATGGTTCTAATTCCATAGAATCTGAATACTTAAATAATGTCTCTCCGATACCATAACGGATGCATGCCCATCCGGAGTATCCTCTGTGCGGATTCACGTCCGATTCATCGTTTTCTGCATTAAATGTGGTATCTCCGTAAGTAAATACTTTTTCACTTGTGTTTTCCGCTTTTGCAGAGCCATCTTTCTGCTCACTGTTTCCTCCACATCCCGTCAACAAGCCAAGTGTCATTGCCGCGATTAAAAAAAACGCCCCTATTTTTTTTCCTTTTCCGTTCAACATAATTTTTCCTTTCACATACATTTTTCCGTAAAGCGTTCAATAAAACAATTCGATAACTTTTTATCAGAGTAACAAAAAAAAGGCGGCTTCACAAGCCACCCAGGGGGTTAAAAAACATCAATACAAAGTTATAAAATTGTAAATTCAACGTGTAGATAAAGAAAATGTGGTATTTTTTCTAAGCAGGCGATTGTTAGCCGCGAAGATAAAATACCACATTTTCGTGTAAAGCGGACATTCGCGATCCGCTTTCGCTACTTGCTCATGAACGCAGTCGCTTTGCTTATTCTGCGTTCATATATTAAAATACTTTTTATGACGCTTTTCCGATACGTTTCAAATAAATCTTTGTCTCACTGACAACCACTCCACTCAGTGCCACCAGTGCGATCAGGTTCGGGATTGCCATCAATCCATTAAAGATATCTGCAATGGTCCATACAGCAGAAACTGTCATGTACGGTCCGATAAATACTGCCAGAATATATAACCAGCGATATCCTTTTACTACTTTCTGATTTCCATTGGATAAATACTCCAGACATTTTTCACTGTAATAATCCCATCCGAGAATCGTCGTAAATGCAAAGAACACCAGACAGATCATCAGAATAAAGGATGAAAGCTGCTCCGGGAACGGTAATGTCATCTGGAAAGCTTTTGTAGTAACTGCCACGCCTTCCAGACCGATATTCCATGTTCCTGCAATTACGATAGAAAGTCCTGTCATTGTACAGATTACGATTGTATCGATGAATGTTCCCAGCATAGAAATCAGACCCTGCTGTCCCGGAGAATCGGTCAGTGCAGCGGCTGCTGCGATCGGTGCACTACCAAGGCCTGCCTCATTGGAGAAAATACCACGAGCAATACCTTTCTGCATTGCTATCAATACAGCTCCCAGCGCTCCACCTGCTGCTGCCCGCAGACCAAACGCACTCTCAATAATTGTCCTGAACGCTTCCGGAATCTCTCCGAGATGTGTCAACAGAATAATTAATACAACTACTACATATGCAACCGCCATAAACGGTACGACAACCTGTGAAACACTGGAAATACGTTTGATACCACCGATAACTACCAGTGCGACACAGATAGATAACAATACGCCTGCGATTACAACTGTCCAGGAATAATCCATTCCAAACATATGCACAGTCCATGTTTTAGCCGGATCAAAAAATGTCTGCACAGCATTTGTGATACCATTGATCTGTGTAAATGTTCCGATACCAAACAAACCTACACAGACACCGAAAAACGCGAAAATCTTTGCCAGCCATCTCCACTTTAGTCCCATACCTTTTTCAATGTAGTAGAACGGGCCACCCACAATATGACCATCCTCTGCAACGGTACGATATTTCACTGCCAGCAGACACTCCGCATATTTGGTAGCCATACCTACAAATGCAGCTATCCACATCCAAAATAACGCACCCGGACCTCCGGCTACCAGCGCGGTTGCAACACCGACGATATTACCGGTACCGATGGTTGCGGACAATGCAGTACATAATGCTGCGAAACTGGATACTTCTCCGCTGTCACCACTTTTTTCATTTACAAAAAGTTCCTTGATTGCACGTGGCAGAAGCCGGATCTGCAGACCTTTGACTCTTATGGTCAAAAATACACCGACTGCCAGAATGAGGACGATCAGGGGAACGCCCCATACAAAACCGTCGATTGATGTAAGAATTTGATTAAATAATTTTGCCATTTTCTTCTCTCCCTTTTTATATAAAAAATAAGGCTGATAAAATATCAGCCTCTAAAGAGTAGAACATGCATATATTGTGGTATGCTCTGTCCTTTTGCCTGAGAGATAAGCAGTCATAACCTGAAAGGACCGATCCATACGATACACACAGATCATCCGATCACTTAACCGCGACACCTTCGGCGCTTCGCATATGCGAAGACTCTCCAGAGTGAACTTGTCTGCGATGCAATAATATGCATCTGATTTTAACGACCAACGACAAATCCGTAGAAAAGCATATCACAGGTTTTTGCAAGATGCAAGCATTTTTCTTCATACAACGTACATTTGTCTTTCTATGATGATCAAATGGTCAAACAAATTTTTGAAAAACAGATCTTATCTATGTCTGAACTTCCTGTAAAGCCACCGCGTTTCATACTTTTTAGATATCATAAGCATGTTCATCTTGCGCCTGCCTTTCTATCAGTATAAAATATCTGTAACACATAATATATCTATTTGTAAAGCGGACCATGAACGCAGTCGCTTTGCGACCTGTCAGTGGGAGCTTTTAACTCCCACTGACATAAGCATCCCCCTTACCCACCGCTTAGTGCTCTACGCACTTGAAACGTGGGAATGTTTATTCTGCGTTCAAATTACAGTCCGCTATTTTTAAATTTCCAGAAAACAACTGACTGTAAATATATCGCGGAGACACAAATAAATAAAAAAATATTCAAGTATGAGGTGAAAACTATGAAACAAATTACATTAGGAATGACTGGCATTCAGACACCACAGAATGCTTTCGGTGCACTGCCGGTTCAGCGTGTATCCATGGATGAAGCTGTCAAAATTCTTCATCGCGCCTATGAAGGTGGTATGACATTTTTTGACACTGCCCGCGCCTACAGCGACAGCGAAGAAAAAATGGGTGAAGCTTTCGGACACATGCGCAATAAAATTTATATTGCCACCAAAACAGCCGCAACGACTCCGGATGAATTCTGGCGTCAGTTAGAAACATCCCTGCACTTACTCAAAACAGATTATCTGGATCTGTACCAGTTCCACTGTGTCAACCAGTGCTACCGCCCGGAAGACGGAACCGGCATGTATGAATGCATGTTAAAAGCCAAAGAACAGGGCATGATCCGTCACATCGGTGTTACTGCACACAAAATTGGCATTGCAGAGGAATGTGTCGCTTCCGGTCTGTATGAAACCATGCAGTTCCCATTCAGCTACCTTTCCTCCGAACAGGAACTTCATCTGGTAGAAGCCTGTTCCAAGCAGAACATGGGATTTATTGCCATGAAAGGTCTGGCTGGTGGACTGATCCACAACTCCAAAGCCGCCATGGCTTACATGACACAGTTTGACAATGTTCTGCCAATCTGGGGAATTCAGAAAATGACCGAACTGGAAGAGTGGCTCTCTTATATGGAACATACGCCTTCCATGGATGAAGAAATTTCTGCTTATATTGAAAAGGAAAAGCAGGAGCTGACCGGCGATTTCTGCCGTGGCTGTGGTTACTGTATGCCATGTCCGGCAGGCATTATGATCAATCAGTGTGCAAGAATGTCACTGATGCTGCGCCGTGCCCCAAGTGCAGAATGGCTGACTCCACAGATGCAGGAAGAAATGAAAAAGATTGAAAACTGCCTGGAGTGTGGTCAGTGTATGACGAAATGTCCATATGAGTTGAATACACCGGAACTCCTGAAAAAGAACTACGAAGATTATAAAAAAGTCCTTGCTGGCGAAGTTTCCGTAAGTTAAATCTTATTATGCAAAGCGGTTGTTTTTTACACGTTGAAGTGCCGCACTTCAACGTGTTGACGTTTTTATTTGAACATGCTATACTGGCTGAATCATCAAAAATTGTTGCACTATATGTTTGATACCATTTACTTTTTTTCAAACTTAATAAATAGGTGTTTTTTTCTATTCAGGGGGATTATTTGATATGACAGCCATTATTGAATTTATATACAACTTTTTATGGGGAGATCTGGTCACTTTGCCGCTGCCCGGCGGTGGTACTCTTGGATTACCGCTTCTGGTTATCCTGCTGATTCCAACCGGAATTTACTTTACCATTCGCACAAAATTCCTTCCGATTCGGCTCTTTCCGGATATGATTCGGGCTTTAACAGAAAAAGGTGAGAAACACGGAGGTCTGTCTTCCTTTCAGACACTGATCGTCTCCACCGCAACCCGTGTCGGCATGGGAAATCTGGTGGGCGTTGTAGCTGCGATTTCCGCCGGTGGCGCCGGAGCTGTATTCTGGATGTGGATCACCGCACTGCTTGGTTCCTCCACTGCTTTTATTGAAGGTACGCTGGCGCAGCTTCATAAAGAAAAAGATCCGCTTTACGGTGGTTTCCACGGCGGACCTGCTTATTACATGCATCACTTTTTTGCTAAAAGAAAAGACGGCACTTATCGAAAATACTCTGTGATCGCGGTACTTTTTGCCATTTCCGGTCTGATCTGTTGGTGTGGCATCAGCCAGGTAATCAGCAACTCTGTGACATCCGCTTTTGAAAATGCATTTTCCATTCCGCCGCTGGCAACTACCATCGTTTTGGTCATTCTGGCAGCAATCATCGTACTTCGAAAAAATGCGACGGTAAAAGTTTTAGATATTTTAGTGCCAATCATGGCTTGTGCATACTTTATCTTTACGTTAATTATTATTTTCACACACCTTGGTCAGATGCCGGCTGTACTCACCCGCATTTTTGAAGAAGCCTTCGGTATCCGACAGGTTGCTGCCGGTGGATTCGGTGCCGTACTGATGAACGGTGTCAAACGTGGACTGTTTTCCAATGAAGCCGGTTCCGGTTCCGCACCATGCGCTGCTGCCGCTGCAAAAAGTGACAATGCCGTAAAAATCGGACTGGTGCAATCACTTGGTGTATTTATCGATACCATCGTTATCTGTACCTGTACCGCCATGATCCTGCTGCTCGTTCCACAGGATCTCACTAACGGGCTTGTCGGCATGGATCTGCTGCAGACTGCTATGCAGTACCACCTTGGAACCTTCGGCACGATTTTTATTGCAGCTACCCTGGCAATGTTCAGTTTTTCCACCTTTATCGGAATTCTGTTCTATGCCCGTTCCAATGTAGCCTACCTGTTCGGAAATAAATGGTGTTATCAGACTGCTTACAAAATCGTGGCTCTCGTAATGCTCTTCATCGGCGGACTTGCGGCATACACCACTGTGTGGGATCTCGGTGACGTCGGTGTAGGACTTATGACAATCTTTAACCTGATTGCATTGTACCCGATGGGAGGTCAGGCTTTGAAAGCCCTTCGGGACGCCGGAAAATGATGTTTGAGGTTTTGTTAAATGAAATCGACGAATCATTTCTGGTCCGCTAAACGTTCGTTACCTTCATTTCACTTCGGTTTCATCGCGCTCACTCCCACCTCCTATAAAAGCTGGTCGGTTTCCGTTCGCGCAAAACCTTGTGAAACTCAGTCACTCACTCAATCGCTTGCCCAGAAATGATTCGTCGATTTCAATCTACAATATGCAAAATCACCGTCTTAGTACATTCAAGTCGAACGCACGTGATACAACTCACAGGCTTTCTCTCGCGGCGATCCATTAACTGACATTGAAAAAAGAGTGTGAATTTCATTCGAACGGGCGTCTTAGCCCGAAGGATGCAATTCGCACTCTTTTTTCATTCACAACCTAAATTGCCGCCGCGTAAAGCGGACATTCACAATTCACTTTCGCTACTTGCTCATGAACGCAGTCGCTATTTCGCATTCGCCGGCTCCACATTAATGCTCTTTCCTTTGATCTTCGCATTTTTCATTGCTTTTAATACTGCCGCACCATACTCTCGCGGAACCTCCACGAATGTATAGCTGTCAAACATATCAATCGCTCCAACCAGATCCCCTGGCATTCCGGACTCACCGGCAACTGCTCCAAGGATATCACCCGGACGCACGCGCTGCTTTTTACCGATATTAATGAACAGACGAACCATACCATCTTCCGCACCGGTATCTGAAAAATCGAAATTATCCTGTTTTACGCCTTCGCGTTCTGCTTTTCCAAGTGCCTGATATAAAAAGGCTGCTGCCAGATCCATGGCTGTATAATCACCGTTATTGATCTGAGATTCAATCATATTTACCATCTTGGTCAGATCTTCATTTTCAATAATCTGATCTAACTGATCCATAATTTTTTCGCATTTGGCTTCCTCTACGTCACGCATAGACGGAATCGGCTGTGCATAGATCTTTGTCTTGCAGTAACGCATAATCTCTTTTAATTTGTAAACCTCTTTTCCTTTTACAAAAGAAAATGCTCTACCCGTTCTGCCTGCACGGCCGGTACGACCGATACGGTGAACATAATACTCATCATCCTGCGGCAGATCGTAGTTAAATACAGCTTCCACGTCATCTACATCGATACCGCGGGCTGCCACATCAGTTGCCACCAGAATCTCTGTTTTTCCGTTACGGAAGTTTCTCATAACACGGTCACGCTGCTGCTGTTTCATATCACCATGCAGACCTTCCGCAAAATAACCACGGTTCTGCAGCTCATTTGCCAGCTCGTCTACCATATGTTTTGTGTTACAGAAAACAAGGGAAAGCTTCGGATCATACACATCCAGAAGTCTTGTCAAAATATCCAGCTTATCTTTTCTTCTGACATCATAGTAATACTGCTCAATGTTCTTAACAGTCAGCTCTTTTTTTACTACTTTGATGGTCAGCGCATCTTTCTGATACTGTTTTGTGATCTCCATAATCTCTTTCGGCATCGTTGCGGAAAAAAGAACGGTCTGACGATCTTCCGGAAGATATTTCAGCACTTCTTCGATATCCTCACGGAATCCCATGTTCAGCATCTCATCTGCCTCATCCAGAATAATGGTGTGGATATGATCGCAGCGGATTGTTTTTCTTCTTAAATGATCCATCACACGGCCCGGTGTACCAACGATGATCTGTACGCCACCTTTTAAGGAACGAATCTGTTTGCCAATTTCCTGTCCGCCGTAAATCGGAAGAATTTTGATGCCGTGAGTGTATTTTGCCAGATTGTGTAACTCATTGGACACCTGAATGGCAAGCTCACGGGTCGGGCATAAAATCAGCGCCTGTGTTTTTTTCAGCTTCGGATCTACTTTGTGAAGCAACGGAATACCGAAAGATGCTGTTTTTCCGGTTCCTGTCTGCGCCTGTCCGATGACATCTCTGCCACTCATAACCGCCGGAATAGACTGTGCCTGGATCGGAGTTGCCTCCTCAAATCCCATTTCTTTAATAGCCCGCAGAATCTGCGGATTTAAATCTAAATCTTCAAATAAAACTGTACTCATATATTTCCTTTCTATACAAAAACAGTGTGCTTTGCACACTGAATCCAATGATAGCAAAGCACACTTTAAAAGTCAACTATTCATTTTTATGAAGGAATCGTATTTTCGATCTTCTTTTTCCAAACACCACTCAGGTATCTCAAACCGCCGACACCTGCTGCACACCACCAGGTAAGCGGTGATACCCACCAGAGGCCATGATAGCCCCACAGATAAGAGAATAAAAATGCAAACCCGATTCGCGTGATAACCTCGCTGATTCCCATCCAGATTGTAATCTTGACGTCGCCAACCGCACGAAGCAGGTTATGAAACAGTGTCAAAACTCCAACACCGATCAGAAACGGTGCAAAAATATGCATATATTCTACACCATAACCAATCGCTTCCCGATTGTCAGTAAACAGCCGCATGATAAACGGCGCCAGAACAAAAATCAATGGAGAAACGATTGCATAACCAATGGCATTCAACACAAATGTTGTACGAAAACCTGCCTTAATTCGCGGAATATTTTTCGCTCCGGTATTCTGTCCGGTAAAGGTTCCAAGTGCAGTTCCCAATGCATCCCCCACCTGCATACCAAGTCCTTCCACTTTGACGCAGACACCGTAAGCCACCACCAGCGTCGTTCCGTATGTATTTACCACTGCCTGTAACGTCATATCTGAAATGGAAATAATACTCATCTGCAAAGCCGCCGGCAGACCATACACCAGCATCTGTTTTCCGATATAAGTATCCAGCTTCAGTTTTTCTCTGCGGATCCGCAGCATCGGTAAAATCTTCCACGCGTAAAGCAGACACGCCACACCGGATACGATCTGCGCCAGCACAGTTGCAAATGCGGCACCGCCAACTCCCATTGGAAACACAGCTACAAATAATACGTCAAACACAATATTCAGCAAACTGGAAATACCCAAAAACACCAACGGAACCACAGAATTTCCCAGAGACCGCAATACTGCGGAAATCCAGTTGTACAGCATCGTTCCGATACATCCCGCACAGATCAGTCTCAGATACAACACCGCCTGATCCAACACTTCCTCCGGTGTCTGAAGCACAAGCAGCAATGGTTTTGTCACAATCAGACCAACCACCGTCACGACGATCGTCATACCAAGTGCAATATAAATAGAAGAAAAAAATGTTTTTACCACTTTATCTTCTTCCTTTGCGCCATAATATTGCGACATAACCACTGTCACACCCGTGGTCAGACCGATGATCAGCGAAAACATCAGATACATGCCAACGCCTGCCACACTGACCGCCGCCAGCGCATTGTCTCCCAAAAAGTGACCCACAATATACGAATCTGCGAAATTATAGATTCTCTGAAAAATCAATCCCAGCAATACCGGCATCGCAAACTTCAAAATCTGCGGTGCAATACGTCCGGAAGTCATATCCACCATAACTTCTTTTTTCATACTCGTCTCTTCCCCTTTCAATTCCCACTTTTTATGCTTCCATCTCAAATAATCTTCAAAGTCAAACTGATATAGGCAATTCCCCCACATTTACACAATTGAAGCAGAGAACTTCCTTAATTTGATTAAATGAACATGAAACCAGAGCCACGATTTTGCTCAACTTATTTCATGGCACTTCTTAACCATGCTTGTATTGTATCTCATACCATTTTGAAAAAATAGTGATTTTCTTCCCAAAAACTGTAAAATCGTATCGCAAACAGCACTTTTTTCATGTATTATAGAAACAAATAAAATAAAGGAATTTTACTATGAAATTAAACTATAATGAAAAAGAACTGCATCAACTTCTACAGGACTTCCATGACTTAACAAAGCTGACACTAACCCTCTATAATCCCGAAGGAGAATGGATCCTCAGTTATCCGACAAAAGAAAACTGTTTCTGCCATTATATCAAAACCTCCCCGGAAGGTGCTGCTCTCTGTGAAGCTTCCGACCGTGCTTCCTTTGAAGCAGCAAAGGCGTCCGGTGAATGTGTCATTTACAAATGTCATGCCGGTTTGATCGAAGCCACCGTGCCAATTGTCAGCGACGGATTTACCATCGGCTACCTTATGATGGGACAGGTTGCAAATGCAACCTCCCCGGAGCAGTTACAGTCACTAATTGAACATGCATTACATAAATATCATTTAAACGAAGCAGAAAACAATCCATCTGAACAAAATATTCATGAAGCAACTGTAGACAAAACAAGTAATCACAAAAGTAATATCGCTAACTTACCCCTTACTTCATCAACTGTAATTAGCAACTTAGTTTTTGCTTCACTAATTACATATAAAGCAGACAACTTAGAAAAAAATGACAGTTGGAAACAGGATGCTGCTGCAATTCCCTGTATCTCTGACACACAGATTCACGCTGCCGCAAGCATCATGGAAGCATGTATTTCTTCCATCCTGTACAAAAAATTGATTTCTATCGAAAAACAACAGTTTGAACAAAACATCAACACCTACATTCTAAATCACCTGACCGAAGATCTATCCGTAGACCGCCTCTGCGAACACCTGCATTTAAGCCGCCGCAAGATCTACGAATACTCGGAAGAATTTTTACATTGCAGCATCGCCAAATACATAAAAAAAATGCGCCTGCAACATGCGCAGACACTATTAACCGAAACAACTTTACCGGTTTCCACGATTTCCGAACAATGTGGATTTTCCGACTACAACTACTTCTGTCGAATTTTTAAACAAGAAAACGGTATGTCCGCGCGAAGCTATCGCGTAGCACAACAGACATAATTTTCTGTAATACTATATTTTATGATACCAGGATCAAAAGTCTAAAACCACGATGTGCGAATATTGGGCAGAATAGAACAAAACTGAAAATAACTCCAACAGGAATTTTTTCAAATCCTTGTTGGAGTTATTTTTAATTTGTTCTTTCAGACCACTTTAGTGGCGATATTTATTGGCTTCTTTCAGACGTGCCATAGCACGTGCCAGCGAAGCCGCATTTCGATGATACTCCATCTTACTCTGATGCTGCCGCATACGTTCTTCTACACGTTCTTTTGCTTCCCGTGCACGGCGCACATCAATTTCTTCCGGGCGTTCAATCGTATCCACCAGCACTTCCACCTGATTATCGGAATTGACCTCCACAAATCCGCTTCCGCAAACTGCCGGGATCATTTTTCCATCCGGTGTCGTGATTCGTACTTCGCCCTCTTTTAACGCAATGACATATTCCTCATGATTTGCCATGATCTGAATTTCTCCATCCACAGCAGGCAGGACGATGGAAACCGCCTCATCATCATAAAAAATCTTATCATATGCAATAATTTTTAAATGAAATGTAGCCATAGTCACACCTCACTAATGATTACCGTTCTTTGCTTTTTCAATGACATCGTCAATGGTTCCGACATTGAAAAATGCCCATTCCGGATACTCATCCATCTCACCGTCAATGATTTTTTTGAAACCTTTGACAGTCTCTTCCAGCGGTACATATTTACCAGGAATTCCGGTAAATGTCTCAGCTACATGGAACGGCTGTGACAGGAAACGCTGAATTTTTCTTGCACGGTATACTGTCGTCTTATCCTCCTCGGAAAGTTCTTCCATACCAAGGATTGCGATGATATCCTGCAGCTCTTTGTAGCTCTGCAGAATCTCCTGTACACGACGGGCAACTTCGTAATGCTCCTCACCGACGATATCCGGCTCCAGAATACGGGAGTTAGATTCCAGCGGATCAACAGCCGGATAAATACCCTGCTCAACAATTTTTCTGGAAAGTACGGTTGTTGCATCCAGATGTGCGAATGTCGTAGCTGGAGCCGGGTCAGTTAAGTCATCGGCCGGTACGTAAATCGCCTGTACAGATGTAACGGAACCTTCTTTTGTGGAAGCAATACGCTCCTGCAACTCACCGACTTCATTTGCCAGTGTCGGCTGATAACCTACAGCTGAAGGCATACGTCCAAGCAATGCGGAAACCTCAGAACCTGCCTGTACATAACGGAAAATGTTATCGATAAATAACAATACATCCTGATGCTCTTTGTCACGGAAATACTCTGCCATGGTCAGACCTGTTTCTGCCACACGCATACGTGCTCCAGGTGGCTCATTCATCTGTCCGAACACTAAGGCTGTTTTTTCCAGAACGCCGGATTCTTTCATCTCAGTCCACAGATCATTACCCTCACGGGAACGCTCTCCGACACCGGTGAAAATAGAATATCCGCCGTGCTCCGTTGCAATATTTCGAATCAGCTCCTGGATCAGAACGGTTTTACCTACACCGGCACCACCGAACAGACCAATCTTACCACCTTTGGAATACGGTGCCAGAAGGTCGATAACTTTGATACCTGTCTCTAGAACCTCTACAACCGGGCTCTGATCTTCAAAGGATGGCGGCTCTCTGTGGATACACCAGTTTTCCTTTGACTCCACCGGTTCTCCATCATCGATTGCTTCACCCAGAACATTGAACAGTCGTCCCAGTGTTGCTGTTCCTACCGGAACTGTGATACCAGCGCCGGTTGCTGTTACTTCCATATCACGATGAAGCCCTTCACTGGAAGCAAGCATGATACATCTTACGGTATCATTTCCAATATGCTGTGCCACTTCCATGACACATTTTTTTCCATTATTATCAACTTCGAGTGCATCTTTGATGCATGGAAGGTTATGGTCGGAAAACTCTACGTCTACAACAGGTCCCATGACCTGAACGATTTTTCCTTTATTCATATCGCTTCACCTCTCTTATTTTTTCTTGCTCTTCTGCGCCTTGGCACCTGCAATAACCTCAGTGATCTCCTGGGTGATCGCCGCCTGACGCACACGATTGTATTCAATTTCCAGATCGTGCAGCATTTTCTTTGCGCTGTCTGTCGCAGTCTGCATCGCCATCATTCTGGAATTGTGCTCACTGGCATAAGACTCTACCAGCGCGCCGTAGATAAAACCACACACTACGTTCGGAACCAGATTATCCAACAATGTCTCTACCGATGGGTGAAACATCATCTGATCATTGTAGCCCTGCAGATTTCTGTGAAGATATTCCTCTCTGTGTAATGGAAGAATCTGGAACATATCCGCTTCCATCTTGAAGGCATTGATCATTTTTGTATAGATAATGTAAACCTCATCCAGTTCCCCTGACTCATATTTATCAATCATCTGCAGTCCGATATGGCGGGCACGATAAAGTGTCGGGTTCTGAACTGTATAGCTGAACTCGCCGTCAATATAAACGTTCTTTTTCATAAAATACTGACGTCCAAGCTCACCGACTACAAACAGCTCACTCTGCGGATGCTTTTCAATCTCCTCTGATGCAAGTTTCAACACGTTATGATTGTAAGCACCTGCCAGACCTTTATCTGCAGTAATTACGATATAACCACGTTTCTTCTGATCCTCCGGAACACCTTCTTTTCCGAAGAAAATATTTTTGGTATCCGGAACGCACTGCATAAAACGTGCCACTGCATTTCGCTGACCAAAGAAAAACGGCTCTGTATCTGCCAGACTTTTCTTTGCCTTCTGCATTTTTGATGAAGATATCATGTACATGGCACTGGTGATTTTCATCGTATCTTTGATACTCTGCATTCTGCTCTGTATCTCTCTTGCACTTGCCATGATATTCTCCTTTCTGCCCTTTTTCACTCAGATAGCTGCTCATACAGATATATGTTCTGTACAAAATGCATGAACTATTTGAACTATCTAAATATACATGAAAATAAACTTACTTTACATACTCTTTTGCGGCAGCGAGAATCTTGTCTCCAAGTTCATCGGACAGAGCTTTTGTCTCATTCAGCTCATCGATGATCTCCGGATGTGCATTTTTAATATATTCCAGCATACCCTTCTGGGTTTCTTTGATTTTCTTCACATCTACATTCAGGAAAATCTTGTGTGTTGCGGTCCACAGTGTGATAACCTGCTCTGCCATACTAAGTGGCTGGCAAAGTGGCTGTTTTAACAACTCCATCAGACCTTTTCCATACTGTAACTGCTCTTTTGTATCATCATCCAGATCAGAACTGAACTGGGTAAATACTTCCATTTCACGATACTGCGCCAGATCGATACGGATACTTCCGGCTGCTTTTTTCATCGCTTTTGTCTGTGCGGCACCACCAACACGGGATACGGACAGACCTACGTTTACCGCCGGTCTCATACCGGAGAAGAATAAGTTGCTCTCCAGGAAGATCTGACCGTCTGTGATGGAAATAACGTTAGTCGGAATATATGCGGATACATCGCCCGCCTGTGTCTCAATGATCGGCAGGGCTGTAATGGAGCCACCGCCAAGTTTGTCACTCAGACGACTGGAACGCTCCAGCAGTCTGGAATGCAGATAGAAAACGTCACCCGGATAAGCCTCACGTCCCGGAGAACGCTCCAGCAACAGGGACAATGCACGGTAAGCTACCGCATGCTTGGACAGATCATCGTAAACGATGAGTACGTCTTTTCCCTGATACATAAAATACTCTGCCATGGCAGTTCCGGCATACGGTGCAATATACTGAAGCGGAGCCGGATCACTGGCAGTTGCGGCTACGATGATGGAATAATCCATGGCACCGTGTTTTTTCAATGTAGATACAATTTTTGCAATTGTTGATGCTTTCTGACCAATTGCAACATAAATACAGATGACATCTTTTCCCTTCTGGTTGATCATTGCATCGGTTGCAATGGATGTCTTACCTGTCTGACGGTCACCGATAATCAACTCTCTTTGTCCACGTCCGATCGGGAACATAGAATCGATGGACAAAATTCCTGTCTCCATTGGTACGCTGACAGATTTACGATCAATGATGCCCGGTGCTTCATTTTCAATCGGTCGGTAATCATCTTCCTGAATATCACCCACACCATCGATCGGCGCTCCCAGAGCATTGATGATTCTTCCGACAAATTTATCTCCAACCGGAATTCCGGCTTTCTTTTTGGTTCTTGTTACCTTGGTTCCTTCCTTGATCCCTGTATCACGGCCAAACAGAATAACACCGATCTCATTTTTTCTGACATCCTGTACCATACCTTTTACGCCGTTCTCAAAGACAACGATCTCACCATACATGGCCTGGTCAATTCCATAGACAGTGGCAATTCCGTCACCAACCCAGATGACATGACCAATTTCCCGATCCTTCGCTTCAAAATCGTAATTCTCGATTTCTTCTTTCAGGATGGAAATAATATCCTGTGAACTGATAGCGCTCATTGTCCTATCACCTCTTTCTTTTACCTTTTACTTATACTTCTGCATGATGGCTCTGAATCATTCCGAGCTGTTCCTGCATGCCACGGATACGTCCGCTGATGCTCCAATCCCATTCACGGCCATTTGCTGTGAGGACAAAGCCTCCCACCAGACGCTCATCCCGGATCATCTCAAGCTCTACCTGATGCGCATCGAACTCTTCCATCAGAAAAGTCTTAATTCCTTCCAGCTGATTATCATCCGGTGCGGTCACATATCGTAATGTGGCATTTACTACTGACTGATGTTCGTTTGCATACATTTTATATTCCTCCACGATCTCTTCCAGATATTCCACATCAGAATAATCACAGAGAATCTTCATAAAATTCTGTAACTTTTTTTCCGGGAAAATACGGTCAACCACCGCATGTTTTTCCTCTTTGTAAACACTTGGGTCTGTCAGCACACGCTGAAGTTCAGGACTTTCCTGATAAATCTGTGCAGCGGTTTCAAGACCATCTACCGGAGCATTCAGCTCCCACAAAACTCTTACATATTTAGCCGTTGTTGCTGTCATGTTTGTCACCCGTTTTACTCAAAAATTCATTGTAAAGCTGTTCATCCGTGACCTTACTGCTATTTTCTCCGATAATTTTAACTGCTGCAGCCATGGCCAGAGTACCGATTTCTTTCTGTACACTCTGAAGTGCTCTGTCACGTTCTTTTTCCATATCCTGATTTGTCTTCTCAAGCAGATCCGCGGATCGTTTCTCCGCATCGGAAACAATCTGCTTGTACTGTACATCCGCCCGCTCTCTGGCGTCTGCCACGATCTGGATTGCCTCCTCTTTGGCTCCCTGCAAAGATGCCTCATACTGAGTTTTCAACTCTAAAGCTTCGGCATTTGCCGTATCTGCTTTTTCAAACTGTTCAGCCACCATCTGTTTTCTCTTTTCGATGATATTTAAAACCGGCTTGAACAGAAACTTTCTGATCAGGAAATAGAAGATCAACAGGTTCACAATGATCCATATAAGGTTTGAATCAATTCTCAGCATCCTGAAATCCTCCTTCTAAAAACAAAATCTCACGTGTTTGTTTTTTATTTGCAAAGGAAAATGATCAGAATAGCGACAACCATACCATAAATAGCAGTTGCCTCTGCCAGTGCACAACCAAGTAATAAGTTCTTGCTGATCTTGCTGTCTGCTTCCGGCTGTCTTGCTACAGCGTCTACTGCTTTACCTGTTGCGATACCAATACCTACACCTGCTCCAATTCCTGCTAATGCTGCGATACCAGCTCCGAGTGCGATCATCATAATAATTATCTCCTTTTCTCACTTCATATTCTGCCTGTCACATTATGCTTTCATTTTTGTTATTTTGTAAAACTCACATAATTTGTGAGATCTCTGACAGGACTTTCTGATATGTTACTTTACGGGTTTTCTGTCAAAATACATTGATCTTTATTCCGCCTGCAACTCAATAGCTTCCTTGATGTACAACGATGTCAGGAACACAAATACATATGCCTGGATCAGTCCATCAAAAATATCAAAATAGAAACTAAATACCAGCGGTACAACCATCGGTACAACCGCCTTGATCAGCTCCATAATAACAAACGCGCCGAGTACATTTCCGAACAGTCGTAAACATAATGAAAACGGTCGGATGAAAATTTCCAAAATGTTGATCGGTGTAATGATTGCGACAGGCTGTGTAAATCCTTTCGCCCACTTTTTCACACCTTTTGCACGGATACCGGCGGCTTCCACCAGTATAATACTCATCAACGCAAGAGCGATCGTACAATTCAGGTCCTTTGTCGGAGGCTTAAATCCAAATAAGCCAATTACATTTGCAATACCGATAAACAGACCGACGCTCATCAGATAAGGAATATAACATTTTCCTTCCTCTCCGAGCAGCCCTTCGAAAAATCCGTAGAATTTTCCGATACACACTTCCAGAAACAACTGCCTCTTTCCCGGATTCTCCATGCTTAAGTTCCGCGTCAGGAAAATCGATGCCACTATGACAATTGCCATAATGATCCACATAACGACAACTGATTCTGCGATTTTGATTCCACCAAAAATGGGTATCGTGAACACCGTCTTGACACTCAGTTGGTCGATCAACTCATCTACCAGTCCGTTCGTAGCGGTCACCTCCTTCTTTTCTCTTTCTTCTGTTTTTTGTTTTCTCCCCCAAAATGTTTTCCAATCATTACATACAGTAAAGCGGATATTCACAATCCGTTTTTTTGCTACTTACTCATGAACGTAGTCACCTTACAACTGGCATTCAATTTGTAAATGATACTGCTTTCTCATAATTGGTACTACCATTATTTGGTGGAAAATAAAAGACCTCGTGGTTGCTATTTCAAAACCCATTAACCCCCGTTGGTCTTTTCTTGTACATATATTAATATAATTTCCAGATTTTGCAATCGGCAAATTTTCCTAAATTGTTTTTTGATAAAAACAATTTTTCAGCAAAATCACGATTGACTTTCTCGAATTTAACAAATCGCATCCTTGTAATCCTCATTTTTCTTCCTTTTTTCGGTAAATTTGTATATTTTTCGAAAAACGAATCTTACAAATGGTCCTGCGTAAAACAACTGCCAGAACAGTGCCATCGGAAAATTTCGCGCTGCTGTCTGCAACCAGTTACCAAGCAGCATATCTGTTCCTTTAAATCCAAACAATACGGACGCGAAGAAACTCATGATCGGACACATAAATGCTACGGTCAGAGATGAGATCAGTACAATCAGCAAAATCTGAGGGGTATTTCGCAGATCAACACACCGAAAAGCTATTCGTTTTACAATTCTCTCCACAAATAAAAATTCCACGACAAATGCAATTACTCCCATGATCGGAAGTTCTCCAAGCGCAAGGATGAATACCTGATTTGTCATCTCTCCCTGTTCTATCGTAATGTTGTAGCAAACCATTCCATAAACCATGACCACCACCATGAGAATGGAAAAACATACATTTTGTAATTTTGTTTTTGGCATAAAAAAATCTCCTTTCCTGCTGACAAACAATTTTTACATCTAAAATGTGTGTTGTTCGTTAGCATTCCGGGAGAATGTGCGTTTCCAATATTATATACCAATTTTATCTATTTTTCTTTCAGCAAGACTATATTATCACTGAAAAATCGCCCTCGTAAGATTTTTTTTCAAATTCAGCAAATCGCGCAGATATTAGGTTAGATTAAAATAAATCAATATTATTGATTAAAATAAATCATTCTGCTACTATAAACATTATGTTATACTCTGAAACATGAAATGCGAAGACAAGGAATAGTAACTGTTCTACTTTTTTCAGAGAGTTGCCGGCTGGTGTGAGGCAATAAAAGAAATACAGTGAACTCGCCTTTGAGCAGCAGTTTTGAACATAATTACAATCTTTCATTTGTTAACTCAATTCGAACTTTTTAAAGACTACAGATTTAAGTAACACAGTCTGAATCGAAGTAAAACATATGGGTATGAGTTAAAAATGTAATTATAGTAGGAACTGACGGAATCTCACCGTTACATGAGGACAGCATGACAGTGCTGATGAGTGCGTATTTGATACGAAGTAGAGTGGTACCGCGGAACAATGGCTTTCGTCTCTACAACTATTACATGGTTGTAGGGATGAGAGCCTTTTTTATTTCAACCAATACTTGATTTTAAAGCCCTTCTCCTACTACCAACACACAGGAATGTTGCGGACATTCTTGTTGTGAACTGTCCATCATGCAATCGCAGAATGACCGCATGATGAAACAAATGATTACATGATAGCTAACGGATAAGGAGGAATCTTGTTATGAAACATTATGAAAACTATGAAAGAGCTTATTTTATGCCACCAGAATGCACTTATGACTGGGTGAAAAAAGAATATTTAACCAAAGCACCGATCTGGTGCTCCGTAGATTTAAGAGATGGAAATCAGGCATTAGTAGAGCCAATGAGTCTGGAAGAAAAAATTCAGTTTTTTCAGATGCTTGTAAAAATCGGATTCAAACAAATTGAAGTCGGATTTCCGGCAGCTTCCGAAACCGAATATGATTTTGTCAGAACATTAATTGAGCAGGATATGATTCCAGAAGATGTCACCATTCAGGTGCTTACCCAGGCAAGAGAACATATTATCAAAAAGACATTCGAAGCCATCGAAGGTGCACCAAACGTCATCGTTCACCTGTATCTTTCCACCTCTGTGGCACAGAGAGAGCAGGTTTTTCATAAGAGCAAAGACGAAATTATAAAAACCGCCGTAGACGGTGCCATCATGGTAAAAGAACTTACTGATAAACAGAGCGGAAACATTTATCTTCAGTACAGCCCGGAGAGCTGCACCGGAACCGAAGTAGATTACGCAGTCGAAATCTGCAATGCCGTACTTGATATCTGGCAGCCGACACCGAATCACAAAGCCATCATCAACATTCCGGCTACCGTAGAAAACTCCATGCCGCATGTATTTGCCACACAGATTGAATACATTCACAAACATTTAAAATACAGAGATGCCGTTTTATTGTCCCTGCATCCGCACAACGACCGTGGTTGCGCTGTTGCCGACGCAGAACTTGGTGTTCTGGCTGGCGCAGACCGTATCGAAGGTACATTGTTTGGCAACGGTGAGCGCACCGGAAACATGGATATCGTCACCATGGCGATGAACCTGTTTTCCCATGGTATCGATCCGGAACTTGATTTTTCCGATATGTCAGCAATCCGCGCAGGTTATGAAACTTACACCGGAATGAAAGTGCATGAGCGTCAGCCATATGCCGGCGATCTCGTATTTACCGCATTTTCCGGTTCTCATCAGGATGCGATTTCCAAAGGAATGACATGGCGTGACACACACAAAACCGACAAATGGACCGTGCCATATCTGCCGATCGATCCGAAAGATATCGGACGCACCTATGACGGCGACGTGATCCGTATCAACAGTCAGTCCGGAAAAGGCGGCATCAGCTATATTTTAAAGCAGAACTTTGGTGTTGTTCTTCCAGAAGCAATGCGCGAAGATGTAGGCTATGCTATCAAGCAGGTATCCGATGAAATGCATCAGGAACTGTCCCCGCAGAACGTATACGAAATATTTGAGGAGCAGTACCTTCACTCCATGAACTACTTCCGCATTACCGAAAGCCATTTCAAACAGTTAACAGACGGCATCATGGCAGAAGTTACTATTTTGAACGGTGAAAAAGAGACCGTTATCGATGCCAATGGAAACGGTCGTTTGGACGCTGTCAGCAACGCGGTAAAACAGTTCTTCAACATCGACTACACCTTGATGAACTACGAAGAACATGCTTTAACACAGACAACATCATCCAAGGCGATTGCCTATGTCTGCATCAAAAAAGACAACACGACTTACTGGGGTGCGGGCATCGACGAAGACATCATCAAAGCCTCCATTCAGGCACTGTGCATCAGTGTCAACAAAATGCTCGCCGTACAGAAAGGAAACGCCTGCGAAGATGTCCGCCTGACAAAAATGCTGAACTACATCCAGAACCATTACCAGAACGTGACATTAGCGGATATGTCCCAGGAATTTCATCTGACAGAGCCATACATCAGCAAATACATCCGTGAAAAATCCGGAGTAACCTTTGGCGAACATGTCACAAATATCCGCATGAAAAAAGCATGCACCCTGTTAAAAAATGGAAACATGACAGCAGAAAACATTGCGGCATCCATCGGCTACCCAAACGTCGAACACTTTAGCCGCACCTTTAAAAAGAAATACCATATGACTCCGATCCAGTATAGAGAATCCAAGAATTAAAATCCGTTACAGTTCACTCATCATGATGTACCCAGACATCTCCTCATGCAATCATAATCGATATCTGAATACATATGATGAGTGAACTGTAACTAAAATCCGGGAATTTTTACATATATGTCTGACTTCTATTTGACTTGTCAGTCTTTTTGCGACATAATGATAGCAGGGGCTTTTTATATATGTCGTATATGATGTATTCAGACCACCATCAGGATGATTCTGGCTTATTATCGTATACACAAAATTTGAGGAGGTTTTTATGGCAGCACAAATCACAGCCGTCATTATTTTCCTGATCATGTTTGCACTGATTATCACGGAAAAAATTCCACGGCATATAGCCACAACCATCTGCAGCGTCGCGACTATCATTCTGGTTTTCGGTGTCTGTATGCACAGTGCGGCTGCACTCTGGGACACACTGAATTTTCAAACGTTTACATCTGTTGATTTCTGGCGCGCGGGAGCGGAAGCGACAGAAAGCACAAAAGGAATCAACTGGCAGACCATCATTTTTATCGCTGGTATGATGATCATGGTGGAAGGAATGGCACTTTCCGGATTTTTCTCCTGGCTCTGCCTGACCATTGCCAAAGCAGTCAGATACAACACGACAAAGATTTTTATCATGTTTATGATCCTTGCCTTTGTCCTGTCGATGTTTATTGACAGCATTACCGTAATTTTATTCCTTGCGGCAATCACAATTACCCAAAGTAAACTATTGCAGTTTAATCCGATTCCGGTTATTATCGCGGAAATCTTCTGTTCGAACCTTGGTGGTTCTTCCACCATGTGCGGCGATCCGCCAAATATCATTATCGGAACAGCTCTGCATTATACCTTTACCGATTTCCTGACCAATACCGGTGTGATTGCAATCATCTGTCTGGTATTGATGATTTTCTTCTTTTACATGTGTTTCCGTAAAAAACTTGGCACACGAAATCTTTCCGAAGAAGAAATCGCAAAAATGCCGACACCGCAGAGTGCCATCACAGATAAACGTGCTTTTATCATCAGCACTGTAATTTTCCTCTGTGCCGTAATTCTGCTGGTAACACATGGTCAGACCGGTTTAACAGTTTCCACCATCGGCATCATTGCCGCAGTTGCTACCTGCATCACAGCAGGTAAGAAAAGCAAAGCAATCCTGCGACGTGTTGATTATCCGACACTTGTATTTTTCACCGGCTTATTTGTAGTCGTTGGCGGTCTGGAAGAAACCGGTATTCTCGAACTGATCGCAACCTTTATTCATGCGATCAGTGGTGGAAATATCACATTTATCGTAATTATTATTATCTGGATCTCCGCTGTAGCAAGCGCGATCATTGATAATATTCCATTTTCGGCTACGATGATCCCGATCATCAAAAGCCTTGCTGTAACTTCCGGTGCAGATTTGTCCGTCCTTGCATGGACACTTGCCCTTGGTACTGACATCGGTGGCAGCGCAACTCCGATCGGTGCTTCTGCGAATGTCGTCGGCATCGCCGTTGCATCCAAAAATGGTCATCATATTTCCTGGAAGCAGTATTGCAAGTACTCCATTCCGGCAACGTTGATCGTTATTACTGTTTCTATGTTATATATCATTGTTAGATATATATAAATAAAAAAAGATACCTTTTGTAATAGGACTTCATCCTATCCCTATTACAAAAGGTATCTTTCTTTACTCCTGCTCTGTCTCTCCCTTATCTTTTCTCATTCTTTTTCGGGGAAGGCAGATTCTATTTTGATATTTTTGATTCGTCTTTCCAAAACATCATGCTTTCTGTTTTGGTACAAATTCAATTTTTAACACCATCCCCATTCCTTCTGCTAATCTTTTTAACAAGTTAACAGATGGATTTCTTGTTCCATTTTCCAGTTTGCTAATATCTGCCTGATCAATCCCTGTACGCTCTGCTAATTCCTTTTGTGTTAAATTTTGAGAAGTACGTGCATCTACAATTGCTCTAATTACATCAAACTCCGGTTGCATTTCTTCATATTCTTTTCGAAAGTTTTCATCATTCATCTGCTTTTCCAACATTTCATTTAATGTTTTCATACCTTCTTCATCCTTTCCATATAGTCTTCTCGCCGCACTTTTGCTAATTGTATTTCTGCTACAGGTGTTTTTTGTGTCTTCTTGACAAATCCATTTGTAAGTATAATTTTCCCTTCAGCAAAAAAGAAATACATTACCCTGGTAATATCACTTCCAAATTTACAACGAAGTTCAAAAATACCATCTTCTATATGTTTGCTGTATGGCTCACGCAATTGATTTCCTTTTTCCTGTAAAATTACCAACATTCCAAATATCTTAGCTCTCATTTTTGGATCAAGCTTATCTAAAAATTTTTCTACAGGATTATCTCCGACCTCTGTTTCATATGCAATAACTTCAAATTTTGTCATATGTATTCTCCTATATTATATGGCATATATACCATATTGTCAATTTTGTTATTTTTCTTTTATTCATTTCTGAGAATGCATTCGTCATGACATTTATAAAGTGTAGCCAGTATATAATGCCTTTCTTTCATCGTCAATGCCGACTTTTATCACAAAATTTTTTCTGTACAAATTGCATAAACCCCATTTTTCTGCTACATCCCTTGTATTTTTTGGCTATATCAAAAATCAGGAGTCGAAAACCTGATTTTTCAACTCCTGAAATAACATCATTTTTGTTTAATTTGCTACCCTAGCATATGATTTATTTTTTCAGATAAATTGCTGTCACCGCACAATCGCGTGCCGCATTTTTCGCAGTCTCTTCCAGGTCTGCCGGAAGTTCATCGTATTTCACATCAATACAATCTTTGTCAAAATTATGTGCAAACAACTCTGGATACAGACCTACGCAAATACCGCATCGAACACAATATTCTTTTATTTCAACTTTCATTTTCCGTTCCTCCAACTTTATTTTTCAAAATATACCAAAACTTTTAAAATGCTGTTTTTCACAACTCATTTGCTGTATAATTACGCATTTTTCTCCAGATAATCACAGGCACTGTCTCCTGCTGCAAAACCGAACGGCATTGCAAAATAAGCACCTGCACTTCCACCTGTCGGCGGGTTTCCATAAAACTCACCCATCATGTTGTCACCGGCTGCATAAAGTCCCGGAATTGCTTTTCCATCTTCGCGGATAACCTGCATTTTTCCGTTTACTTTAATACCGCCAATGGTGTCATAGCCTGCACAGAAGACGCGCATTGCATAGAACGGACCTTTGCGTACCGGGCGGAGATATTTTGCATCTTTTCCGAACTCTTCATCCTCGCCATTGTCACAATATCCATTGTAACGATCCAATGTTTCCTCTAATCCTGCCTGATCGATGCCGGACTGCACACAAAGCTCCTCGATGGTATCTGTCATAAATACATGTTTGTTGCCTTTTTCGTTGATCAGTGTTTTGAACTGTCCCGGAATATCCGTCAGTTTTTCTACCGGGAAAATGAAATACATGTAGTCCACACCATCTTCTTCCAGATGACGACGGGTATCCTCATCAAATACAATATAACTTTCGCCATTCGGCTGGTTGGAAATACCGGTACTGATGGCCATATGGTTGTTGGAAATACTCTCATCAATGAAGCGCTCGCCGTTTTTGTTTACCCAGAGATACGGCTGCTCCTGAATGGTACGTGTCTCGTTGTATACGATCCATGGGGAACTTGCCACGATGCCCGGTCCAGGAACCAGATTGTGTCCGGATACAGCGATTGCGCTCTGTGCGCCACCAAGTTTCCATGCCAATTTCTGTCCGTCACCGGTCTGACCGGAGTTTGGATAGCAATTAAACAGTACATTTCCGTCACCGGAACAATTATAATCAGTAAATGTAAATCCAGTATATTTCTTCATCATCTCACGGTCTTCCATAATTCCGCCGCTGGCAATAATGACTGCTTCACATTCCACTTCAATTTCTTCTTTTGTCTCATTATTCACAGCTTTTACGCCATTTACTTTTCCGTTCTCGTCCACCAGAATATCCGTGATTGGTGTGTTCAGCATATACTGACCACCACGTTTAATGATATCTTTCATGGCATTCAGACAGATCAGTGCACCGCCGTGTCCTTTTCCACGCCCCGGAACCAGATAAAAATCACCATGTGCCATAATCGCCGGTGGAAATCCATCTGCATATTTCGGATTTCCGATATCCTCAAGCTCCAGTTTCTGTGTCGGAATCATTTTGATTCCAAGACGCTCAATATACTCTTTTGTTCTCCATGAATTGTTTACATACTGACGGATAACGGATGGATTTGCGTTGTAGTTGGAATACTCATACAGCAAATGAAATGCCGCATTCTGAAAATCCTTGTCATTTCGAATACTTAAATACGCAATCGGACAGTTGGAAACTGCGCCGCCCTGATACGGTTTCTTCTCAAATACTATTACTTTTTTTCCACGAGCAAGGGCTGCATCTGCTGCAGAAATTCCTGCCATACCGCTTCCCATGATTACCAGATCTGTTTTTAACCTCATAAAAATAAAACCTCCTTCACCTGTTGCTCTTTTTTCGAACACCTGTTAAGGAGATTTTATCAATAACGCTTTTCTATTTGACCTTTCATCTGGCATAAATCATATGTATTTTCAAAAATACAATTGTGCATTTTGCACTCGGATTATCAGCTCATTTTAAAATTTCAATTTTATAAATAGCATTTGAGTTTTCATGATTCCTACATTTATTTAAAAAATATTCCTCATGCAAAACTTTTGCTATTTTTCTTCCATACTTCTACTTATCCGTTCTTTTTTCCAGATGTTAAAATATATTGTTCTATCTGCATCGACAATATATACCGCATCTTTTCCTCCGCATCATCCAGCGAAATGCCATAGTTTTCTTCCACCGACTGGATCACATTTCGCACGGTATTTCGGTGAATTCCAAGCTCTACCGCTGTGCGTGTTGCACTGCAGTCATTTTTCAGATAACACAAAACCGTTTTTCCATATGCACTGTGATGCTCCCGATCATACTTTGCCACCTCACGATAAAACTCCGACTGCATCGCCCTCGGATTCATTTCATCTTCCATCCTTGAAAACAGATGATACATCACCACGTCCTTATACTGATAGATCACCTGCTCCTTCGTTTTTTGCGAAACATTCTTATTCCATGCCAGCGTAAACACCGCCTGTGTGTACGCATCTCGCAGACACCTTAATTCATAAAAAATGTTACTGATCCCGACGCGGTACTGATATTGTTCCAAAAGCTGCCTCAGAATCCCCAGCTCCTTTTCGTTAAAAAATATCTCCTGATGCAACGGTACTTTACTGTATTTTAGCAGGCAGATATGTTTCTCATACAAAAAAGGCTTAATCTCCCAGGACTGCCGTTCCAGCAAACGCGCCAGAAACTTCAACGGCACATTTTCCTGATTGGAAAAATCAAGAATCCCCAGTACAAAATAACCGGTTTCCTCCAGTCCATCGATCATATTTACCTGCTCCGTAATACGATCTTCCGGAATTTCCGCTGTTCCAAGCAAGTTTGCCAGAAATGTCTCATACATCATCCGACCATGTCTCTGATTTTCATAATTGCGCTGCAGATAAAAAGACATATTTTTCATAAACATGCGGACCAGATCCAGATATCCAGCTTCCGGCGAATGATCTCCACAGAAAAAGGAAGTATAGCCAAGCAACGTCTGCCCACTGAAAAACTGCAGATAAATATTCGTGCCAGCGTTTTCCGCTGCCGGCGCAATCAACATTTCTCCCTCCCGTATCTGGGAAAAAATCTGCTTTTTCTTCAACTGCTCCATGGTATGCGCATCCGTATACCCCTGCTGCACGGTTTCCCAAAAGGTCTTGTAATGAGATTCGCAATGTTTCGTATATGCCAGCACATCGAAACTTGCATCAAATACGATCATCGGATATTCCAGAACCGACTCGCTGATATCGATCAGCTCCTGCACGTCCTTTCCTTCCAGCGCCACAATGTGCATATTTTTGTCCCACTCAACCAGTCGATAAAAAATTTCCACCAGTGCATTCATGACTTCCGGCACTGATTTTTCCGTCTCGATACAGATCAGATTATTATGAAACTGTCTCCATTTTTTTCGCTGCTCCTGATTTTTCTGACCGGCTTCCTTTTGTGAAAAAATCACCAGCATACATACCGTTTGCGATAATATCTGCGTTTTCTCCGGAATATGCGCGCCATCACATAAATACAAATACTCATCACTCAGATCTTCCCGTTCCGGAATCCAGTGTTTGATTCCTGCAAATTGCTGTTCCGTCTTTGTTTCCCCTAAAATGGTGATCCCCATATCCCGGATAAAATACAGAATCATATTTTTTGTAATTGTCATGACAAATCCCCCATCATTTTCTGCAATTTCTTCAACTGCCCGGATATATGTTTTGGGTTATACACCAGATTTAAAGAAATCGGCATCGCATCGGCAATCGGTATCAAAATCAAATTTTTCAGCGATGCCGCACAGTAATCTCTTGCGATAAACGCCACTCCGCGATTCGCCCGCACCAGCGATACAACCGTTTCCATATTTGGCAAATATTCGATCTTGTTATGATAATCTCTATGACTTCCATGCAGAAAAAACGGCAGTAACGCATGCTGTACCGGTGCTTCCTGCTCACTCAAATACAAAAGCGTTTCATCGGAAATGTCATGGAAAGAAATCTGTATATATTCCGCGTATTTGTGTCCCTTCGGAACTGCCAGTGAAAGCTGTGCTTCGTGCAGTGTCTGCATTTTCAACGGCTCCGGACAGGTAGTTGTCGTTGCCAGAATGATTCCCGCATCAATTTTTGCATTTAACAGGTTTGAAAAAATCTGACTTGGCAGACTTCCAGTTAATTTCAGATCAATTTCCGGATACCGGCGCTGAAACTGCGCCAACACGTCTGCCACATGATAATTCAATGCCCCCGGCATGTGACACAAATGCAGATCATTTTCCGATACATTTCCTGCTGCCCGCACCCGTTCTAAAAGTTCTGCCTGTTTATTGAACAGTTCATTTGTCTCTGACAGCAATACTTCCCCCGCATACGTCAGTTTCAGAGAATGTTTTGTCCGGTCAAACAGACTGACACCCAGTTCCGCCTCAAGCTGACTAATCTGTTTGCTCAGTGCCGGTTGACTGATAAAAAGCTCCTTAGCCGCCTTTGAAATGTTCAAATGTTTTACTACTACCAGAAAATATTCTAATGTTTTTGTGGTCATGTGCTTCTCCTATAAGTTAATTTCAGTTCACTTGTCCTATACATGCAGATGTCTCCTCATGCAAGCATGATTGTCATCTACATATATAGGACAAGTGAACCGGAAACAGTATAACATAAAAGTTATATCTATATCTAATTAAATAGTGTTTTTTTATCGCATTTTCAGTTACAATAAAATCATCACAAAACGAAACATTTTATATAAGTAGGAGGATTTTAACATGAGCAAACCAGGCATTAAAGTGGGAGTTTCCGAAGAAGAGAAAAAACTTTCTTACTACAAATATTATGAGCAGGATTTAGCTCCAGTACCAGCTGAGAAAATCGCTGTTTTACAGGGTGGACCGATCACCCCGGAAAAATGTATCCCATTTGAGGAGAGAAATAAATTCTTAAAAGGGGAAGCTGATGAATATGCAAAAATCGGTTACGGCGTTGCTGCCAACGGAACCGGTCTTGTATGTAATACCACTTACATGCCGGGCGTTACAGGTGAAATGCTTGACTGGTGGTTCCCATGGCATTCTGTAGGATCTGATCTGCGTTACAAAATCTGGGACCCGGAAGATCACTATTTTGCAAGAGCATATCCGGCATCTTATGTCGTAGACCCGAACGTACCGATGAACCAGAAAACATGGGGCGTTGATCACTACATCATGGAAGATGTCGGACCTGGACCGGAGTTCTTACAGCTTTGCTTCAAAAGACCGGCAGACCTTGGTTATGATGAGAGCATCCTTGGTACAGAAAACTGTGAATCCATGGTCTGTGCGGTAGGAAAGAGCAGCTGTGCCGCTGTCATGACTCACAAATGGCATCCATACAAAGACGGTGTATTATTTGAATCCCGTTTCTGGATCGGATATCGTATGGATGAAGACGGAAATGTTGTAAAAGCAATTCCGGAAGGCGTATCCATCCCACCATTTGTACCACAGGGATTATTCGCTCACAACATCAAAGAGTTTACAAACCTGGCAGCTATTCTGCCTACATTATATGAAGAAGAGAAAGATACTTTCTAAATACATATCATATAAATACTTTTAACTTCTAACTAATACAAAAATGCACGTGGACTGATTACAATAAATCAATTCACGTGTATTTTTATTCTCAATTTTTTACTTTTAATTAACTCAATTTAAACACATATGATATCTTATATACCATTACGGTCAGCACATGATAACACATTGATGTAAAATATCTATATCAAGTTACTTTATCAATTCCACTAATTTCTGCAATCCTGCCGGTGTCTGCGCCATCGCCTTCACCGACTGTCCTGCCATCGCATCCACATCCGCTTCCGTCACAGTCAATGTCGTATTTCCATCCGTATTTTCTGCACCATCCACGCTATATTCAAAGCTGACATAACCCAGATTATCTGTCACCGCAATCAACAGACAGCCAAGCTGTTTCATCTCCTGATGTAGCCGTTCCACATTGTCAGACGAAGAAATCTGTACATTCAAAAACGTCCATCCGTAAGGTTCCTCTGACGTCTGTAATTGTGTACCATAAGAAATTAACGCACCATCATTGATTCCAAGAACCGCTCTGGCAGCCTGCACAGACCGTCCATCCGCCGAAGTATCTCCCACATATGGATTTCTACTCTGATACAGATCTGAAACAGTTCCGTCAATCGACACTCCATCATCCCACAAAATCCGATTTTCCAAAACAACCTGTTTTACGTCTTCAGAGCTCTGATAATCCGCCTGAAATTCATTAGTATAAAATGATGACTTTCTGGTTTCCCGCAAAGATACCGTCACAATGCCATCCTTCTCCTGAAATGCCACATCTGATACACCTTTTGTTGTATCAAGCAATAATCCCTGCACAGATACCTTATGATCTTCAACTGCCACATTTGCCTGCACGAACTCTGCCTGTTCTACCTCCTGTCCAACGACATATACTTTGCTCCAAAGTCCCACACCAACCGCGATCACAACGATTAGCACTGCTGCCAAAATCCGCATCCGGTTTTTCTTTCGAATCTTTTTCAGATAATCAATTTCTGATGATTTTTTTGAATCAGCCTTTTGTCCACCATTTATCTCAGATACATCTTCGCCATTCATCGGTTCTCTCATTTCACTATATAATTTTCGGCAGCTTTCGCATGTTTTCATATGCTGTTCCACCGCCTGATTACTCACATCGCTTGTCAGTCCATCCACATAAGACGGAAGCAGATCCTGCACAACTTCACACGTCAGATCATTTTTCATCCTTTTCCAACTCCTTCCTCAGATTCGTGCGCGCCCGGAAAAAAGTCACCCGCGCCCAGTTCTCTGTTTTTCCCATAACCTCACCGATCTCCCGGAAAGACAAATTTCCAAACATCCTCAGATACAACACTTCCCTGCCCGGTTCCGGAAACGCATGCAGTTTTTTCAATAACTCCATCTGCCCGACCTGCTGCAACACTTCCTGCTCTGCCGACACTGTATTTCTTATCATGCCCGCTCCATCAGACATCAGATCCACATCTGGATCAATCTGCAGCCGCGCATGTTTTTTCATATAAGCAAAATACTGATTTTTCGCAATGGCACACAGCCACGTTGTGATCTTGCAGCTTTCGTCAAAACGATCAATACTTCGTACCGCCTGATAAAACGTTTCCTGCGTCAGTTCTTCCGCCAGATCCGCATCATGTGTCAATGACATCAGATATTTAAACACCGTCTGCGCATGTTGACGGTAAACAGCATCCATATCCTGCACCTGCGTTTCCCCTCCTTTCCACTCAAAGTTATTTTTTCTTAAATGCACTCCATATCCTAACTGTTCCAACTGCATCTAAAAACTCACTGAAACAACCTGTATTTTTGTTGTTCTATCTATTAATAGCTGTTTTTCCACTTTCGTTACAGCACATTTCCTTTTCTCTAACTCTTTTTACATATATTTTTGGAATTTATCAAATCTCCGTTCAACTTTTTTCAACCAACAACTCTATTTTTCCAACAACTTCTCAATTTCCTGCAAAAAACACGCAAACGCCGGATTTTTGTTTTCCTTGCGGAGCGTTTATCTCAGTCAGAGATTGTACTCCCACTGAGAAAGACTTGTTATTACTCACCACTTGCAGAAGTGGGAGTCTTCTCGACTGAGATAAACCATAAAATGCCGCATGACTTTCTGTAAGATGAAAACCATGCGGCACTTATTTTTCTTTTTCCTATTGAAAAGGTGTTTTATTACACAATATCGAAAAATTTCAATTTTATGTAATTAAATACTTCTCATGTTCTGATTATGCAAGACCTGGGAAAATTGTCAGGATCAGTGCAACAACCAGAGCTGTAATTGTTGTATTTAATACAGTTGTAATAAATACATATTTGTAAGAATCTTTAATCTCAACTTCTGCAATACCTGTAGCGATGATATATCCCGGGTTTGTCGGTAATGTATCAAGTGTCTGAGATGCAAATACGGATACACGGTGCAAAGCACTCATGTTGATACCCATGCTTGCGAATGTCTCTGACATGTACGGTAATGTAGCGGACAGACCAGCAGGACCTGATCCGGATGCACCGGTCAGTAATGCGATTGCAAGTACTACCTTGAATAATGCAGGACCACCCATGTTTAATAATCCGTTTGTCAGTACCGGGAATGCCGGGGATGCTGCTACGACACCACCGATAGCTCCAAGTAAACCAACCTGAAGAACCAGCATAGTTGTCTGCTCTCCAACCGGTTTGATCAGTTCTTTCAGTCCTGAGAATTTTCCGTAATATGGGAAGAAGAAAATCAGAGAAAGAATAATGTTGAGCATCATACTTACTAAAATGTTCCATCCAAGTCCGTTAAAGCAGATCAGTGTTACTGCGATCGGGATAATGGAAAGTAACCAGTGCGGTGTTTTCTGTCCTTCCGGACGTTTCGGTGCGTTTGGTGCAGCATCGTATACGTGTCCTTTTGCGATCTCTTTTTTAGAAATAACGTTCATCATAACGATGTTCAGGATCAGGACAACTGCGCCACCGATAAATCCCGGAACTGCTGCTGCCATCGGAGATGTACCAAGCATCTGTACAGCAATAACGTTCTGGTCGGATGTAGTACCCGGCATGGAACATGCTGCAGTTGCAAGTGCTCCTAAAACAACACCAGGACCCATAGCTCTTGGCATTTTTGCTTTTTCAAACAAGTCCATAGCAATCGGGAATAAAATGAACATCAGTACAACCGGGTTCATTCCACTGTAAGCAAGTACAGTACCGATTACATAAATTGTAAGGATAGCAAGAATCGGTTTCATAACAACCTGCTGACCTGCGGCAGCCTGTTTTCTTGCTTTGATTGTGAATAAATCATATAATGCGTTTGCGATGGATAATGCAGCACCACTTGCGTTATATAATGCAGCGATAACACATCCCATCAATACCGGACCAAGCATTGCTGTAACATAGTTACATACGCTTGGTAACATCGTGTCTGTAAATGTTGTCAACAGGTTCATTCCGTTGAACAACGCAATCAGCAGTGCACATAACGGTGCAAGAATAATTGTGCTGATTCCTTTGTATGCGCCGTAGATCAAAACTGCGACACCAACAACAATGCCTATAATACCTAATGCAGCCATTTCTCATTCTCCTCCTTTGTCTGAGTATTTTTATGACTGTACTCATTATAAATTATAAACATTCTGTAATCAAATACTAAAAATTTTATTAAATCATATCAATTTTGATATACAGCCACAGTTCACTCGTACCAGATATACAGATAATGATCATGCTCGCATGAGGAATTATCTGTATATCTAGGGACGAAGGGAGCGCCTTTTTATGAGCAAAAGCAGTAGCGAAGCTACGAAGAAGCCCGCCAGGGCGTTTTGCGAATGGCGCGTGTGAACTGTATTACAGCCACAAAAATCATCTTGCAAATAGCGCAAATAAACCGCATTTCTACCTGCTGCTCCGATTCACCGGTGTTTTCCCGTCAAACACGAAAAACTGATAATCCGTCACCTTCTGTCCCTCCTGCCACCGATAAGCACTCTGAATCCCCTTCAACTGTTTGGAATTGTAGAACCAGTCAATCACTTCCTGATCGCCGATAAACTCCTTATAATTCTCACTGGTAATGCCAAACTCCTCATAACACTGACAGATTGCCATCACGGAATCATAGTAATCTGCCACCGGATTCGACACCTGCTCCGTTCCATGACGGGCAATCCGATAATCCTGCAATAACTTCTGCCAGTCTTTTCCCTGATAAACAGGATCAAACTTATTCCAGATAGAAATACCATCCAGCATATCTCCTGCCACATCAAACAATTCACTGCCATACGCGGAAAAAGAGGTAGAAATCTGCCGGCCTTCCTCCACGCCATGACTTCTGAGTTTCAACAGAATATTTCCTGTTTCTTTGCCACGCACCAGAAAAATATATCCGTCCGCCCCCTGATTCAATGCCTGAATTGCATAAGCAGCGTAATCTTCATCATTCGCTCCCTGTTTGATGTCCACAATTTTTAAAAGATGCAATCCCATATCCGCTAAACGATCCTGCAAAAGTTCCGTCGTATTCTCCTGAGACTCATCTTCCGACATCGTAAAAAGCACCACATTTTTGATATCAGGATTTGCCTGCGACCATACCCGCACTTCCTCCAGATCACCTTCCTCAGAATCACTCATATAAGAAATTCCGTACGGTGCCATGGTATTTCTGGACTCAGAAAAAGAATACGCCGCAATGTTGATGGTCTGATTGTGCTCCACATTTTTTGCAATATATGCAGTTTCCGGTGCATCCATCGGTCCAAGAACCAGAAAAGATGCCCGGCTTGCGCCTTGAAAGAGACTCAACGCCTTACTTTTTTCCGAATTGGTATTTTCCGAAATAATCTGTATCTTGCAGCCGTTTACACCGCCATTCTCATTCACTTTCTCTGCCGCATATTCTGCTGCCCACAGCGCGGAATTTCCAAGAGAACGGTACTCCCCGCTCTCCTGAGATAATACCACCACTGGCAGATACCCACTTTCCAGAGACTGGTTAATTTTTTCTTCAAAGGCACTTGCCTGCAGATCGCGCTGCAGGGCGGTACGTGACAGTACCACCAGCAAAATGATCACGACAATTGCCTGCCACACTCTATTTTTCATTGTACGCCTCCAGCATAAACCAGAAACAGGTTCCTTTATTCGGTGTACTCTCCGCACCAAACGGCGCGTGATGCAGTTTCAAAATCTCACTTGCAATATTCAATCCCACACCCATACCGCATTTTTCCCGTTCATTCGGTTTTACCTGATAAAACCGGTTCCAGATATATGGGAGCTTGTCCGGTTCAATTCCGATTCCATAATCAATGACTTCCACCCGGACGCTGCCCTGATAATGCCGGATTAGGATTCTTGCCTCCGTTTTATCCCCGGAATATTTTACCGCATTCGATGCAAAATTGTAGATAACCCGGTAGATCAGACGGCGATCCGCCTGCACCTGCACATCCTCCATACATTCCAGTTTAATATGAAATTCCGGCCGATTTGCACAGACACTGGATAACACTTCCTCTGCCACACCACGAATCGAAAATACCGTTTCTTCTATTTCCATCGTTCCGGACTGTAGTTTTGCCAGATCCAGCGTATCACTGATAAAGTTTGTCAGTCGATCCGTTTCATCCAGAATCATCCGCACATGTTCTTCCCTTTTTTCCGGAATTTCCCCGGAAAAGGCTTCCAGCATTTCCGCATACATGCGAATTACCGTTAATGGCGTTTTCATATCATGGCTGACATTTGCCACAAAATCCCGTCGCAGCGATTCCGTTTTGTTAAATTCCCGTTCCGCCAGTTCCAGTGTATCCGCAAGCTGTCTGGCCTCCACCGGTCCTTCCCGGACAAACACAGTCTCATAATCGCCTGCTGCCATTTGCTGTGCGCTTTTATTCAAATGTCGGAACGGACGTGCAAAATACTCTGCCAGCCAGATCGACAAAATGGAAGCTAAAATAAGCACTGTCACCGTCACCAACCAGTATCGACTGGTCAGCAGCCGCATCAGCGCATCCACATCTGCCAGTGACTTGCTCACCACCAGCACTTCTCTGGCACCGTCAATATTTGCAAGCACCACTGCCTGAATCACCCAGTTCGATGTCCTGACAGCATCTTTTACATAATACTGACAGATTCCGTCCGACTCATCCAACCGCTGAAATAGCGTCTCATCTGCAATGTCATCCTGCTGCGGTGCCGCATTTTCTCCCTGATTATTTACCGACAACAGCACCTGCATATCTTTTTCTGACACGATCTGAACAAAATAATCATTCGTCTTTGCCAGAAATGCAATATTTGCCTCAAAATCATCCTGACCATACATATCCCAGATAGACTGTGCCGCCACCTTCAGATCATTTTCCGCCTGTTCCTTATATTTCCCCTGTACCGAAAAATGCAGCACCATCCAGAACATCACTGCCATTGCGCCTGCAAGTCCCATAAAACCAACCCACAGACCAAACATCATCTTATGTTTCTTTCTGATCAGCTTCAAATTTATATCCTGCCCCTCTGTAGGTTACAATATAGGTACGATGTTCCCCTAATGCATGCCGCAGCATCTTGATCTGTGCATCCACCGTCCGATCATCTCCCATGAAATCAAATCCCCAAACTTTTTCCAGCAATGCCTCTCTGGAAAAAACAATGCCTGTGTTTCTCACAAGAAAGAACAACAGATCATACTCTTTGGGACGTAGTTCCACACGCACACCATCCACAAAAACTTCCCGTGCCGACACATTAACAGAAAGTCCTTTAAATTCGTACTTTTCTACTTCCTGATATGCACCTTCCGCCTCTGTCTTCTTTCTATTTTTCTGATTCCGCTGCAAGATCACACCGATCCGCGCCATCAGCTCGCGAATCGAAAACGGTTTCACCACATAATCATCAATTCCAAGTTCAAATCCCTGCAGTTTATCATATTCTTCCCCTTTTGCGGAAAGCATCAGCGCAGGAATATCTTTGATCTCCCGAATCTTTTTATAAGCCTCATATCCGTCCATCTCCGGCATCATAATATCCATGATAATAATATCAAAATCCTTCTGCCGACAGCGTTCCACCGCTTCTTTTCCGTTGGCAGCTTCCTCCACTTTATATCCCTGATATTCTGCAAATTCCCGGATTCCCATACGGATCGATAATTCATCATCCACCACTAAAATTTTCGCCATAGACTCACCCCCATGATATTTTGTATCATAACTTCTATGCGATAATTTTGCAACTTGTTGATGCATCTCCGGTCATCATATCCAGTAAAATATTAAGTACAGACTGCTCCTCCGGTTGTTTCCATGCCGCCGTGATCTGTACGGAATCTTCCAGCGAACAGCACTGGAATCCCTGTGTATACACATTTCTCACCCATGAATTGCAAACGGTCACTCCAAGACCATTTTCCACATTCATCAGAATTGATTCCATACTGTTCACGCTGCAGAAATTCGGCACAAATCCATATTTGCTACCGATTGTCCGAATATACTCTGCCTGCACATCTTCCCGGTCATCTGCCAGTACAAAAAATGTTTCCTTCCGAAAATCTTCCGGCTTCCAGTTCTTCTTTTTATTTCGAAACAGCGTATTGGAAAATAAGATCACTTCCGACGCCGTATCGATCACAAATGTTTGTGCATCATAAATCTTAGCCGCACGCTCTTCTAAGGTAATGATCAGATCCAGCTGTCCCATCTGAAAACGCGCAGACAACTCCTGCAGATTATAAGCTTCCAGAGACACCTTAACTCCCGGATACTCCAAACGCAGCTTTTTCAGGATTGGTTGAATATAACTTCCGATATTCCATCCATTGACATAACCAATGCGGATCATACCCATTTTCAGTGCTTCCAGACGCTCCACCCGCTCTTTTGCATCTGCCATACACTGTTCCACTTTCTGAAATGCGTTCTGATAAATCCGTCCCGCCTCTGTCAGCGCAATATGTTTTCCACTTCTGTCAAAAAGCTGTGCATTCAGCTCCTTTTCCAGACGTGCGATATTTCTGCTCAAATTTGGCTGAGAAATATAAATTTTCTCTGCCGCTTTACAAAAACTGCCTTCTGCTGCCACTGATAAAAAACTTTGTACTAACGTGTCGTTCATCATATTTCCCCCATGCGTTTTTCGAACATTTTAATCCCGTAAAATTTACTGTTTTCACCTGTAAATCTTTCCGTCAACTTTTGATGCTCCCATCATAGCAGAGAATTATGATAGCTAAATGAATTTTGGAAAATTTTATATTCCAAATCTATACCACCTATTGTCGAATTAAAGTTTTTTAGTTCAGATAGCTATATATTTCTTTTCCTTACCTTCATAGAAATAAAGAAAGTAACTATCATATTCTATCGAATATGTACTTTCTATTCGCCATCATTATCATAGTCTGAAAAAGCGCCCGCAAACGTCCACGTTTTTCCCTGATCCGCAGTAGTAAAACAGATTCCTTCCTGTTCCCCATCCTGATGGATCAGCTTAATCTTGTAGGTGTCACCATCTTTTTCCGGCATCATCATATACTGATAGTCACTTGCGGAAAAATGCAGTTCCGCCGCATATGGAGATAACTCCGTTACGGAATCCAGCGGCAATGTCACCGGCTCAAAGGTCACGCCGCCGTCATAGGTCACATAAATCTGTGAATGTTCCCCGGAAGCGCCCGCCAGTCCCGCAAATCCAAACTGACCGTCGAAAAATTCCAGACCTTCTGCCACACCCATTGTTCCGTCAAATGGATCCTGATTTATAGTGGTCCAGGTCTTACCGCCGTCCGTGGTCTGATTCAGATCATAAAACCTGCTGCCTGCAGCCGCATCGACAATTTCCAATCGCCAGCCCAGATTTTTTTCCACATAAAATTCCACAGAGCCATTGTTCTGATCCACATGCCATCCATCCGACAACTGTGCCTCCAGCGACTGCTCTGCTTCATGCTCCTCCGACAGTTCACTCAACGGCGTATACTGAGGCTCCATCATATAACGCACCGGTGTGATCGTATCCTCCATTCCCGGAATATAGAGAGACACTTCGTACCCGGTCATCTCTCCGCCTGCATCCAATGCAGAAAAATCTGTCTCTCCAATGACAACACCGTCACCATCCACATCTCCCGGCAGATACTCCAGTCCATCACTGTTTGTAAAGGAGCGAACACCATAATATAACACACCGTAAGTCACAGTTTCTCCTGATGTCGCATTAATTGCGGTCTGCCACCGACTGACATATTTCTGACAATCTGCAAAACTCAAAATACGGATCATCGGCTGCAACAGACAATCCGAATCATAAGATCCACTGGTATATCCATCCAGGTCAACTCTGATTGTATCGCTCCTGGAAGCATCATAAGAAATCAGAAACGTTCTGTCCCTGTCATTTTTATCCTTTCCATATAAAAAGGTATCGACTTTCTGCACTCTTCCACGTTCATTAAAAATAATTTTTACACCATCACCGGAAACGTATAATTCCTTAGGCAAATCAACCTTTTTTCCAATATCATCCAGCAATCCCTGTACACCATCGTTGAAAAAATTATCGTGATCATAAGAAACATACTGAACCGCCTGCTTTTCCTGTAACTTTTCTGCCAACCGTCCATGTCCGGGAATCGCAGAATAAATCACACCTCCGGCCGCACAGCCGCTTCCGATCAGAATAATCAATAATGAAATCCAGAAAGAAAATCCTCTTTCCTGTGTCAAACTTCCATTTTTCTTCAAACAGGCAGTCAACACACTCCATATGATGATGCTACAGATCAAAGCCGCTCCGATTGCCCCTATAATAATCTCACTGAGCCGTCTGCCACCATACTGGCACAGATGCCAGACCTGAAATAACAGCAACAGATAACACACAATGTTCAGTTTTCCACAAATTCTTCTTATTGCACTCATTACTCTCCATCTTCATATATATTTTTATATAAAATTTTTATTCCTCTGTCACATTCTCAGTCCAATTCGGATTATAAATGGAATATCCGTTTCTTCCAACTCTCTTTGTCTCATACAATGCCTGATCCGCATGTCGATACAGCTCAATAAACGTATTTCCGTTATCCGGTGCCAGTGCCACACCAACACTGATCGTAATACCGCGGTTATCCATTTCCTCAATCTTCATCTCCGGAAGATTCTTCAACAGATTATGAATTCTCTGCTCCGCCTTGTCCCGATCAGAAATATTTCGCATTAAAATGACAAATTCATCGCCACCAATACGTCCTACAATATCATCTTCCCGAAACTGGCTCTCCAAAAATTTTCCAAGCATACTTAAAACTTTGTCACCCACAAGATGACCGTAACTGTCATTCACACTTTTAAAATAATCTATATCCAAAATCACAAAACCATGCGGACCAGACTCTTTCTGCAAAATCTGTTCAATAAATTTCTGCGTATGGTCTTTGTTATATAATCCCGTCAGGGCATCACGCTGTGCCGCTTCCAGTATTTTCACTTTTTCCCGATTATTTTTACGCACAATATAAATAACCAAAATACTTACTAACACACAGAATGCCAACATGAAAATCATCTCATATTCCCGAATAAAAGCATAAGATTTCTGCGCTGCCTTAACGGGAACAATATAACAAAGCATCCAGTCATTCATTCCGATCGACATATAAGTCATATAGTAATCCTTTGTCTGCGTATTATCCAGACAAAGTCGAATAAATCCTGACTCATTACTTAAGAAGTCATCTTGCACCTGTCCCAGTGTATTTTCCTGCTTCTTATTTTTTTCTGCATAGTATGTAAATAAATTATCACCATATTCAATCTGCTTTTTATTAGCATTTCCATCTTCATAGGTAATGATTTTCCCCGTCTGAGTAACAATCAATGTATCACCTTCACCGTCAAACAAATCATCAAACAGCATATGACTTAACGTTGTTACATTATAAGAAGCGCCTAAAACACCGATTACCTGCTGATTTTTATCATATATTGGCACACCGAGAACCACTCTTGTTTCCTGATCAACGCTACTCTCCAACGGATCACTTAAGGTCTGTTGTCCGTTAATTGCATCTTTAAAATAACGTCTGTGAAAAACATTTTTTACCACACCATTGTCATAATGTGCCGTTCCATCCGGCTCAATCAATGCAGTACGCTCCAAATCTGTTGATTCATAGATACTTGCCAACATATCAAGATGCTCCTGAGAAATTAACTCCTCATCCTGTCCCATTTCCTTTGCCAATTCATTCAAATATTGATAATGAATTGCCAAAATGGTACGCAAATGTTCACTCTGACGTGCTACATTGTTCATCATCGTTTTCTGTGAATTTTTATCCACTGAATGCTGTACTCCGGCAAAGAATACTAGAATGCCCATTACCACCGCTATAATGAAAATATTCGTTGCCATAATATAATTTTTTAGCTGCGATGTCTTTTTTCTCATATGTCCACCCTCATACCTTTTGTATTCTTTGTTCCTATTTTTATAATACCAAAAAAATAATTAATAATACAGTTATTTATTTCAAAATTTACATTTTTTTACACTAGATAAAAAAATAAGAACACATGCATTATTTATACAAAGTACTTCTACTTTAATGCGAAATATCGGTTAATTTTTCTATAAAAAAACCTCAGAAATTATAAATTTCTGAGGTTACTAGAGGCGACAACCAGATTCGAACTGGTGATAGAGGTGTTGCAGACCTTTGCCTTACCACTTGGCTATGTCGCCATATTCAATTAACAAGCTTTTTGCATTATAGCATTCCCGAAGAAATAAGTCAATATACAAAAAACATTTCGCAAATAATAATTAATTACGAGAAAACTCCCCGAGTAGGGCTCGAACCTACAACAACTCGGTTAACAGCCGAGTGCTCTACCATTGAGCTATCGAGGAATAAGGTACATGATATATACCTTCA
>QWCK01000521.1_pt1 | contig 66284 bp, 61 predicted proteins | sample 1972571 | NCBI WGS metagenome assembly QWCK01 (sample SAMN09866710, study PRJNA288562) | Human gut metagenome isolate term2_stool, whole genome shotgun sequencing... | isolation source: gut | host: Homo sapiens | place: USA: California | reverse complement strand
TGCCATCAACGTGATGCTCGCTGCGGCTGCATTCAACTTCAAAAGAGCCATGCGGTTTCTTTTGTGCCTTATTCGAACCATGATAAAATGGAGTATTCAGGGAGTGGATTCCAACTTTAACGAAACAAAGGTGTTATCCAATACCATTTGCTGGTTGTAAGTCGAGTTATTGAGGGATGACTAACAAGCATTACATCGCTATAAATATAAAACAAGGATATGGAAAAGGAAAGCCAAAGAATAAGAGCAAAGAGAAAACTTATAAAAGTAACGTTTCCGAACGGAAAGACTTTTTGCCACAAGAACTGCACAGCAACTATGATTGCAATGCTCAATGAGATTGGAGACGAAAACTTCCCCAAAATACAAATGGAGTTATGCCACCTGCCACTGCTTTCAAAGGAAATTTATCCTAAATACAAGGAATGGATGAAACCTCTATGCAATGGTTGGTACGTGAACACACAAGCAAATACAGACTGTAAATATATACAACTGCGCGCCATCAACGAACAACTATCTTTAGGACTGACCATTGAGATAGGAACAGACTTTGAAGCACAAGACGCTCCAAACAAGGAAAAGAGAAGTAGGAAGAAAGAAAAGTTGTTAGTAAAATTTCCCAATGGCATTTATGTTTGCAATGGCAATACACAAGAAATCTATCTTGAGACAATAAGAAGAATAGGTATAGAAGATATTATGCGCAAACAGCTAAAATGGGGGAATAGGGCTTTGATTACAACAAGCAAAGTCTGGAACGATCAAATTGAAATAGCGGAACGGAGATGGATAGTTGTCCCGAACACAACAAAAGACAAAACGAAAATGCTCAGGATCATTGGTGCCATACTGCACACAAACTTAGAAATATCAATAGTATAGCAACAAACACAGAAACATTTAAACTTTTTCCCGAAAACACGAAAAATATTCAGCAAATAATGAAAGAGGCACTACCAAATTATTATTTCATCGCACATTGCGATATACCAACACAGCCCAAATCATTTTAATCCAAATCGATCATTAGGATTTCTCAGTGTTATATGACAGTGAGAAATCCTTTATTTTCCCAACGATGTTTCAAATAGTTGTGTAAACCCTACACAAAGTTGAATCAAATCATGAGACTTGGCATATTTTGTTCCAATGCAGGATAACACATATTTCCTTATGCTTCCAATTCGTATTCAGGTAATGGTAAACAGACGCTTGATAGCGAACATTCTACCTGCCCGACACCACGAAATTATATTACAAAAACTACATCCGAGAGATACTTCGTAATCCATTGATAATCAAGATGATATTAATTGCAATTTAAAAGCTTAGCTTTTGCATTCCAATTCATGACCTTTTGCATTGCAAAAGCTTAGCTTTTACGGAGTAAAAACTAAGCTTTGGACAGATGAATGAAGAAAATTTAGGAAATTATTGAACTTTTCACGTATAGTCGGAAAGGATTTTTTATAATTATAAAAAAAGGCGATGCATTATTAGTCATCGCCTTTTTTAGAAATTTAAATTTGACAGGAATTACATACCAAGTGCCTTCTTGGCAAATTCATTATCCGGATTGATTTGTAATACTTTTTTAAAGTAATCGTCTGCAATCTCCTTATTACCCTTCTTGGAATTATAATATCCCAATCCATAATAAACTTGTTCAAGATAACCTTTTTCCTCTGAAGTAAGCGTCGTTTTTCCTTCTTCGTATGCAGCGACTTTCCTATAAATTTCAGCTACTTTATCTGCATCATTATCCATCTGTGCAGCGTTTGCCTCATTCAACCAAATCCAATCAGAGATGGATGGAAACTTGGTTATCATTTGCTCATATACAGCTATTGCCTTGACAAGAATATCGTGCTTCTCCGCTTTATCAGCAGTTTTCTCTGCTTTATCGATAAATGTTTGCGCAAATTTAGCCCAATCGTTGGAATTAGCTTTAGAACTCCTATTCAAGTAGTCCATTTGGGTCTCCAATGACTTATCTTCCATTCCTTGAGCAGAATACACATCGGCAATTCCCTTTAACGGTTCAAGATTTTCTTTGTCCATTTCCATTGCTTTACGGAAATTAGCCAAAGATTGTTCAAACTGCTTGATACCGCACAAAGCCTTAGCATAAACAGCATAATCATTTGCTACTTTTTTACCCTTTCCCGCAAACATGATGTTGGCAAAAGTAATTGCCTCTTGATAACTTCCTTTTTCTGTCGCTGCCATCATGCCCACACGTGCGATATACTCACTATTAGGGAATTTTTGCAAACCGGATTTAACTACCTCCAAAGTCTTGTCATGGTTCTGGAGAATAAACGCCGTGTAGCCATATTTATAGAAGTTATCTTCTGTAAGATTAGAAAGTTGGGACTTATTAAACCACTTAAGAGCTTCTTCGTACTTACCATCATTCAACATAATTTCAGCAGCAGTCGCCTCCACGGGATAATTAGGTTCTACCTTTCTGAGTTCTTCCAACTTTTGCACAGCCACATCAGCATTCACATGGCGATATACTTTTGCATAACGTTCGTAAGCCTGTATATTATGAGGATCAAGACTGATAGCCGTTTGATAGTGGCTGGCAGCAGCTCCGGCATTACCGATACTATCCTCAAGGGCTGCGATATCTCCAAGAAGCAAGTACCCCTCACTACCATTCAATTTCTTATTATTTACCACCATATTAGCAAGGTTTGTTGCCTCAGTAAAGTTTCGCTGAGCCAAATAAACGTTACCCAAAGCCACAAGAGCCTTTTCATTCTTCTTATATTCCTTCTTATAAGACTTTATTAAATCTTTAGCAGCCTTCGGATCACTGGGTGCAGCTTCAAATGCACTAATAATAGGATTGAGAGCAGCCTTATAGCTGTCATCTTGAGCCAATGCAGGTGTTGATAAACTTAGTATCAAGGCACCTACTAATAAATATTTCTTCATTTTCATAACTTTATTCGATAATCAAACTTCTACGCGTTATAATTAAGATGGATTAAGTAGTTATAAGTTTAATGGATTAAGAATTATTCAGATTTCACATTATTCACCTCGATAATATTAATTTCTCCCCTATAAGGCAAAAGACCACTCTTAAAAATTATCTTCTGACCTATCGGTCCGGAAATAAAGTTTGCGAAAGCCCAAGGAAGTGCTTTATGAGGATCGGCAACGATAGCATAAATCGTTCGCACAAACGGATATCTCCCATCAAGTAAATAGGCCTGGTAGGGTTGCCAACTATTATCATCAAATGCTTTGCTCGTCTTAGAAATCGCCATTACGCGAATATTTTTATTAAATGTGGTGTTTGTGCTGTCTCGTCGGTCATTAAGCCAGTTAGAGCCAATCACACCTATAGCGTTAGGAGTTTTATGAACATATTCTATCACAGCTTTACTATTTTGTGCAGCCACGATGTTCTTACTCTTAATATTTTTCCCATCCAATATTGAATCTACAACAAAATGAAGTGTTGCAGATGCCTTGTTATCAAAAACAATCTCAATATCCCCTTTATCGGACTTTGGATAAAGTTCATTCCACTTGGTAACCTCTCCTTTTAGTAATCTCTTGACATCGGTTACCGTGATGCAAGAGTCGGTATTGCTTCTATTGATTATGAAAGCTATCCCATCATAGCCAATAGGAAATACAGAAGGAATGGGTCCTTTCCCTCTTAGAATAGCTTCTTCACCTTTCTCCAAGACGTGAGAAGTAAAGAAAAGATTGACCTTTTGGTCAAGTAACAACTTCATACCGGTATTATCGTCCGTATAAATGGGCAACAAATGCGTCTGCGGATAACGATACTGGTAAACTTGTAATTCCTCCTCAATAAACGGACTAAAACTTTCGTCAGAGGCGAATTTAATCGTCCCTGACGTTGGTGTATCTGTTCTACCATCCTTAGCCTTCCTCTTCCCACATGAGGAGAGAAAAGCCGAGGATAGTATCAATCCTACGAAAAAGTAGAATATAGTTCTTTTCATACTCTGATGAGCTTACTGCAACTTGAAGGTAATAGGAAGCGTAAACCAGACGTTAGCAGGCTGACCGTTGTTCATACCCGGATTCCACCTCGGCATGCTGTTTACAACACGAAGAGCCTCTCTGTCAAGTGCCGGGTCTACACCGCGAGCAATTTGTGCCTGACTAACGCTACCATCGCGTCCGACTACAAACTTCACGATTACCCTTCCTTGAATACCATTCTCAGAAGCAACTGCCGGATATTGCAAATGCGAAGAGAGCCATTGGTTCACATTACCCTTGAATGAAGGCATCTGTTCGGCTACGGTAAAGATTTTCTTTTCGATATCTTCCTTGGGAGCCTCTACCTTTGGAGCTTCCTGAACCGGTTTCTCTATCTTCGGAACAATTTGTTCCGGAGTAGCGACTGTACTTTTGTTAGCAATAATGGTTCTATCTTCTACACCCTCTTTCGTCTCGGAACCAACCGCTTTGGTTTCTTTATTCATTTTCACCATTGGTGGCATTTCTTCCTTAACATCTTTATCATCCTTGATGACAGGTGCTGTAAATTTCACCGTTGCTCTCGTTTCGGGAACAATCTTCTCCGGCTCAATTTTCTTTGGTTCCGGTTTTTTCTGTTGTTCTTTACGTTTCTGCTGCTCTTTCTTCGCTTGCTCAAGCGCAGCAAGTTCCATCTTAGCGGCATAAGCTTCTTGAGCTGCTAATTCATCATTGTGTTTTTTTATCTGCCATGCAAGATAACCTCCACCGATGAACGCAGCAACGAGCAGAATAGCCAATGCTCTGATATTACGCTGCGAGACAGTCTTACGAAGGCGGTATGCTCCGTATTCCTTGTTCTTGTCAGCAAATACCATTTCGACCCATTTAGGATCGTATAGATCTATTTTTGCCATTGTTTTTTTTCTTTAATTGTTATACATCATTGCGGATTTAAGCTTGTATCCCTTTCTTTTCAAGCAAGGCTTTTTCTTCTGCGCTTAATTTATCAATGACATAAGTTCCAATGTATGAAATCTGCATTTCATCGAGAATATCAACCAAATGACGATAAGCGGCTTTATCTGTTGGCTTAATGATGACCGTCAACGTAGGTACCTTCTTGCCATTGATATTACCCATTTTGATGTTTGCGACTTCGGCTTGATAAATGCTGTCCGGGTAAGCAGCCTCGTTAGCAGCTTTCTTTTTCTGAAGTTCTTGCATTGCGATGTGCAAATCTTCATAAGGAACGCTTCTTCCTTCATCCACTTCTTTGTGTTGAAGAACATAACGAATGCCGGTTTTCCCTGTGCTCCAATCAGCCGGCTTCAACCAATCAGGATTGGTAAGCTGAGGTTTACCCTCACCGTAAAACATCTTGTCGCCATCACCGATAAAAATAGTAATAGAATGCGACTCCTTAGCCTCGTTCTTTTTAACGTCGGGTTGGTTTATGTCTTTACTCGGCATGGTCAGCTCCATTGTTGACGGTTTACTTAAAGTTGTACACAACATAAAGAAGGTAATGAGCAACATAAGCATATCAACCATCGGAGTGAAGTCCACGCGGACATTCATCTTTTTCTGTTTACTGTTTTCTTTTCTTGCCATTATTTACCCTCCTTGGCTTGTGCAGCCTTTTTTGCGTCCAACTGCGTAATCATGTAGTAATGACTCTCATCCATATCTTGGAGTTCACTCATTACCTTTTTAACTGTTCCATACGGAGTGTCAGCATCGGATTTCAGTGCAATTCTCACTTTAGGATTGACATTGCGGGCTGCGTTCACCCACTGCTGAAATTCTGTCATTTCCTGACCTTGGATACTATCGAGAGGAATACCCATTTTGGGGAGTGCCTCGTTACGAGCTTGAACAGGCTTAGATAAGTAAGCTGCCAATTGATCAAGCGGTGCGCCAAATGTTGATTCCGTCAAAAATGTTTTCTTCTGCTGATCTGTAAGTGTTACAGACATGGCATCAAGAATTTGGCTCAACTCGTTTGTGTTGTCGTAACTCATAAATACCTGACCTTCACCGGTCGGTTTACCGTCAGCACCCTTTTCAGGGCTTATAAGGACTGTCAAGACACCATTTTCCGGAACGACCATCTCGGATACAGAACCCGGGGTGTTTACCTTCACCGGCTCATTTTTCACGAATGTGGACGTGAGCATGAAAAAGGTAAGCAACAAGGTCATAACGTCCGACATAGGAGTCATATCAATCCAGACGTCTTCTTTCTTAATTTTTACTTTACCCATAGCGATAAAATTTTTAAAGGGTTAGCAAAAAATTAAGCTTCTTCCGTGTGGTTTACTTCGTATGTCTGAGCGATAGAATAACCAACCTCATCAAGTGCGTATGTCAATTTGTCCACCTTGTTAGAGAAGTAGTTGTAAGAAACCACTGCGCACCAAGATGTAGCGATACCAAATGCAGTATTGATCAACGCCTCTGAAATACCAGCAGAAAGAGCGGCAGAGTCAGCACCACCACCTGCGGACAGAGCGGAGAACGATTTGATCATACCCGTTACAGTACCGAGAAGACCGGTAAGTGTACCCAACGTAACGATGGTAGCGATGATGGGGAGGTTCATTGTCAATGTAGGCATTTCGAGCTGAGTTGCCTCTTCGTGAGCCTGCTGAATCTTTGCTACCTTGTTAGCTTTCTTCAAGTTTGCGTTAGCACCTGATTCCATATCCTTGTAAGCGTTCAAAGAAGCCTTTACAACGTTTGCAACAGAACCTTTCTGGCGATCGCAAAGCTGGTTAGCTTTATTGATATCATTGCTATTCAAAGCTGCCTTGATGTTGGTAACGAATTTTGGAAGTGCACCTTTACCAAATGCGGTTTTCAAAGCCAACCAACGCTCAATAGACATTGCGAGCACTGTAAGCAACAATGTGTGGATAACGGGAACGACCACGCCACCTTTGAAGATTGTACCCCAAACGTCAGCTGGATTTTCTCTTGTGCCGGGATCTTGGAAGTGCATGTCATTTCCGAACCATGTGAAGAACAATACGAATGCTACGACTGCACAAACGACAATGATCCAAAATGCGCCTCTAACTCCGTTGAAGCCCTCTGATTTTTTCTTTGGGGCTGCTTTCTGTTGTGTAGTTGCCATAATTTGATAATTTTTTAATTTTTAGTTATTAATGAATTGAATTGTAAATATCTTATTGATTATAAACTATTTGGAAAATCACTCGGCTTTTTGAGCTTTTGTTTTTATCCACATTCACGGCAAAGATAGCAATTATAGAAGAACTAAGGCTACAATTAATAACTTTTAACTGTTAATTTCAAGCCATTTTTCATTGCTATTTATATTGCGAGTCTGTTATCATTTTTACTTTGTTAGTTTGTTTATTTCCTTTCTTTTTAATTTGGAATGAAAATTCGCAACATCGTTTCCATATCCATTTTAACGACAATTCTACTGTTTTGTTCTCGAGGCTGCCCTGTCATATTTTCAACTGTGAATCGATTGCCGTTTCCTTATTCATTTTTATTTCCTCCTTGCAAATGTACTTATTTTTATTGTTATCAACGCAAAAAAAGTAGCTTTATTTCAAGTTTTCCGCAATTTATCGTCAAAAAAAAGTAAATATCGGTTATATTTTGTCCATGTTGTAAGACTTATATTTCATTCTTCAACATTTTATTTTCATACTGTTCGCATTTTTGCTCCACCTTCTTCATCCTGATTTTTCTTCTCTACGTTCTGTCGCTCATAAATAAAAGCAAATGGTCTCAAAGAACATACTCCCACACATATTAATATATAAGGGGAAACTTTCTCGCCTTTTGCGTCATTATTCATAAATTATTAATAGTATTGACACGTAGATAATTTACCTTTGTGGCAAATCAAAAAACGAGAAGAATGAGGAAAATATTTTTATTTATTGCAGCATTATTCGTGTTTAGCACAGGATGTGCATCAGACGTTCAACGTCCGAAATTGGTAATTGGCATCATCGTGGATCAGATGCGATGGGATTATCTTTATTATTACTACGACAAAATTGGAGAAGGCGGTTTCAAGCGCATGATGAATGAGGGGTTCAGCTACGACAACATGAACATCCAATACACTCCCACCGTTACGGCATGTGGACATTCCAGCGTTTACACTGGGTCAGTACCGAGCATCACCGGAATAGCGGGGAACAACTTCTACGTTAATGACAAGCCTGTCTATTGTACGCAAGACGACAGCGTTGCCTCCATTGGGAGCAATGGCGACACCGGCAAGATGTCGCCACACTATCTTAAGGTAACCACCCTGTGCGACCAGCTCCGAACAGCCACCGACTTCAAGTCGCGCGTCGTATCCGTTTCCATAAAAGACCGAGGAGCCATTCTGCCGGGTGGACATACTGCCAACGCTGCCTATTGGTACGACGTGAAGAATGGAAAATTCATCACCAGCAGCTATTACATGAAAAAGCTACCGACGTGGGTAGAGTTGTTCAACAAGGAAAAGTGCATCAATCCGAAAGAAGACATCCGCACCTCCCCAAAGGGCAACACACTGACGGTGGATATGGCAATTGCGGTCTTGCGCAATGAAAAGCTCGGACAAGGAGAAACAACGGATATCCTTGCCATCAGCTTTTCGTCCACCGACTATGTTGGACATAAATACGGTACACGAGGAAGGATCACAGAAGAAACCTACCGCGTACTTGATCGGGATTTGGCACGACTCTTTCAAGAACTTGACGCCACAGTAGGACGGGGCAATTATCTCGCGTTCCTCACTGCCGATCATGGGGCAGCCCACAACGCCGACTTCATGACAGGACATCATATCCCTGCCGGGCGGTTGAATTATTCGGCTCTTGTCAAAGGCATAAATAATATCTGCAAAATCAAAGCAATAAAAGACATCATGGACTATCGTATCTATCTCGACCACAATGCTCTAAAGGCTGCCAAAATGAATGAGGAGCAAGTAAAAACTACCATTATAAACTATCTCCAAGCGCAACCGGGAATCGACTATGCCGTTGATTTTAAGAACATCAATGCCGGATTTATTCCTGCCGCCATCAAAAACAGAATCATTATGGGATACTATCCAAAGCGTAGTGGCGACATACAAATTATTCCTTCACCGGGTTATTATGAATCGCAGGACGGCAGAAAAGACCCGGGCACAACACACGGCGTATGGAATCCATACGACACGCACATTCCCTTTCTGCTCTATGGATGGAACGTAAAACATGGAAGCAGTTCGGAAGTTACAACCATTTCCGACATTGCTCCGACAATTTGCGATATGCTTCATATTCAGCAGCCTAATGGCTGCATTGGGCGACCACTCACAAGCCATTAACGCACTTGTCATTTTAATTAAACACTCTCTTTATATCGAGTTAGCGAAATTGCAACATTCTTTCCGTTCCTTTGCACTGAATAAAAACTACGATTATGTATTCAGCACAAAGGAACGGTTTTTTATTCTTGGTTTTCACGGAGGGAGTATGCTTTCCGGTAGTCCCGACCGAAAACATTCCACACATCGACACCTTATTTATATCAATAGTAAGAACCAACAAAATGAGATATGAGAAATTTATTTGTTGACACAATGCTCCTAATTTCATTAATTTGTTATGCCACAGCCACAACCGGAGTTTCTTACTCTTTCAAGCTGCGTGGCATCGTGAAAGATGATAAGGGCAGGGGCATTCCCAATGTGGTGGTGAATGACGGAGTGCACTTTACTGTTACAGACAAGGATGGTGTTTGGAAACTCGAATCGGATTCTACGGAAAGCAAGTTCATAGCCATCTCCACTCCGGCTGATTATGAACTGCCACAAAAAGATGAATTGGCAACCGGATTCTATATTCCCATCAAAAAAGCGGTAAGAACAGAAATCAACGAATTTTCACTAAAGAAACGGAAGCGCAAAACAGATGCTTTTGCTTATATTGCCATGTCCGACCCTCAAGTGAGAAACCGAAACGACATGAAGAGATGGACGCAGGAAGCGATTCCCGACATCAAAAATATTGTTGATTCGCTCAACGACACACAAGAAGTGGTGGGTATGACATTAGGAGATTTGGTTTGGGACAAGATGAAACTGTTCGGACCCTACAAAAATTCCATGAAAAACATGGGTATGACAGTATTTCAGTGTATCGGGAATCATGATTTCGACAGAAAATACCAAGATTTGAACAATATGCCGAAAGGCTCGGCTCATTTCGGCGAACATCAGTATTTCAAGTATTTCGGTCCTACGAATTATTCCTTTAACATCGGAAAAATTCACGTCATAACCATAAAAAGCATCAATTACAAAGGAAGCAAAGGTTATACCGCCGAACTTACCAGTCACGTTCTGAATTGGATAAGGCACGACCTCAGCTATGTCCCCACCGGAACCACGGTATTTCTGAACATGCACGCAGCAGGATGGAACAACCTTTCGGGAGAGGGCGACATCAGCGACGCTGACAAACTGGTGAAGATATTGAAGGATTACAAAGTCCATGTCTTTTGCGGACACACTCATTTGTTCAAAAACGTGGAGCTCAACAACCACCTCTACCAGCACAACATCGGAGCAACCTGCGGAGCTTGGTGGGAAAGTTGGGTAAACCGCTGTGGTGCTCCCAACGGCTACCTCGTAGTTACGATAGACGGAGAAAAGGTGAAGTGGCACTACAAATGTACCTCGAAAAGCAGCAATTATCAGTTCAAAACTTATCGCCCGGGTACTTTTCGGACACAAAAGCCCTATTTCGTGGCAAATGTATGGGACTATGACAAACAGTGCAAAGTGGAATGGCTTGCCGATGATAAGCCCATGGGAAGGATGGAACAATTTAGCGATCAAGATGAGGAATATCTCAAGACCATAGACAAGAAGGAGAACAACGAGAAAATTGTTACTGCACATCTTTTCAGGGCAAGACCGAAAGTCGGGACAAGGAAAATTTCAGTTATCTTTACCAACCGGTTCGGAGAAAGTTTCCGAAAAGAGGTCTATCTACAAAAGCCGGTTCGCGCCTATTAGAATTGAACATGGGAACGATAGAGCAGCGAATGGCGTTCCAAAAGTTCCCATTGTTTCACCGGATAAAGCATAACAGAGTTCTTAAAGAACAAGAAAAGAAAAGCAATTCATACAGCTGCTTTCTTGAAAAGATTGGTTGTGAACCTGAATTTTGTGAGAATGGACAAAACAATAGAAAGGAAACTTTCACATTCATTAACCTCAAGATTTGATTATTTTTAGAAGAAGACCGCCTTAACTTCAAAGAACGGAACGGCTCTGTATTCTCTTAACTATCAGATTTTCAGAAATTTATAAAACACATCAGTTTCTTGACTATGCAATAGCTTAGCTTTTGAAAACCAATAGCTTAGCTTTTGCTGCTCAAAAGCTCAACAAACGCAACGAAAAGATGGGTGTTTAGTTCTTTTATTTTATCCTATTTGAGAATTTATATGGAGTTTTTAACACGTAGTTCATAAGAATTAAGCGATAAAAGGAAAAGAACGAGTAAGTTTTTCTTCTCTTTGAAAGAAAACTCACGATAAAAAAGAGAGACATTCACACTATGTTTTTACGATTGATTAACACTTTTACACAAACAAATCAGAGAGAATTGGCAAGCAACTGAAGCAGTTTGGGAAAAGCATAGTTCCCCAATTCGTCCTCTTTCACCCATTTATAGCCGGACGGAAGATTGGGACGACAGAAAGGTTCCCACAAATAAAAATCGGCAAAGATGATTTGATGAGTCAATAGATGTTTTATTCCTCGCTTGATGAGCCTTAGCTCAGAGAAGGGGAAATCAAGTGCTTCGGAAGTCGGAAATTCCCACAATCCTTGCCAAATGTCGCCTGCTCCGCGACGATGTATAACCGTACTGTCACTATACCTTATATATACATAGACCAGCTTTCGTTCACGCTGCACAATTTTCTTACTCTTGACCGGGAATTTATCGATGGCATGATGAGCGTGGGCATAACAGGTTTCAACAAGTGGGCAGACATTGCAATCCGGTGAAACGGGTGTACACTGAAGAGCGCCGAAATCCATAATGGCTTGATTATATTCTGCCGGGCAATCCCTTGCCAAACATTCCTGAGCCATCACCTTAAAATCCTTCTTTCCCCGTGCAGAGTCGATCGGGGTCTCAATACCAAAATAACGAGAAAGCACTCTAAAGACATTGCCATCAACCACAGCCACAGGTTCGTTGAAAGCAAAAGAGGCTATGGCGGCAGCAGTATAATCCCCCACCCCCTTAAGCCGCTTCAACTCCTCAAACGTCTTGGGAAACGAACCCATTGTTACGACTTGCTTCGCCGCCTTATAAAGATTGCGTGCGCGCGAGTAATATCCCAATCCCTGCCATTCTCGCAACACCTCGTCTTCGGTAGCATTCGCCAGTTCATCAACGGTTTTCCATCGAGCGATGAAACGCTCCCAATACGCCTGCCCCTGCACTATGCGCGTTTGCTGCAATATGACCTCGCTAAGCCAAATGGTGTATGGGTCGGAGGACTTCCGCCAAGGAAGATCGCGACCATTGATAGCAAACCAATCGAGAACAGCTTGAGTGAAATTCATTTTGCAAAGATACTGAAAAGTGTCAGAGGAGCAAAACCGGATGATAAAAAAGTTGAATAGACTCATAGGTGTCCCATAGACAGCGTAAGTCGAATGACAGATCGCAAATTTCTACAAAACAGAAAAATAAGATTTCAAATCGACTTCAACCCCCGAAAACATCTCATTGGCTTATATTGCGAATATAAGACATACACATCTACTTAACTATCATTCGCCATTAAACGCAATAAATAGGTAAAAAGGCGTTGAAACCGGTCTGCTGAATAATCTTGCAAGATTTAAGTTTTTTTGGACTAAAAATATTGTTTAGACGCTGGTTTTTTGTATCTTTGCACATCAAAAGCAAATATCTCAAACAGATGGCTGGAACAAAACAAATTAAGACCGCGCTTATTTCAGTTTTCCATAAGGACGGACTGGAAGACATCTTGAAAAAATTAAACTCTGAAGGAGTAAAGTTTTTAAGTACGGGCGGTACACAACAGTTTATCGAATCATTAGGCTACGAATGCCAAAAAGTAGAAGATGTAACAGGCTACCCCTCCATATTGGGTGGAAGGGTGAAAACGTTACATCCTAAAATCTTTGGTGGCATTTTGGCTCGACGCGATTTAGAAACCGACAAAGAGCAAGTAAAAGAATACGAAATACCGGAAATCGATTTGGTTATCGTCGATCTCTATCCATTTGAACAGACGGTGTCCGGTGGAGCAAGCGAGGCAGATATCATTGAAAAGATAGACATTGGAGGCATATCGCTGATTCGTGCCGGCGCCAAGAACTTCAAGGACGTTGTAATTGTTCCGAGCAAAGCGGAATATCCCGTGCTCTTACAACTCTTAAACACAAAAGGAGCGAAAACAGACATCGAAGACCGGAAGATGTTTGCCGAGCATGCTTTTGGCGTCAGCAGCCACTACGACACGGCAATCCATAATTGGTTTGCGAAATGAGACACCGATGGCGAGCACATTCCGCCCACTATGTAACAAACAAATCATCCGTTGAACGGATTTAAACAGTTTCTACACTTTAATCAATAATAAAGAATGGGATTTTTTTCATTTATCCAAGAGATAGCAATGGATTTGGGAACAGCCAACACGATTATTATCAGTGATGACAAAATCGTAGTAGATGAACCCTCAGTGGTGGCACTCGACCGCCGTACCGACAAAATGATAGCGGTTGGAGCAGATGCCAAAATGATGTATGAGAAGGAACATCCGAACATTCGCACCATTCGCCCGCTTCGGGACGGTGTGATTGCCGATTTTACCGCATGCGAGCAAATGATGCGCGGTCTTATCAAGATGGTTCACAGCGGCAATCGCTTGTTTTCCCCAACATTGCGCATGGTCATTGGCGTACCGTCAGGTTCCACGGAAGTGGAGCTGCGTGCCGTTCGCGACTCTGCGGAACACGCCGATGGAAGAGATGTATATCTGATTTTTGAGCCGATGGCAGCCGCTCTTGGGATGGGACTTGATGTGGAGGCTCCGGAAGGGAATATGATAGTCGATATCGGTGGCGGAAGCACTGAAATTGCCGTAATATCTCTCGGCGGCATTGTTTGTAACAATTCTATTCGCGTTGCCGGTGATGATTTAACAGCGGACATCCAAGAATACATGAGTCGTCAGCATAATGTAAAAGTAAGTGAGCGCATGGCAGAACGCATCAAAGTACATGTGGGGTCGGCACTGACCGATTTAGGAGAAGAAGCTCCGGAGGATTATGTTGTACATGGTCCGAACCGCATCACGGCTCTTCCCATGGAAGTACCCGTATGCTATCAGGAAATAGCTCACTGTTTGGACAAGACGGTTGCAAAGATAGAGAACGCCGTGCTTTCTGCTCTTGAGAACACACCTCCGGAATTATATGCTGACATTGTTCAGAATGGTATTTACCTCAGCGGCGGTGGTGCTTTGCTGCGTGGAATAGACAAACGCCTTACGGACAAGATAAACATTCCTTTCCATATTGCGGAAGATCCCTTGCATAGCGTGGCAAAAGGTGCCGGCATCGCGCTGAACAATGTGGATAGATTCTCGTTCTTGATGAGATAATCATTTGACGGCTCTCATTAGCCAACCATTGAAATGCCAACTGACATTTCAATGGTTCAATAATCAGGGCTATCAGTAATCATTCGTAATGCACAATTTAGCTGAATTTCTTCGAAAAAATAAGCACTGGCTTCTTTTTTTCTTCTTGGAAGTGGTCAGTATTGTGTTGTTGTTCCGATTTAACAACTATCAGGGCAGCGTTTGGTTCACTTCAGCCAACATCTTGGCAGGTAGAACTTACGAGATGAGTTCAAAAGTTGGATCTTATCTCACCATGGGAAAAGTAAATAAAGAACTGACACGAAGAAATGTCATTTTGGAACAGCAGGTTCACGAACTCTCCAAAGAACTTTATGAAAAGACACGCGATCCCAAATATCTTTCAAAAGGTCAGTATCGCTTTTTGGCACCTTTCAACCTGATTGAAGCGAAGGTTGTATCTAATTCCCTGAACAAATCGGAAAATTTCATAACAATCAACAAGGGAAGTTGGGACGGCATAAAGCGCGACATGGGCGTTGTGTGTGGCAATGGAGTGGTCGGAACGGTTTACCTTGTAGGCATACACTATTCTGTTGTCATCCCAATTCTTAACGCAAGGTCAAACATCAGCTGTGCCATACAAGGAAGAGATTATTTCGGCTACTTACATTGGTCAGGTGGGGTAAGCGATGTGGCTTATTTGGATGATATTCCTCGACACGCTCGCTTCAAACTTGGTGATAGAGTGGTAACAAGTGGCTACTCTTCTATCTTCCCCGCAGGTGTCTTGGTTGGAAAAGTGAAGCATGTTTATAATTCAGACGATGGTCTATCGTTTCGAGTGGCAGTTCAATTATCCACAGACTTCGGCAACCTCCGCGATGTTTGTGTCATTGATGATGCCATTCTTCACCAACGAAGGAAAATGATGATTACGGCACAAGACTCCATTAAGAAATTAGGAGATGGTGTAAGTCAGCCCACCGAATGAGATACGGATTCCGCAGGGTTGGCAGAAAAGAGTAAGAAACAGGCGGTTTTGAAATAAAAGATGAGCATAGATTTTCTAAAGAACTCGTTGTGGTTCATTGTTTTGGTATTATCTCAAGTGTTTGTACTCAACCACATTCACTTGTTCGGCGTTGCCACGCCACTGCTTTACGTTTATTTTGTATTGCTCTATCGCCGCAATTATCCCAAATGGGCAATGATTTTGTGTGGATTCTTCTTGGGACTTGTCATTGATACTTTCTCAAATACGCCCGGTGTAGCTTCCGGTTCCATGACGTTGATAGCAACCTTGCAACCATTTGTTCTCCGTCCGTTTATCCCTCGTGATAGCGGAGAAGATCTTCGCCCAAGTTTCCATTCACTTGGGCTTATGCAATACTTTTGGTATGCCACAATCCTCACGCTCATCTATAATGTATGTTTCTTCACTTTGGAGCTATTTAGCTTTTTCAACATATTAGAATGGCTCTCTTGTGTTCTGGGGAGCACAGCCATGACATTATTTCTTGTAATGATTGTTGAACTTGTAAGAAACCGCTCATGAAGAACTTTGATTTAGAAAAGCGTCGTCTTGTTCTCAGTGGCGTTGCCATCGCAATCATTGTCATTTACGTTATTCGTTTATTCGCGTTGCAGATAGCCAGCGATGACTACAGAAAACGAGCCGATTCCAATGCGTTTCTGAAAAAGATAGAATTTCCATCACGTGGCATAATAACCGATCGCAAGGGCAAATTATTGGTTTATAATCAGCCGGCATACGACATTATGGTGGTGATGAATGAGGAAAAAGGAAGATTAGATACTTTGGAATTTTGCAGAGCGTTGAACATCTCCAAACAGTTCTTCATTCGGCGCATGAATGATATTAAGGATACGGAAAAGAATCCCGGCTATTCACGCTTTACACAACAACTCTTTTTAAGTCAGCTCAGCGATAAAGAGTTTAGTGCGTTCCAAGAAAAGCTCTATCGCTTTCCCGGCTTTTACATACAAAAACGAAGCATTCGCCAATACCAACTTCCCATTGCTGGGCACGTTCTTGGTGATGTTGCAGAAGTAAGTCAAAGCGATGTAGAGGAAGACGATTACTATCAACCGGGCGACTACATAGGAAAGATGGGCATCGAACGAGAATATGAGAAAATTTTGCGAGGGCAAAAAGGAGTGCAAATTCTGCTTCGGGATGCCCACGGCAGAATAAAAGGACGATACCAAGAAGGGAAATTCGACCAAAAACCACGTCCCGGGAACGACATGCAATTAGGTTTAGACGCCGACTTACAAGCACTCGGTGAACGATTGATGGAAGGAAAACTCGGAGCCATCGTAGCTATAGAACCTAAGACCGGTCAAATCTTGGCAATGGTTTCATCGCCCACCTTTGATCCTCAAGACATGATAGGCAAAATGAGGGGAAAATATCAACAAACTTTAACTCTCGACCCCGCAAAGCCATTACTAAACAGAGCCATCATGGGACAATATCCGCCGGGCTCCACATTCAAGACCAGTCAGGCGGTTACTTACTATACGGAAGGAATTATCACCGACTCGACGAAATATCCGTGTCCGCATGGTTTCTCTTACAGGGGACTTCACGTTGGATGCCACGGACATCCCTCACCGGTTTCCATCGTACCGGCATTGAGCACATCGTGCAACGCATATTTTTGTTGGGGATTGTACCACATGTTGTCCAACAGACGCAAATACAAAAGTCTTGACATCGCCATGGATACCTGGCGCGACTATATGGTCTCAATGGGATTCGGATATAAATTAGGAATTGATTTACCGGGAGAAAAGCGAGGAATGATTCCTAACGCACATTTTTATGATAATGCCTTTGGCAAATGGAATCCGCTTACAGTCATCTCCATCTCAATAGGTCAAGGCGAGGTAAACCTGACACCACTGCAAATTGCCAATCTCGGAGCGACCATTGCCAATCGCGGATATTACATCACACCACATGTCGTCAGGCAAATACGTGGAATGAGGCTGGACAAAAAATACATATTAAAACACAGGACAAAAGGGAGTGTACGAGCCTATCAAGAGGTAGTTGCCGGCATGACATCATCGGTGAGAGGCGGAACTTGCGCTCATGCGGTGCATCCCGGATACTCACTTGCCGGTAAGACGGGAACAGCTCAAAACAGAGGAAAGGATCACTCCGTATTCATGGGATTTGCTCCCGTGGACAAGCCCAAGATAGCCATTGCCGTATATGTGGAAAATGGTGGCTTTGGAGCCGTTTATGGTGTACCTATCGGTTCGTTGATGATAGAACAATATCTCAATGGAAAATTAACGGAAAGTGATGCAAAAAAGGCGAATGATATCCAAAAACGCCACATCAGTTATCCATTCAAACGTCCGTTGAGCCATGCCGATTCCATCCGTTTAGACTCCATTAAGCGTATCAATTTCATAAAAGACTCACTTAAGCTAGAAGCTCAAAAACAAAGAAGAGCCGAGCTTCAACACAAAAAAGCTTTGAAAGCGAAGAAAGATGCCGACGAAGAAGAAAATCAGAATCAACCTTTGAACGATCCAATCATTCGCATGGATGAAGACACGAGACCCAGAACGGACGAGAAAGAACGGGAGAGGGATAAAGATAAAAATGACAATGGAAAGAAGAAAGAACGTACTTCTTCAGCAAAGAATCACACGTAACTCCACGCCAAAACGATGATTGGGTAGGACAGAGTCATACACTACCGCCCAATCACTAAAGAAGCCGAAGCAACAACACCCCAGAGACATCGGATTACAAGTGAATTCTACGCGACATTCAAGGTGCGTTCCTCTATAAACAACAAACAACGAAAAGATAGTGGCAAAAAACTATAAGACAAACAAGCAACCGGGCATCATACGTTCATTGGATTGGTGGACGATAGGTATTTATCTCTCCCTCCTCATCTTTGGATGGCTGAGCGTTTGTGGGGCTAGTTATACTTATGGCGATACTGATATTTTTTCATTGAGTTCTCGATCGGGAATGCAAATTATCTGGATAGGAACCTCCATTTGTTTGGGTTTTGTCCTCTTGATGATGGACGACCGACTTTACGATACTTTCGCATACGTCATTTACGGACTATTGGTGCTACTCCTTTTCCTTACAATATTCAATCCACACTCCATAAAAGGCTCGCGTTCGTGGATAGTATTAGGACCAATAAGGCTACAACCGGCCGAATTTGCCAAGTTTGCCACAGCCTTAGCCATATCCAAGTTCATGTCATCGTATGGCTTTACGATGAGCAACTGGAAACATTTCGCTGCAGCTTGTGGCATTGTGGTACTTCCCATGTTGTGCATCATAGGACAAAGCGAGACCGGTTCGGCTCTTGTCTATCTCTCTTTCTTCTTGATGTTCTACCGAGAAGGTATGCCGGGTTCCATACTCTTTACCGGTATTGCCATGATTGTTTACTTTGTCGTAGGCATAAAATATGAATCCGTCATGCTATGGGACACACCAACCTCATCAGGAAAGTTCTTTGTCTTGCTCTTGGTACAAATATTCAGTACGGGGATGGTCTGGGTATATATGCGCGACAATGGGAAGGCTTTCAAGATGCTGATGGTTATCTTGGGAACAACCCTTGGCTTCTTGCTTTTTTCTAAATTCGTCATCCCATTCGACATTGTATGGGTACAACTTATCGTGTCGGCCTTGCTCATCGCATATCTCATTTTCAACTCCATGACGACACGTTTTCCCAATTATTTATACATTGCTCTTTTTTCAATTGGCTCCATCGCATTCTTTTATTCAGCCGACTACGTGCTCAACGATGTAATGCAGCCCCATCAACGGGTACGCATCAATGTGCTTTTAGGTTTGGAAGAAGATTTGGCAGGAGCAGGCTACAACGTCCACCAGAGCGAAATAGCAATTGGATCAGGCGGTTTGCAAGGAAAAGGATTCCTGAATGGTACTCAAACCAAATTAAATTTTGTACCGGAGCAAGACACCGACTTCATCTTTTGCACTGTGGGCGAAGAGGAAGGATTTTTGGGATCGGCAGCGGTTCTATTCCTATTTTTAGCATTGGTTTTGCGGCTGATGCACATAGCCGAGCGACAACCTTTTAAGTTCGGACGAGTGTACGGATACTGTGTTGCCGGAATATTCCTTTTCCATGTCTTCATCAATGTGGGGATGGTACTCGGACTTACTCCCGTGATTGGTATTCCACTGCCATTTTTCAGTTATGGCGGTTCATCGTTATGGGGGTTTACGATACTCTTATTTATTTTCTTGCGTATTGACGCTGGACGAAACCTCATCAGACAATAAAACGCCGGTGGCGTTCACTAATGTTTCAGGACTGACATTTTGCATGAAGTATCAGTTTTTTCGTGTGAATATTCTACTGCACGCCAATTATTTTTCGATTTCCAATTAAGAAAAACGCTTAACACTTCTCATTGACAACCGATGTTTCGTAATAGCTTAGGGATTGACATACAAAAGCTTAGCTTTTTAAAAGCGAGTGTTAGGACACTGATTTTCAAGGTTTAACGTTACAAACTTCGATTTTATCTTATTTTTATCAATCTGACGCCCACATCGCTGATACCGGGTAATTGCTCGCGACTCATGATGTGCCTGACCGTTAGAAACAAAGAGTCGCCACGATTGAGACTTAAATTGGTCGCGTGGTTCAGTATTTCACTGTGTGAAATGCCACGTTTTCCCATTAAAAGTCCATTGTCATCTACTACTCTGCAAACGATTTCTTTTTGAAAGGTTTCACTATCCTTGTGTTTCCCGGCAGGTATAACTTTTCCTTCCAAAATGAGGCAAATGCTTTTGTATGGATATTTAATAGTGGTCCTTAGTCCTAAATCCAAACTATAATCTCCTTCCCACTGACGCGGTATTCTAAATGTAGCGGTATCGTTCCTTTCCCACCCTGTTATGGGGCGGCTCTCATAATGGTCGTAGGTTCTTCGGTCGGAGCATGAGCTGCCACCCACCGCGAACCCCAAGAGTAGTGATATGTATAAAAAGGTAAGAACCTTAATCTTCATTTTTCGGTTTACTTTGTGAACCTTGGTTGTTATCTTTTCTTCTGTTATTTTTTCTGTAATTGCCCTGCCTGTTGTTTCCGGTCTGCCGAATATCGTTTCGTTCCTGACTGGCTTTAGCACGCGCGTTCTGTCGCCGCTCATCTGCCCACTGTGCGTTACCGTTGTTTCGGCGTTGCTTTCCATTTCTGGCTTTACCGCTATTCTTCCTTGTCGTTTTCTCCTTGTCAAACCGGCTGATGTCCGCACCTGCCAACAAGTCGATTGGTTTCTTCGCAGGCTTTGCCTTTCCATTGTTCAGCAAAGACAATGGTTTTTCGCCTTGCTTGTTCATTTCGATGATTTCCTTTGCTCGTTCAGCAGAAATGGTTTCGAGGTTTACCGCGAGATTCTTATCCGTGGAATAAGTGCACAACCCATTGAGAATATCAGATTTGAACAAGAAATATTCATTATCAATGGTGAACAAATGCACGTCCTTGCCCGGGAGTTTTCTGCTTGCTTCCACATAATCATCCACTTCGTAGTTCAGACAGCATTTCAGTTTGGCACACATTCCCGCCAGTTTAGTTGGATTTAGCGAGATGTCTTGGAAACGAGCAGCTGTGGTAGATACACTGGAGAAATTTTTCATCCAAGTCGCGCAACACAACTCTCGTCCGCATGGTCCCGTACCGCCAATTCGTCCGGCTTCCTGCCGCGCTCCTATCTGTTTCATTTCTATTCGCACATGGAAAGCTGCTGCCAAGTCTTTGATAAGCTGACGAAAATCCACACGTTCATCCGCTATATAATAGAAAATGGCCTTGTTGCCATCGCCCTGAAATTCCACATCGCCGATTTTCATCTTCAAGCCCAAGCTCTTGGCAATCTGCCTGCTTTCTATCATGGTGGTATGTTCTCGTGCTTTGGCCTCTTTGTACTTTTGCATATCCACGTCTTTAGCCAAACGATATACACGTTTAATATCTTCCGGCGATTTAATGTTGCCGGCTTTCTTTATTTGCAACTTCACGAGCTTTCCCGTGAGAGTAACCACCCCGATATCATGGCCGGGATTCGATTCTACGGCAACAATATCTCCCTTATGCAGTTCAAGGTTATTCACGTTGTGGTAATAGCCCTTGCGCGTATTTTTGAATTGCACCTCTACCAAATCGGTAGTATCAGTATTGCCCGGAACATCTTCCAACCAGTCATACGTGTTCAGTTGTTTATCTTGTCGCCCACAGGCACAGTGGCTCAGACCGCGATCGCAGCCGTTCCATATCTTGAATTTCATATTTTTATAGTCCATCGTCTTAATTTGGGAAACCTCTTTCCATGCAAGTCTCCAAGCATGATTCGCAAGGTTGTATATGTTGTTTAATATATATGTGTAAATTACTTTCTTAACAGCAAGACAATCATTTTAAGTGCCATATCGTAGAATACCACTTTGGCGTTAGCGTTCTGACCAAGGTCTCGATAGGAGTTGCCGTAAAGCTCGTTGATTTCGATGACATTTTCCTCGTTGATGAAGCGTGCAAAACGCTTTGCGAAGTTTTCTTCCTCCGCAGTCATATAGTTTAAGTCGGGATTCTTGAAGTTATAGATGAAGTTTTCCCTTATTTGTAGCTGAAAATAGAGCAGCATGCGCCGTTGTTTCTCGCGTCCATAGTCAGCCGCAGTCTCACTCCAATTTTTCAATTCACTGACATCACGCATATAACAAAGTCGCATCAGCGATTGGAACATCTTTAAGAATTCCATGTTTTCGTTCTCGGTGGTCAGCAGTTCCAATGCCTTCAACCAATTACCATGCGCAACTCTCGCCAATCGTCGAGCCGTTTCAGCGTCAAGTCCACGCCGCTCTCTCAAAGCTTGTTCGATGGCATCATCGGAAATTCTTTTCACATCAATGCGTTGTGTGCGACTGATGATAGTCTCCAAAAGCTTTTCCGGTTCTTCGCTAATCATCAGAAACAAAGTTCGCTCTGAAGGCTCTTCCAATAATTTCAACAACTTGTTGGCAGAAGTCAAATTCATGCGTTCGGGAAGCCAGATAACAGACACTTTGTATCCGCCCTGACTCGATTTGAGCGACAACACTCTAGACAATTCATCGCTCTCCGCTCCGGTAATGATGGCTTGTTGGGTAGTGGCACCCATGGTGCTCATCCAATGTTTCAACGTGAAATAAGCTCCTTTCATGACGAGTTCGTGCCATTCCTTCGCGAAATCGCTGCTGAGGGGTTGATGTTCGGAACTCATGCCGGGAAGTTTGATGGTAGGGAAAGTGAAATGCAGGTCGGGATGTTCCCAATTGCGCAACATCGCTTTGGAATTCTCCGGCGACATGGATGATTGTGTAAGCAGATAACTCGCAAATGCCATAGCCAAAGCCATCTTTCCGCTACCTCGTGGTCCACAAAACAACAAGGCATGAGGCACGCGATTGCTTTGTGCCAACTGTAAAAGCTGTTGCTTGGTTTCTTCTTGTCCTATGACTTCACTAAAATCCATCTGTTGGTAATCCGGCTTTTCTTTTATAATCTGACAAATGCTTTAGGGTACAAAGTTAATAAATAATTATGAATAATAAGGATGGGGTGCGCTAAAATCTCTTTAATCAGAAAAACATATAGAAAACAAACCGTCGCAAGTTTTTTTTTTATATATTTGCAAATGACGTTGCAGAGTCATTATCACTTTGTCAGCCACGACAGTCTGTCAAAGTGCATAAAGTCTGCCTGCGAGATTATTAACATGCTTGATTCCGTAGAAAAACAATAAAAATTAAAGAAAAGAAATGGAAATAATGAAATTTCGTCCGCAACTGAAGCAGGTGCTTTGGGGTGGCAACAAAATAATACCTTTCAAGCAACTTAACGACAATTTATCAATGGTTGGTGAAAGTTGGGAAATATCCGGCGTAAAGGGTAGCGAAAGTATTGTAACCAATGGAAAGTACGCCGGGAAACAACTCAATGAGCTAACGAAACTTTTGAAGACCAAGCTCTTAGGCAAACAAAACTATGAACGTTTCGGGGATGAGTTTCCACTGCTGATAAAGTTCATTGATGCCAGCAAACAACTTTCCGTTCAAGTGCACCCCAACGATGAACAGGCACAGGCAAGAGGGTTAAAACGTGGAAAAACAGAAATGTGGTACATCATGAATAGCGAAGAGAACGCCTCTCTTTACTGTGGTTTAAAAAAGAGAATTACGCCCGATGAGTATAAAACCATGGTGAACGATGGCTCGATTACCGAAGCTCTTCGTGAATACAAAGTAAAAGAAGGTGATGTATTCTTTCTTCCCCCGGGTAGGATTCATTCCATCGGTTCCGGCTGCTTCTTGGCGGAAATCCAGCAAACCAGCGATATAACTTACCGCATTTACGACTTCAAGCGAAAAGATAAGAAAGGGAACTATCGGCAACTTCATACGGAGGAAGCTGCGGAATGTATCAACTTCACGGTGGAAGACGACTATCGAACAAATTATGAACCCATTAAAGAGCAGAGGACTGAACTAACATCATGCCCTTACTTCACCGTTTCCGTTTATGAACTCTCACAGCCGATGGAATTGGATTATTCCCAACTCGATTCTTTCGTAATTCTTATCGGATTGAAAGGCAAAGGGCACATCATAAATGACGAGCAACAGCAAATCTCTTTCCGCGAGGGAGAATCAATACTGTTGCCTGCCACGGCAACGAAACTGCAAATAAAAGGTGAGATTAAATTTCTTGAGACCTATATTTAGCTCAAATCGACCATTGAAAACCACTTTGGTTCTTTTCCTAATGAACGCCATCGGGAATATTCAATTATATAGGTTGGTTATTTAGCAATTTACCAACTAATCCCCATACGCTATGAATTCATATCAACACCTGCCTGTCCGGGCAATACAAAGAACAAGCATATTCTTTATTTGCCCGGGGCGTTGAAGATGCGAAAATCCTTTCCGGAGACAGGGGAAAGTTCAATAATGTCCTGATTTTTCTTCATTCATCTATCTAAAGCTTAGCTTTTGCTTTCCAAAAGGTAAGCTTTTGCAATGCAAAAGGTCATGAATTGGAGTGCAAAAGCTAAGCTTTTAAATCACAATTAATATCACATTGATTATCAATGGGTTATGAAGTGTTCCCCGGGTGTGATTTTTGTAATATAATTTCGTAGTGATGGCCGGGGCGAATGTGCGCTGTCAAGCGTCTGTTTGCTTTCTTCCACTGCTAATCTATGTGCAAATCGTGTCCCATTCTCTCTTTCTTCGTTTTCAAATATCGGTAGTCGTATTGGTTTGGTGTGATTTCTATGGGGACGTTCTCCAGAATTTCAAGTCCGTAGGCTTCCAATCCCACGCGTTTGGTGGGGTTGTTGGTCAGCAATCTCATTTTGTGAACTCCCAAATGTCGTAGCATCTGCGCCCCACATCCATAATCGCGCTCATCCGGCTTAAAGCCTAAGTGTATGTTGGCATCAACGGTGTCCATGCCTTGTTCCTGTTGCAGTTTGTAGGCGGCAATCTTGTTCATCAATCCGATGCCCCTGCCTTCCTGCTGCATGTAAATGATGACACCTTTTCCTTCTTTCTCTATCATTTCCATTGCCTTTCTCAGTTGCTCTCCGCAATCGCAGCGACGGCTGTCAAGTATGTCTCCGGTGGCACATGACGAGTGTACGCGCACGAGAATGGGCTCGTCTTTTCCCCATTCTCCTTTTATCAGAGCCATGTGTTCCAATCCGTTACTTGTCTGTCGGAATGGGATGAGGTGGAAATCGCCGTGTTTGGTGGGCAGTTCAACTTCTTCGCCTACTTCAATGCTTGTCTCATTCTTCAGTCGATAGGCAATGATGTCCTTTATACTGATGATTTTGATGTTCCATTCTTCAGATTTTTTCATCAAGTCGGGCATTCGCGACATGGTTCCGTCCTCGTTCATGATTTCCATGAGTACACCTGCAGGGTAACATCCCGCGAGTTTGCAGAGGTCGATGGATGCCTCGGTGTGCCCTGACCGGCGCAATACTCCGTTGTCCTGTGCGTATAGTGGGTTGATGTGTCCGGGACGTCCGAAAGTCTGTGGTGTTGATTTGGGGTCGGCGAGTGCTTTGATGGTTGCTGCACGGTCGTGAGCCGATACACCTGTGGTGCATCCTTCCAATTTGTCCACCGTAACCGTAAAGGGCGTTCCTAGCATCGATGTGTTGTCGGAAACCTGATGTGGGAGGTCCAGTTCTTCGGCTCTGGACAGTGTGATAGGTACGCAGAGCACGCCACGAGCATTTTTCAGCATGAAGTTTACTTTCTCCGGAGTAATCATTTCGGCTGCCATGATGAGGTCGCCCTCATTTTCTCTGTCTTCATCGTCCACAACGATGACGAATTTTCCTTCTTTGAAATCCTTTAATGCTTCTTCTATACTACTGAGTTTGAATTTTTCCATATTCTGTATAATTACCTTTGGTGGGAATGAGTTTTCCTTTTGTTCCCCGGATGTTATTATTTTTGGGTTTCGTTATTACCGTGATTTCTCTTCAGCGTTTAGTTTTTCTATTTCGCTGATGATGTTTTCGTTCACCTCCTTGATGGTCTTGAGATCTCTGTAGAGTCGTAGTCTGAACCGCCACATCCTGAAATAGAAGAAAAGCCCTGCCGGGAAAAGAATGGCAGCCGTGATGTTCATCCATTTTCTCTCGAATGGTCGGGTGTGTGCCTTTACGATGAGGATGGGATACTTGTTTATCTCTGTGAGGATAGCCTTGCTTCGAGTGTTGCCCAAATCCTCTATCACGTCTTCCATTTGATTGTTTATGCGCTCTATCTCATGGTCGGGCTGATATTTGAAGAACGTATTTATGATGTTGGGTGGCGACTTCAGGTTTTTCTTCTTTGCGTAATTTGTAACGGCATTGTTGATATCGGTAAGAAGGGTGGTTGCTTTTAGATAGTCGGGCGATTTCAGTATGACTTCTTTGCCGTTGATGTGTCGTTTGATTCTAAGTCCTAACATTCGCATTATCATGTTGCGGTAGAGGTCGATGTTAAAGACGGCGGAGTCATTGTTTGCTTTATAAGTGAAGAAGATGGCGGTGGGGATGAGTATTGCCGGCGATAACCCCCTTCCGAACCATATCGCCCAGTCGCCTTGTTTTGCCATCTTTTCACCGGTATTGTCGAGGATGTAATAGATAATGAACACCAACACGCTGATGATAATGGGCACACCGAGACCACCTTTTCGGATGATGGCTCCCAACGGTGCGCCTATAAAGAAGAAAATGATGCAGGTGAGTGCCAGCAAGTACTTGCTGATTACCTCAATTTGGTGTTGTCGAATCATCTTGTCGCCATCGCTCGTAATCATGCTCTTGAAGTCGAGGTCGCTGATTTCTTGTTGTACCGTGGACAAGGCACGATCCACCACCATGCGTCTTTTGTCCGGACGGAGCTTGCCGTAAACAGAATCGATGCTGAGGCTGTTCTTTTCCAATTTTTTCTTTATGATAGCAAGTTCTTTGGGCTTGAGGTGTTGAATGGGATAGTACATACCTTGTGCTTCTTTGTAGAAAGCGTCCCCAATGCTGTCATATACGTGGATGAGCGAATCCTTATCGGTTTTTATCTTGCTGATGCTCTTTGTACTGGCATTGCTCGATATCCCTGCCATGTCGGTTAGATTAAAATCGGCATCAAAGTCGATGATGATTTTCTTGTTTATGAAAGTCTCGCGCCGATAAGGAATGGTTGCACTGTTTCCCATCTCTTGCGAACGCATATTCTCAAACCATTCGCCGTTCCATAGAGTCATTACGAGATGTTTCTTCTCGGCGGTCGATTGCAACATTCCCGAGTCGGCAAGGATGATGGCTTGGTCTTCATAGCTGTCGGTCATTCTATATACCATGATATTATAGAGATGCCCTGTTTGTAAATCTTTCTTCTCCACGTAGAGGTTGGTCTGTGGAATACCATCGTAGAAGACCCCTTCCGGTATTTCCAATTCCGGATTTTTTTGTTTCATTGAAATGAACAGTTGCGCCATATGTTTTTGCGCGTCAGGACCAATGTTGTTTTGAAAGTAAAACGACCCCAAGGCTACCAGCGAGGTAACGATGATGAGTCCTCTGAACGATTTCATGAGAGAGATGCCTGATGACTTGATGGCGGTAAGTTCGGAGCTTTCGCCGAGATTGCCGTAAGTGATGAGCGATGAAAGCAAGATGGCAAGCGGAAGGGCTTTTGGTATCATGATTAGGCTCATGTACCAAAAGAATTGCCCCAGAATTTCCATGGAAAGACCTTTGCCAATGAGAATATTGACATATCTCCACAGGAACTGCATCATCAGGACAAATAAGCTGATGAAAAAAGTTCCGGCGAATAACAAGCTAAATTGCTTTATTATGAATATGTCTAACTTTTTAATTCGGAACATCGTTTGTGCTCATAACGCGTTTGTGCGCATAACTTCTGCAAAATTACACAAAATAATTAGAGTAGCCACGGTTTTTTATTTTTTTATCACCATGACAGTCTTCTAACCTGCGTTATGAAGAGGTGCTGTTAAGGGAACGCCCTTATAATCCTGTCGTTAAGAGAACACCCTTACATTCCTGTTGATAACCTGAGTCGGTCAATGTTATTGTTCCAAATGTCAGTGAGGTCTTCGAGTTCGTCGGAAGTGGCAAAGTCGGTGATGTGCAAATGATAATTCTCGGCTATCTCGTCTTTCGACATCTTTATTTCCCAATAGGTTTGTTTGTCGTCTTCGTATTCCCAATACCATCGAATGCGATCTTTCTTCACGACTTCCAATACTCTTGCAGTGTGTGTCTCGGAGAGATGTCCGGGATTTCCCCATGTGAAAGTGGTGTGTCTGCCATTTGTGCAGACATCGTCTGCCAACCATTTCTTTAATCCTGTGTCAGTGCTGATAAGCGTCCATATCAGTTTTGCTGATTTAGATCTTAATTCGTACTCTAATTCAAGTTTCTCTTTCATGCAAGCTTTCATCTTAACGTTGTTATGTGCAAATGTAGATCTTTTCTTTTTGGGGACAAAGAAAAAATAAAATAAATTTGTGGGTTTCATTTTTTTTTAATAACTTTGCAACCGCTTTTCAAAACGAAAGCTGAAAATGATGGCGGGATAGCTCAGCTGGTTAGAGCGTCGGATTCATAATCCGGAGGTCGTGGGTTCGGGTCCCACCCCCGCTACTTATCAAGAAAAGAGGGTGCAATTTGTTTTTGCATCCTCTTTTTGCATATCCTTGATGTCTTTTTACACGAAAAAACAGATGTTCATTTGCATTAAAGAATACCTGTTTTCGGTTTTTTGTTGCTTTATTCCTTGACTGATGTCGCGAAGGTGCGTTGAAACAGGCTATAGCAAGAAGAAGAGCGACACGCCTATTACAGATATCACGGCACCGACAACACCTTTGAGCGTGATTTTCTCATGGAAGAAATAGTGCGCCGGCAACAATATCATGATGGGGCTTGTTGCCATGAGTGTACTGGCAATGCCGGCATTGGTGTATTGTCCCGCCATCAGCGAGAAGCTCACGCCGAGGAACGGACCGGAAAATACGGCTATTATCAGTGCCCACATCCCTTTTTTGTTGCGTACGCTCTGTACCCAACGTTTGCTGTCGCCTTTCAAAATCAGCCATATACCATAGCAAACCAATCCGGCTATGCAACGTATGAGGTTGGCGCTGAACGATAGGTAATCCTCCATGCCCTGCCAAACTTCCGGAGTGACGGCTGCCTGCACGTCGGCTTTGTAATGTTCTTGTCCGATCAAACTCAAAACATAACCCAGACCTTGACCTAATCCGGCACCAATGCCAAAAAGTACGCCTTTCAATGGTAATTGTAGCGATACCTTGCTTTTTCCTTCGCCTTTGCTAAGCACGGAAATTGCGATACCGGACATCGTTACAATCATGGCTATCAGACTGTTGAGATTCATCACTTGTCCCATCATTACCCAAGCTGATAAGGCTGTGAACATCGGAGCAAGTGTCATGAAAAGTTGTCCGTAGCGTGAACCTATAGAGATGTAGCTGTTGAACAGACACCAATCGCCGAAGAAATAGCCCACAACGCCAGAGAATAACAGCCACATCCAGCTATCGAACTGAGCATGAATGGGAAAAGCCTCACCTGTGAACCACCACATCATGATTAGTGATAAAGCTAATGCCAATCCCATTCTCCAAACATTTGTGACGATGACACCCAATTGTTTGCTGGCAACTTCACAAGACATGGCAGCAATCGTCCATGAAAAGGCTACTCCCAACGAAATAATCTCACCCAAATAATGCATATGTTCTTTATAAATTTTATAATTGTCAATGTTATGTTTGGAAATCGGATGCAAAGGTATTACAAAACATAATAATAAGAGAATGACAGCGATAAAAAAACAAATAATAATGAGAAAAACTGTAGCTTTTTCTTTTTCAACTGTCTTTTTCTTGTTTTTGTCAAAAGATTTTAAATGGAGATAATCAATAAAAATTCAAATAAGATACAGAGACGGTAGTCATTTGGATTTTTTTCTTTATCTTTGCAACCTACTCGGTGAATGATAATATATGCGATATAAAAACGAGAAAACATTAAATACCAATCGCTCTGCATCTCCTTGGGCGTGGGTGCCGACGCTTTATTTTGTGGAAGGATTGCCAAATGTGGCAGTTACGCTCCTCTCCATTGTGTTGTATCGGCAGATGGGGCTGACCGATGCGGAAATAACCTTTTACACATCATGGTTTTATCTTCCTTGGGTAATAAAGCCTCTGTGGAGTCCGTTCCTTGATATACTTAAAACCAAACGCTGGTGGATAGTTGCAATGCAGACTTTGTTGGGTGCTGCGTTTGCAGGAGTAGCGTTTACGGTAAACACTTCTTGGTGGTTGCAAGGCTCAATTTGTTTCTTTTGGCTGTTGGCTTTTTCGAGTGCCACTCATGATGTGGGAGCAGATGGCTTTTATATGTTGGGTTTGAAGGAGCACGAACAGGCCTTTTTCGTTGGCATTCGTTCCACTTTCTTCCGTGTATCTTGGATAGTGGGGAAAGGGGGCTTAGTGGCTTTGGCAGGTGTCCTTCAAGAAACAATGGGTATTCAGCTCTCTTGGTCGTTGATATTTTATGCTTTGGCAGCCTTATTTATAGGGATGTCGCTCTATCATGAGTTTATTTTACCGAAACCGGCTGAGGATGCCGAGCGAGGCAATTTGGATGCCGCGGGACTCTTGAGAGAATTTGGGGCAACCTTCGTGTCTTTCTTTCAAAAGAAACAGATTTGGGCGGCAGTTGCTTTCATGCTTCTATTTCGTCTTCCGGAGGCATTGCTCAATCCGGTGTCTCCGCTATTCTTGCAAGCCCCCACAAAAGATGGAGGATTGCAGTTATCGCTCGAATCGTTTGGCATGGTAAACGGAACGGTGGGCGTGATTGGCTTGTTGCTCGGTGGTATATTGGGCGGAATGGCAGCAAGTAAGGGCGGACTGAAAAAGTGGCTTTGGCCAATGACTTTTGCCATTACTTTGCCTAACGCAGCTTATGTTTATCTTGGTTTTGAGATGCCTACAAGTTTAGTGCTGGTTAGTTTGGCTATCTTTATTGAGAATTTTGGTTATGGCTTTGGCTTCAGTGCCTATATGCTGTTTATGATTTATTTCAGTCAAGGCAGCCACAAAACCAGCCATTATGCCCTTTGTACGGGCTTTATGGCATTATCGATGATGCTTCCGGGATTTTTTGCCGGAGCTTTGGCAGACCGTGTAGGCTATGAATGGTTCTTCATTCTTGTCATGATTTCCTGTATTTTTCCATTTCTTGTTGCCTCTAAATTGAAGATAGACTCGGAGTTCGGGAAGGAATAACCCGATTTCTCAGGATTGAATGCGAGCCGTAATCGTAATTTTAATTGAAGTTGCGGTTCTCTATTTTGAGCCAAAATCGGTCATTGGTCCATAATTATCATGTAATCTAATCACCATGAAATTACATTACAAAAACCATACCCGAGATACAATTCGTAACACATTGATAATCAATGCGATATTAATTGAGATTTAAAAGCTTACCTTTTGCACTCCGATTCATGACCTTTTGCATTGCAAAAGCTTACCTTTTGGAAAGCAAAAGCTAAGCTTTGGATAGATGAATGAAGAAAATTTAGGACATTATTGAACTTTCCCCTGTTTCCGGAAAGGATTTTCGCTTTTTCAAAGCCTCATCTAAATAAAAAATATGCTTGTCCTTTATCTTGATTCGGACAGGGACAGGTGTTGATACGAGTTTATTGCGTATGGCTTTTAATTAGTAAACAGCTGAATAACAAACATCTATAGTTGAGTATTTCGAATGGCGTTCATTAGGAAAAAGAATTAAAATAGTTTATAATGACCGATTTAGGTTAATACGCAATGGCTTATCTTGTTTTTATTCCATTTCTAACACACAACAGATGAAGAGGAAATGGATGTTATCACCTTGAGGAAGACAAGACTTACAACTTGCGTATGAGACAGATTTGCACACTTGTTCGATAGTTGTTTACAAACAAATCAGCCCTTAAAAACATTATCAATCGGTGCGTTTAATCTCCTTCGTCCATTGAAACAAAAAACTGCGAGCTCTTTCGAGTTCGCAGTTTTACCTTTTGACGTTTAGCGTTCCTTATGGAAGGCTGATTGCCTCGTTCGGGCAAACTTCAGCGCATGTTCCACACTCTGTGCATGCATCCGGATCGATCTTATAGATGTCGCCTTCTGAAATTGCACCTACCGGACACTCATCAATACATGTACCACAAGCGATACAGTCATTGCCAATTACGTAAGCCATAATAATTATCTCCTTTGTTTTTATTAATAATGTTTTTGTACAGAATATTTTGATACCTACTTTTAAGTATGCTGCAAAGATAGGAACAATATTTTGAACGTTAGAAGATAATGCTATTTTTTTTAAGTATTTAAACATTATAAAAATAAAAGTGGAAAACATAAGCCGATTGAATCATGCACAATAAGAAGAAAGCTAAAGCGTTATATGAAAGATTATATGAAAAGAACGATATACATAGTTTGGATGTTATTGTCGGTTATGACGGTTTTTGCGCAGCAGCGAACGGTGCAGAACCGCCCATATACCGATTTAAGAGGGTTTCATTTCGGTGTGATGGTGGGAACCCACCTGCAAGATATGGAATTATTGAATGTTGGTTCGCAAATGGTGGATTTTGAAGACGGAAACGGAATGGTGGAAAAGGTTATTTCTGCCGATCAAGATAGGTGGGACGCCGGTTTCACCGTGGGAGTATTGGGAGAATTCAGACTCAACACCACATTCCAGTTTCGAGTGGCACCGGCGATGTATTTCGGGACACGCCATATCACATTCCGCAACCATACCGATTTAAACATCGAAGGAAATCCCACGGAACAAACTCAAAACCTTAAGTCGGCTTATGTCGCGTGCGCTTTCGATTTGATTGCGGCTGCTCCGCGTTTCAACAATCATAGACCTTACTTGATGCTGGGACTTAATCCGATGTTGAATTTGTCGGGAAAGAATAACGACTACATCAAGTTAAAAGGTGGGGATGTGTTTTTGGAAGCCGGCATCGGATGCGACTTTTACCTTCCGTTTTTCAAGTTGCGCCCTGAAGTGAAGTTCATGTATGGTCTTTCCAACTGTCTTGACACAAAACACTCGAAAGATTTGAAAGATAAAAACATGATTATGTACACCAATTCTGTATCGGAAGCTCACTCAAAGATGATTGCCTTAACCTTCTATTTTGAATAATGAGGGGGATGGTACATCACGATTTTCAAGAAAAACGGTCGGTTGTCAGGCATAAAAGCCACATGACAACCGACCGTTTTTTGTGTGCAAAGAGCAAGAGTTACTTCCTATTGAGGGTTAATACCATCTTCCCCACATAGATTCCCGACTTCCCATTCTGATCAATACCTACGGGCTTTCCATCTTTGTTATTAACATATAGGAGTTCTTTCAAGAAAGTATGAGAATGACCACCAAGCACTAAGTCGATACCTCGCGTTCCCGCTACCATCTCTTCATCGCTGACACCGGCAATATTCACTCCCAAATGCGAAATGCAAATCACCAAGTCGCAACCTTTCGCTTTCAGTTCATCAGCGCATTTTTGAGCGCAGGCAATGGGATCCATAAATTTCAAAGGTTCATAATTTGCCTCAATCACCAGTCCTCGCAATTCCGGCGACAAACCAAACACTCCTATTTTTATTCCTTTACGCTTAATGATGGTGTAAGGTTTTACTATCTCCGCCAATTCCGTTCCCGTGAAATCATAGTTAGCACATACTATAGGATAGTTCAACCGCTTGAACAATCTAATCATGTTCGCCAATCCAAAATCAAACTCATGATTACCAATTGTTCCGGCATCGTACCCCATCATGTTCATGAGTCCCACCTCCACATCGCCTTTATACATTGTGAAATAAGGTGAGCCTTGACAAAAGTCCCCACTATCGAACAGCAACAGATCGGGATCTTTTTCACGTTCGTTTCGCAACATTTCTATTCTGCGCACAAAACCTGCCCGTCCGGCTTTTAGCGTATCGGCCAATGTGGACTTGAAAGGCATAATCTGACTGTGTGTGTCGTTCGTATGCAAGATGGTGAGTTGCTTTCCCTGACCCACTGCCACCAAACTTATCATGCACAGTGTCAGCGACAATATTTGTTTTTTCATTGTTTTTCCTGTTTTTTGTTAATTCCAATTACGCCAATTCTATCATCATTGGGCTTATAGTAAGCGATGCGCCCCTCCGTTGCGCTGTTTACCGTCTTCCCTTCTGCGGTGAGCTGTTTGAAATAATTAAGAATGATATAGCGTGAGTTATTCGATTCGTCTTGCGGAGCGTTAAATTCAGTCTTAAACTTAAACGCCTCCAACTTATCATTGCCTTGTGCCAGATAATCAATGGTCGCAATGCGGTATTTCGCATTTGGATCAATAGGCTTTCCATTCAGGGAAGCATGCAAGAGACGATTGTTCTTGCTCAACATAAGCTCAACACCCTTGCTCACGCCCTCACCGCCGGTGGAGGCTATCTGGCGGAAGAGTTCCATCACCTTATCTCCGGTAAGGGAAAGGAAACAAATCTTGTTTTCAAAAGGAGCGATATCCAGCACATCCCCATAGGTTACGTCCCCTGAGGGCAGATCGGCACGTATGCCACCCATGTTATAAACAGCGAAATCCACTTGTTCATTGTAGGCTTTCGCGCCCCAAACCATGATATCCGCTAAAAGGTTAGACAGGTCGCTCTCCGGTCTTCTCACTTTCATATAGTGATCTGAACGTGCCACGACGGGCTCCATCAGACTATCCACCCGGTATTTGTAAGGCGCGAGGAACGCCATGACGTTCGGATTGGTGGAGCCATCGTAATTACTATCGACAAGAATCCGGCTTCGACTGATAGCTGCCAGCTGATAGTGAGTGGAACATCCCGTAAAAACAAGGAACAATCCGAAACCTATCATCAAAATAAATTTTCTTTTCATTATGTCCTGCAATTATATTTGTGGTAAGAATAAATATCGTATAATCTATCATTGGAACGAATATGATATTCAATCCGTTGCAAAGATAGCAAAAACTCACCATTATAGAGTGATAAAAAACAGAAGATGATATATTAAAAATGCAAAAATTGTTTAAATGGATATGAAGTAACATATCATATACGTGCGGAATTAAATAAATTATCGTAACTTTGCACCGCTTTTCGGTATAACCGCTGGTCACGGAAGAGTCGTGAGCCATGTTGTATTGGAACGACAAACAATATTTAATTATCAAACAAAATGGATTTAATTAAAGTTGCTGAAGAAGCATTTGCAACCGGCAAGAAGTTCCCGGAGTTCAAATCCGGTGATACTGTAACTGTCGCTTACAAAATCGTCGAGGGTAACAAACAACGTATTCAGCTCTATCGCGGTGTTGTAATTAAAATTAGTGGCGAGGGAGAAAAGAAACGTTTCACTGTTCGCAAAATGTCAGGCACCATTGGTGTGGAGCGCATCTTCCCGATGGAATCTCCAAACATCGATTCCATTGAAGTGAATAAACGCGGTAAGGTGCGTCGCGCAAAGCTTTACTATCTGCGCAAGCTCACGGGTAAGGCAGCACGCATTCAGGAAAGAAGAAAGATTGTTGCCGAAAAGTAAACCTTTCGATAATCCAACAGAATTAAAAAGGTTCGGAATTTTATCCGAACCTTTTTTCATTATCCCCACAACCGGTCATCAGTCTTCATAATTCAATTGTCCGTCGCCATCACCATGGATAGCTTTCTGAAAATCTTTCCAAGACTGAAAGCCGGCAAAAAGCGCCAATCTATCCAATGACTTTTGAGAGGGCTTTTCCTTTGAAACAACATATCCCCAGAGTTTGCGCAACGAACCGGAGCGCAGATGAATATGATGCTTTTCAAGTTTGGCAGAAACTTTCTCAAAGTCGGCTATCATCAAGGAATGACGAGGTGCTTTTCGCCCCCATTCTTCCACCAAATTTCTAACACTCTTACTCATTTTTATCTCTCTAATTTTTCAGATGCAAAAGTACTAAAAGATTATAAATAAAAATAAGAAGCAAGATGAAAATTCAGCAAAAAATCAGAAAACTTGAATAAAACTATCGCCACACGACAGCAGTCTCCGTTCTTTTGACTATCTTTGCAATAATAAATCCATCACGACATTATATATATGAAAGAATTATCACTCAAATACGGATGCAATCCGAACCAGAAACCTTCCAGAATCTATATGGAAGAGGGAGAACTTCCCATCAAAGTGCTGAACGGCAGACCGGGATACATCAATTTTTTGGATGCACTCAACAGCTGGCAACTCGTAAAAGAACTGAAAGAAGCAACCGGATTACCGGCAGCAGCTTCGTTCAAGCATGTCAGTCCCGCAGGTGCTGCCATCGGTTTACCGCTTAACGACACGCTGAAAAAGATATATTTTGTAGATGACATTGATTTTGAGCTCACCCCTTTGGCAGCGGCTTATGCCCGTGCAAGAGGTGCCGACCGCATGTGCTCTTATGGTGATTTCTGTGCTCTCAGCGATATATGCGATGAAGCTACAGCCCGACTCATCAACCGCGAAGTAAGCGATGGAGTAATCGCGCCAGGTTATTCAGCGAAAGCATTGGAAATATTGAAGCACAAGCGCAAAGGGACATATAATATTATTGAGATGGATCCCAAGTATCGCCCTGCAACCATAGAGCACAAACAGGTATTTGGAATAACATTCGAACAAAGTCGCAACGAAGTAAAGCTTTGCGCCCCCGAATTGTTCGAGAATATCCCTACAAAAAACAAGGACTTTCCGGAAGAAGCAAGACGCGACCTCATTATATCGCTCATTACCCTAAAATACACACAGAGCAATTCAGTATGCTACGTGAAGGACGGACAAGCCATCGGCATCGGAGCGGGGCAACAAAGCCGCATTCACTGCACACGATTGGCAGGCAACAAAGCTGATGAATGGTGGCTCCGCCAATGCCCAAAGGTAATGAACCTTCCATTCAAAGCCGGCATACGAAGAGCCGATCGCGACAATTCCATCAATATTTATATCTCGGATGAATACGAAGACATACTAAAAGAGGGCATATGGCAACTCTTCTTCACGGAGAAACCGGAGCCGCTGACAGCAGAAGAACGCAAAGAATGGCTCGCACAAAATAAGAAAGTGGCTTTGGGTTCTGATGCTTTCTTCCCCTTCGGCGATAACATTGAGCGTGCGCACAAGAGCGGAGTGGAATACATCGCACAAGCAGGTGGGAGCATCCGCGACGATAATGTCATCGATACCTGCGACAAATACGACATCGCGATGACATTCACCGGTATAAGATTATTCCATCATTAATTCCCATATTCCCCACTCCTTGTTATAGGGAATGGGGAATGTATGCCGAATTTACCCACCTAATATAATAAAGATGAGCGACATTGACGAAATAATCGAGAGTGGAATGGTTTTTAAGGGTGCGCCAAAGTCCAAGAAAACCGAAGACAAGATCAAGACCAAAGCAAAAAAGAAGAAGTACATCACGGGGGCTCACGGCTCAGGAAGTGCGAAACAAAAAGCGAAATATCGCCAACAACGAGCCAACAGGCACAAATAGCTTCATGAGGAATAAAGTTTAGCCCAAATCGGTCATTAGGATTTTTCTTTGTCGCACGACAAAGAAAAATCTTTCATCTTGTTCCAATGGTTTCCTGAATGATTTTGTTGAAACCTCACGCAAAGTTGCATCAAGTCATGCGACTTGACGTATTTTGTTCCAATCTCGGATAGCACAAATTTCCTCATACCTCCAATTCGTATTCGGATGATGGCAAACAGACGCTTGATAGCGCACATTCGACTCGACCATCACTACGAAATTATATTACAAAAACTACACCCGAAGTACGTCTCATAACTTATTGATAATCAGAATGATATTAATTACGATTTAAAAGCTTACCTTTTGCACTCTGATTCATGACCTTTTGCATTGCAAAAGCTTACCTTTTGGAAAGCAAAAGCTAAGCTTTGGATAGATGAATGAAGAAAATTTAGGACATTATCGAACTTTTTCCATATCGCCGGGAAGGATTTTCGCTTTTTCAACGAACCGACTAAACAAAGAGAATATGCTTGTCTTTTATCTTGATTCGGACAGGGGCAGGGGTTGATGCGAGTTTATTGCGTATGGCTTTTAGTTAGTAAACAGCTGAATAACAAACCCATATAATTGAACATTTCCGATGGCGGTCATTAGAAACAAGAAGTAAAACAACTACTTTACTTTATGATAATGCCGTTGTAAATTCTACCGGAGTGGATGCCCAATCTTCTTGCCGAGAAGTAATCATCCACCATATCGTAGGTACAAATACCTGTATCAAGGATATTTTCGGCAACAAGTCCTGCTCTTTCCAAATCCAATTGATTACACATCCGGATATCAAGATGCCATTTCATTTCCGGTTCTTCAGCATTCAACCCGAAAGCAGGGAATTGTTTTGCAATGGCAGTCATGTCAAAGCCGGCAGAAGCAAAAGCGTCATAGACCTCTTGCCCCACCTCAAAGTTCTCTATTGAGATTCCCGGACCTATCACCGCCTTTAAGTCCTTAGGCTCAGAGCCAAATCCAACAACCATTTCCCGAATTGTTTTCCACACTATATGTCGTAAAGTGCCACGCCAGCCGGCATGAATGGCAGCTGTCGCACGCTTTCTCTCATCATAAACAAGCACGGGAATACAATCCGCCGTCGAAACACCGATACAAACTCCCGGCACATTGGTCATCACGGCATCAACACCATCAAGTATCTTATCACGAGTGATTTGCGACAACGTGAAAAACTCTTCCTCAATACGGCGCGAATCAATCTTATGAATCTGATGCGGAACTATTAGTTTATCAACGGATAGTCCCAACGCTTCAGCCAACGCCTCGCGGTTGGTCGCCACATTTTTAACATCATCGCTACAATACCTATTAATATTGAACTCGGCATGACGTCCCTTGCTCACTCCTCCGTGTCGCGTACTGCTGAAAGCCACAATCTCCGCACCCAAATCGTAATAATGCAACTTTGGTTTAATCATCCGTATATTCAAAGTCGTCAAGTTCTTCGATATCATCGATTTCCTCTTCGCTTACACTATCGATTTCTTCCACGTCCGCTCCCTCAGCATGCATCTCAGCTTCAAACCGTGTCATATCCTTATCGCGGTGCACCAACGTGTCCTCCGACGTGATATCTTGCAACTTATTGCTTTCTGCATTGAGCTCTTTCCAAAGTAAATCCTTCAGGCTGTTCAATCCCATTCCTGAAACAGCCGATATAAAAACCGTTGGTAAATCTGTGGGGAGTGTATCTTTCAGCATTTCAATCAACTCATCATCCAACAAGTCGCTTTTGGTTATTGCCAACACCCTGTGTTTATCAAGCATTTCCGGATTGAACTGTCTCAACTCATTCAACAAAATCTCATACTCTTTCTTGATGTCATCAGTTTCTCCGGGCACCATGAAAAGCAAGAGTGAATTGCGTTCAATGTGGCGCAGGAACCTCAATCCAAGTCCTTTCCCCTCGCTTGCGCCCTCTATAATTCCGGGAATGTCCGCCATCACGAAGCTTTGGTTATCGCGATAGCTCACGATTCCCAAGGAGGGTTCCATCGTGGTAAAAGGATAATTGGCTATCTTGGGTTTTGCACTCGACAAGGCAGACAGCAAAGTGGACTTGCCGGCATTCGGGAAACCCACCAATCCCACATCAGCGAGCAGTTTCAGCTCAAGAATGACGGTCATTTCCTGCATGGGCTCTCCGGGCTGAGCGTAGCGTGGTGCCTGATTGGTGGCGGTTCTAAACTGGAAATTCCCAAGTCCTCCCCTGCCCCCCTTAAGCAAAACGACCTCCTGTTTATCGAAAGAGATATCGCAGATAAACTTTCCGGTCTCCGCATCGTAAACCACGGTTCCACAAGGCACGTCTATATACATATCCTTTCCATCGGTTCCATGACACTTGTCGCGTCCACCGTTTCCTCCATGCTCGGCATAAACATGGCGTTGGTATCGAAGATGCAACAGCGTCCAATAGTTGTGATTGCCGCGAAGAATGATACTGCCCCCCTTACCACCGTCTCCTCCATCGGGTCCACCGTAGGGATTATACTTCTCTCGTCGAAGGTGCATGGAACCTTTCCCGCCCTTTCCGGAACGGCAATATATCTTTACGTAATCTACAAAATTGGATTCCATATTCTATTTTCTGAAATCTCCCCAAGCTTTTCCGAACAAAGTGGATGTCCCATTTTCTCTCATAGTTTGAAAAAAGGCAGACACCCCATGGAAATGCTTGGGGAGATTTTGTTTACAAATTATCAATTACTTGTGCTATTCTCGCGAATATCTCATCAATGGTGCCCAGCCCTTCCACATGATGGTGGATGCCTTCTTTCTCATACCAATCGATGAGTGGTGAGGTTTGTGTGTGATAAACGTGCAAACGCTTCTTGATGGTTTCCTCGTTGTCATCGGAGCGTCCACACTGCTGACCGCGAAGCAGCAATCTCTTCATCAATTCCTCTTCCGGAACGAAGAGTTCAATCATGGCTGCTACCTTGTGTCCACGCTCGGTGAGCATTTTTTTCAAAGCCTCCGCCTGCGGTATGGTGCGTGGGAAGCCATCGAAGATAACCCCCTTGTGCTCTTTTCCGAAGCTATCGTAAACACTCGCGAGGATATCAATCATCAACTCATCCGGAATGAGCTGCCCATTATCAATGTATCCTTTGGCAGTCTTGCCCAATTCCGTACCATTCTTAATCTCCGCACGGAGCACATCACCGGTAGAGATGTGCTCAAACCCGTACTTTTCAATCATCTTGTCGCTCTGGGTACCTTTTCCCGCACCCGGCGCACCGAAAATCACAATATTCTTCATTATTCTTTTACTAATGTGTAAATATCTCTCAAGTTCCTTCCCTGCTGATCGTAGTCCAATCCATAGCCCACAATAAAATCGTTGGGAATTTCCATGGCGGCATACTCTATGTTCAAGGGTACTTGCAACTTGCCGGGTTTCACCAACAACGAACTGATGTGTATACTGGCGGGGACGCGTTTTCCCAAAGTTTCCATCATGCGTTTCATAGTGGCACCGGTGTCCACAATGTCTTCCACAATAACGACATGCCGCCCACGAATATCCTCGTTCAGTCCTATTACCTCCTTAATCTTTCCCGTTGAAGCCGTGCCTTCGTAAGAAGCCAGTTTCACGAAAGATATTTCACAGGGAATGGTAATAAACTTCATCAAATCGGCGGCATACATGAACGCTCCGTTCAGTACGGCAAGGAACAACGGATTCTTACCTTCCATGTCGTGATTCAGCTTTTCTGCCACATGCCTGACTCTCTCCAGGATTTCCGCTTCAGTGATAGAAGTCTCAAACGTTTTGTCTTTTATTGTTACCCGACTCATTGTACTAACTCTGTTATTTTGCGCAAATTTACGAAATTTATGCCAAACAATCTATAGGATTGACATTTATTTTGTAAATTTGCGTACGTTATGAAGATATTTACAAGTGCTCAGTTACGCGAGCTTGACAAATATACAATTGAACACGAGCCCATTCGTTCGGTAGATCTCATGGAGCGTGCCGCCAAAGCAATGACCCATGCCATCATGGAAGAATGGAACACCAACACGCCAATTGTCGTTTTTGCCGGGCCGGGCAACAATGGTGGGGATGCATTGGCAATGGCTCGTTTGTTATTGACGGAAGGCTACAAACCGAAAGTTGTTCTCTTCAACATCTCGGACAAGCTTTCCGAAGATTGTGCCATCAACAAACAACGCCTCGTAGAGATCAAACACTTCAAGAACTTCACTGAAGTAACAACCACTTTCGACCCACCTGAACTAACTGCCGACACTTTGGTCATCGATGGTTTGTTCGGAACCGGCATCTCAAAGCCACTGGCAGGTGGTTTCGCATCGCTCGTGAAATACATCAACCAAAGTCCGGCAAAAGTCGTGAGCATAGACATCCCTTCCGGGCTCATGCCTGAAGACAATTCACTAAACGTTACCGCAAACATCATTCGAGCCGACCTCACGCTGACACTCCATCAAAAGAAACTTTCTTTCTTCTTTAGCGACGCACAAGCCTATTTGGGTAGGATAAAAATACTCGACATTCGCCTGGATCGGAACTTCATAGATAAAACCGAGTGCCAATTTACACTATTGGAGGAAAAAGACATCCGTCCTCTCCTGCTTCATCGCAACGACTTTGCGCACAAAGGACAGATGGGCAACGCGCTCATCATAGCCGGATGCTACGGTATGGCAGGAGCTTCCATCTTGGCAACCAAAGCCTGCCTGAGAGCCGGAGTGGGCAAGGTTACGGTTCACACACCGAAAAAGAATTACGACATCATGCAAATCTCAGTGCCGGAAGCAGTGATGCAGATGGATCATGAGGAAACTGCCTTCTCGGAGGCTGTCGATACTGAAGATTTCGATGCCTTGGGAATAGGTCCCGGCTTGGGACAGATGGAGAACACCGCCATAGCGATGATTTCACAAATACGACGGGCGCAATGCCCCGTGGTGGCAGATGCCGACGCCTTGAACATTTTGGCAAGCCACAGAGCATGGATGCAACAATTGCCAAGAAACATCATCATGACACCACACCCGCTGGAATTCGACCGAATCAGCAGTGTTCCCGCCAATTGCGACTACGAACGTCTGCAACAAGCCCGGAACATGGCGCAGGGCATTCACGCTTTCATCCTGTTGAAAGGGCATCGCAGCGCGCTCTGTCTGCCAAATGGCAACGTAATATTCAACTCAACCGGGAATAGCGGCATGGCAACAGCCGGCAGTGGCGACGTGCTCACGGGCATCATCACCGGACTGTTGGCACGTGGCTACAAGCATGCCAACGCCTGTGCAGTGGGAATGTTTCTACACGGATTGGCAGGCGACTTGGCTGCAAAGGAACTTGGAAAGGAAAGCCTTGTGGCAGGCGACATCATCAGGTATCTTCCGGAAGCATTTAAGAAACTAAACGACTAAAATCCGTCTCTTGTCCCACTCGCCTGATTTCTCACAGTGAGGTCTCCATCCAAGGTAAATATTTTTTACAGCCACAATCCAAAGAAAATAATCCCATAACAGATTGTTAATGAATACAATACCCAATTTCTACAAATGGATTGATTTCCGAGTTTCCAATAGCTTACCTTTTGCAGTTCAAAAGCTTACCTTTTACAGTTCAAAAGCTAAGTTTTTGCAACACGAAACCTTAGCTATGGAAATAATTACGAATATTCTTTACAAACAGAGCGAACAGAACCGAAATAAAAATAGCGGTGATTTCATTAACGAAACCACCGCCATTTGTTTTATATTTAACCAATCCCGGATGTATTAATCGAGGTTGGCAAGTTTATTGTCCGAGCCGAGTACATCCTTGATTTTCTCGCTGTACAAGTCGATCATGTATTCGCGTGCCTTGCCACAATACTGACGTGGGTCGAAATACTCGGGATGTTCCACCATCGTTTGGCGAACACCTGCCGTGAAAGCGAGGCGAGAATCGGAGTCGATATTGATTTTGCATACGGCACTCTTGGTAGCCTTGCGAAGCTGCTCTTCAGGAATACCAACGGCATTGGGCAGCTTGCCACCATTGGCATTGATGATATCCACATATTTTTCGGGAACGGAAGAAGATCCGTGCAGCACGATGGGGAATCCGGGGAGTTGTTTCTCCACAGCCTCCAACACATCGAATGCCAATGGAGGAGGTATCAATCTACCGGTCTTCGGATCACGCGTGCATTGCTCCGGTGTGAACTTATATGCACCATGTGATGTACCAATGGAAATAGCCAAAGAGTCGCAGCCGGTACGAGTAGCAAAATCCACCACTTCCTCCGGTCTGGTGTAGTGCGATTCCTCTGCCACAACGTCATCTTCAACGCCGGCAAGCACCCCAAGTTCGCCCTCAACGGTTACATCAAACTGATGAGCATAATCAACGACTTTCTTTGTCAAGGCAACATTCTCCTCGTAAGGAAGTGCCGATCCATCAATCATTACCGATGAGAATCCAAAATCCACACAACTCTTACAAACTTCGAAGCTGTCGCCATGGTCAAGATGGAGCACGATTTCCGGATGTTTGCAACCCAATTCCTTGGCAAACTCTACGGCACCTTCGGCAAGATAACGAAGAAGCGTTTGGTTAGCATACTTGCGTGCACCCTTCGACACCTGAAGAATAACAGGCGATTTCATATTGGAAGAGGCGGTAATGATTGCCTGAAGCTGTTCGAGGTTGTTGAAGTTGAATGCCGGAACAGCCCATCCGCCGTCAATTGCTCTCTTAAACATCTCACGAGTGTTTACGAGTCCTAAGTCCTTGTAATTTACTGCCATGATAATATTATGTATTTAAAAATGAATAACCATCTTTATTCTTGTCATTTGCAAAAATAACATTTTATTTTCTGAAAACCAAACCTCAATCAAGATTTCATATAAAGTTATTGTTAAAATAACGCTCTTTGTTGTTTATTTATCAATTCGCGGCAATAATTTCGTTACACAGCTTAGATACCATCCTCAAGTTTTCAAAATATTCTTCAGCAAAAACGTTGCATTCTGATTGCGCGCCACGCCGGATGTTATTTTATAAGAATAGGTTATCTTCTCTCCCAACTCTATTTCAAAACAATAATTATGGAAACGTCCGGGCATTTCATCCGCAAGTTTGGATAGTTCGAGATCATGAGTGGCAATGACGCCCGTAACGTTTTTCTCAGATATATATTGAAGGAAAAGTCGGGAGCCATTGAGTTTATCAAGCGAATTGGTGCCTTTGAGTATTTCATCTAAGATAATAAGGCTTGGCACAGTGGGTCGCAGCGAGTCGATAAGTTGGCGCAAGCGAAGCAGTTCGGCATTAAAATAAGAAATGCCATGTGTCAGATCGTCGGTAGTTCGCATATTGGTAAACAACCGAAAAACAGATACCCTCATGGAATCGGCAAAAACCGGCAGAGCATTCATGGCAAGAATATAATTCACTCCCAGCGTGCGGAGAAATGTACTCTTACCTGCCATATTTGCTCCGGTAATGATAGAATAGTCGAGATGATGAATGTTAAAATCATTTTTCACGGCTTTCTCACCCAAAAACGGATGATAAATCGCTCGTGCTTCATAGCAAACCTCATTTTGTTCGACAACGTTTGCGGCATTTGCTTTATCTTCATTCATGTTGAAAGTCGCCATCGACACCAAAACATCAAAAGTTCCGACAGTTCCAATCCACTTGTCGGCAACACTCCCACACGTTTTCTGCCAATTTAGAAAATGCCGGACGATGATGATATCCAGAAGTCCGAAACTGTTAAAAAGCACAACTCCCAATTCATTGCTGCGGTTATCTATTTTCTGTAGGATGCGCTCCAATCGTTCGAGCGAATCTTTTGCGCTCAAAAGTTGTGCCTTCAACGTGATGAGTTCCGGTGATTGAAAAGTTTGTTCATTGACCAATAATGAGATGTTCACGTAACCTCTTATCTGAACTTTTAATTTTGAAACGACTTCATTTATCAGTTTAATGTATTTATGCGAACAAAGCATTGCCAAAAAGAAATTAAACATGCCCCACCACAACGGAAGAACACCCGGAAGGAAGCCCCCTATCGAAAAGAACACGCTAAAATAAAACCCGGTCAGGTTTGCATAAATGAAAAGACGAAATAACTGAGTGGAAAAATAACCGGGTATTTTAATGCCGGAAATATTGGCAAAAGCTTTTTTCACGGCATCCGTGTCTATCATCTTTTGTACTCCCTGCGCCTTAAAATGCGACACAAAATATTCATTGGAGCTTAATTCGGCTATGGTTATGCCACGCTGTTTAATGTGTTTCACAAGTTCTGTTGCCGACATTGCTTCCCAATTCCCGGAAAGATGCGCAGCCAAACAATCGCTGCCACCCGATGATATGGTGCGATTGATGCGCTGAAAAAGAGAGCCTTCTCCAAAAACATCAAGATCGTATGTAAATTGATGCATTGTGTCTATATAACGTTTTCCATTATCAAATTTAGAGAAATCTCCATTTTGATAACAAAGTTCTTTTTCATAAACCAATTTCAGATTTTCATTCTTTTCTATTCGTTGGTCGTTCAATATATCTCTGTGCCGTATGAGAAAGTAAAAAAACAAAAAAGCCAGTGCCAACAACAATGTCCATGCTCCGTTCTCCAACATGGTAAAAAGAACTATAAAAACAATTATCGACAGAAAAGAAAGAACTTCGCTCACTACAAATCTCTTACTCTTTGCACGCAACGCAATAAGTGCTTTTGAAAGTTCATCTACTTGACGATGATAGTACGTGTTCAAATCTTTGTTCATGTTTGCAAAAGTAACAAAAAGTATAAAAATTGATTTGTCGTTATACAAAAATTACCATATCTTTGCAAATTATAAAAGCATATGTTTTACAATGAAAAATAAACTATTTGCAATTATTTGCATAGTCTTTACGACAATAACCATCTCTGCATCGACCACGCTACCCATAAAGGGTTCCATCATCAGCCCCTCGGACAAGAACATCCGTTATGTGGGGCGCATCAGCTTCAAAGATGTGGAACGTCCGATGTTCAATTGGCCCGGTATAGAAATTATCGCACGGTTTGAAGGTACGTCGCTCAAGATGATAGCAAAGCCCAAAAGCGGTTATTTCATGTGTGAAATCGACAATGCAGCACCTTTCAAGGTGAGCTTCAACGCTCCAAAAGACTCGGTTGTAAATTTGGCTGTAGCTCTTCCCGAAGGTACGCATGAAGTGAAACTAACCTACACCATAGAAGGCATGTCCCGACATGCGGAGTTTCGCGGATTTGTATTGGACGAAGGATGCAAACTGATTACGCCTCCCGAACTCCCCGACCGCAGAATAGAGTTCATCGGCAATTCCATAACTTGTGCTTATGGCATTGAAAGCACAGACAAAGCCGACCCTTACGAGGACGAGACGGCAAACCACTACATGAGTTATGCCGGTATCGTAAGTCGCAATCTTCATGCGCTACACACCGCTGTTGCCAGAAGCGGCATCGGTGTTTATAGGAATTACAATGGACCGAGAAGCGGAAACAAGATTACCATGCAAGAAGAGTTCTACAACACCATCTACGGCGACAACCGAGAGAAATGGGATTTTACGAAATGGACACCGCAAGTGGTCTGCATCAATCTGGGCACCAACGACTTCTCTACCAACAACTACGATGCGTCATTGTATGAAAAAGCCTATCGCAAGTTTCTCCTGAAAGTGCGGACGGCGTATCCCAATGCGAAGATCGTACTGCTCAATGGTCCGATGATGGCCGAAAAAACGCATAACATCCAAGGCAGCATCCTCGATAAACTCACGAGGGAGTTCAACGAAAAAGGCGACAAAGACATCTATCGGTTCGCATTCACACCACAGACGGGCGACCTCGGCTACGGAGCCTGTTGGCATCCGAGCCTCCTCCAGCACGGGCGGATGGCAGAGGAACTCACGCCTTTTCTGCAAAAGATTATGAACTGGTAAGTGAAGGCTGCGTATTGCCCGACCTTGCAAGTCGGGCAAATCCTTTCAACACATCCCATTATCAGAAGATTTTTCAGACGAAAAGCAACCCACTGAATACCAACGAATTATATTCTCACTTACAAAAGATGAGCTTTCGCCGTTCAATAGCTGAGCTTTTGCAAAACGAAAGGTGAGCTTTTGCCATGCGATAGCTTAGGAAAGGATATTCACCCCCAACCAAACATCGAATCGCAGATCCCCATTCGGTATCGAAAACTTTGCTTTGTTTACGGCGTCAATGACCAATCACTGTTCAGCATGAAACTCTATGACAACTCATGAGAATAAGACCATATCGGTCATTTAAAAGAACGATAAACAAACTGCTCGCAATCAAATAAAATCAGTACTGCTCCAGACGAGCGATTTGGATAAAAAAAGGAAACGAGAAGCAGCGTTCCCATTTCCTTTTTTATGGTTTCATCAACCTTGCGTAAGTGCTGATAATCCGTAAGCCTACTTTTTCCCAGTAAATGTAGCGTTGATGGCAGCTGGAGATTTGCCCAGTTTGTAGTTGTTAAGTATGGTTACTCCGCCTTGTTCATCGAACGACACAGTCATGTCGCCAAGTTTTTTCGCCTCATACTGGCCTTCAGGAGCTGGTCCCAGTTTACAGGTGAACTTGATACCATCATTCCTGTAATCGCGGAAGTAAGCATTCTTCTCAGCGTCGAAAGCCAAATTGCTGATGGTGTAGGTGTCAAGGACGATGTCGCCCATCGGTGTCCCAGTGTAGGTTTCCTTTGAACTTGTCACATTGATGGTGCCATCGGCATTCTTGCTGATAGTATAGGTGGCATTCTCAACATTGTAAGGCCCCATTCCGAATGCTTTCAGCGAGTTCTTTCCCGTATATGACCCTTCGATTGTGTTTTCAGCGACAGGACTGAACTCAATGCTATTGATGTCGCTGGCATTAAATGTTACCGACGTACCGTCATTTTTGTTTACGACTACTGTTTGTGCATGGGTATAAGAAGCTACCGTCAGGACAACAACGAGGAGTAAAAATATTTTTTTCATTTAACGATGAATTTGAATGTTTTAGAATATGTTTTTACGATAAATATGCCAGACTTTCCGTTGAGTGGTATCTCAACTGTTCCGCACTGACTTGCGGTTGCGCTGCCAATCACCTCGCCGTTGACGGCATAGACCGTCACCTTGCGGCCAGCTGGGAGTTGCTCACCCTTAAGGGAGCTGCCGATGGTAAAGATGCCTGTTTTGGAGCTGGCATCAACCGATGTTATGCCAGTGGCTTCTGTAAATTCAATCTTACGATAATCGGCAATGGGATACTGAACCGTTTGCTTTGTTGTCGTAAGTACCAGAAAATCGGATGTGAAAGACACTACAGGTTTGTCGGCTAATGCGAAGAACGTCGCCGTTCCGTCAACATCGCTGACCTTGACATGCACGTAGTCGGCAGCCATGGCCGAAACACCAGCCATCGACAGCAGCAAAAGGCATGTCAGTTTTCGTAAATTTGTTTTGAATCTCATATTGTTTGAAGTTTTTTCGAGTCTGAAAACAGATGCAAAAGTAAACAATATGGAAAACACTCGCAATCCTTATTTATTGGGATTTTTACGACAGCATTTGTCTTTGCTTCAATTCCAGGTACTTATTAATGACATCTATGCTGAGCGCTTCGGGCCTTGTCAGCAGACTTAGGATGCCATGCTGTTGGAGTTTTGTGACAATGAGACGTTTCTCGTAGGCGAATTTCTCAGCTATGACATGCTGGTAATAATCCTCCGTGGTGCGTTTGTCGGACTTAATAAAGTCGTTCAATTCCGAATCCTCAAAGAAAACCACCAGCAGGCGATGGCGTCGGCTGAGCATCTTCAGGTAAGACAACTGCCGCTGCAGGGCTGACATTCCCGAAAAGTTGGTGTAGAGAACCAGTAGGCTCCGTTTGCTGATTTGTTTGTTCACATTTACACAAAGATTGCTGAAGTCGGTCTCGCTGAAATTGGTCCGCTGATTGTAGAGTGCACCGAGAATGTGCTGCATTTGCCCCGGACGGCGAGACGGGGTGAGCAATGTGTCGAGATTATCGGAGAAGGTTATCAGTCCGGCCTTGTCCTCCCGGTGAATGGCAACATAGGAAAGCACCAGCGACGCATTGATACTATAGTCCAAAAGCGTCATACCATTGAACGCTTGCTGCATGACGCGTCCTTTGTCTATCACCGAATAGACCTGTTGCGACCGTTCCTCTTGATAGACATTCACCATCAACTGATTGCGACGGGCACTGGCCTTCCAATTGATGGAACGGTATTCGTCGCCTTTCACATACTCCTTTATCTGCTCAAACTCAGTGTTGTTGCCCACACGACGGATGCGTTTGATGCCCATATCAGTGAGGTTGTTGCTCATGGCCAACAGTTCGTAATGGTTCAGCATGAGATAGGAAGGATAGACTTTCACATTTTTGTCCTCGCCCTCTGTGTATCGGCGCTCCACTAACCCCAGCATGGTACGGGCAAAGATACGTATCTTGCCAAAGTTATATTCTCCCCGTCTGACAGGGCGCAACGTGTAGGTAAGTCGGCGGACAGCATGTGCGGGGATGACGAGACGGTATTCCACGTCTCTGCGCTGAAAGATTGCGGGTGTCTCATCGATGACCGTCGTCCTAATCATAAACGGATAGGCACTCTCAACCTTGATTACCACTTTGTTGTCATCGCCATTTGACAGGCGGTCGGCACACTCACGCGTTGCTTTAACGGCCTTTTTATAATAGAGTAGCACAGCATCGGTCAGCAAAATTGCCAGAAAAGCGCACAACAATCCTTTCCCTATCGTGAACAACAGAGGAAAAGCAAAACCAAGTCCGATAATCAGAGCATTGGCCGTCAACAAGATGTAAAACCTTCGAGATAGGTACATGGATAATCTTTTCTGATGATGAGGAGTTAAAAGAATTGGGAATTTTTTCGTTCCTTACTTGGGCACTTCCACCTTCTCTATCAGCCGTTGGGCAACCTTCAGCGGTGTGTAGCCTTCCATCTCTGCCTCAGCGGTGAGTATGAGACGGTGCTGAAGTACACTCGGCGCTACAAACTTGATGTCGTCTGGCGCAACGAAGTCGCGGCCATTGAGAAGAGCATAGGCCTTGGAGGCGTTGAGAATGGCCACCGACGCACGGGGGCTCGCTCCGAGATAGACTGCCTTTGAGGTGCGCGACCGCTGAACAATAGAGGCAATGTAGCCAATGAGACTCTCTTCGACATAGACTTTCTCAAGCATCTTGCGCATGCCAAGCAATTCATCGATGGAGAGAACAGGCCGCACACCTTCAAGGCGGACGAGGTTTCGTTTGGCCTGATGACGCTTCAATATGTTTATTTCGTCCTCCAAAGAAGGATAATCCATCGTCACTTTAAACAAGAAACGGTCGAGCTGCGCTTCGGGAAGGCGATATGTACCTTCTTGTTCGACGGGATTCTGCGTGGCAATGATTGTATATAGGTCGCCCATCTGCCTTGTCGTGCCGTCGATGGTGACCTGTCGTTCCTCCATCACCTCGAAGAGGGCGGCCTGTGTCTTGGCTGGGGCGCGGTTGATTTCATCCACCAAAACAAGTTGCGAGAAAACCGGTCCTTCGTGGAAATCGAACTGTGAGGTCTGCATGTTGAACACAGTTGTTCCGAGAACATCACTCGGCATCAGGTCGGGCGTGAATTGAATGCGCGAGAAACGGGCATCAATCAATTTTGAGACCAGACGTGCCAGCAGTGTCTTTGCGACACCCGGCACACCCTCAATGAGCACATGTCCATCGGCGAGGATTGCCGTCAGTATGAGGTCAACAGCCTGTTGCTGTCCTACAATCACATTGCCTATCTGCTGACGTACCTCAGCAATCTTCCCACTGAAAACGGTCAGGTCGGTTCGTTCAACTGTGTTCTCTTCCATAATCTTCTATTGCATTTATAATTGGTTCAATATTTTGTCCATAGCGTCAACAAGCTCTTTCAGTTCGGAGTCTGATATCTTGGCGGCATCTTTCAGCTTTCTTATTTTCAGTAAGGTATTTTCCACTTCCTGAGGGGGCAGCCCTGTGAGGTTGGTTATCAGCGTAACCGTTTCGCGCTGCTCGTCATCGGCCATAATGTCGGCCATGATACTGCGACGGATGGTTTCTGCAAAGTAATTACACTTCTTTGTCAGGATGTCGCGATTGTCGTGGTGCTGATGATAGAGGGTTCCGATGAGCTTCACAAACTCAAGCGATTTGTTTTCCGGTGGTGTGACAACGGGGATGACACGCTGGCGACGACGTGCCGTGAAGACAAAGAAAAGCAGGAGTCCGAAGAGAGCAAGATAGACAGCCCATCGGAGTGGCTTCTTCTCTAAGAAATAGCTCAACGGAGAGTTTGATCCGCTGGACAATTTCGGCAGATAGGCCTGCGTCCTCACCACCTCCATGTTGCCAAACTGTGATATGGTTCGAAAAATCAACGGATTGATATCCTTATCAAGTATCCCGTAATTGGTGAACAACTGCGGGACAGCATTAAGCAAAAGCGTACCCTTGCCAATGCGCATGGAGATTATCTTTGGTTGCCTATCCTCGGTTGTAGGCTGCATGGCCTGCGTGTCGGCAGGTTCGATATCCAGCTTCCTGTATTGCAGCAAGGTGTCACACTCGATTCTTTTTCTGTATTCAAAGCCACCACTCATCAATGGATAGTAAACGCGGAACATTCGTTTCTGATAAGGTTTTTGGTCCGCCCACCAAAGGGTATCCATCGGATCGCCCATCTGCTGCAAACTGATTTGCACCATACGTGGGCTGAAGGTACCATAACTGTCAATCCAGACAGGAATTACATCTACACACCTGCTCTCTGGTCTATAGTCGTGCACCACCAACATGATTTTATTTCCTTTGCGAAGCAACTGTTTCATAGCTTTCAAGTCTGTTACGGTCGGTGTGAAGTTGATGGCATTTACCATTATTGCACGAGGTTGTTTACCTTCTGACAGCAGTTGGGGCAAGGTTTTGTTGGTGACAGAATAGTCTTGAGATAGTGAACTCTGCACCAGCGAGTCGAATACGGCACAACCAAAGGGCTGACGGTCGGTGTGAAGGTAGGTGGGTTGCCAGACAAACTTGCTGGGAGCATTCCATTGGAGGACAAACACAAACACAAGGAAAGCCAAAACGCCCAAAACAAACTTACGGTTCATGGCTGCCCTCCTTCCGTTATTTCTTTCTGCAACTCCAACATCAAAGCCACTTGGGCACCGTCAGCCTGATAATTTCCATAGCGAACTCGCATAAAGAGATTCGTGAAACGAACGAAAGCAGGCAAAAGGAATTCCTTGGTGTATTGTGTCGGAGTCTTGTATATCTGCCAGTTTATGCGATGATTATCGGCCAACCAGCGAAGCGTCTGCAAATAGACGATACACACACACCGATTGTAATCATTGAGTCGCCGGGCCTTATCAAACTCCGCCTCAAAGTCAATGCCGTAGATGTTGTTCTCCTCGAAAGCATTTTTCGACGACCGTCCTTCCGTTCTGAAAAGCGCCGGTTTGTAGCGCCAGAGCAAATATCCTACCACGCCCAACAGGGTCAACGCCACAAGAATGTAGAGCAAAATCCGCACGTCACCATCGGACTTGATGGAGAACACATCATCGAGGAAACGGCTTATCTGCTGAAGAATCCATCCAAACAAGCTGCTGTCTGGTGCTTCAAGCTCACGAGCATAGTTGTAAGCCTCATCAGACTGAAACTGATGAAGTAGTGAACTGTCGCACGTTAGGGTGTCCTTGAGCTGTGAGAGCATTGGCAAAGCAGTTAGACTAAGTCCTCAAAATTATCTATTTCCTTGCTTTTGGCAGACATTTCCTCAAAGCGTTGTATGTCCTCATCCACCGAGACATCGTCCATTTCCTCAGCCAAGCTACCGTACTGATAGCCCAGGCCAATTGTGTTCAGTGACATTGAGAGATACATTCCGAAAGTCTGAATCACAGCAAAAAGGTAGAGAGCGAAGCTGAAGATGGATGAATTGACTATGGGATTCTCATTGTCGCTTACCACAAACAAGGCTTTTACCAAGAACATGATGTACCATGGCAGCATGAAACACCCCTGAATGACATTCGCAAGGATATTCAACACAAGCAAAAAGCCCAAGATAGCCCAAAAATGATGCGCCGTTAGCCTTATGCTTTGCCTAAGAGAGTTGAACACTGTCTGATTGTCCTCGAAGATATAAATAGGGTATGCCAATGACAGGGGTACGATAGCGACCACAACCAGCAAAACAAGCAGTAAGAGAATCCCCCACCATTCCGTAAGATAGACTATCAGACCAAACACCGCATATAACAACAACACAATCGTTCCCAAAGTTAAACCCATAATGAGGGAACGCTTGGCAGCCTTAATGATTTTCGGTTTGAGGTCTTTCAGTGTGACCCCTCGCAGTCGTTCGTCATTTTCGTGGTAATGACGCATCATCGCATAGGTAAAAGCCGCCAAGAGAATGCTTCCTATCAAGATAAAGATGAAATAAGAAACATAAGATATGATTAGTTTTACGACAAGGGAATCCCCTATGTTTACCGCCTCATTGACTGCCATATCCGAAAAGGCGGAGGTCAAATAATTCAGCGAAAACGCTTGCAACAGGCTAAGAGGAAGGAGCAGATACAAACATCCTTTCAACCATAATTTGCTGTTTTCCTTGAGAAAGTCGAAAGTATCTGAAAACTTATCGCCGAAAGAGCGAATTTTATAGAGTTGAATTTTGGGGCGTTCTATCTGCATTGTGATTACGTTTATAAGGTAAATAAATAAAATAAAATACGACAAATATCGCCGAAAGGGCTATGATGGTCAGCCGAAGCTCGTCGCCCATGTCTGTATGCCGTGTGAGAAAACTCTCAATAAATCCTGCTATGATAAACAAAGGTACTGTCCCAGCCACTATTTTCATGCCTCGCCGTGCACCACACTTGAAGCTCTCAAGACGGGAATACGTCCCAGGGAAGAGCCATCCATTACCCATTGCCAAGCCAGCGGCACCAGCCACTATGATGGACGACAGCTCAAGCGTGCCATGAAGCATGGTTGCCATGAGGCTTTCGCCAAGAAGCCCCTGTTGATAGAAGAAAGTATCGAAGCAACCGATCATCAAACCATTCTGAAAGAGTATCAATCCAGGAATGAAACTTGTGAGCAGACCTGACACGAAGATATTGAACGACACCATTATATTATTGAAGGTGATTTGCCAGAACATGGAATCCGAAGGAGACAAACCATAAACACCCATCGGATGTCCAGCCTTGATGTTCTCCATCGTCATGTCCATATAGGCATCGCCCATAATAAGACGGGGAAAATCACTGTCGCCGATCGTTGAAACCACTCCGACAAAGTCACTTACGGCAAAAATCAGGAAGGAAATCAGGAGCAACCGCCGTTCGTTCCACATCACATCGGGCACTTCTTGCGACCAGAAAGTGATCAATCTTGTCCACTTCTCGCGCTTGTTCCGATATATCTCGTTGTGCAAGGCCGAGGCAAGGTTGTTCAAATAAGCCGTGATTCGCGAGTTGGGATAGTGGGTTTGTGCAAAGGCAAGGTCAGCCGTCAGGTCGGTATAGACATCGGCAAGGTGGTCCGGTGAATCGTTCGTGGCTTTATCCACAACGCTTTCCGTAGCTCTCCACTTGTCAATGTTATTCCGGATGAACAATATCTCTTTCATGAAATTAGAGGTCTGACCGTACTTTTACTTTAGTTTAGGAGCAAAAGTACAGATTTATTCTTATATTTGCAACAGAAAACAGAAATTCTTTTGACTACGATCATGCCTGAATCCAATATCATTACGGGACAATACGTTCGCATCAATCAAACCGCAGCCAGCATCGGGACACGCCTTGTGGCAAGAGGAATAGACGCCATCATAGTGGTTGCCTATGCCATTGGAATGATTCTGCTGATGGAACAGACCATCACTATTAACCGCTATTACATCTTTGTTTTTCTTCCGGCAATCCTCTATTCGTTTCTCTTCGAGCTCTTAAACAACGGACAGAGCCTCGGCAAGATGATCATGCATATTAAAGTGGTGAAAATAGATGGCAGCACACCCACCATAGGCGACTATTTCATGCGTTGGCTGTTGCAAATAATCGACATTGACATGATGGGAGTGGGCGCATTAGCCATCCTCCTCACCAAGAACAGCCAACGGTTAGGCGACCTCGCCGCAGGCACGATGGTCATCAAGCTGAACAATTACCGGCAACTGCAGGTCTCGCTCGACGAGTTCTCTTATCTGGAGCGCAACTATATACCAGTTTATCCGCAGGCAGAGGACCTCACACTCAACCAGATTGACGTCATCCAACGAGCCCTCAACTCTGACTATGGGCAAGAACGCAACAACAGAATAGAATTATTGGCCGAGAAAGTGCACAGTATGCTCGGAATTTCCTATGACAAAACGAGTGCGGAAAAATTCCTCTACACAATAGTAAGGGACTATCAGCACTACTCGCTGGAAATCGTGTGACACCTACTTATTATATTGACATAGGTTGGACACTTTGCTAAAAGAGTTGATTCAAATTTTAAAATGCGTACTTTCGTCAGGAAAATTAAATATTTCACATAAAAGCACTTCTGCAATTACCAAGGCTTAAATTTCGACAAAAATACAAAATAAACACTTGCATTGATGCTTTTTAGTTGCAAAACTGATATTTTTTTTATTCTTTTGCAAAATACAGCTTGAGCCAATTGGCATCAATAAATTACATATTGTTGGCGATGGGAAGAAAAAGACACGATTTTCTTTGGTGTTTTGATTTAATTTGGATAAATTTGCGGTATCATTTGACAAACTAACACTAACATAAACATTTAAAGTTACAATTACTATGGAAGTTGTTAAAATTATGAAAGCTCTGGAGCAGAAGCATCCAGGTGAGTCTGAGTACTTGCAGGCAGTGCAAGAGGTTCTCGAATCTATCGAGGAAGTTTACAACCAGCATCCCGAATTCGAGAAGGCTAAAATCATCGAAAGAATGGTAGAGCCTGAACGTATCTTCACGTTCCGCGTTACATGGATTGACGATAAGGGCGAAGTACAGACTAACCTCGGCTATCGCGTACAGTTCAACAGCGCAATCGGTCCGTACAAGGGTGGTCTTCGTTTCCACAAAGCTGTTACACCTTCAATGTTGAAGTTCCTCGGTTTCGAGCAGACCTTCAAGAACGCGCTGACAACATTGCCTATGGGCGGTGGTAAAGGTGGTTCCGACTTCGACCCGGTAGGCAAGTCTGAAGCTGAAATCATGCGTTTCTGCCAAGCATTCATGCTCGAGCTCAAACACAATATCGGTCCCGATCAGGATATCCCTGCCGGCGACGTAGGCGTTGGTGGTCGCGAAATCGGTTTCATGAACGGTATGTATCAGAAACTCACACGCCAATACCACACGGGCGTACTCACCGGTAAAGGTCTCACCTGGGGTGGTTCTTTCTTCCGTCCTGAAGCTACAGGGTTCGGTGCACTCTACTTCACAGAGCACCTCCTCAAGAAAGCCGGCAAAGACATCAAGGGTAAGAAAATCGCAATCTCCGGCTTCGGTAACGTGGCTTGGGGTGCTTCAAAGAAAGCAACAGAATTGGGCGGTAAGGTAATCGCTATCTCAGGTCCTGACGGTGTTTGCGAAATCCCTGACGGAATGACAGCCGAGATGAATGACTACATGCTCGAAATGCGTTCTTCCAACCGCAACAAGGTAGAAGACATGGCTACTAAGTTCCCGGGCAAGGCTAAGTTCACAGCTGGCAAGAAAGCATGGAGTATTCCTTGCGACATCGCTCTGCCATGTGCATTCCAGAACGAGCTGAGCGAAGACGACGCTAAGGAGCTGAAAGCTAATGGTTGTTGGTGCTGCTGCGAGGTTTCCAACATGGGTTGCCAACCGGGTGCCATCCACTTCTTCCAAAAGAACGGCATCCTCTTCGCACCGGGCAAGGCTGTAAACGCAGGTGGTGTTGCTACTTCCGGTCTTGAAATGACTCAGAACGCAGCTCACCTCAATTGGGCTCCTGAAGAAGTAAACGAAAAACTCCACTGGATAATGCAAAGCATCCACGAGCAGTGCGTTAAGTTCGGTACACAGCCGGATGGTAGTGTTGACTACGTGAAGGGTGCTAACATCGCAGGCTTCATGAAGGTTGCGCAGGCTATGCTTGAGCAAGGCATTATCTAATAGGTTTTCTCCGTCAGCCACAAGCTAAACAAGTGGCGACGACAATACAGGGAGGAAACAGAACAAAACTTTTGAATATGAAGAAAATCAGAATCCTCCTAATAGTATTAACATCATTTGCAGGCTTTACCATCTCGTCATTGTGCAACGCACAGACGAGTGGTAAAGCCTCTTATTATAGCAACAATCTGCACGGACGCAAGATGAGCAATGGCGAACGTTATAACCGCGACGACTTCACTTGCGCACATCGCTCCCTACCTTTCGGTACAAAACTCAAAGTTACCAATACCAAGAACGGACGTTCAGTAGTGGTGCGCGTTACCGATCGCGGTCCATTTGTCAGAGGAAGGGTGGTTGATCTCTCGTATGCTGCGGCAAAAGAAATTGGCATGATTTCGAGTGGCGTGGCTTACATCAAGGTTGAAAGACTGGAGAAGGAAACAGAAGTGCCCTACGCTGCCAATCCAAACATCATTCATGTGCCGGAGATAGAATACGGTTTGGCGGGTGTCTGCTATGAATTCATCCCGGAATGGAAGGAAAACAACAAGTTGGAGCAGCCCAAGAAGATAACACGAAAAAGACAACACCCCACCAAGCAAAATCAACAACCGCAAAAGGAATCTAAATCAAAGAGCTGGACAAACTTCTTCAAGAAAGTAAAAGAAGGCGTAACGGGGCTGTTTGAGTAAGCGCGAGATTTCTTGCTTTTTCACAAATTTTCTTATCTTGGGGCAGACAATTCCCCACACCTGATTTCAACCTCCATGCTTTCTCGTTCTAAAAGCTAAACTTTCAAGACGAGAATCACAGCCCAATGTTTATCAGTGCCCTTCTTCTCTGTCCCTGACATTTTCCATAATGCACTTACGGCGATGGCAAACCGGTTCAATTTGACAAGAAGAAAGGCATATCGACTTCTCGATATGCCTTTCTTTATGGTTGCTTCTCATCGTCAAGAAGCAATGTCCCAAATCAGAGATTATTGTTATCTTTCTTCCATTCAGCCACAGCGGGGATGATACCCAAACTAACAATCTCTTCACGCATTTTGCAGAGGTGGTTGTAAGAAGCCTTGAGCGAAGCCATTTCCTCATCTGTACCCTTTGGTAGCTCATAGTGAACTCCGGTGGTGTCAATTGTCGTCGGCATCGCCATCATTACGTTGTGGAAGCCGAGTTCATCGTTGTTCACATAGCAACCGGCAGGCAACGTGAACTTCTCGCCACCCATGGCAGCCTCTATCATCTTCACCGCATTGTGAGCCGGGCTTTGGAAGGAGCTACGTCCGCGCAGTTTAATAATGGTGGAACCACCCTGTACCGTGCTGTGTTTGATGCTTTCCCAACGATCGGCTGCCAAATTCATTTCCGTCAGTGGCTTGCCATCAATTTTAACCTGCGATGCAAATACTGCCATCTGTTCGCCGTGACCGCCATAGGTGTGCGCACCCGTAACTTTGTCTTGCTGAACACCAAACTCCAATGCCAGCGCTTGTTGCAGACGAGTGGAGTCGAGAGCAGCCAAAGAGGTGAGCTGGTTGGGTTTCAAACCGGAATGGATGAGTGCCGTGAGTGCCGTAACATCAGCCGGGTTGAAGATAACGACAACAAATTTAACCTCCGGACAATATTTCTTAATATTCTCACCGAATTCTGCGGCAATCTTGCAGTTGCCTTTCAACAAATCTTCGCGAGTCATACCCTCCTTGCGAGGTGCGCCGCCTGACGAGATGATGTATTTGGCACCGGTGAATGCCTCTTCGGGATTGGTTGTCCAAGTGATGTTGGCACCCGGAAAGCCACATTGAGCTATTTCGTTAGCTACACCGTGAAGTCCCGGTTCGTAGATATCATAAAGACACACGTTGGGAGTGAGACCAAGCGTGAGAACGCTCTGAGCCATGTTTGAACCAATCATACCGCCTGCACCGACGATAACAAGTTTCTCGTTTGTTAAAAATGACATAATAGTTTACTTATATTAAATTGAAATACTAAATTACCCTCTATTATTTTTATCCGCAAATTTACTAAAAATTGAGTAAACATCCGCATTTTTTCTCGTCTTATTTGTTATTTATTCTAAAACTACTTTGTTTGCCATCCGGGGATAGCAAATAATCGTGAAGTAAGATTTGAAAAATGGGGATGTATCAGAGAATATGCGTATCTTTGCCATGAGAAAAACTACTGAACATGAAAACCGAAATCAATGCGCGTTTAACGGCTTTGCGCAGAGTAATGCGAAGGAAAGGGTTTGCCGCCTTTGTCTTTCCGAGTACCGATCCTCATCAAGGCGAATACGTCCCCGACCATTGGAAAGGAAGGGAATGGATTTCAGGATTTGATGGCTCCGCGGGAACTGCCGTCGTAACAATGACGAGCGCAGCCTTATGGACCGACTCTCGCTACTTTATAGCAGCTGCCGAACAGCTGGCGGAAACAGAATTCGTATTGATGAAAGAGCGAATCGCGACAACACCTTCTGTCAGCGAATGGCTCGCAAAAGAACTGAAGAAAGATACTTGCAAAAAGATTGGGATTGACGGATGGGTGTGTTCACATTCGGTTGCCGAAGACTTGAGAAAAGCTTTGAAGAAATTGGGTGATTTCACTTTGCAGACCGATTTCGACCCTTTGGCTGAAATTTGGAACCACCGTCCGCTGCGTCCGAAAAATAAAATCTTCTTGCACCCTTTGCAATATGCGGGCGAGACGTGTTCTTCCAAGCTGAGACGCATCCGCAAGGCGTTATCCGAACAACAAGCCGAGGGCACAATCGTTTCCGCCCTCGACGATGTGGCATGGACACTGAATCTCAGAGGTTCCGATGTGCATTGCAATCCGGTGTTCGTGGCTTATCTCTTTATTCTCAAACAAAAGGCGGTGCTCTATACCGATATGGAGAAAATCTCGCCGGAGATAAACCGCTATTTGTTGTCGGAAGGGGTGGAAACAGCACCTTATGAACAAATTCCAATCGCACTGGCTCAATGTACGGACATTGCGTTGCTGTTGGATTCGGATGCACTGAACGAGCGTTTATTCACGGTGGCTTTCAACGCAAGAAGCATCATCGGGAAGTTGCCCATTCCTACCATGAAAGCCGTTAAAAACGAAACAGAGATAAGGGGCTTTCGCAATGCCATGTTGCGCGATGGAGTGGCAATGGTAAAGTTTCTGAAATGGCTCAGACCTGCGGTAGAGGCAGGAGGACAAACCGAAATAACACTGGGCGAAAAGCTCACCTCGTTGCGTTCAGAACAAGCTTTGTATGAGGGAATTTCGTTTGATACCATCGTGGGATATGAAGCGCATGGTGCCATCGTGCATTACGAAGCAACGCCTAAAACCGACAGGCTCGTTGAGCCTCGAGGACTTGTGTTGATTGACAGTGGCGCGCAGTATGTTGATGGCACGACAGACATCACCCGGACAATCGCACTCGGACCGGTTAGTGAGGAACAGCGAAAGATTTACACACTTGTGCTGAAAGGGCATATACAGTTGGCATTGTGTAAATTCCCTACCGGTGTTTGTGGTTCGCAGCTCGATGCCTTTGCCCGACAAGCCATGTGGCGCGAGGGTTACAACTTCATGCACGGCACGGGGCACGGCGTGGGGAGTTTTCTCAATGTTCATGAAGGACCTCACCAAATAAGAATGGAATGGGTGGCTGCGCCTTTACTTCCGGGAATGACCGTTACAAACGAACCGGGAATATATTTGGAAGGGAAATTTGGAGTGCGCATAGAAAACACGATGCTTATTCAGCCTCATCGGCAAACCACATTCGGAGATTTTCTTGGTTTCGATGCTTTAACGCTCGCCCCCATTGACACTACTCCCATTGATTTCAATATGCTGACAGCGGAAGAAGTGCACTGGCTGAACAGCTATCACGAAAGGGTCTATCGCGAGCTTTCACCTTATTTAACCAATGAGGAGCAGACGTGGCTAAAAAACGCCACACAACCTGTCGAAAGAAAGTGAAAATAAACAGCCGGAATTAAATCCAAATCGGGCATAAGTAACAAAAAAAGAACTAAAGTGGTTTCTAATGGTCGGTTGAGGTTAAAGATATTTCTTAACCCATTCTGCCGTTGTATTCTTCCGTTGCGAATCGTTGCAACAAATTGAATATGTGCATCTCTCAAAGAATAATTGGGAGGAATGTCAAGAGTGTCGATATTTTTCTTTATTTTTGCAAAAGATAAATTTAATGACAATGAAAAAAATATTAACAGCAGTTCTTTTAGGACTTTCTCTTTCTGCAATGGCAGGAAACAGTCCTTTGTGGATGCGATTCAGTGCCATCTCTCCCGATGGGCAGACGATCGCATTCTCTTACAAAGGCGACATCTTCACCGTTCCCGTTGGTGGAGGTGCTGCTCGCCAACTTACCACCAATCCGGCTTATGACGCTTATCCTGTTTGGAGTCCCGACGGACAAAAGATTGCTTTCGCGTCATCGCGGGAAGGAAGTTTGGATGTGTACCTGATGTCAAAAGAGGGAGGTGCGCCCACACGCCTGACTACGAATAGCGGAGATGAAATTCCCATGGCGTTCAAAGACAACAACACCGTACTTTTCTCTTCCTCGCTCATGCCCACGGCAAAATCAATATTATTTGCTTCGGGTTCTTTCCCACAAACTTACGAGGTGAGTATTGAGGGCAGCCGACCTCGTCTCTTCTCGCCGATGCCCATGCTTGATGTGTGCGTAAGAACGAATGGGGACATACTCTATCACGACCAAAAAGGGTATGAGGATAATTTCAGAAAACACCATCGTTCGCCGATTGCTCGTGATATCTGGATGTACAGCAAAGGGAAATATACCAAACTGACAGATTTCAACGGAGAAGACCGCACACCGGTTTGGGCAAACAGTGGCGACAGCTATTATTACCTGAGTGAGGAAGACGGAACTTTCAATGTGTATAAACGCAATATCGATGGCTCCGGAAAGGTACAAATCACGCATCACGTGAAGAATCCGGTGCGATTCCTTACCATCGCCAACAATGGTACGTTGTGTTATGGTTACGATGGCGAGATTTACACCGTGACCGATGGTGAACAGCCGCGAAAGGTAAATATCAGCATTGTTACCGACCAAATCGATCAACAGCTCAATCGCCAGTTGCGCACCTCGGGAGCAACGGAAATCAAGGTGTCGCCCAACGGAAAGGAAATCGCTTTCGTGCTGCATGGCGATGTGTATGTAACATCGGTGGATTACAAGACTACGAAACAGATTACCAACACGCCGGAACAGGAACGCGATATCGACATCTCGCCGGATGGAAAGAGCATTGTTTACGGAGCAGAGAGAAACGGTATTTGGCAGATTTATCAAACGAAGATAAAGAACAGTGGCGAAAAGAACTTTACTTACGCCACGGACTTGGTAGAGGAACGCATGACCAACACCAACCAAACCTCGCAAATGCCTCAATACAGTCCTGATGGCAAAAAAATTGCCTTCTTTGAAAATCGTGCTTCCCTGAAAGTAATGGATGTAAAGACAAAGAACGTGATTGCCGTTACCGATGGAAAGGATTTGTATTCTTACAGTGATGGCGACATTTGGTTCTCTTGGAGTCCCGACAGTCGCTGGCTGTTGGTTCCCTATATGGGAAATGCAGGCTGGAACAACTCCGATGTATCATTGGTGGATGCCACCGGAAAGAAAAAGCCTTTTAACCTCACACAGAGTGGCTACAACGACGAATCGGCTAAATGGGCTTTGGGCGGAAAGGCAATGCTCTTCTTCAGCGACCGCGCCGGCTATCGCAGTCATGGCAGTTGGGGAGCAGAGGCGGATGTTTACCTGATGTTCTTCGACCTTGATGCATACGAGCGTTTTTGCATGACGAAGGAGGAAAGGGAACTTGCCGACCAACTGGAAAAGGATAAGAAGAAAACAGAAGCCGAAACCAAAGAGAAAGAGAAGGCAAAGGGAAAGAAGAAAGGGAAAGACGCCGACAAGAACAAGAAGAAAAATGAGGTGAAGCCCTTAGAGTTCGACTTGGAAAATTGTCGCGACCGAATTGTTCGACTAACGGTCAATTCCTCTCATTTGGGCGATGCAGCATTAAGTCCCGGAGGCGACACGCTTTATTATCAGGCATCGTTCGAAGGGGGTTACGACCTTTGGAAACACGACTTGAAAGAGAATAAGACGCAGATTGTATTGAAGGATGTGGGAAGAGGGGCATTGGAGGCCGACAAGAAGTTCAAGAACCTTTACCTCTGTTCGCGTCGCAACATAAAAAAGGTGGATTTGACAAAGAACTCCGTGAGCAACGTGCCTTTTGAAGCTCGGTTCGACTACAAGCCGTATGAGGAACGTGCTTACATCTTCGACCATATCTGGCAACAAGTGACTGACAAGTTCTACGTGGAAGATTTACATGGTGTGGATTGGGCAGGCTATCGGAAGATTTACGAGCGATTCTTGCCGCATATCAACAACAACTACGATTTCCGAGATATGCTTAGCGAACTCCTTGGCGAATTGAATGCTTCTCACACCGGAGCGCGTTTTAGTCCCGATGGTCCGAGTCTCTACACCGCTCGCTTGGGATTGTTCTATGATGAAAATTACAATGGCGACGGACTGAAAATCGAGGAGGTAATCAAACGAGGTCCCTTTGCCGTTAAGAAAACAGGGGTAACAGCCGGTTGCGTGATTGAGAAAATCGACGGAGAGCCCATTCTCAAAGGTAAGGATTACAACTATATGCTCGATGGAAAGGTAGGAAAACCCATTCGAGTATCGGTATTCAACCCAAACACGAAAAAGCGTTTCGACGTAACTGTAAAAGCCATCAGCAAAGGCGCGGAACAAGAACTGCTCTACAAGCGTTGGGTGGATCGCAACCGTGCTTTCGTGGATAGCATCTCAGGGGGGCGCATTGCCTATGTACACGTGAAGGGCATGAACAGCCCGAGCTTTCGAACGGTTTACAGCGAACTGCTCAATGCCGAAAACAGGGCAAAGGATGCCGTGATTGTCGATGAACGCCACAACGGTGGCGGATGGCTGCACGACGACCTCTGCACATTGCTCAGCGGAAAGGAATATCAGAAATTCATCCCACATGGAAAACTGATTGGAACCGACCCCTTCAACAAGTGGAACAAACCATCATGCGTCCTGATTTGCGAGGATGATTACAGCAACGGACATGGTTTCCCACAGATTTATCAGTACTTGGGAATCGGTAAACTCGTGGGTACGCCCGTGGCAGGAACCATGACTGCCGTATGGTGGGAAACGCTCATCAATGGAATGGTGTTCGGCATTCCGCAAGTAGGCTGTCAGGGAATGGATGGTAAGTTCGCCGAGAACAAACAGCTCAATCCCGACATCGAGGTGTACAACACACCGGAAGACTATCTTAACGGCTACGACCGCCAGCTCGTTCGTGCCGTCGAGGAAATGATGAAGAAATAATCATTCCATCGTAAGACAAACAGGTGTCGGAGATATAAATTTCTTTTGTCATGCCGGCTCCCGACTTCACGATGAAAAGTCATTCCCTTCCATTCGTTGTTCGTCTCTGCTCGACCACACACGGGGAAATTCTGTTCATCGTGATTCTTCCCTTGCCAACCGTGGCAATTCCATTTCTCCGTCGGGACAAACCTTGTGTTTGTCCCGATGGTAGATAAGGTTTGCCAATCGGTGGATACATATTGCAAAGAAATTCTACTGCCTTGTGGGTGCATCTTAGGGACACTGCCAAATACTTTCTCTTATATTGAATTTATGTTCATTGGCTTTAAATAATGTTAAATGGGGGGGGGTAAATGTGTACTTATTGGAAAGAAATTTATAGTTTTGCACCAATTTCAATAGAAAATAGGATAAACCCAAATCGGTCATTAGGATTTCTCTGTGTCGTACGGCAAAGAGAAATCCTTTAATTTTTTCCATATGGACAAGAATGATTGTCGTGTTTTTAGT
>QWCK01000516.1_pt1 | contig 66638 bp, 58 predicted proteins | sample 1972571 | NCBI WGS metagenome assembly QWCK01 (sample SAMN09866710, study PRJNA288562) | Human gut metagenome isolate term2_stool, whole genome shotgun sequencing... | isolation source: gut | host: Homo sapiens | place: USA: California | reverse complement strand
TTTTTGTAATCTCTTTGAAATTGTGAAAACTATCTCTTTGAGAACTGCGGTGCACGACGAGCAGATTTGAGACCGTATTTTTTACGCTCTTTCATTCTCGGGTCACGTGTTAAGTATCCAGCTTTCTTCAGAACTGGTCTGTAGTCAGCGTCTACTGTAAGTAATGCACGTGCGATACCATGTCTGATAGCACCAGCCTGTCCTGTGTAACCGCCACCTTTAACGTTTACCAGTACATCAAATTTGTCAACGTTCTCTGTAGCTACTAACGGCTGACGAACGATAACTTTTAATGTCTCAAGACCAAGATACTCATCGATATCTCTTTTATTGATTGTAATTTTACCTGTACCCGGTACAAGGTAAACTCTTGCGATAGATTTTTTTCTTCTTCCTGTTCCGTAATATTTAGTATTAGCCATGATTATTTACCTCCTTCACCGATTAAAATGTCAGAACTTCTGGTTTCTGAGCTGCATGTTTGTGATCCGGTCCAGCGTATACAAATAATTTTTTATACATCTGACGTCCAAGAGGTCCTTTCGGAAGCATGCCTTTAACAGCGAACTCTACAACTCTTTCCGGATGTTTAGCCAGCATCTCTTTTAATGTAGTCTCTTTCATTCCGCCTACATAATCAGAGTGATGATAGTAAATCTTCTGATCTAATTTTCTACCTGTTACTTTAACTTTCTCTGCATTTACAACGATTACATAATCACCTGTATCGATGTGCGGTGTAAAGATAGCTTTGTTTTTACCTCTTAAAATCTTAGCGATTTCAGAAGATAAACGTCCTAATGTATATCCTGTAGCATCAACTACATACCATTTTCTTTCAACTTTGTCCGGGTTGGCCATGAATGTGTTATTCATTGATTTTTCCTCCTTGAATAAATTTGCGGCTTCCACAAATGTGAATGTCCGGACACATCTGCTTTCTGCCTGTTAATTTTGAATAATGTGTCTGCATTATCCGGGTTTTGTTTTCTCTGACTTGTGGAGAATCATCAAAAACTCTGCCCTGCTGTCGGGTCCCAACCGACTGCATATATGTGAAATGCTTTTTTGCACACAAAAAACACTCTTTGTCAGACTTGTATATTATAGTACAGTGCGCTCCCTGTGTCAACGATTTTTTCCAGAAAATTGTGCTATCCACATCACTCCACATCACTCATACTATGTATTTAACTGTCGATTGTTTTTGTATCAGAAAACATCTGAAAACGCAGGATAAGTAAGTGCCTTTTCAGTTTTCTATTCATTCTACCCACCAATATTTTTTCAGTTCACAGTTTCTGATTCCAAATTTTGCAAACTCTTCGTTTGTCATATCATGGAAATAAGATTCGATCACTCTTGAAATACCATTGTGCGCTACCAGCAGATATGTCTTTCCATCGTTTCGCTCGTTAATATCATCCAACAGATTATAAACTCTCTGACAGAGATGCAGCATCGTCTCGCCACCCTCATAACTGCAGATAAAATTTGTTTTTGCTTTCTGAAACTCCGGTGCATTTCGCGGTGAAGTGCCTTCGTATTTTCCAAAATTCTGTTCCTTCAGTCGCGGTTCTTCTGTTGCCGGAATTCCTGTAATCTCAGAAATATGTCTGGCAGTATCTGCCGCACGTATTAATGGCGAATACAAAATCTCATCAATCTGCAATCCTTCTTCCAAAATTTTCTGTCCAAGTGCAATCGCCTGCTCCTGACCATATTCCGTCAATGCAATGTCCGTGGAACCACAGATTTTATCTTCCACATTCCAGAATGTCTGTCCATGTCGCGTAAAGTATACACATTTTTTATTTTCACTCATTTTCCATACCTCGATTATTCCATCAAACTCTCCGGTGGAATCTCATATTCAATCCCAATCATCGTCAGTCCATGCGCCGGAGCCGTCGGTCCAGCTGCTTTCCGATTCTTTTTTTCTAATATCGCAGGAATATCCTCCGGTACGATTTTTCCGATTCCCACATCAAATAACGTGCCCGCAATGATGCGTACCATATTATAGAGAAAACCGCTTCCGGTAATCCGAATCGTCAACAATTCACCGTCCTGTTTTAATTCACAGGAATAAATGGTGCGTGTTGTATCTTCTACCGCGGTATTTACCGAGCAGAAACTTTTAAAATCATGTGTTCCCTCGAACTGTTTTGCTGCCGCACACATCGCCGGAATGTTCAGTTTCCGATATACAAACCATGTATCCAGGCGTCTCTGCGGCATTGGAAATTCACGGTTTAAAATACGGTATTCATATGTCTTGCGACTGTTACAGTGACGTGGATGCCAGTCCAACGGAATTTCACTGGAATTTTGCACCACAATATCATCCGGAAGCCTCTGATTCAACGCGTAAGAAACCTTTTCCGCCGGCATCCGTGCATTCGTATCAAAGACGGCCACGTTTCCGTAAGAATGTACCCCGGAATCCGTGCGGCTCGCACCGATCACTACGATATCTTCCTTCAATAAGTTACTAAGTTCCCGATTCAGGACACCTTCTATCGTAATTCCGTTTGGCTGTACTTGCCATCCGCAATAATTGGTGCCATCATAGGCAACCACAAGTTTCACTCGTTTCACACCCAAACACCTCCTTCTTCATGTAGAAAATATGCTTTATTTCTACCTACACTTTTTATTAATATTTTTTCAAACATAAACACTTTAAAGCAACCTACAAAAAAACTGCATAAATTCAAGCAGCCAAACATACCACATATCTCACAGACTTTCCTGTCTTTGAAGCAAGAATGACATTGCCTTCCTGTAGAAGTTTGCGTCATCTCTCACCTGATACATTTTCTCACTGAATCCATACAGTTTCCTCATTATTTCAATTTTATCAATTTATTATGATCTCTTTCCAAATTTCTAGAAAAAGATCCGAATTACTATGATCAGAGCCAGATATACGGCCATCACCGCATATGCCTTATAATCCGCAGAAATATAGCGCAGCGGCTTCATCTTTGTTCTGCCCACACTTCCATGATAACAACGTGCCTCCATGGCGGTTGCCAGATCATTGGCGCGTCGGAATGCAGATACGAAAAGCGGTACAAGAATCGGTACCATTGCCTTTGCCTTCTGAATGATATTACCCTCTTCAAAATTCGCGCCTCTTGCCATCTGCGCTTTTTTAATCTTGTCTGCTTCCTCTGCCAGAATCGGAATAAAACGCATGGCGATCGACATCATCATCGCGATTTCATGCACTGGAACTCCGATTTTTGACAATGGTTTCAGACCTTCTTCCAGACCATCTGTCAGCTTGTTTGGTGTCGTTGTCAGCGTCATTACAGAAGTACCTACCACCAGATAGATCAGTCGAATGGTAAAATACACCGTATTGCTGACACCCTGATCTGTGATATGGATAAATTTCCATGCAAAATAAGTATTGTCTCCCTGTGTAAAAAACAGGTTACATACTGCCGTAATAACAACAAGCACCCAGATTGCCCGTACACCTTTCAGCATAAATGAAAACGGAACCCTTGACTGTTTTATAATTACCAGTAAAAACAGAGTGACTACAACAAATCCCACAAAATCGCGAAACAGAAACAACGACACGATATACATCAATGTTGCCAGCAGTTTCACACGGGGATCCAGTCTGTGTATGATCGACTCGGTCGGATAATATTGCCCAAGTGTAATATCCTTTAACATAACTTCATAATCTCTTTCTTAGCTTCCTCTATCGTGGTTACAGAAGTATTGACATCCATACCTGCTTTTTTCAGGTCTTTCATCAGATACGTAACCTGTGGCACTGCCAGCGATACCTGTTCCAGTTCTTCCACATGAGAAAAAACTTCCGCCGGTGTTCCGTCCAGCATCAGACTTCCATGATTCAACACGATAATACGCTCTACATAGTTGGCAACATCTTCCATACTGTGAGACACTAAAAGTACCGTCATTTTCATATTTTCATGTAATTCACGGATCAGGTCAAATAATTCATCCCGTCCCTTCGGATCAAGACCTGCTGTTGGCTCATCCAAAATCAGTACTTTCGGGTTCATAGCAATAACTCCGGCAATGGCCGCACGGCGCTTCTGTCCACCAGATAATTCAAAAGGTGACATTTCCCAGTATTTTTCCGGAAGCTTTACCCGGATCAGCGCTTCTTTCGCTTTTTCTAATGCCTCGTTCTCAGAAAAGCCCTGGTTTTGTGGACCATAAGCGGCATCCTTTAATACGGTTGTCTCAAAAAGCTGATATTCCGGATACTGAAACACCAGCCCCACCTTTCCTCTCAGGGAACGCAGGGAATATCCCGGTGCATAAATATCCGCGCTGTTATAATAAATATGTCCTTCATCTGCCTTGATCAGTCCATCCAATAACTGAATCAATGTAGATTTTCCGGAACCGGTATGACCGATGATGCCAACAAACTGTCCTTCTTCGATTTCCAGATTCAGATTTTTCAATGCATGTATCTCATATGCACTGCCCGGTGCATAGGTATAACTCAGGTTTTCGATTTTAATTGACATATTGCCTCCACCAGTTCCTGTCTGCTTAAAATTCCATCTGGAATTGGCAGACCTTCCTTTTTCAGCTCCCATGCAAGTCGGGTGATCTGTGGTACATCCAAGCCATAGCTTAACAAAGTCTCTACCTGCGAAAAAATTTCACGGGGTGTTCCCTGCATCACTACACGACCGTCATCCATGACAAACACATAGTCTGCATCAATAACTTCTTCCATATAATGTGTAATCAGAATCACTGTTACATCTTTTTGCCGATTGAGACGGTGTACCGTATTTAAGACTTCTTTTCGGCCATTCGGATCCAACATGGCTGTCGGCTCATCCATAATGATGCATTTTGGTTCCATTGCCACAACACCGGCAATGGCAACTCGCTGCTTCTGACCACCGGATAAACGGTTCGGAGAATGATACCGGTATGCTGTCATGCCAACTGCCTCCAGACTGTGTCCGACACGCTCCCAGATTTCTTCTGTGGGCACACCGATATTTTCCGGTCCAAACGCCACATCTTCTTCTACCACACCTGCAACAATCTGGTTATCCGGATTCTGAAAAATCATGCCGGCTTCTTTTCGGATATCTAAAATATTTTCATCCTTCGCGGTATCTTTTCCGTCCACCCAGACAGTTCCTTCACTTGGTATCAGCAATGCATTCAAATGTTTTGCAAAAGTAGATTTACCGGAACCGTTATGTCCCAGCACGGCAATAAACTGTCCTTCTTCCACTTCAATATTGACATCGTCCAGCGCCAGCGTCACATCCTGCACTTCGCCCTGTTCATCCCGGCGCACAAATTTATGTTTTAATTTTTCAGCCTTAATAAATGCCATGTGTAAGAATCCTCTTTATCGTATCAATACTATTTTCTGTGTTCATATTCAGGAATATTTTTTTCACTAAAAAACCTATCCTTTTTTATCCGCAGTAATAGCCCCGTTACGATTTTACTCAATATAATCATCAAATTTGGTCAGATGTCCTATCAGCTGCATCTGAGAAAAATTGTTCTGGCGCAGTGCCTCGTACAGCACAACCGCCACAGAATTGGATAAGTTCAGGGAACGGATTTCACTTAACATCGGAATCCGTACACATCTGTCCTTGTTATGTGCAAGAATTTCTTCCGGAATTCCGGCACTTTCTTTTCCGAACATAATATAGCAGTCTTCTTCGTAGGACACTTCTGTATACACATTCTGTCCTTTTGTGGTTGCCATATAAATCTTCGCTCCCGGATTTTTCTCCAGAAACTCCTGATAATTTACATAAGTTGTCACATCCAGATCTTTCCAGTAATCCATACCTGCCCGCTTGATCTGTTTTTCATTCAGACGGAATCCAAGGGGCTCAATCAGATGCAGGCGGGTACCTGTTGCTACACAGGTACGCCCGATATTTCCGGTATTTGCCGGGATCTCCGGCTCATACAGAACAATGTTCAATTTTGCCATAATCTATGCTTCCTTTTTCTCCGCACGAAGTTTCTGCACAAAGTGCTCCATACGGTCTAACGCTTCTTTTAATGCTTCCAGTGAATATGCATAGGAAATTCGTAAAAAACCTTCGCCACAGGCACCAAATGCGGTTCCCGGAACAACTGCCACTTTCTCTTCCTGCAGGAATCTGGTTGCAAATTCATCGGAAGTCATACCAAATTCTTTGATACATGGGAATGCATAAAATGCGCCAAATGGCTCAAAGCACTCCAGTCCCATCTCTTTGAAACGATGCATGAGATAGCGACGACGTCCATTATACTCGTCACGCATATGTACCACGTCTTCATCACCGTTTTTCAGTGCAGAAACACCTGCATACTGACTGGTTGTTGGTGCACACATGATGGCAAACTGATGAATTTTCAGCATCTGCTGTAAGATCACCTCTGGCCCGCATGCATATCCGATACGCCATCCTGTCATTGCGTGGGATTTCGACAGACCGTTAATATAAATGGTACGGTCTCTCATTCCCGGTAAAGAAGCGATAGACACATGTCCGTCGTCAGTATAAGTCAGCTCAGAGTAAATCTCATCTGTAATAACATAGAGATCATTTGCAACAATAAGATCAACCAGCGCTTCCAGATCACTTTTCTCCATAACTGCACCTGTCGGATTGTTCGGGAACGGTAATACCAGAATCTTTGTCTTTGGTGTAATCGCTGCTTCCAGTTCCTCTCTTGTCAGACGGAACTGATTTTCTGCTTTCAGTTCAATGATAACCGGCTCACCACCTGCCAGTTTTGCACATGGCAGATAAGATACATAACTCGGCTGCGGGATCAGTACTTCGTCACCCGGATCCAGCATGGCACGCATGGCGATGTCAATGGCTTCACTTCCGCCGACGGTAACCATGATTTCATGATTATAATCATATTCCAGACCGTATTTCCGCTCCAGGAAATTAGCAATCTCAACTTTTAATTCTTTTAAACCGGCATTTGATGTGTAGAAAGTTCTTCCTTTTTCCAGAGAATAGATACCCTCATCACGGATATGCCATGGTGTGTCAAAATCCGGCTCACCAACACCAAGAGAAATGGCATCCTTCATTTCACTCACAATGTCAAAAAACTTACGGATACCGGATGGTTCAATTTCTGTAATTACTTTTGATAATGGGTTTCTCATGGTGTCATCAGCATCCTTTCATCTTTTTCTTTTTCTGCCATAATGGTTCCGTGATCTTTGTACTTCTTCAGAATGAAGTTTGTCTTTGTACTCAGTACGGACTCCAGCGGTGAAAGTTTGTCTGATACGAACTGTGCTGCTTCACGCAGGGTACGTCCCTCAATGGTTACAAGCAGGTCATAACTTCCGGAAATCAGGTAAACTGCATTTACTTCCGGATAGTTGTAAATACGCTCTGCAATCTTGTCAAATCCCTGTCCCCTCTGCGGGGTAACGCTTACCTCGATCAGGGCGGTTACTTTTTCAATATCTGTCTTATCCCAGTTGATCAGTGTATGATATCCACAGATAATATGCTCTGCTTCCATAGCAGCAAGTTCATTTGCCACACTGATTTCATCTTCCCCAAGAATAATCGCCAATTCTTTAATATCAATGCGGCTATTCTTCTCTATAAATGTCAAAATCTTTTCACGCATGTTCGTTTCCTCCCTTACAACTCTAATCACAAAATTTTTTCTGTAATCATTCAGAGATGTGCAAACTCATCTCTCTAATATAATTGATTTCTAAAATCAAGTGAATATTCTCAATCCGCTTACACTACTTAGTCATAACCAATAAGTGCCGCGCAACTTATTTGGTTAAATATGCAGGTCACTTACCTGCTGTCCCGCTCGCGGTGGCTCCAGAAATCTGCGTTCTTCCTCATTGATCAGGACTCTGTCATTTCCGGTTGTTGCTTTTCCAACAACGATTGCCGGAATCCCCTCTTTCGCCAGATCCATAACCAATCGGTTGCCATCCTCCGCTGCCATCAGCAGACTTCCTCCGGAAGCAAGCTGATATGGATTAATGTCAAAAAATTCACAGATTTCTACAGTCTCCTGTCGGATCGGTATTTTTTTCAATGTTATGTCAAGTCCGACGCCAGAGGCTTCTGCCAGCTCCCACAGTGCACCCAAAATGCCTCCTGCAGTTACATCATGCATCGCTCTCACGCCAGACTTCATGGCGGTAGCGGCCTCCGGGATAACGGAAAAATACTGTTCAAACGCTTCCGCTTCATCAATCAGATGCGTCGGATATCTGGAAAGCAACGCCTCCCTGCGTGCATGCGCCAGCTTTGCAGTTCCTTCCAGACCAATCCATTTTGTGATCACAATATCATCTCCCGGCTTCGCTCCGGAAGTAGACAGTATCTGTCCTTTTTTTGCTTTTCCAACTGCAGTCACAGAAATGATCGGGCGGTTTACCGCATCCGTAATCTCTGTATGTCCGCCAAGGATCTGCACCTGTAATGGCTCACACTCCAGTGCGATTGTTTTTACCATCTCGCGGATCTGTGATTCTTCAATATTCTGCGGAAGCATGGCAGTCAGCATCAAACCGATTGGCTCTGCGCCACTGGTTGCCAAATCATTCAGATTCGCATGTACCGCATATCTGCCATCCAGTGAATTTTCCCAAATGACCGGATCTGTGGAAAGAACCACCACTTCATCTTCCTTCAGAGTGAAAGCAGCGCAATCTTCCCCTACACCAGCAGAAAGCAATACATCTTTTCGCTTTGTATGCAATTGTTTGAATACCGAACGTTTCAGTACGTTTTCCGGTAATTTTCCCTGTTTCATCTCTGTTTCTGATCCTTCCCGTTTTTTTCAAGAATGTACCTTTTTTATTTTATGTATCTCTATTTCTTTTACACAATTTGTAAAGCGGACATTCGCAATCCGCTTTCGCTACTTGCTCATGAACACAGAGGCTGTCACATCTGACAGCCTCATCATTTTATCTTCTATTGTGCTGTCGTTCCCTGGTTTGCAGACTGGTTATCTGCCGGCGGTGTCTGTTGGGCAGAATTATCGGTCTGTCCATTCTGATTCGTTCCATCTGCCGGCTGTGTCTGGCCTGCATTCGGATCCTGCGTTGGATCTGTTGTCTGCTCCGGCTGCTGCACCGCATTCTTCCACTGTGCTGCTGCCGCGCGAATCGTACCCTCATCCTGTGTGGCAATGGCCGCTTTCATCGCAGATACTGCCTCCGGATTTTCCGAAGATACTCCTACCGCATAAATTGTCGGGGATGCTTTATAAGTCGTTTTGTTAAATACTTCACGGCTCTCCTCTACACCATCTACCGTAACAACCTTCCATAAACGGGCAGATTTTCCTACATGAGAGCTCTGAGTCTTACTGATCGTACCCACTGCATCCGAAGATTCCTGAAACTTCACCCCCGGATCTGTGGTACTGAGCGTCTCACTGACAAAAGAAATGCTTCGGTTTGCCGGACGTGTCTCCTGTCCGTAAATGGTAAAGGAGATTGTAGTACCGTTTGCATAACTTTCTATATAAATTGGTGCATCTGTACTGTTTTTAAACTTAAAATCTTTATATTCTCCGGCAATCGCTGCATCTGCAGACGGATCTACATAATTAACGATCATAGAATGACCGGAACGCTCTGTCACTTCCAGTTCCGCGCGGATAACTGCATTATATAACGTCGTGGAAACCTGACATATTCCGCCACCGTAAGCGTCTACCGTTGTACCATTTTCATAAGCTCCGGCAAGTTTGTAGCCATTATCCGCATTAAACGGTGCTACCGTCTGATATACCGAAAATTCCTCTCCCGGATAGATTACACTTCCATTGATTTTTTTAGAACCATTTGCAATATTTGCTTTTCTTCCGGAGGCAGATGACGCATATTTTGTAGAAAATGTTCCAAGAACATCTTTTACTTTCTGAAGTTCTTCTTCAGATCCTTTTGGTTTGCTGACTTCTGCTGCCAGTTCAATAGTGCTGTCTGCTTTCCATCCTGCCTGAAAACTTTCATCAATGGTATCCACGGATTTTGCCACATCTACCACGATGCCATTCTGACCTTCGATAATTTTAAACTCACCGTTTTCTCTGGTCAGACCGTAATCTACTGCCTCACGGTTCAGCTCACTTTCATGTTCCTCCAGATACGCCGTTGTCTTTTCCTGATCGACAACCAGCGGCATCGGAAACACTTTATCTTCATTTTCCAGATCTTTTTTTGCTTTGTAACGTGCGATCAGATTACCGCTTTTGCCATAAGCCACCGCATTCTGTACGCTCTCGGTGTCCTGCCAACTCAATCCCAGATCTGCGGCTGTCGCTTCTACAGACACATCATTAATCGTCAATGTAATCTTCTCATCTGCCAGATCGTCGACATATTTTTCCACAGCTGTTGTCGCTTCATCATCCGTCATGCCACCGACTGCCACATCTCCGATATAAATACGGTCTGCAATTACTGAATCTTCACTTTTCTTTGCAAGTGCACTCTGATGTCCGATACCTGCTGCCAGCACAGCAACTCCAAGGATCGGTAACACCCTGATCCATTTTTTCATATATGTTCACCTTTCTGTTTTCTGTACTATATTAACAGTGCAGATAATATTCCGGTCACTACCATTGCAACTAACACGATCAATACCACAATAGATGCCAGTATTCTTTTTTTCTTTGACTTCTTATACATTGTCTGAAACCTCCTGCTTCGGAATCCGTCCATACTTCGCATAAATTTTGTCAATCATACGCGAAGCCTCACTTTTTGTCAAGCTGTCAATTTCGATATCAGACTCTATTTTATGATAAATCATCAAATGATTCAAGTCTCTTTTTTGCGCCGGTGTCAGTGGGCCCTGCTTCTTCACTTTGTAATTCAACGGTTTTGGCACAAAAAGTCCCGGTTCTGTCTCCTGATACACTTTCTCCAGAAGTAAAAACAACTCTGCCGTTGCTCTCGCATCATCCACAGCACGGTGTGCATGATCCCTATGGATCTGAAAATAATTGCACAACACTTCCAGAGACTTCTTCCCCGGTTCTTTCAAAACTTTCCGGGCAATCTTTAAGGTATCAATGGCTTCCCGCTCCCAGGAAATCCCCTGATTCACCGCACATTGTTTCAAAAATCCATAATCAAAGATCACATTGTGTCCCAGCAACGGCGCATCTCCTGCAAACTCCAGAAATTTCTGCAGTGCCTCTTCCGCCTCTGGCGCATCACCCACCATCTCCGATGTAATTCCGGTCAGCTCCGTAATCCGGTCATCAATCTTCCGATGCGGATTTACAAAAGTCTGAAAAGTATCCAGAATCTGTCCCTGACTTAGACGCACTGCACCGATTTCCAGGATTCGGTCTGTTTTTACCTGTAATCCGGTCATTTCCAGATCAACTGCGATCAGTTCCGTGATTGGTTTCATGCCGTTTCTCCTTCCATCTGCGCCTCTGTGATCACCGTAATGGCCGCCTCATTTGTCAGCGAATCTCTGGTCTCATAATCAAACAGAAACCACAACGGTTCTCCCCCCTGACGATACTGTCCTTCTTCATCAATCCAGTAAAAACGTTCCAAATGGCAGTATTTTTTCTCCATACCATGGGCACGCAGATATCGCGATGTCTTTTTCTTCTCCAATGAAAGGTCCCGCGCCCATACTGGCCGGCTTTTTGATTTTTCAATCTTATACAGGTCAAACATCAGTGCTTCCTGATAAACATCTTTTCGCTCCGGATCCACAGTTGCCGCAAAATCCAGCACAATTTCCGTCCGATGGACACGATTGTGATTACAATCCAGATATCCGTTGCTTCTATAGTAATGTCCCATATCCAAAAACAGCTGAAAAACACTGTCATACTTCTGCTCCAAAACTGCCAGGTACGTCAGGAACTGCCCACTGTTATAATGAAGTTCCAGCATCTCCTCCACCAGACGAATTTCCAGCATTTCATCATAAGAAACCCATTTACTTGACATTACCTCATATGGCGGCCGGCTACGGTACACAAGTCCATACTCCTGTGCATGTTCATACATATAAGATCCCTTTAACACTTTCAAAAATCCAAGTTGAAGCTGCTGCGGATGCAATGCATAAATGTCATTAAAAGACTGTTGGAATCTCTGATAATCCTCAAACGGCAGTCCCGCGATCAAATCCAGATGCTGATGAATATTTTTGCCGGCTTTTACCCGATTCACTGCACGATATACCTCCTCCAGACGCATGGTACGATGAATCTCACGGATCGTATCCCCATTTGTGGACTGCACCCCGATCTCAAGCTGGATCAGTCCCGGGCGCATATCAGAGATCAGCTCCAATTCGTCTTCCCTAAGCAGATCCGCGGAAATTTCAAAATGAAAATTCGTAATGCCGTTATCATGTTCCTTGATGTACTTCCAGATTCCCATGGCATGCTCATGCTGACAGTTAAAGGTACGATCTACAAATTTCACCTGCGGTACTTTTGCATCAATAAAAAACTGCAGTTCCTTGTATACCAGCGGCAAACTACGAAAACGCAGTTTTTTGTCCACGGAAGACAGACAGTAACTACAGGAAAACGGACATCCACGGCTGGATTCATAATAAATGATCCGGTGTTCAAAATCTTTCAGATTCGCGTAGCAAAACGGAAGTTCATCCATCGGAAGCAGACTGCGCAGCGGCTGAATTGCCACTGTTCCATCTGATCTGCGATAAGAAATGCCATCAATTTTCTCCAGCATTTTCTCCTTTATCTCAGATAAATCACCAGTCCGTTTTTCATTTTCAGCATGTGCACGAACCAGTTCTGTCTGTACTTCTTCCCTGTTCTTCGTTGTAAATTGTGTATCCTGTTCACACTGTTCAAAATAATCGCACAATTCCGTCAGTGTCCGTTCACCCTCGCCCATCATAATTCCGGTGACGGCAGGATTTTCCCTCAAAAATCGTTCTGTCTCAAAAGATACTTCCGGACCGCCTACCCAGATTGGCACTTCCGGGCGCAGTTTATGAAATTCTGACACCAGTTCCTTTACATACTCAATATTCCAGATATAACAGGAAAAAAGCAGCACATCCGGCTTCTGGCGATATATTTTTTCCAGAATATCCTCCAATTGATTGTTGATCGTATACTCTGCCCGCTCAATTTTATGTCCGTGCGCCGCCGCATATGCCTGCAGCGAATACACTGCCAGATTTGAATGAATATATTTTGCATTGATTGCTGTCAGTAAAATTTTCATCTGAAATGCTCCATCTCTCTTTTCTCTATCTTGTATCCGTCATTACTTTTTCTTATCATTTTCACATCTTAAGTATTTCATACGATACCACAAACCAGAAAAAAAGGGAAGAAAAAATGCAGCTACAAAACCTCATTCCAAAGGTCTTATAACTGCATTCATGAAAAGCGGACATTCGCAATCCGCTTTCGCTACTTGCTCATGAACGCAGTCGCTTTGCGACCTGTCAGTGGGAGCTTTTAACTCCCACTGACATAAGTTTCTTACCCATTACTTTTCACATTGAAGTAGAAATCATCCATGATCTTATTATGCCTTGCTGTATACCCACAAATTTTTCATCTGTGACATAATTTCTTCCAGATTCCAGCTTTTATCACTGTTTTTCCGACTGTTCGGATCATTTACTATGACATCTCCATTAGATTTCACCCCAGTCAGCACAATAAAATGTCCGGTTGTGGTAAAATCGCCCGGTCCCATAATGCAGATGATCGGATGACCGTCCTTCAACTTACTGCGAATCGTATCTGCATCCAGTCCCAGTTCATTTGCAGACAGACCAAGGTCACCGGCAAGTCCTGTCATCATATCCCAGGAGGAACCGCTGCCATTGACATAGTAGCCATCCGCCTGTGCCATTTTTGCTACTGCGTAAGGATTCATATTCAGATTTCCGGTCAAGCCAACGCAGACCATAGAAAGTGCGGTCGGTCCGCAACCCGTCACTGCCAGAAAATCATCGCCATAGGTTTTATATCCCCAACGTTCATCCCACTGAATAAAAAGCGGTATCTTTCCGTCCGTCACATCCCCGGAAATATCTATGCTTTCATCGCTCGCATCATCATTTACATGGTCTTTATAATCCAGAACAAATTCTCTTGCCTCTGTATTCTTCTCATACAAATGGATCAAGCTGTCCGGGTAGCCTTCCGACTGAAGCTCTGATGTTGAAATTACCCCAATAGACGCTCTGAGCCTGTCGATCATTCCGGTTTTTCCACATATTACAACTGCAAGAATCACCAGAACAATTACCAGAAACTGCTTTCTTCTTCTGGCTCTGCGCCGTCTCTTTTGCTGCTTTTTACTCATCCGCGTCCGGGAAGTTTGCCGTCTGTTCCTGCTTCTATCATCCCGCTGCCCATATCCGTAATCCTGCCTGCTCCTGTTCCGTCTGTTTCCATACGCATCTGTCTGTTCAAGCCTTTTATTATCGTAATAAATCAGGTCATAATCATACTCATCCAATTTTTTCATAGCTCATCCATCTCCCTGTGTCAGGTGTATACAAAGCCACCCTGTGCATACATCTTCTTTGTGTCTTACTGAAATAAAGTTCTTTCTCTTTAGTAAAACACATCTATATTGGAGATATTTAAATATAACCTGTCCAAAAACTTACGATTTTCTTACAGAAATCTTATTTCTGGATAATCTGCACCGCTTTTATCTGTGCCCTTGCATATTTTTCCTGCAAAAGCTAAAATAAAGATAGTTTGCATATTTTATAAGATATGTTTGCATATACATAGCAATATTTTATCGGATTGTATTTCATACAATGATTCATTCCCAGGACTTACATAAATATTTGCAGAAATATTAGGATATAGAAAGGAAGATTTTCATGATTGCAAGAACAGACATTTTTAATATTAACTTCTATAAAAAAGAACGCTTCCACGGCAGCTACAAAGGCATGCATTACCGCATTGAAAAATATGCACCGAAAGAAGGAGACACTGTGCTACGGGTAACCGTGTGGCCGGGACCGTATAATTTTGACACCACACCGGATGAGCAGAAAACCTCTGCCAGCTACCCATTCACCGATGATGGGCTGACAGAAGTCTGCGATTATTTAAATAAATTTCATACGGAACACTTTTGCGACTAAAACAATTCTTCCACATCACCATGGTACGCATCACTCAGCTTCTGGATTCCTTTCATCAGTTCTGAGACACTGTTGTTTAAGCTCTGTGCCAATGCCACATCCACTGATATTTTCTGTCCGTCGCTCATGTTGATTTTTCCCCATAAAACAAAAATACAGTTCACTCGCGCCATTCGCAAAGCACTCATTCGGGCTTCCCCGTAACTACGCTACTACCTTTGCTCATAAAAAGGCGCTCCCTTCATCATTATGCATCCAGGTAATTCCTCATGCCAGCATGATCATTCCCTGGGTACATATGATGAGTGAACTGTATAACAAAAAAGCGGGTGATGGGAATCGAACCCACGTATCCAGCTTGGAAGGCTGGTGTTCTACCATTGAACTACACCCGCATGTACAATATTCTGTTGCGTCATCTCATCGACAGATAATATATTATCACAATTATATATCAATGTCAACAACTTTTTTATTTTTAATGCCCAGTTCCGGAATCGAACCAGAGACACGAGGATTTTCAGTCCTCTGCTCTACCAACTGAGCTAACTGGGCAGTTGACTTGTATATATTATCTTACTTTTCCACTTCTGTCAATACACAAGCCATGTATTTTACCTGAAATGTGATGAAGGAACTGTAACTCTAAACTGGCAGGATCTGTGTTCCCTGCAGATCCTGCCAGTATCATCTTATCGATTTTCCGCTGACTCAAAGCATTTCTGCGCGTTCACCGGTTCACCGTTCTGAACAGCATGTACATACTGGCCATCTGCCATCTGTACTCTTGCTTTTACATTATCTGACATCAGCACATTGAAAATATGCAGGACACGTTTCTTGATATCTTCATCACAGATCGGTGTTGCCACCTCTACACGACGTGTCGTATTTCTTGTCATGAAATCTGCAGACGCAATATAGACATCATCACTTCCAAAAATATAAATTCTGGAATGCTCCAGGTAACGGCCAACGATACTCCGAACCGTGATATTGTCTGTAACCCCCGGAACACCTGCGATCAGACAGCAGCTTCCACGTACGACCAGCTCAACATCCACACCTGCCTGAGATGCTTCCATTAATTTTTCAATAATACGCTTATCCGTCAGAGAGTTCATCTTTGCACCAATATAAGCTGCTTCACCACGTTTTGCCCGGTCAATCTGAATATCCATCTTATCAAGGATCTTATTTCGCAGACACTTCGGTGCTACCATCAGATATTTTGTCTCTTTCATTACCTGTCCAAGACACAATTTCCGGAATACTTCATTAGCTTCTTCTCCGATTCCCTGATGTGCAGTCATGAGTGAGAAATCTGTATACAGTTTTGCTGTCTTCTCATTATAGTTTCCGGTTCCGATCTGAGTAATATAAGAAATACATCCCTCTGTTTTCTTCGTGATCAGACACAGTTTAGAATGTACTTTCAGCTTATCCAAGCCGTATAAGATCCGGCATCCTGCATCTTCCAGACGTCTGGACCACTCAATGTTATTTTCTTCATCAAATCGTGCACGCAGCTCGACTAAAGCAACTACTTCCTTGCCGTTTTCTGCCGCATTGATCAACGCCTCAACGACTTTACTGTCATTTGCCACACGGTACAACGTCATCTTGATAGAAACAACATCCGGATCTTCCGCTGCCTCATTCAGCATGTGTAAAAATGGCTGTATACTGTCGTATGGGAAGAACAGGAAACGGTCTTTTTCTTCCACCTGTTTCATAATACTCTCAGACATGTTGATATCTGCCGGAAGCTGCGGTGTATATTTCGGATAAAACAGTTCTTTTTTGTTCCTCAGAAGATCGCGGATCTTAGAGAAAAAGGACAGATCCAGTGGCGCTTCGGAATGAAAAATATGTTTTTTCTTCAAATCCAGATAACCACACAGGGTATCCAGTACAGACTCATCCATCAGACGGGTATACTCCAATTTGATCGGGCATAATTTACGTCTGCGGCTGACCAGCTGTTCCATAACCTGACGAAAATCGGTATCATCATCGTACATTTCCTCATCCGGATCAATATCTGCATTTCGGATAATGCGAATCAGTGATTTGCTTTTGATATTGTACCGGTCAAAAATAAGCGGCATATAATGAAGGATCACTTCTTCCCTCAGCATAAAGCGGTTCTCATGTCCCGGAATCCGGATCAGACGTGGAAATACATCTACATTACATGGCACAATTCCCAGCTTATCCCGTTTCTTTTTCTCCAATACAACGACTGCATAAATATCTTTGTTTTTTAAAAATGGGAACGGCTGCTTCTTTCCGATGATCTGCGGAGATAGTAACGGACGTACCTCATGCTCAAAATAAGCATCCAAAAATTCCACATCCTGTTTTTCCAGTTCTGCATAACTGCAAATCTCCACACCATAAGTTTCCAAACCTGTTTTCAGATTTGCATAGGCAGCATCCTTACGCTGTGTCAGTAATTTTACCTGTTCAAAGATTGCATTCAGCTGCTCCTGGCAGGTCATATTCGTCTTGTTGTCCCGAATATCCTTTGACACCAGCATCTGATCATACAGAGAACCGACACGAACCATAAAAAATTCGTCCAAATTACTCTGAAAAATTGATGCAAAAGATAACCGTTCGCAAAACGGATTTGCCAGATCTTCTGCTTCTTCCAATACTCTGGTGTTAAATTTTAACCAGGATAACTCTCGGTTGTCATAACATGAATGTACCATAGCTTCCCCACTCCTCATTGTCTGTGCTTCTGTTACCTGTACATGTGTGTCCTGTGTCTCCATCTCTGATTCCTCTTTTCTCTTTGTTTTCACAGGCATCTTTTGAATCATTTTTCCAGACTGCTGCATTTTTGTGCTTTCCGTCTGTGAGGCAGTGCTCTTATTCTGTTGATTTACGGGTTTTCTTCCAAATAATCCCCGTATTATATTTGAAATTCTACTCATATCTTATTTTATCCTCTTGTGCTTCTACTTATGCTCTGCAAAATCCCTGCATATCTTTTATACTATTTCTTTTTGGATTCTGCTGCTATCATCAGCGTATAAATTTCATGTAAAATTGATGTAAAATTTCCATATCACAACTGCCTTGTGCATACAGATAACAATTTCTGTAATACGCTTTATTTTTCAGTTTCTTCCATCACCAGTTCATCCCCGACTCTGATGGTTCCGCCCTGCAATACTTTTGCAAACACGCCTTCCCGGGGCATGATGCAGTCTCCTACTACTTTGTAGATCTCACAGTGGCTGTGACATTCCTTTCCGATCTGCGTCATCTCCAGCAGAACGTCATTGCAGCGGAATCTGGTTCCCACCGGAAGATTGCGGAAATCATAACCATCCACAATCAGATTCTCTCCAAATGCCCCAAACTCCACTTCCACGCCTCTGGCACGGAATGCCTCTATTTTTTCCAGTGAAAGCAGGCTCACCTGACGGTGCCAGTGTCCAGCATGTGCATCATTTTCAATGCCCCAGTCTGCAATCAGTTTCGCCTCAGAAACCTCATGCTTTTGTGTTCCTCTTTTTTCACTGATACATATCCCTTTAATAATTCCCATAATTATTGTTCCTCTCCTATCTCTGTAATGTTTTTATTGTACCATCTTTTGAGCAGAAAAAAAAGTGGAACAGTCGGATAAATCGACTGTTCCATTCACTGATACGATACTGAGGGTATGCGCTCCTGCTGAGAGAGTATTCAGATAATCTTCCTTCACTTCTACAACAGTGCTTCCTTCCGAAACAGTGTACTTGCTGTCATCTAACACCTTACCGTCCAGTCAGCAATTGTCTGAACTTCATCATCCGGAAGCTGATAATCTGCTTTATAATACATGACAGACTTCTTACCGAAAGCCATTTAAGAAGTCCTTTTTTATTATAATGGGCGGAGAAGGATTCGAACCGTTTTGGTTTCTTACCGAAAATTTCTCTGCTTTACTGCAATAAAAAAAAAGGATTTCATATAGAAATCCTTTTTTTATAATGGGCGGAGAAGGATTCGAACCTTCGAAGGCATCGCCAGCAGATTTACAGTCTGTCCCCTTTGGCCACTCGGGAATCCACCCATTTAGCGAAATAAGCAACCAGTGCTTATTCCGCTGTCTACTATATCACGTTCTTCACGCTCATGCAAGTACTTTTTTTAATGCGTCCTCGTCTGCCACCAGCGTAAAATTCGGATGTAACTGCAGGATCGATGCAGGTACTTCCGGTGTCACCGGTCCGAAGAAAGCTTTTTGAACTGCATCTGCTTTATCCTCTCCGGATGCCACCAGCACAACTTTTTTTGCCTGAATGATGTCACAGATTCCCATGGTCAGTGCCTGACGCGGTACATCGTCAATACTGTCAAAGAAACGCTTATTTGCTTCAATTGTAGACTCTGTCAGACTGACACAATGTGTTCCTTTTGTAAACACATGATCTGGCTCATTAAATCCAATATGACCATTACGTCCAATGCCAAGAAGCTGCAGATCGATACCGCCTAAAGATGCGATCTGTTTGTCATAACGCTCACACTCTGCCGCAATATCAGCATTTTTTCCATTCGGAATAAAAGTATGATCCTCACGAATGTTGATAGAATCAAAGAAATTGTGATGCATAAAATGTACATAACTCTGATCACTTGTAATATCCAATCCCACATATTCGTCTAAGTTAACAGAATAACACTCGGAAAAATCTACATCCCCCTTGTTGTACCATTCAATGAGCTGACGGTAAATACCAAGCGGACTGCTTCCTGTTGCCAGTCCCAGTACACAATCCGGCTTCATGATTACCTGTGCCGAAATAATATTTGCTGCCTTTCTGCTCATCTGATTATAATCTTTTGCTCTGATAATTTTCATTGTAATACCCTCCTCAAAGTCTTACACAACTCACATTTTAATTGTTATCTTTTTATTTTCGTAATCTGTTACTGCCAGATTTGTCCACCAATGATTACTTTTTCCAGATTCAGTTCTTTATCCAGAATCAACAGATCTGCTCTGGCTCCCTTGCGGATACATCCGATCTCCTGCGCCATTCCAATAGATTCTGCCGGTGTCAGTGTCGCTGCCCGAATCGCCTGCTCCAGCGGAACTCCAAAACGGACCACATTTCGCACGGCATCCATCAGGTGAATGGACGAACCAGCCAGTGTTCCATCTGCCAGTGTCGCTTTGCCGGCTTTCATCCATACCGGCTGCCCGCCTAAGGAATATTCGCCCTCCGGCATTCCTGCACAGCGCATGGAATCGGAAATCAGATTCAGCTTATCGCCAAATAATGCTGCCGTCATGCGAATTACTGACGGTTCAATGTGGAAACCATCACAGATAAGTTCCACTGTCGCCCCCGCATCAAAAGCGGCTCCGATAATTCCCGGTTTCCGGTGATGCAGACCGTTCATTCCATTAAACATATGTGTGACATGAGTTGCGCCTGCTTCAAATGCAGCCCTTGCCTGCTCATAATCTGCCACTGAATGTCCCAGAGATACGGTACAGATCTTGCTTGCCTCCCGGATAAATGCATTGTTTTCATCTTCCTCCGGTGCGACCGTGATCATACGCACCTGTCCGTTACAGGCATCGTTTAATTTTTTCAGTTCTTCTATATTCGGTTTCTGTAAATATGCCGCATTCTGAGCACCTCTTTTTTCATAAGAAACAAATGGTCCCTCCAGATGCACACCCACGCAATTTGCTCCATCTGATGAAAAATCCCGGATTGCATGCATTGCCTTAAGTAACTGTTCCTCCGACAGTGTCATCGTTGTCGGACACCAACTCGTCACACCTTTCCCTGCATAATAGCGGGACATTTTTCGTAAACCATCAGCATTCCCGTCACTTGCATCTGCATTCACTGCACCATGGGAATGGATATCCACCAGTCCCGGAATCACATATTTTCCGGTAACATCCAAAATCAGTTCATGATCTGCACTATTTTCCGATTGAATAGTTCCGATATCACAACCTGCTCTCTCTGTCACATTCAGGATTTTCTCTGTACAGACTACATCTGCATTGGAAAATTTGCCATCCGGAAGAAACACACTTCCATGTATAAGTTTCATAAATGATCATCTCCTGTATCATCTTTTTCTGTGTCTTCCTAACATGAATATTTTCCCTCTTTTTACAACTAATTACAAGCCTTTTTTTCTTCTGATTTAGCCACATTTCCCTTTTATTTCTTCCGTATTTGCCGTTGCTTTTCCTGATGTGAAACCGTATAATAAATAGGATGTAAACTATATTTATATTTTTTATTTTTATATTATTTTTATATAAGGAGGATCTTAAGATGAAAAAGCCTGTATTAGTTGTAATGGCCGCCGGAATGGGAAGCCGCTATGGTGGATTGAAACAGATGGACCCTGTTGGAAGCCATGGTGAAGTCATTATGGATTATTCTCTCTATGACGCACGTCGTGCCGGTTTTGAAAAAGTAATTTTCATCATCAAACATTCTATAGAAGAAGCATTCAAAGAAAACATTGGAAATCATGTTTCCAAATATATGGACGTAGCTTACGCATATCAGGATCTGGATGATCTGCCAGAAGGCTACACAGTTCCGGAAGGACGTGAGAAACCATGGGGAACCTGTCATGCAATTCTCGCTGCCCGTGATCTGATCGATGCTCCGTTTGCAGTTATTAATGCAGATGATTACTATGGAACAACCTGTTTCCAGATCATTTATGATTACTTATCTACTCATACAGATAACGACAAGTATCGTTACTGCATGGTCGGCTATCAGTTAAAAAATACCGTTACTGAAAATGGTTCTGTTGCCCGCGGTGTCTGCACCACAGACGCAGACTCCAATCTGGTCAGCGTTGTAGAACATACACAGATCGAACAGTACGAAAATGGCATCCGTTTCACTGAGGACAAAGGAGAAACCTGGCACGATATCGACGGTGATACAACGGTTTCCATGAACTTATGGGGATTCAGTGAAAGCTTTATCAAAGAGGCTAACCTGCGCTTCCCGGCATTTTTAGATGAAGCAATGGTTTCTAATCCATTAAAAGGTGAGTACTTCCTTCCATCCGTTGTCAGTCAGCTGCTGGACGAAGGCAAAGCAACAGTCAAAGTGCTGAAAAGCCCGGATAAATGGTACGGTGTAACTTATCAGGAAGACAAACCGGGGATTGTAAAAGCTCTGGCTCAGAAATCAGAGGAAGGCTTATATCCGACTCCGTTATGGAACTAAGCATTTTTTATTTCATCTGCACATTTAATTTGGAAAGATTGCTGTTTACCTAGGCGGCATCTTATCCTTTAAGTTCATTCAAAGGAGAAGTATTTTTATGACAACTATTTCACCTGAAATTTTTCAGGAAGTCCTTTCTGCCTACGATTGGGGGGAAGGTACTTTATCCTATGGTTCCTATGGCGAAGGACATATCAACAACACAAATCTGGTTACTGCCACAGGAAAGACCGTAACCAGATACATTCTGCAGCGGATCAACACAGATATTTTTACAAATCCAAAGGCACTGATGGAAAATATCTGCGGTGTTACTTCTTATCTGCGAAATCTGATCAGCAAACGCGGAGGAGATGTTTCCCGTGAGACAATGACTGTAGTTCCGACCAAAAACGGTAATTCTTATTATACAGATTCTACCGGCGGCGCATGGCGTGTATACAATTTTGTTGAAAATACTATTTGTCTGCAACAGTGCCGAAACACAGAAGATTTCTATACTTCTGCCCGCGCATTTGGCCAGTTCCAGAAGAATCTGGCTGACTACGATGCATCCAGTCTGCATGAAACCATTCCGGATTTTCATAACACACCGGATCGTCTGCTCAAATTCAAAAAAGCACTAAAAGCAGATGCCCTGCACCGTGCAGCCGATATTTCCGATGACATTGCATTCGTACTGGATCGCGAAGCAGACTGCTCCTATATGACCGATCTGCTTGCTGCCGGAAAACTGCCGCTGCGTGTTACTCATAATGATACGAAACTCAATAACATTCTGCTGGATGCCGATACCAATGATGCCCTTTGTATCATTGATCTGGATACGGTAATGCCGGGACTTGCAGCCAATGATTACGGTGATTCCATCCGTTTTGGTGCAAATCACAGTGCCGAAGACGAACCAGATCTTAGCAAAGTAAACTTCTCACTGGAATTATTTGAAGCATATACAAAAGGATTTCTGGAAGTTGCAGGAGATGCCCTGACTCCATTAGAAATTAAAACATTGCCATGGGGAGCAAAACTCATGACACTAGAATGTGGTATGCGTTTCCTGACCGATTATCTGGAAGGCGATCATTACTTTGCGACTCATCGTCCGGGACAGAATCTGGACCGTGCACGGACACAGTTTAAACTTGTGCGCGACATGGAAGCGTGTTGGTCAGAAATGAATGATATCGTATCCAAGTATTCTAAATAAATCTTAAACATATAAAACGAAATCGAAGACTCCTTCCGCAATCGCTGGTCGTGAGCAAATATGTTTAATTTTTCACTTTATAATACGAACCCAGCCAATTTTTTCTTTGCGGCTAACAATCGCTCGCCAAGAAAAAATTGGCTGGGTTCTCAATTTACGCTGTAAAATTTTATGGCTTCGTAACGTAAATGGGGTCTGGGTTTATTTTTTCTCAGCAAGCGATTATTAGCTGCGGAGACAAAATAAACCCAGGCCCCTTTCATTATCCTAAATTTTCAACCACAAAGGAAGCTAATTGTTACAACTTACAATTCCTTTTTTACCATCCAGTGTCACAAACGCACCAGATTTCAGAATCTGTGTTGCATTTTCTGCCCCGATCAGTACCGGAAGATCAAGGCTCAGTCCTGCAATGGCACCATGACAGTCCACATTGTCATTCTCAATGATGAGACCGGAAGCCAGACGAATCTGCTCCATCATCTCATTAGATGTATCTTTTGCAACAATAATGTCACCCTCTTTAAATTTTTCTTTTAATTCCTCCGGAGAAGAAATAACACAGAGGTTAGCAGCTGCTGTTCTGTCTGTCAGACCTTTTCCCTGCATCAGAATATGACCTGCCACATGCACTTTGATCATATTGGTTGTTCCGGAAATACCAAGCGGTACACCTGCTGTCAGAACAACGATCTCACCCTGCTCGATCAGTCCCATTTCTTCTGCTTTATCTACTGCATGATCAAATAATTCATCGGAATTGTGTTTTAATTCTACCAATAACGGAGTTACACCCCAGGACATATTCAGTTTTCTGCATACATCTTCGTTTACGGAGCATCCGATGATCGGGCAAGCCGGGCGATATTTGGATACCATACGTGCAGTACGTCCGGAATTGGATACAGTAATGATCGCGGATGCATTCAGATCCATCGCTGTGGTGCATGTCGCATGTGCGATGGCATTTGTAATATCCGGATTGGTCAGAATGCCACGTTTTTTCAGGCGGGACATATAGTTGATATCCTGCTCTGTACGGGATGCAATTTTTACCATTGTCTGTAATGCTTCTACCGGGTAATCGCCTGCAGCGGTCTCACCGGAAAGCATGATTGCACTGGTTCCGTCATATACCGCATTTGCAACGTCTGTTGTCTCTGCACGTGTTGGTCGCGGATGTTTCATCATAGAATCCAGCATCTGTGTTGCCGTGATAACCTGTTTTCCTGCTTTGTATACTTTTTCAATCAGGATTTTCTGGATAACCGGAACATCTTCCATCGGGATCTCGACACCCATATCACCACGGGCTACCATGATACCGTCGGATACACGGATGATTTCATCAATGTTATCCACACCCTGTTTATTCTCAATTTTCGCAATAATATTAATGCTCTTACAGTCATGATCATCCAGAATTTTGCGGATCTGGAGAATATCATCCGCGGTTCTTGTAAAGGAAGCTGCGATAAAATCATAGCCATTTTCAATACCAAACACGATATCGTTATAATCTGTTTCACTGATAAACGGCATGGAAAGCTCTACATTCGGTACATTGACACCTTTTTTATTGGAAATCATACCACCATTTACTACTTCACACACAATATCCGTTCCATCCAGACGAACGACTTTCATCTCGATCAGACCGTCGTCGATCAGAATACGGTCACCAACTTTGACATCTTTATGAAGATCCTCATATGTGATGGCCACGCGGCTGGCATCACCCACAAAATCACCAAGTGCAAGGGTGAAAAGCTGTCCTTCTTTTAATTCCGCTTTGCCGCCTTCCAGCTCTTTCAGACGGATCTCCGGTCCTTTGGTATCTAGCAGTGCAGCTACCGGGAGATTCAATTCCTTACGCAGTTCAACCAGTTTTTCAAAACGGCCTTTCTGTTCCTCATGAGACCCATGTGAAAAATTGAAACGTGCAACGTTCATTCCTTCCAACATTAACTGGCGAAGTACATCTCCTTTATCTGTAGATGGTCCAAGTGTACAGACAATTTTGGTTTTACGGATTTCTTTCATAAATACATGTTTCCTTTCCTGTAACTTCTGAAAATTTAATAATTTTTCATATATAATAAAATGTAAAAGGGATAATACACTGTCTATCATGCATTATCCCCCTTTTTTCGTTTTTATTTCTTTATAATTGTGCCAGTCTGGCCCGCCATAGCAGCTTCGATACTCCCCAGTTTCGTAATCAGCACCTGACGTGTCGCATAATCGCCAATATAAGAGATTGCCGTCTCAATCTTCGGCTGCATGGTTCCCTCGCCAAATTCTCTCTCGGCCATATATTTCTGTGCCTGTGCACAGGTCATCTCACGGATTGGCTCCTGCTTGTCCGTGCCATAATTTTTGTATACACATTCTTCCCCGGTCAGGATAATCAGCATATCTGCCTCTACACCATCTGCCAGAAGACCTGCGATCAGGTCCTTCTCAATAACCGCACTGGCACCTTTTAAGGTTGTGCCCTGCTCCAGTACCGGAATTCCACCACCGCCGGCAGCGATGACTACCTGATCAGCATCCATCAAAGCATTGACAGCATCAATCTCTACAATCTGCATCGGATTCGGTGCAGCAACAATTCTGCGGTAACCGTCCTCTGTCTTAACAACATGGTTACCTTTCTTTTCTTCTTCCTCTGCTTCTTCCTCTGTCATAACACGACCGATGATCTTGCTTGGTCTGTAAAAAGCTTCATCGTACGGATCTACAACTACCTGTGTCAGAAGTGTAGAAACGGTACGATATACGCCACGGTTCATTAACTCTGTGCGAATCGCATTTTGAAGATCGTATCCGATATATCCCTGACTCATAGCGGAGCATACAGACATCGGTGTCGCCGTATAATCTGTATACAGTCTGTGAAACTCAGACATTGCAGTATGGATCATTCCAACCTGCGGTCCGTTACTGTGTGTAATAACTACCTGACAATCATCCTGTATTAAATCAGCAATTGCCTTTGCTGCGCAGCGGGTTGCCTCTTTCTGCTCCGGAAGCGTTGTTCCCAGTGCGTCATGTCCAAGTGCAATTGCAATTCTTTTTTTCTTCATCTCAACTGCCTCCAATACTTTGTAAAAGTCCGTTTTGTTCATTTTATCACAAGATAAAGACAGCGTAAAGCAAAAATAGAAAAACGCATTGGGGGATTTTTCTCCCCCCCAATGCCTTCTATTCTACAGAGCTTCACAATCATTCAGATCTGTGTCTGAATCAGCGTTTTCTCTTATAATTTTATCTCATGCTGTTAAAGAAATCCTCGATGCTACTTCCATTGCTGCTGCCGTCGCTGCCATAACCCGGAACAGTCTGTGAACCGGACTGAGACTGACTGCTGTTGCTCTGGCTTGTTGTTGTATTGGACTGTTCAGAAGCATTATCTAATGTAACTTTTACGGTCTGCTCCTGATATCCCTTGTTGTCAGTATTTCTCTGAAGCGTAATTTCAACGGTCTCTCCAGCTTTATAATACTGTAATTCTTCTTTTAACTGTGAAATAGATGTAATGGTTGTGTTACCCAATTTTGTGATGATATCACCTTTCTGTATACCGGCATTGGCTGCTGCACCACCGTCTGTGGTTCCGCTGACATAAACGCCCTCCGGAATGCTATACATCTCAGCGACATCGGAAGATACATCCTGTCCGGTAATATTTAAAAAGCCATAATCGCTGGTCAGTTTATCTCTGGTCTCCTGATTCATCAGATTTTCAATAATACTCTGTGCTTTTGCCATCGGGATTGCAAATCCCATGCCTTCTACTTGATCGCTGGCATATTTTGCACTGTTGATACCGATCACTTCACCTTTCATGTTAAACAGAGCACCTCCGCTGTTACCAGGGTTGATGGCTGCATCTGTCTGCATCAGTGTTGCAGTTGTATCATCAATCGTAACCTCACGGTCTAATGCGCTGATAACACCGGACGTAACGGACTGACCAAAACCAAGTGCGTTACCGATAGCAACAACCTGATCACCAACCTCCATCTGAGTAGAATCACCAAGTGTTGCGACGGAAATGCTGTTTAATACATCCTCACTGATATCAGAGAGCTTGATTGCAATGACTGCCAGATCATTATCTGCGTCTGTTCCTTTAATTTTTGCATCAAATACAGCGTCTTTATCATCGTTAAAGCATACGGTCAGAGACTCCGCGCCGGATACTACATGATTGTTTGTCGCGATCAGAAGTTCTGTATCATTCTTTCCGATAATAACACCGGAACCACTTCCTGTACTCTGCTGCTGCATCGTTCCAAACATAGTCTGTACTTCCTGTACACTCTGGTTGGTAATTGCTACAACAGAAGATTTACACTGTTCTGCAATCTGAGCTACAGTATAAGTATCTCCAGAAGAACTGGATGAACCGCTCTTGCTGCCGGAGCTTGTACTCAGTTTTGCTGCATTTGTCTCCAGATTTGCAGTTGGTGTTGTCTTTACTGCATTTTTTCCGATCATGAAAGATCCAAGTACCATACCACCGGAAATTGCACCGAACAGGATTGCACAGCAGATTACTTTTGCATACAGGTTCATGCTGCGTTTGTGTTTTCTTTTCTGTTTTGGTGTCTCCTGATGATCGTTATGCTGATCACCATTCACCTGATCCTGTTTTTTATGATTCTGAATGTAGGAATAACGGTACTGGGAAGCACCTTCTGTTCCTTTGATATGACTGTCAGAAGTGCTCTCTGCTGTAACAGTCTCCTGTGCAGGAGATCCTGACGGCTCCGCTTCGCTCTCCTGTGGCGGTGTCACGAAATCGGATTCCTCAAACATCTCCTCTGTTGTTTTTTTGCTTTCTGTATTTTCTATATTACTATCATTTTTTACTTCTGATTCATTATTTTCTGTGTTCATTTTATTTTCTTCATTCTCAAGCATTTCTTTCTGCCTCCTCATCTTTGATGAGTATATCATATCTGAAGATTGTAGTAAAATTTTGTTGATATTGTGAAAGAATTGTGAAATCATTCAGTTGCAGTTCACTCATCACATAAATCCATGTAATGATCATGCTTGCATGAGAAATTACCTGGATTCACAGTGATGAAGGGAGCGCCTTCTTATGAGCAAAAATATATTCCCTCCCAAGTGACAAGTTTTCTTATCCCACCTGCCGCTTTAGAAGGGAATATATTATCTGACTCAATTACTGTTTCATTTTCTAATTAAAGTCAAACATTATTTTGCTACTTTTCCATTCTTTACCATATAACGGATTCCATCTGCTTTTACATAGCCGTTGTAGTTAAAGTTTACCTTACCTCCTCTAATGTACCACCAGCCATTCTCATTCTTAGCAATTCCATTATAATTAAAGTTAACTTTTCCGTTCTCGATACGCCACCAGCCGTTTTCATTCTTGGCTACTGTATTTGCACTGAAATCTACTTTTCCGCCACGGATCAGCCACCAGCCGTTTTCATTCTTGGCTACTGTATTTGCATTGAAGTCTACTTTTCCGCTGCGAATCAGCCACCAGCCGTTTTCATTCTTGGCTACTGTATTTGCATTGAAGTCTACTTTTCCGCCGCGAATCAGCCACCAGCCATTTTCATTCTTGGCTACTGTATTTGCATTGAAGTCTACTTTTCCGCCGCGAATCAGCCACCAGCCGTTTTCATTCTTGGCTACTGTATTTGCATTAAAGTCTACTTTTCCATTTTTCACATACCACCAGCCATTTTTATTCTTTGCTACAGTTTTTACACTAAAATCAACCTTACCGTTCTTTATGTACCACCAGCCATTCTCATTTTTATAATTTGCAAGACCGGTAAAGTTGTGCTGTATCTTATTTTCTACAACATAGTACCATATTTCTTTACTTCCGATCACACCATTTTCATCTTTAAAGACACTATTCTGATCAAATTTCACCATACCGTTCACAACATACCAATCTCCATGTTGATTCGATGCAAATCCAGTATAATCAAAGTCAGCAATACCATCTTTACCGATATATAACCAGCCTACACTACTCTTAGCAACAGTCTCCTTTTTCTGTACTACGCCATTTACAAGATTGTACCATTTAGACTCAATTTGAACAACATCTGTAGTAGTCTGTCTTACTCCATCTACATAATACACATCTTCACCATCCACTGTATAAATACCAGTTTCATATACAGGTGCGAAAGCCTCCACTAATTCCAGTGAAAAATCATCAAAATCTCCCCATGACTCACTATTAATATAAGTTGCTGCTGCATGTGCTCCTACTCGCAGCTTACCATCCGGTACATTAATATCTTCCAGCGTCATTTTTACAAAATTACCACTTCCACCCCATCCAATTGTTTTGTATGGTTCAGATGTATACTCTTTCTCTGAAGATGTTGCAAACAAGTTCAATGTTGTTACACCACTGTCTCCCATAACATGTCCTGTCAAGCGATATACTCCAGGTACAAGCCCTTCAATATCCTGATAGAAGGAAAAATTCACATCTCCTGATCCACCCGTATAATGAAGTGAACAGCTTCCACTCAGTGAATTTGCACTGGTTCCCAAAGTACCGACTCCTACATTATTCGGATCGTACTTCCAAATACCATTATCTCCAAGTTCAAATCCGCCATTTTTCAATCCTGGTTTTTCCTCTGTTACAGTAACCTGCAATGTTCTGGTAAATTTCTCATAACTGCCATCATCTCCTGCATAATTACTAACAGTTACTGTCGTTTTGCCAATTCCTACTGCTTTGAGCTGTCCACCGCCAGTCACCGTACAAACTTCCGGATTTGAACTGGTATATACCATTCTTGTGATATCCGGCTGTTCCGGCACTACGTTTACCTGAAGCTGATGCACATCATTAATTTCCATTTCCAGACTTTCACCCTCACCAAGGCTAATATCTGTAACCGGATTCTCATTTACCAGTTTAGCATTCGGAGAAAATGATTCCCATACTCTGTTCGGTACGCGAATACGCGTGCCACCTTCCTGTGTAATCCGATTCATTTCATAATTTTCAATTTCCCAATACAAACATCCGGTTCCACGTCCCTCAGGTATCGCCTTTAATTCGTTTATTACATTAACGATCATATTATATTTCTGATTTTCTGTAGCATTTGACAAATAATTTGCGCCAATTTCTACAACCATAATTTCTCGGTTTGTGCCAACGCAGAATTCTTTATACAAGCCATCAAACGTATTAGATAAAGATTCTATACTACTTGTCGGATCATGATCCTTTGGATAAAAAGACAAACCAATAACATCAAAATCTGTCACACCTGCTTCTACCAATCTTTCATACCATGCAATTACGCTCTCTGTACTTGCACCATTGTCAATATGGATTACAACTTTTGTTTCCGGAGACGCAGCTCTTACCGCATCTATTCCTCTCTGTAATACATAGGTGAAGTTTTCATAATTAGCTGTATTACATAACGGCCACAGCATACCATTTGTAATCTCATTACCAACCTGAACCCATTCTGGTGTCACACCTTCTTTTTTCATATGTGTCAGAAAATCATAGGTGTACTTATATAATTCTTCGCCAACTCGTTTTGCTTCATCAGCAGATATGTCATCTGTCACATTCCATGCAGATGGTGGTGGCTGTTTTCCCGGATCAGCCCAATTATCTGCATAGTGGAAGTCAAGCATAACCTTAAGCCCTGCTTCATCACATTTCTTTGCATAGGCAATAATACTGTCTTCATTGCAGCTTCCTTTACTATGATTAACCCAGGTACGAAGCCTTACTGCATTCATACCATAGTCATTTTTGCAAATATCATAAAGTTTCTTTGATATTCCATCTTTATTTGTGTATTCCCTGTCAGAATCCGCTGCCGCAGATATATCTGAACCCAGTGCCATTTCACTGGTTCCTCCCGTTTCAGCTGCCCGAGCACTTGTCTGAGGCAATACTGACACAATCAGGAATGCAGCCAGGCAAATAGTAACTAAGCTTTTCATTCTTTTCTTAAACCACGTCATACATTTTTCCTCCTCTTTGATTCCCCACTATACAATGTTGCTTTCCCATACATTGACTATCTTGTTGATGCTCTCAGCATCACCTTATACCCTGTATACACCCTCGAAGAATATGTTCTTTGTTCTATCCTTCCAATCAGTTCTTCGCAGGCAATGATTCCCAAATTTGCCTCATCAAAACGAAGTGATGTCACCGCAGGTTTGCAATGTTCCAGAAAATAGCTGTCATAAAAAGACACAAGCTTTATATCTTTCGGCACAGATACTTGTATTGCTTGAAACTTTTCTAACACTTGACAACATATTTTATCATCCATGCAAACAATACATTCCGCATTACTATTAATTACTTTCTCTGCTGCGTTGTATACAGTTTCTTTTATATTGCAGTTGAGGTAAATCAACTTCTCAATCGGTTTTTTCCCAAACAAAGTAAAACTGTCTCGAAATCCTGCTAATCTCTTCTGTGTTACCGTATGCTCGATATTGCCACCGATCAGAGCAATCCTGTTTACCCCTCTTCCTATCAAATAAGATGTCATTTCCTTGCATGCACGAACTGTATCATGATCCACACACTGAACTGTACTATCCTGTGAATTCCCCAGCACAATAAATGGTATACTCTGTGCTGAGAGATATTCGATTGTCACATCTGTCACCCAGGTCCGCATCAAAATAACTCCATCTGTTTTTCCCTGAGTCAAAATACTTTTTAATGGCTGCAATTCTCCCACCCTAAGTGACAAAAGTATAATATGATATCCTTTTTCCTGTGCCGCATTACATATACCCATTATACAATTGTAAAAAAAAGGGATTTCCAATATTTCTTGTTCCGAAGGCATTACTACAGTTATATTGTAATTTCTGGTCATCCATTTCTTATCCAAAGTTGTCTTACTCCGGTAACCAGACATTTCGCAATATCTCAAGATATTTTCCCTTGTCTCCGAACTCAATCTTCCTTTTCCTGAAAGTGCTCTTGATATCGTAGATTTAGAATACCCCAACTCCTGAGCCAATTCCGCTATGGTTACTCTCTTCTTATCACCCATTTTCCCCCCATCTACAGTTATTCCGCATATGCTTCCAGCAAAAACACATGCATATATTTTTGTGTCAATTAAATTCTAACATCTGTAAATTGTTTGTGCAATTCGCCACATACACAATATTTGCATATACATTTTGTGTGCATTTCACACATTTTTTTGTTTTTTGAGCAACATAGAGCAACATTTTTTCTTACATCACAATATAATGATTACAGTGTCAAAAGGTCATTCATCCACCTGTGCTTGCACAAGGGTGGATGAATGACCTTGGGGCACGCCCCGATATGAGCATAAAAGTGGGATTTTCATCCCACGATATGCGAATAGCGGGAAGGATTGTGGGAGTGCAAAGCACGGAGCAATCCGTATAATCAAGATTTGGGTGTTTTGACACCCAAATCATATAATTCCATATCATCTAATATTAAATACAGTAGTCACTCCAACTGCTGTCGTTCACCCGGATACAGCTGTTTCGAATCAGCAGCTGTCCTTCCAGTTCTATTTTTACCGCGGAACGATGTCCGCCACGCAAATGATCCAAGAGTAAATACATGGCAAATTTTCCCATCTCATCTCTCGGCAGACGCACCGTTGTCATCATCGGTTTTGTATCCTGCGCCGCCTCAATATCATCATTTCCGATGATGGATGGCGTATATCCACACTTTTTATTATTTGCCATGCACTTGAGCATACCAACCGCGGAAATATCATTGGCACAGTAAATCGCAGTCGGACGTTCCTCTGACTCCAACAGACGCTCCATCATTTTAAAACCTTCCACTTCTGTCTGTCTCGTCTTCATGATAAATTCGGGGTCTACTTCAATATCATGCTCTCGCAGCGTCTGCAAATAGCCCTGATAACGTGCATTGGTTCCGCAGGCACCCACATAACCAATCTTCTGATGTCCCAGACTGATCAGATACTCCACCGCGGTCTGCGCAATCTTGTGCCCGTCACAGACCACCTCATCCGTAATCCCACTCGTGGCATTGCGATTGACACAGACAACACTGTGATAGTACTGCTTCATCTCAAGCAAAGCTTCTTTATTACATTTTCCAATGACAATCAGACCATCTGCCTTTTGTACAGATTCTTGCTGCATCTGTTCCACAATTGTCTTGATGCTCTCCCGTGCGCAACGCTTGTCATCCGAAAAAATAGAGCGATACCAGATATTTGCCAATATACAGTTACTTCTGTGGATCTCTGTCTCGATCACGCGAAGCAATGCATCAAAAAACGGATCTACATTTGCGCCGTCCGTACGCGTGATCAGTACGTTAATATAATATGTTTTTTCTGCCTTTTCATTTTTTCCCTGTTTCAGACGGCGGGCTGCCTCATTCGGCACATAATTCAGTTCCATGGCAGCTTTCCGGATGCGCTCCCGCACCTCCGGGGAAGAGCAGTTATAATCCGGATTGTTCAGTACCCGGGATACTGTTGCCGGGGAAACATTTGCCCGTTTTGCAATTTCTTTGATCGACATGTTATCTATTTCCTCATTCTCTGTTTCCATTCAAGAATGCCCTCGGCATTCTTGCTGCGAGATGCACGTCATGCAATGCATGACATATTCTTCTGTGCATCTCTGCAATCCTGCCGGAGGCTATATCAGATGGGAGATTGAATCTCACATCTGATATACATAACTTGATTTATTCTATATCTTTGATGTTATCTATAACAACTCATTTTTCACTATAGCATATTGCCTCATGTGCATTTATTATAATATACAGACAGGGTGTAAAACTACCTGTTCTTGTAATTTTACACCCTGTTTTACCATTTACTTATGCTTCGTATACGATTTCGTCTTTTGTCGGAGTACCATCCACAATGGTAAACGCATGTAATACCGGCTGATCCGCATCCATCAGAGATAAGATCAGATAGGAAGCAGTACTGTCATAAGCCAGGCGAATATCTTCCTGGGACGGACGCGCCGGTGTCTCCGGATGAGAATGCCAGTTTCCAAGCGGTGTCAGACCGTTGGCACGCATGTCCTTTATAGCTTTTAACTGTTCCTTCGGGTCCATGGAAAAATGCTCATTAGTGTGATCAATATTGGTCAGATAATACACTTTTTTCACCACACGTACATCTCCGTCTTTTATGCCGGCAAGCAGTCCACAGCTCTCCTCCGGCAGATGTTCTTTTGCCCAGTCTGCCATCGTATTAAAATCGCTCTGTGCTAATATGATCTGCATCTAAATCCCCTCACATTCTACCTGTTCGTAATCAATTAATTTTGTGATAGTCGGATGGTCACCACAAACAGCACAATTGCATGTATTTTTCGGTAATTTGATTTTGCGGAATTCCATATCCAATGCATCGTAAGTTAAAAGGCTTCCGGTCAGAAGTTTACCCTGTCCCAGAATGTACTTAATGGCTTCCATTGCCTGCAGACTTCCGATGACACCGCCCATAGCTCCGATGACACCTGCCTGTTTACAGGTCGGTACAGCATCCTTTGGCGGCGGATTTTTGAATACACAACGATAGCATGGACCTTCGCCCGGTACATAAGTCATAAGCTGACCTTTGAAACGGATGATTCCTGCATGGGAAAATGGTTTTTTCGCCATGACGCAGGCATCGTTGATCAGGAATTTTGCCGGGAAATTATCTGTTCCGTCAATGATAAAATCATAGTCCTTGATCAGATCCATAATATTCTCTGATGTCACAAACGTACGATAAGTAATAACGTTTACATCCGGATTCAGATGATTCATGGTCTCTTTTGCAGACTGTACTTTTGCTTTTCCCAGATCATCGGTACTATGGATGATCTGTCTCTGCAGATTGGAAAGGTCAACCTCATCCGCATCTGCGATACCGATGGTTCCCACACCGGCTGCTGCCAGATACATGGCACAAGGTGCACCAAGTCCGCCGGCTCCGATGATCAGAACCTTTGCGTTCAGCAGTTTTTTCTGTCCTTTGGCGCCTACTTCCTTCAAAATAATATGACGGGAGTAACGCTCAAGCTGCTCGTTACTGAATGCCATTATTTTCCACCTCCCATGAAGTAGATGAACTCAACAACATCACCGTCTTTTAATGTAGTAGACTCAAAAGCGCCCTGATCTACAAATTCATCGTTCAGAGAAACGGTTACATACTCTGGCGTCTCTACGTTTTCCAATGCGATCAGTTCTTTGACGGTCAGTCCCTCTTTGTATTCTTTGTTTTCTCCTGCTACGTTTAATTTCATGTTTTTGTCCTCACTTTTTTCACAACTTTTATTTTTACAGCTGATCTACTGCTATTTTTAGATTTTTGCCTTTATAGCTCAATGGCTGCTACTTTTTGTGTTTTTTCTTTACAGCTTATGCTCTGCTGCTTTTACTTCTCTGCGGCTTCTGCCACTGCTTCTTCCAGCTCTGCTTTTTTTACCACTCCATGTAACCGTTTCACTTCTGTTCCGTTTCTGAAAAAAATAAGCGTCGGTGTGGATGCTACCTCGTATTTTTCTGCCAGTTCTGTGTCATAGGCAACATTTACTTTTCCTACATACACATTCTCATGTGCTTCTTCCAGCTCTGCCAGCAACGGTGAGATCCGTTTGCATGGAACACAGCTGTCGGAATAAAAATCTGCAACTGCCACGCCCTCTGCCTGTAAAATCTTTGTATCAAAATTATCCTGATTGATTCGTTCTGCCATCGTCTTACTCCTCCACTTTTCTCACAAAAAGTGTATAAGTGCCATCTTCATTGTCCAGCAATTTCAGAATCTGATGTCCTTCCTCTTTGATGCTGCGCGGCACGTTCTGTACCGGCTCACCGTCGTTCATGCGGACTGCAAGGATTTCTCCGTCGTCCAGTTCCTCTAATGCTACTTTTGCTTTTACAAATGTTACCGGGCATACCACATCTGTGATATCGACCTGATCATCAAACTGTATCTCACTCATTTTCATATGCCTCCCTGATTGCCTGTTCAAATTTGTCTGCGCCAACACGATCGATCGTGAATTTGAAACGCTCGCCTGCATTTGCATGGTCTGCAAAGAAATCGATGGCTGCGTCACAGACTTTCATTAATTTGTCATGATCCTCGATAAACGGAATGACCACGTTTCCTTTATGAACGTGATTTCCGAAGGTTCCACCAAAAGATACGATATATCCGTGTGTCTCCTCGTATGCACTGGTCGGACATGATTTTGTGCATCGTCCGCAGTAATTACATTTGGACTCGTCTACGGTGATCTTGCCGTCCTCCAGCCTGATGGCCTCTGTACGACAGGCTTTTACACAGACGCCGCACTGAATACATGCATCCGGAATCCAGTTTACGCGGATCGCGCCTTTGATTCCTACATCGTTTTCTTCTGCTTTTAAGCAGTTGTTCTGACATCCGGTAACACCGAATTTAAATTTATGTGGCAGATCCTGTCCAAAATATCTTGCATCCAGCTCCTGTGCCAGCGCGTAGGTATCGATACATCCGCTCGGACAGACCGCTGCTCCCTGACAGGCTGTCACAGTGCGGACACGCGGTCCGCAGACGCCCGGAACAACGCCGCCTTTTGCCAGTGCTTCTTTTACTTCGTCAATCTGCTCTAATTTAATAAATGGAATCTCCACACCCTGGCGGGAGGTAAGATGTACATATCCTTTTCCGTAAGTCTCTGCCACTTCCGAAACCACTGCCAGCTGTTCTGCTGTCAGAGTTCCACCAACCACACGGATTCTCAGGGAAAAATTATTTTTCTGTTTCTGGCGCATAAAACCGCCTTTTTTTAAGGTTGCGTAATCAACTGCCATGATATTTCTCCTTTTTCATGAGCTGTTTTTCTTTCGTCATTTTCTATCTGGTAAAATTCTTTTTGCTCACGTTTCTTTTTACTCTGCTTCCTCATCCGCATGCTTGATTGCTTGTGTAAAATCTGCTATCAGATCATCCGCATCTTCAATTCCGACACTGACACGGATCAGATCATCATACACACCTGCTGCATGCATCATTTCCTCGGTACTGTGAATGTAGATTGTGGAAGCCGGATGGATCACCAGTGTCCGCAGATCTCCGATATTCGTTGCAATGTGTGCAAATTTCAGATGATTCATCAGACGATAAGCACGTTCCTTGCTTCCAACCCGAAGGCTTAAAATTGCTCCTCCGTAACCGCCAAACTGCTCCTCTGTCAGCTTCTGATAAGGAGAAGTCTCAAGCAATGGGTAATTGACTGTTACATCTGGCAGCTGTTCTAATGCCTTTGCCAGCGCGAATGCGTTTTCACACTCTTTCTGTACCCGAAGTCCCATGGTCTCCAGACCTACGGTATTCAGATAAGCATTCATCGGAGCCATACAGGAGCCAAAATTTCGTAACGTATCGTTTTTCAACCGTGCGGTATATGCTGCCGGACCAAACTTTTTGTACTCTGTCAGCACCGGGTAACGTTTTGGATCCCAACGGAATTTTCCGCCATCCACGATCACACCGCCGATGGAATTGCCGCTTCCGTTGATATATTTGGAACTGGAATGAACTACCACATCAGCTCCCAGCTTTAATGGACGGATCAGTAACGGTGTCGCTGTCGTACTGTCTAAAATCAAAGGAATCTGGTGCGTATGCACAAAAGCTGCAACCGCTGACACATCTATTACATCCAGTCCCGGATTACTGATCACTTCACCAAAAACAGCTTTTGTATTCTCGTTCAGCAAAGGTGCAATCGTTTCCTCAGATAAATAAGAAACGTAATGTACCTTAATCCCAAAGTTTAACAAATCCCGGAATACATCAATCGTTCCGCCAAACACACCGCTGCTTGCGATGATCTCATCTCCGCTTTGCAGGATATTTAATAAAGAAAATACCACTGCACTTAAACCGGATGCGCAGGCCGTTGCAGAAAAACCTCCTTCCATCTCACAGATACGGCGCTCGAAAGCTGCCACTGTCGGATTTCCGATTCTGGTATAAGCAAATCCTGCTGCCTTATTCTGACAGACCTTTTCCAATTGTTCTGATGTCTCATAGGTATAAGCGCTCACCTGACTGATGGATGGTAAGGTTGCTCCAAAAGAATACGCACCCACCGATTTTCCGTGTAATAGTTGTGTATTAAAATTCATGTTCCTGTCCTTTCTTTCCTACAGTTATACAGAAATTTCTTCCAGTTTTCAAACTAAGATTGTGAAAACGTTTTCACTCCTATCGGAATAGTATGATTTAATGATAGATTATCTTTTCCTCCGCCAACAAAACATAATATTTTTCTGCATTTTTTGATTGGATTTTTAGTATCCGTCAAGAATATGCTCTACTTCCACTACCCGATTGCCCCATTTTTTCTTCCATATCATCAGATATACATTATATTCCACGGAATCCTGCGCTGTTGTGAAAGGTTCTTCCCTGACCAGGGTAACCTTTTTTCCCAGAGATTCCAGTTCGGCTTTGCGTTGCATTGCACGCATCAAAATCTCTGCATGATATATACGCACCGGGTAACCTTCACTTGTACGCATCAGTTTGTCTATCAGCAAATCTATCACAGCTCCATGTCTGATGCGATGCATCATCCATGCCAACAATCTGCTCATCCCCTTTCCATGATGCTTCCGATAGAATGACAACCACCAAAGCAGACTGTGATCATTAGCCTCTGCTGCCAGTTCCTCCATGATGAAGATTGCCTGTTCTGTTGGCTCCCAGACACCATCCATCGGCACAATATATTTTTGTGAAACAGCTGGATAGCAGGCATAATTCAATGGTGGAAAATGCACTAGTTCCGCCAACTTTCGTTCTTCTTCACTGGCAGCATCTTCCCCAAGGTATTCACATTTTGTATGTAAAATGGCAATACGATATTCCAATTGACGCAAGTATTCATAGCCTTTTACCCAGAAATGTCCCAGATCTCCATAACGGTACAAATGCGTTTCAACTTTCAAATCCTCAAAAAATAATGTCACGACACTGTCACCCTGATGAACCACCAGCACATAAGTAGTCCCTTCCTCCGTGTCCTCCCGGCTTAATTCTGCTTCCAGTTCACCCTCATAATCCGGCTGATACTGCCCGGTCATCTTCGCATTGACAAATACCAGAAAACTTTCTACTGCGTCATTCATCAGATAAATTAAACGGATTTGCAACGCTTCTTCTTTATAATCTGACTCACTGTCTGGAAAAATCAGTTCAAACTGCTCCTGCCAGAGCAGTTCTTCCAGCATTTCAAATGGATTTAATTCTGTTCTTAATTCGTTTTGTTCCAATGTATGTATCCTCATCTTCTTGTATTTCTTCTGGTATTATACTATTGTTTCGGACAAAAAAACAGGATACCATCACTTCACCTTTGCAAAGTAATGATATCCTGCTCCTATTTTCCTTTTGTACTTTTCATCTCCTGCAAATCAGCTGCAAGATTTCTTTTATCTCATCTGATAGCTTGTATGCAGTAATTCGTGTGCTTTCTCAGAACCCGGTTCACCTAAGAAGGATGCATAAACTTCTTTCACTACCGGATTCTCATGAGATTTTCTGATGGCACTTCCTGCATCATTCTGGTATAACGCAGCGCCACGCATTTTCGGCACATCGTTCAGCACTCTGGTTGCTGCATTCTGATGCGGCTGTCCGCCACCGTTTACACATCCACCCGGGCAGGCCATCACTTCCACAAACTGATAATCTGCGGTACCGTTTTTAATTGCTGTCAGCAGCTGGTTTGCATTTGCCAGACCGGATACAACAGCCACTTTAACAGTTGTTCCATTTACATCTACAGATGCTTCTTTGATTCCGTTCATACCACGCACAGCTGTGTATTCCAAAACAGTATCTTTCCCTGTCAATTTTTCCACTGCTGTTCTTAATGCAGCTTCCATAACACCACCGGTCACACCAAAAATAACAGCCGCTCCGGTACCAAATCCAAGCGGAAGATCAAATTTAGAATTCGGATTCATAGCCTCCAGCTGGATTTCAGCATCTTTCAGCATCTGAGCCAGTTCATTTGTTGTGATGACAATATCCACATCCGGAACACCGGCTCCGCACTCATCCTCACGGGTGATCTCAAATTTCTTTGCGGTACACGGCATTACAGATACCATAACGATATTTTCTTTCGCAATATGCTCCTGATTTGCCAGGTAAGTTTTTACAATAGCTCCCTGCATCTGATGCGGAGATTTGCAAGAAGAAATATTCTCCAGCATGTCAGGATAAAAATGCTCTGCGTATTTGATCCAGCCTGGACAGCAGGATGTGATCAGCGGAAGTTCTCCGTCATTATTCAAACGCTCGATCAGCTCGTTGGATTCTTCCATGATTGTCAGATCTGCACCAAATTTTGTATCAAATACTTTGTCAAATCCAAGGTGACGAAGTGCCTCTGCCATTCTGCCCTCTACATCCACACCGATTGGGAATTCAAATGCTTCCCCGAGAGCTGCTCTGACAGCCGGAGCAACCTGAACAACCACGTATTTCTCCGGATCATTCAGTGCTTCTTTCACTTCATCCATCTGTGTCTTCTCTGTCAGTGCACCAACCGGGCAGACTGCCACGCACTGACCACAGTTCACACAACTTGCTGCTGCCAGTCCGGCCGGAGAAGCAGGTTCAATTTTTGCCTCCAGTCCATCACCGGTACATGCAATAGCAGATACGGCCTGCATTTTTGCACAGACATTGATGCATCGTTTACATTTGATACATTTATTATTATCACGAATTAATACTTTAGAACTCAGATCCAGCTGCTCGAGATTTGTCTTCGGCAGATCCGGTTCGTCGGTAAATCCATATTCTTTCAGCAGATCCTGCAATTCACAGCTTGTAGAACGGAAACAGTACAGACAGGATTTGTTGTGCTGCTCCAGAATTGCTGCCAGCGCTTTCTTTCTGGCTTCCATAACAGCCGGGGTTCTTGTCTGAATCTCCATTCCCTCTTTGATTCTGGTGGTGGATGCATTTACGATCTCCCCATCCACCTCTACAATACAGACACCGGACTGATCCACATCCTGCACACCTTTCATATAATAAAGTGTCGGGATCGGCTGCTGCATAAACTCACGCTGCATTTTTAATGTTTCAAAGGAAGCATCGAGAATGGTGATTCCTTTTTTCATGGTATAATCATACCCGTTGATCTTGATATTCACTGTACTCACTCTTCGAACCTCCTCTTAACAATTTGCATAAAATTCTGCTTCATCATATTCATCCGTATGTCCTTCCGGAATGATATAGCCCTGCGGACGCACCGGATATCTCCACATCGGAATATCTTCGGTAAATAATTCCATCTCACCATCTGCTCCCTGACGGATATTGATCCATTTCAGCCAGTTCTGATTATCTGTCTGAGGATAGTCCGCACGGTAATGTGGATACATGATACCACGGGTTTCTTTTCTCATTTCTGCGGACCGGAAGATCATTTCCAGACAAAGGATTGTATCTGCTGCTTCCAGACATTTTGACAGAGAGTGCGGATCATCAGCAGTCAGATGCGGTACGATTGCTTTCATCTTCTCGATATCAGCATACACTTTCTGAATCTCTGTCTCATCTTTCAGAATACATTTATGTACATCGAAAATATAAGTCTCGATCATATCGTAAATCTCTTTAAAATGATGGGTATCTTCTCTGTGTAATGGTGCATAGATTTTCTCTTTTAGTGCAGCCACCTGCTCCAGATCCAGTTCATCCCACTCTGCTTTTGCAGCATACGGTGCCATGCTGTCACCAGCCATCATACCAGTAGTGGAAGCATTTCCAAGTCCGTCGCCTCTGGTCCATCCAAAATATGCATTTCCCTGTGTGGTTACTTTTCCAGGTGCCCAAAGTCCTTCTACATCAGTTCTGATTTCTTTGTCTACTTTGATCGGTTCTACCTGGATAACTGTCTTGATCGTAGTATCAACTACTTCGCCCATAACACCCAGATTTTCCTGTGTTTTACTGAATACCAGGTGCTCCCATGCCATTTTGTCACGGAACATACGCTGGGTGGACTCATCCATATCTGTTCCGCCGATCATCATACGCACTTCATCCGGATGTGCCAGATCTACTGTCAGCGGACCATTGCCAGCCGCTACTTCTTTTACCATGGCATCAACCAGTGCAGGTGTTACTTCCCACTCTTTGTGACCGATATATTTATCTGTCAGGTTTTCACCATTTTTATTGCAGATCATGTTAAATCCACCATAAATCGGTGTGTTTGTTTTCTTAAATACAACGTCAACCTGTGTAGAAAATTCTACGTTTCGCATTAATGCGCCAACACGGTACATGGCACCGACACCGGTTCCGTATCCCATAAATTCCAGACCGATTTTCTTAAAGTGACATCCCTGTGTTGCCATTGCCACTGCTTTTGCATGGAAAATCTTACATTCCATATGATCCATATCAAAACCGATGGCTCCGATAACTTTTCCTTTTTTGCTGGTCAGAAGTTCAAAAATATTCACTCTGCTTAATAAGCGAATGCCTAATTTCAACGCCATCTGACGCAACTGTGCACATACATTGATGGAAACACCGCCCATATCCAGTGCATCCGGGATAAACGGAAGCGGAGTTGCCTCTCCCTCCTCATTACAGGAAGTGATAACGCCACAGTGTTTCATATAATCAATATTATCTCTGTGATATACGAGATAGTCTCTCAAAAACTCCTGATCATTTAAAAATGGAGTATGCGCATGCACCAGATATTCCAGTGCATTTTTTACGCCATTCGGATGCTTGGATGTGGCACGGATTCCGTTTCCGGCTTTTGTAGCCTGTCCGTTCCATCCGATAATCCCTTTATCCACTACAAGAATATCCAGCGTCGGATCATTTTCCTTTGCACGGATGGCAGTTACCAGTCCGGCCATACCTCCGCCGACAATGAGGATATCTGATGTATATAATTCTCCATAATCTTTGATTTCTGCCATAGCTTATCCCTCCTGTCCGTTCTGTTTATTCATCAGTGCCGCACTGTATTCCAGCGGATCCACCTGAAGAGCGGAAATAACCTGAATGTCAATGACATTGTTCAGACAATCCATCTCACACTGATAACACAATACACATTCATCCGGATATTTCGGATAAGCACATTTTTTTTCTTCATCCCACTGCCATACATTTTCCATACAGCGGCGGATACATCTCTTACATCCGCAGCAACGGTCTGTATCTATCACATAGCGAATACTCTGCTGCTGTCCCCTGTTCTCAACAATCATTCGTTTTTCCTCCATTCTTCTTTTTCCTATCGTTTTCCGATAAATTTATCACTGGAAAGTGCCATAAAGATCAATCCGATCACCAGTACTACAATATCAAAGATATACATACCCATGATATTTCCAGCAAAGAAACCTGTCATCATAACACCGATACCAGCTCCGATTTCAAAAATTGTTCCAATTACCTGGTAACCTGCCGTATAATCCCAACGTCCATATTTGCTGGCTACATAAGATGGCAGTAAATTACATAACGCACCCTGTGCAGCAAAAATAACAACACCGGAAATCCAGCAGAATGTCAGACCTTTTGGCATGCCGAGTAATGCCACAAATCCAATAATAATAAATACAAAATATGCTACAAATGCTTTTTTTGTTCCGATTTTCTGATCAATAATACCAAAAATAAAACTTCCTACAATTCCCATGATTCCACCAACGGCGAAAATCGCAGATGCCTGTGGATATGCATATCCCATTGCCAGCATTGCAGGAATTGCAGATGCGATATAACTCATAACAGCCATAAATGCCAGTGCTGAGCCAAGGCCAATGAACCATGTGTTTTTATCTTTCAATACTTTTCCAATTGTAAACGGGCTCTTGTATTCTTTCATCATCTGTGCAATCTCTGCTCCGTTTACTGCATAGGTAGGATCTCCATCCGGATATTCTCCGGCTTCTTCCGGGTTATTTTTTACACATAATGCAGTAATAATTGCAACAATGATCAGAATCACTGCGATAACTGTCATTCCTCCGCCAAGGCCAAGTTTGCCAAGCAGTTTCGGCATCATCGGTACATACAGGAAGTTCATTGCAACAATACCCATAGTTGTAAATCCAAGTACAATACCTTTCTTTGTCGGCCACCAGCTTGCGGTCAGTGTCATACCACCGTTTTTCTCATAACCGCCGCCTAAGAATCCGATAATTAAAATAACCACCAGAAATAACGGTAAGCTCTTTGTCGTTCCAAATACGATCAGTAACAAAGCGGAAAGAATCAATGTCACTGTCGTAAGATTCTTAGCTCCTGTCTTTCTTACGACTCTTGCCAGAACTAATACACCAATTGCCTTTGCGATACAGGCCAGTCCGGATACTACGTTGATTATGTTGACATCCCAACCTCTGATTTCGGAAAACATTGGAAATACGGTATTGTTATTTCCTCCGATAATACTTGTTCCGATCAGGAACAGGATTGCTGTGTAGATCATCATACCAATCTGTTTTGGGCCATGCCAACTGTGTGTTTTTGCCTCCATACCAAATCTCCTTTTTCTTTTTTTATGCTTCCAGTATATAGTGTTTTATTCATCAATACCTCATAGTATTCTGTTGAAAAAAAATGTCATTTTTCTACACTAATATAGGAAGGTTTTTCTATACTCTCTTTTGAGATAAAGTGGACTTTCGCAATCCGCTTTTGCTACTTGCTCATGAACGCAGAAAAACCGCCACGTTCGCGACGGTTTTTCTCTGACTTTAGGTATATTAAAAATTAAGGGTTTTGCAATACTACTCTATGATGTATCTTTATGCTTTTTTATACGGGATCAGCATGATCAGTCCTGCTCCGATAATGTCAATTACAATAAATACAATGTATGGCAGTGTAAAACTTCCTCCGGAAACTTTCAGCAGCATAGCCATCAGGATAAATGCCAGTGTACGCACAACGTTTGCCAGCGGGTAAATGATACTGTTGGCCGACATAAACCCATCTCTTCCGAATACGGAAATGATCATAGATGCCAGAAGGTTCAGAAGTCCTCCGATTCCAAGTCCGGCAAAAATACATCCAAGCCATACACATACAATGTTAAAGGATGTGATCAGCAATACCAGTGCAGCCACATAGGAAAATGCAAATACAATGGAAATGCTCTTTGTTCCGAATTTGGAATCCAGCCATCCCCAGAGATAACTTCCCGGGATTGCAATAATAGAAGTAATTGACATAAAGGTCAGTGCCTCTGCATTTGTATATCCTACGGACATCATACGTGGTACAAACTGTGAAATAATTCCAACCAAAACCATCCATAAAAATCCGTAACCGAATACGATCAGCCAGGTGTTTTTGTTTTTCAAAATATTTTTGATAGAATATTTCTCGTTATCCAGTACCAGCTCCTGTGTGGAAACTGTCTCATCCAGTTCCATATTGTCCGGAAGACAGTTTACATCTGCAGGTTCATTTTTCGCCCAGAAAAATGTGATAATACCTACAATAACTGCCAATACTCCAAAGATAACAAATGCTGTACGGATTCCTTTTGTTGCAAGTAATACAGCAAATCCGGCAACAAACGCACTGGAACTGATCGGTGCACCCATAGTCGCCCATCCAAGTGCAATTCCCTTTTTACGCGGGAACCAGTTTGCGATAAAAGCCGGGCATGCTGCGGTACCAAATCCAGATGCAAAGAAACAGATCAGCATCAGATCAATGGTATATAAAGCAACCGATGGAACCATTCCAAGCAGTGCATACAGCACTCCGGTAATGATCAATGTCACTGCTGACATATTTTTCGGTTTCGTCTTAATAACCAGACGTCCAAAAACAAATCCTCCAACCAGTCCAACAAGACCTGCAGGTGTAGCGACAGACAGCAAAGTATTTGCATCCCATCCGTGAGCCTCAGCAAAAGCAGACGGGATCAGATTCATTCCATCTGTTGTAATTGCTGCGTAAAAGAAGTACAGGATCATCGTATAGAAGATCATACTCCAGCCCCAGCCGCCAAAACGGTTATCTGTTAAGCTTTTTGATAATTTTTTTGTTTCCATAATTCACCTTTCCTTCATTATATCTGTCAGAGAAAGCATGTGATTCGTCTTTCAGATACAATGTTCCATTTTTTGTATTAAAATAAAGTTAGCAACTTGTTCAAAACTCCATTTTCATCAAAAATGAATCTTCCCCATTATGTACACCTCTCAGGTACATAACATCTTCTTCCCAGACATACTGAAGTTTTGCAGTTTCCCCTTCCCGCAATTCCTTTGTATACTGTACCCAGATATTTTTCGGTGTGTGTTCTGCATAAAAGTCTTCATCCATCAGTACTTCTGTCCAGTCCAGATATCTGGAATTGTTCAGATGACCATTATAGTCAATTTCCTCTGTCGATACCGTCCGCCGCAGCTGGTTTCTGTATTCCTTTGGAAACTTCTGCTGCAGCTTCGGCAAATTCGGTTCCCCGGCAATCATGACCGGATTCATGATCTTCATTTCTTCCGGCTGTGCTGCCACCGTTCTGGTATTCTGATCCATCAACAGAAACAGCGAAGATGTCGCCATCAACGGTTCTCCATTTTCTGTATACATTGCATAAATCCTGGAATACAGATTTATTTTATTTTTCCCCGGCCAGATACGCAGGATCACGTTTTCGCCCTTATCCGGTAATCGTTCCAATTCGATATTTGTCCAGGAAATCACCCAGCTCAACCCTTTGGCAAGTAGCTCCTCCCCGGTAAGACCTGCCTCCTGATCAAAATGGATTTCCGTAATACGCTGCATCTGACGAGCCAGTGAGCCAATGCTCATACGGCCGTCTGAATTTGTCATTTCATCTGAAATTTCAAACGTTATTTGGCAGACACCTTCCGTATGTTCTGCCGTAAACACCGGTACTCCCATTTTTCTCGCCTCCCGCCTGTATCATTGTATTTTTATTCTTTATCCCATGGAAAACCATTCCATACTGGTTTTCCTGTGTATGTCTTCGCTTCTTCTTCGCCTTTGAGGACACGGATTGCGCCAAATCCAAGTGCCTCTGTCTCGAAGCTTCCTGCATAGTTATAAATTGGTGCGATCCAGGAAATATACTCTGCCAGTTTATCGCAAAGTTCGGTATCTCTTGCCATACCACCGGTCAGAAGAATAGCATCTACTTTTCCTTTTAACGCACCGGCCATCATAGCTGTCCATTTTCCCATGGAATAGATCATGGTATTGTATACAAGCTCCGCTTTTTTGTCACCGTTTGCGATCATTGCTTTTACTTCGCGCAGGTCATCGGTGCCACACCATGCAAGTAATCCACCTTTGCTGGAAGCATAATCTTTTGCTTCATCCGCTGAAATACCTTTCTTGATGCATTTGATGACATCATCCACACATAAATCTCCGGAGCGGTTTGGTGAGATTGGTCCCTGACCGTCACCTGCACGGTTTCCGTCAATCATTTTTCCTTTTTCATGTGCAGTAATGCTGGTACCGCCGCCCAGATGCAGGATGATATAATTGCAGTCTTCATATTTTTTGCCCATCAGTTCACTGTGATGGATTGCCACCTGTTTCTGGTTCAGCGGATGGGATTTGGCCGGACGGTAAATGCCCGGGATACCGGTCACACGAGCCATGTCACAGAGTTCATCTGTCGGCATTGGATTTACAAAAAATGCCGGAATATTTAACTCCTGACCAAGTTTATAACTCATAATGATTCCAAGGCTGGCCGGATGACGGATACCTCCTACATCATTTTTTGCATGTTCATAGGCAAGTTCATCGATTTTATATGTTCCTCCGGCACATGGATATAAGCCAACGCCACGGCCAGAAACAGCATCCAGATCAGAAAGGGCAATCCCTTCCTCCTCCAGCGCTTTGCGGATCATTGCCATACGGATTGGTTCCTGATCTGCGAAAGTTTTACACTCTGCAAAATCTTCTTTGTGATGATCTACCTCACGGTTTACAATCACTTTATCACCTTTTACCACACCCATTTTCGTACTGGATGAGCCAGGATTGATTGTTAATACAGTAAATTCTTTCATCAATGATATTCTCCTTTTTTATTTTCCTGCCATAACTGCCAGCAATGCGACATTGTTATAAAGTTCCACATCTGTATCACTTCTGGAGCAGTCCAGAATCGGCAGACGGAATCCCTGATAGATTGGTCCATACACCTGCACATTATTTGCCAGACGCTGTACTAACTTGGAGCCTATATTTGCTGCTGCTGCATCCGGGAAAATCAGTACGTTTGCATGTCCTGCTACAGCACTTTCACGTTTTACTTTTTTCTCACCAACGCGTGCATCAACTGCTGCATCCGCCTGGAATTCACCATCAATCTTCAGATCCGGTCTCAGCTGCTGCGCAAGTGCAACTGCTTCACGTACTTTTTTAACCGGCTCACTTAAGCCACCGGAACCATCGGTAGAAAATGACAGAAAGGCACATTTCGCTTCTGTTCCAGTCAGTGTTTCGAATGTCTCGCAGGAAGAAATTGCGATTCCGGCATGCTGCTCAACGGTCGGCTGAATGCAGACTGCGCCATCGGACATACCGATCAGATTTCCCTGATCTCCGGCAAATCCTTCAATCTCTTCAATCAGAAGACCGGAAGCTGTCGGGCAGTTTGGCTGCATTCCAATGATACTTTTTGCTGCCAGTACGAACTCATAAGTTGTAGTATCGACACCAGCCAGAGTACCGTCAGCCTCTCCTACTGCCTGAAGCAGTGTTGCCAGATAAAGTGGATGATCGATTCTTTTCTTTACAAAGCTTTTCGGCATTGCTTTGTCAGAAGATGCATCGTATCGCTCCAGTAATTCTTCTTTGTATGCTGCATCGTTGACATCTACCACACGGATTCCGGATACATCCACGCCTGCCTTCTCGGCTGTTGCTGTCACATCATCAGGATTTCCTACCAGAATAATATTTGCAATTCCATCTGCAGTTGCTTTTGCAGCTGCCTTGATCATATATTCATTGGTTACTTCCGGAATTGCGATTGTTTTTACATTTTTTTTCGCTTTTTCATAAATAGAATTCATGAACTGAAATGCCATTTTTACACTCTCCTTTTTTTGAATTTGAACGCAGGTCGCAAAGCGACTGCGTTCATGAGCAAGTAGCGAAAGCGGATTGCGAATGTCCGCTTTACGAAAGTCACCGTATGATGCGGTAACTTTCTTCGATTTGGGTTTAGGTATTAGATTTTGGTTTTGAAAATTTCCTTAAAGTCTTTCACGTACCACAGATACGAAATCTCCAATAGTGTTCAGGTTACTTGCTTCCTGAATCTCAATTGTCACATTTAACTGATCTTCGATAGTAGAGATCATAACGATCATCTTCATTGACTCATTGGATAAATCCTCGCGGATATCTGTTGCAAGTGTAATAGATGCTGCATCTACTCCATACGCATCTGCTGCTGCTTCAATGACAGTTTTTGCCACATCATCTAATTCTTCGGATGCAGCTGCAGTTGTCTGTGCTGCGGAAGTTCCGGCCGCTACTGCCGCATCTGCTGCAATTGTCTCTTCGCCCAGACGCTCTTTTACTACATTTACAAAATCTGCAATGGTATTCAGGTTACTTGCTTCCTGAATCTCGATTGTTACATTTAACTGATCTTCAATGGTTGAGATCATAACGATCATCTTCATGGATTCGTTGGATAAATCCTCGCGGATATCTGTTGCAAGTGTAATAGATGCTGCATCTACTCCGTATGCATCAGCTGCTGCTTCAATAACAGTTTGTGTGGTTGCATCCTTGCTCAGATCTACGGCAGAAGTTGTTGCAGTTACTGCTGCTGTTTTTGTTTCTTCTTTCTTTGGTTCCGGTGCCTTGATCTCCGGAATCTTCTTGAATCCGTTATCTTCCACCAGTTCCCAGGCTACAACTTTTACATCTTCATCCTGGAACAGTAACGGTTTTACTTCTACTTCATGCTCCTGAATATACTGATCAAATTCTGCATATTTGTCATAATCCACATGTAACAGACTCGCATTAAACGGGTCGATACCAGGTACTTCAATCTCTACTGCAAAATAGTCTCCCTGTGTGTTACGGAATTCCGGATCACCGAATGCTCCTTTTGTCGGAAGTGCCTGTTTTACAATACCGCGCATATTTGTCAGATCCACCCACTCGGTATCCAGACCTCCGCACTCGTTACAGCACAGATAAGGAGGAAACTCGATATGTCCGCATCTGGTACATTTTCTTCCCAGAATGGTTCCTTCTTCCAAAGCATCATAATAAGTTTTTACAATCGGTTTTAAATCATATTTTGTCATTTTAACCATCGTCCTCCTCTCCTACTTTCTCTCCATCATGATATTCAATACGTTCTGGCTTCCGCCAAATCCACGGAGCATTGCGTGTTTTACATCATGATGAACCTGTGTCGCACCTGCATCTCCTCGCATCTGGTGAACTGCTTCATACACATCATGTAATCCGGAAGCACCTGCTGCATGACCATACTGGCAACGGCCACCATTTGTATTGATCGGACGGTCTCCGTCATAAGCGATACGGCCTTCTTTTGTATACTGCCAGCCTTCACCCTTCGGCAGATATTCACACATCTCGGCAGACAGGAATTCAGACTGGTTGTAGAAATCATTTGCAAGGAAGATATCCATATCCGCACCGGTCAGTCCGGTCAGTTCTTTTACCTGACGATATGCATTCTGTGTTGCGTACATCTCATTTCTCGGGTTTCCAGCCTCCACATTAGAATGACCGATACCAAGAATCTCAATCGGATGATCGGTATATTTATAAGCCAGTTCTGTCGGGCATACAATAATTGCTGCTGCACCGTCACAACGCTGTTCAAAGTGAGAACCTCTCATGTATTTTCCAATTAATGGATTGAATTTGGAATGCAGATACTCATAAGCGGAATCCATACCGTTTGCTGCTGCAAGTTCCTCATATGTATTATTGGTAATGGTACTCAGCGGATTCAATGCTGCTGCACGACGGCAGTTGATAGATAAAGCAGTCATCATTGCATCGGCATCCTCAGGGCTGATTCCATTCTCTTTCACGTAATAATCCAGCCAGGACTCAGAGTTAAATGGCAGAGAACCACGGGTAAATAAGGTATAATCTCTGCACTGCGTAGAAGCCAGTACATCATGGAAGATTGCATCTGTTCCGAAACGACGTTTTGTAACTACTCTGGTCGGATATGCAATGGAGTACGGTGTCTCGATACAGCCGCTCAGAACCATGTCATACTCACCGGAAGCAACTAATGCAACGGCTGTCTCCACGCCCACATAACCGGTTGCGCATGCTTCACTGTGATGATAAGAACCTTTACCTTTCATACCGATCCAGTTTGCCACATGCATGTTTGGGGTTGCCAGGTTACTTGTCCAGCCCGGTCCGGCCTGTCCATGGATGTAAAATTCCACATCACTGCCATCAACTCCGGCATCTTTCATTGCGTCCCGTGCCGCATATGCGAAAAGTTCCTGTTCATTCATACCATCTACAGATGGATCATCCAGGATACGTACAAACGGAGTCGCACCTACGCCAATGATGGAAACACTTCTTTTAAACGGTTTTAATTTCGGAAGATTATCATTAAAGCTCATTTTTTATTCTCCTTTTTATCAATTTTTACAGTTCACAATAACTATCTCTGCTGATTACATTGTATAAAAAATATGTCTCACTTTCTTTGTATGATGTATGCGAAATATACAAGTGTTTTTCTACACTAATGTAGAATAAGTGTTTTTACATTGCTTATTATTTCGTGTATAATAAAGAACAGACAGAGGAGGACTTGAAATGTACATAGGGTTAAAACAAATTCAATATCAGTTGGGGGACTATTCCACATTGCTGACTTCATCCGATGGTATACATGCCCTGACTGGATGGAACAAACTATATGATGCGCCGCAGCCACTGACCATCCATTTACTGTACACATGCACCTATACACCTGAGCTGCTCTCCTTCCCGTTTATTCAGGATATGCACCTTTTATGTATTGTTCCTGAGGATATCAATATGGATATGCTGAACAGTCAATTCCCGGATTTTGTAAGTGTCTTATTTGTGCAATGTAATAATCCAGAAAAAATCTATGGTCTTTTGCAAAGCTATTACAATATCCAGTGCGGTGTTGGATTTTACGGTTCTACACTTCTTGATTTTCTGGCTTTTGATAACGGATTGCAGCCAGCCATCGACTATTCTTACCGGGTATTTGGAAATCCGGTATTTGTTTTTGATGCAAATTATAATCTGATCGCAGCCCCCTTTGAAAAACTAAAAGATCAGAATTTTACGGACCGCACACTGGAGAAAAAAGGATTTACCGATCAGGATTTTAAAATGGTCAGCCGACAGAATAATATCCATGAACGGGTAAAAAGAAGTGAACTCCCAATCCGTGCTTTCAATGAAGAACTCGGTTATGAACAACTTTACTGTTCCATTAACGCAAGCAAAGATCTCGGTCATATTGTCGTTTCCGCCATCAATAAACCACTGGAACCGATCGATACTGAATTTCTGCTGATTTTAAAAAAATATATCAATGAGCAGATCAAAAAAGATGCATTCATTCAGAATGCACGTGGATTTAACTATGAATATTTTATCCGCGATCTGTTGGATCACAAAATTGCCGCAGACCGTTCTTCCATTACACATATGAATTATGTAAAGGATGATTTCAACGGCAACAATTACTGCATCGTCATCGAAATTGCAAGAAGTCAGGAAACCGTCAATGCTCGTCATGTCCGAAACATGCTGGAGAGCCGGATTCCATATCTGAAAACAGTTATTTACAATGGTCAGCTGATCGCAATTATTACAATCCCCACAAACCAGCTCCTTCCGCAGGAGTATATTGACACCATGCAGAAACTCTGTCAGGAAAATGGACTTTATGCCGGGATGAGCAACTGTTTCCAGGATATTTTGAATATTGAAGAATACTATAATCAGGCATTACGCTCCATTGAACTTGGTACATGCAAGGAACATTCACCCAACCTGTTTTCCTACCAGAATTATTATCTGGAACATATGCTGAATTCCTTTACGTTAAATGAATCCAGCTGGACTTTCTGTCATCCGAAAATGCAGTTTTTGCTAGATTATGATAAAGAACACCATTCTGAGCTTGCCTATACATTATACATGTATCTGACTCATGAACGAAATCTCGCTGCAACGGCAGAAGCCATGGATATGCACCGTACCTCTCTGGTCTATCGATTCAAAAAAATAAACACTCTGATTGGGGAAGATTTTGACAATTACAGGGAACGAATGTATCTAATTCTTTCATATGAAATGAACCGTCCAACCGCATAAATACTGGGTTGCAACCAGAAGTTGCGCAATCGCTCACACCGATTGGTAGACATTTTCCAATGATTTTTTATACTGAAGTCAGATGAGATACATTACACACTTTCAGAAATACTCTCGCATTTTTACTACTGACTAACTATACAGGATATATTTTTAATTTACGGAAAGTCACACAACATCAATTTGATTCTGTAATCACAAATTTATGACAGGATCACTTTTTCCAGACGGAGGTACATTATGACATTAGGTGAAAAATTATATACATTACGAGCGAAACGGAATATGACACAGGAACAGCTTGCAGAAAAATTGCAGGTTTCCCGCCAGTCTATTTCCAAATGGGAATCCGATGCCACACGCCCGGATCTTGGAAAATTAAAATTTCTGGCAGAATTTTATCAGATATCATTAGATAAGTTATTGGATGAAGATGTAGATATTTTTTCCGAAGAAACTTCTTCTGATTTGAATCAGAATACCAATTGTGTTGCAAATAACCAGGGCAATGCGGATGCTTCGGCAAATCCCGCTTTTACAAATGGTGCCAGTCATTATGACACATTTCATAATGACAGTTGTTCTGCATCTGGTGTTTCTCCGGAAACGATTGAAAATATTACTTCTGAAATCCTGCAGAAAAATCACCAAACATGGAAACGGACTGCCATCGGGTTTGGTACCGCGTGCCTGGCACTGACAGTCGCCCTGATTGTGGTCACGGTAAGCTTTTCTGCCAGATTAAACACTCTCTCAGATCAGATTGCACAGAAATCCGCTCCGGTTTATGTAAACAACGATTCTGACTACATCAGCGAACAGGATACCTATTTTCAAAATTATAATGTGACTGCGGATTCTGTCTCCGATGACGGCAAAAATCTGCATGTTAAATTTACTGCTGTCTTGAAAAACTATCAGGATAACACCACTCTGACCATGCAGCTTCAAAACACTTCGGATCAGAGCAATATTCCGATTACGTTCACCTGCGAAAACGGAACTTATACTGGTTTTGCCGACTTGCCGATTAATACAGACACTTATACCACAACTGCCTGCATCGATACAGACGGTTCCAAACAGACCGTAACTCTGAGCGAATACGAAACGCTGTCGGTTCTTGGATTAACGGACTGGCAGCCAAATGTTGAAATTGTCGGAAACCAATTTGACAACCTTTCACGAACAAACTTTGGCGATCTCAACCTGAGCTGTCAGCAGGCTGCATTTGTTTCCAATATCTCAGACGCTGAATTTCAGGTTGTATATAATGATACACCATTGTATACCTATAGTCTGACACCGGACAATCTGGAATCATTGGCAGAGGCATGTGCAGAAAGCTATATTCAATATAACTTTAAAGTACCAAAAGACAGTAATGCGGATGATTATATCATAAAGTTCCGTTGGTATAATTCTTTTTTAAAGCAATATATTACCTATGAAACACAGAATAACTGGACATTTAACACCACATATTCAGAAAATGACGTCAATATTCTTTTTAACTCGGATACAGATATTGACAGTTCTTCCCATCCAGGAAAGATCACTTTTTCAACAAAACCATAACGCGGTATCCTTATTTAAAAATATCATACCAAAACAAACAGATACATTGATTTGTTATTACACATCCATCAATGAAAACAAACATCTTTTGTAAACTAAGTAGAAGGCGCGCAGGTCATTCCTGCTCGCCTTCGTTTGCTTCTTCCATATCAATACATGCATCCTCGCCTGCATCCACAAAGCTGACACGCATCACAGCCTGCGCCCAGTTCACACTGATCCGGGCTGCCTTCTGTTTCTCATCCCCTGCCTTCTTAATCTGTTCTAACAGTTCCTGAAAAACCTCTTTTGTCAGATAACCACCACGCCAGTGAAAGGTCAGCACTCTGCCCTTTTTTGCGCTCTGCAAAGACCGCTTGTACACATCTTCGATTTTTGTAAACGACAGTTTTTTCTCCCGGTAATAAAAATGATCCCCATCCGTACAGGAAGGCGCCGGTGCGATCAACGGCTCGTGATCCCGGAAAATCTTTTTATCTTCCAGATTGAAATAGTCATAACGCAGTTCCTGCCCGGCAAGACTATGTTTGCCAAGAGTATTATCAAATGTAACATCCAGATGATAATACTGACCACCGATTTTTACGATATTCCATGTGTGACGGTACTTGATGCCTTTCTCCGGATTGTTCCCGCAAATAGCAATCATGCACCAGAGTCCAAGAACATCACACAGAACTTTTACAGATTTTGCAATGCCCTCGCAGACACCTACACCATGTCCTAACGGCCCAATGATCTCATGGGAATATGCTTTTTTCAGTTTATCATAAGTGACATTTTCACAGATAAAATCGTGAATGTATTTTTCCTTCTCCCACTCTGACAGGTCTTTTGCCGCCCGCGCCAGTTTCTCAACACGGGCTTTCATGGCTTTCTGATGCTCCCGGATCTTATTTTTGTCAAATAAATATTCCGGAAGCAGAATCAGATTGGAAGAATTGTCATAATAGCGGTACTGATACCCCGTTGCCCAGAATACCTCCGGATGATCCAGACGCATCCGGAAAAAAATATCATATAACTCCCGTCCATCAATCCGCGGGATTTGAATCTCTGAGTCCAATGCATTGATACCCTGCAGCATTCCGTGATACACAGCCTGCTGCAGTTTATTCATTTTGTTATAGTAAAACGGTTCCATAATGATGCTATAACCTTATTCCTGTACACGTCCCAGTTTTTTTTGCAAAACGATGTAATTCATCCGGAATATGAATCGTCTGTGGACAGACTTTTTCACAACTGTGACATCCGATACAGCATTCCGGTTTTTTCTCCGCATCGACCGAAGCCAGTGCCATCGGCGCAATAAAATCTCCAGCACCTGCGACCATTGCCTCATTGTATAATTTCAGCAAGAATGGAATATCCAGTCCCTTTGGACAATGGGAAACACAATAATGACATCCGGTACAAGGCACGGTTGTCTTGCGGATCATGTCGTCAGCAACGCCAAGAATCAGTTCCATCTCAGATTCGTTTAACGGTTTATTTTCCTCATAGGTTGCAATGTTGTCTTTTAACTGCTGCATGTTTGACATACCTGACAATGTCATAGTTACCTCCGGAATTGCCTGCAGAAAACGGAACGCCCATGCCGGTACTTTTTCCTCCGGTCTTGCTGCTGCCAGTTTTGCAGTTGCCTCCTCAGAAAGAGTGGCAAGCTGACCGCCACGAACCGGCTCCATCACCCAGATTGGGAGATTCCATTTTTTCAGTAATTCCACTTTTCCTTTGGCATCCTGGAACTTGTAGTCAAAATAATTCAGCTCAATCTGACAGAATTCCATGTCTTTGCCATATGCTTCCAGAAACTTTGTCATACACTCAATATCACCGTGTGCAGAAAAACCAAGATGTTTGATGCGACCATTTCGTTTCTGTTCCATCAGATAATCATAAATGCCGTATTTCGGATCCAGATATGCATCCACGTTCATCTCACAGACATTGTGGAACATATAAAAGTCAAAATACTCTACCTGACATTTTTTCAACTGTTCCTCAAAAATCGGTTTTACTCTTCTCATATTCCGCAAATCATATCCCGGAAACTTGGAAGCCAGATAAAAACTACTGCGATCATATTTTTTCAGCAGTTCACCAACCACAAGCTCGGATTTTCCACCGTGATAGCCATATGCGGTATCATAGTAGTTAATACCGGATTCCATGCAGTATGCAAACATTTCCTCCGCTGCTTTTACATCAATCTGATTATCGTCACCGTCAATGACCGGCAGTCTCATATTTCCCATTCCAAGAGCGGATAATTTTAATCCCTGAAATTCATTGTAAATCATAAAGATACCAGACTCCTTTCTCTTACCTAATTTTCCATTTTCTTGTTAAATCATCATTTTTATTATACAGGTTGAAGTGCACTCCAAGTCAAGACTTTTACGCAAAATATAAAAAGAACTTCCGGGTAGCAAATTTTTTATTACCATTCACATTTTATTACTCACCACTTACAGAAGTGGGCGTCTTTTCGACTGAGATAAATTAATTTGCAATATACAAATAGCAGGAATGCTCTAAAAAACATCCCTGCCATTTAAGAAAAGGTGATTTAAGATATTTGTGTTATTAAGTTACTCCATACCGGACATATGTTTTCTTGCTTCTTCCATATCTTCCGGCTGAGACAGATCCATGTCCTCGTATGCCACCCATTTTGTTTTTCTCTTTTTCTTGTATACGAAAAACATAATGATGGAGATCGGGATAATTCCGTAGCAGGTCAGGAAATCAAACCAGTTAAAATCGGTAAATACCTGCCAGTTTGCGCCGAAACATACCACGATGCAGACAATGATACATAACCATGAGCCCCATGGATAGAACGGGGATTTATACTGCAATTCGTCCAGGCTGTGTCCCTGTGCGATCCATCCTTTACGGAAACGATAATGTGCCACACTGATGGTTAGCCAGTTATAAACACCGGCGATACCACATAGATAATATGCCGCGGTATAAGCTACACCATCACCGATCATGGAAGCAATAAATGCGGTTGCTGCGATAATTGCGGTCAGAATAACGGATCTCACCGGCACACCGTTTTTGCTGATTTTTGCAAAAAACTTCGGTGCATCGCCACTCTCTGCCATATGCTGCATGGTTCTGGAAGCTGCATACATGGATGAGTTTCCACAGGATAATACAGAAGTCAGGATAACAGCGTTCATCAGGGAAGCTGCTGCTGCCAGACCTGCATTTCTGAAAATAATGGTAAACGGAGATGCCGCTACGTTGTCCTCACTTGCAGTCAGCAGGGACGGCTCTGTAAACGGGATCAATGTTGCTACAACAAAAATCGTACCAAGATAGAAGATCATCAGTCTCCAGAATACGCTGTGAATGGATTTCGGTACATCTTCCTTCGGGTTGGCAGACTCTGCTGCTGACAGACCAACCAGCTCTGTATTAGAGAAGGAAAAAGCCGCAACCATCAGGATTCCGACAATTCCGCCAAATCCATGCAGGAATGGTGCTTTTCCATCGGAACCTGCATCCAGTGTCCAGTTATGGAAGCCTGCATCCTCACCGGAATGCATGATACCAATGATCATCAGGACACCGACAATCAGGAAAATAATCGTTATAACTACTTTGATGCCGGCAAACCAGAACTCTGCCTCTCCAAAACCTTTGACACTGAACAGATTTAATGCCAGCAACACTGCTAAGAATAAAGCTGCCCATAATGCGGAACTTGTGCCCGGAAACCAGTATTTTACAATAATGGAACCTGCAATCAGCTCAGCAGCTACCGTCATGGAAGAACCAAACCAGTAAGACCAGCCGTTGGTAAATCCCCATGCCGGATCAATAAAACGGTTGGCATATGCGGTAAAAGCACCCGGAACCGGATATTCCGTTGCCAGCTCACCAAGCGCCGTCATCATGCAGTATACGATAATTCCCATGATGGCATATCCCACCATAGCTCCGCCAGGTCCTGCACTTCGAATGGTTCCGCCCATTGCCAGAAACAGACCTGTACCAATGGAACCTCCGATGGCGATCATCTGCAAATGCCGGCGGTTCAGCCCTCGTTTTAGCTGGTTGTCATTTTTCTTTTGTTTTTCATTCATAATTTCTCTCCCTCCCTATGGGATTTCTCACTTTTTTATTCCTCTCCACAATCAAACTTTTTTCAGATCAGGATAACATTCCCTGAATTTCTACGGTCATACCTGCTTCCTTCTGAAAATATTCCTTGATTTTCTGGACATATTCATCTGCAGGCTGCATAAACGTCTCCTGCTCTCCTCCAATGTTTCGCTTTTTGGAAACACCAAGGTTGTGATACGGCAGTAATGTCACCCGCCGGATATCATATTTCTTATAAAAATCTGCTGTCTGACAGATCAGCTCCCAGTCATCATTTAATCCGCTGACCAGCGGCATACGCATCTGAAGCTTTGGATTTAATTTTGGATTTTCTGCCAGCCGTTTCAGATTTTCCAGAATGATCCGGTTACTCTGACCGGTACAGTTCTGATGCACTGCATCATCAATCGCTTTCATGTCATACAAAACGGTTGTCACATTTTTCTGTGAAGCAAGTACTTCCAGTTTTTCACCATCGCCAAATCCGGATGTATCCAGACAGACATTGATGCCACGCGCTGCGGCGCCCTGCACCAGTTCCATGACAAATTCCGGCTGACTCAGCATTTCACCACCACTGATGGTCATGCCGCCGCCCGTATTGTCATAAAAGCCTTTATCCTGCTCTACTTTTTTCAGGATTCCTTCTGCTGTCATCTCTTTTGCCACTGTCTGCAATGCCATTGCGGTACAGTCATGCACGCATTGAAAGCAGCGACTGCATTTTGTGCGGTCAATATTGATCTGTTTTGCCGCGTTTACAAAAATCGCCTGCTGCGGGCAGTGCGTGATGCAATACCCACAATGAATACAACTGTTTGGCAGGCGAATGATCTGCTGCTCAAATTCAATCAGTTCCGGATTGTGGCACCACCGGCAGTTTAACGGGCATCCCTTTAAAAACACCGTTGTCCGAATGCCCGGCCCGTCCTCCGTACTGAACTTCTGAATGGCACCTACAAGTGCTGTTTTTTTATTGTTCATAAGCATTTGTTATGCCTGTTCAAAATGAGCGGTACGGTAAATGATCGTATCCTGCGCACTCTTATCCAGCTCTGTAAAATATGCCATATATCCGGCAACACGGACCATCAGTCCCTTGTAGTTTTCCGGATGTACCTGCGCGTCCAGCAATGTCTTGGTGTCTACAACATTGATCTGAATATGCTCACCACCGTTTTCAAAATAGGTTTTGATCACACCCTCGATGCTTTGAAGACCTTTTTCACCCTCTACACCCTTAGGATCAAATCTTAAGTTAAAGAGTGCGCCGTCATGGAAGGCTTCCTGTCCCATGGAGGCAACGGATTTTACGGTAGCGGTCGGTCCGTTCACATCTCTGCCCATCATCGGGGATGCGTTATCACAGAACGGCTCACCGGATAAACGTCCGTCCGGTGTTGCTCCGCAAACCGCACCATGTGATACATTTACGGTCTGAGAATGTACATTAAAGGAATAATGTCCGCCTCGCGCATCCGGCCACTGCTGTACTTCATCTGCAATAAAATGCATCATCTCGCGATAAATGCCATCCACATGTGCTTCATCGTTACCGAATTTTTCCGGTTTGTTCAACAGAAGCTGACGCATTCTCTCCTGACCTTCAAAATTGTGGTCTAAGGCATCGATCAGCTCATCCATGGTGATGTCTTTATCTTCATAGACACATTTTTCAATCGCTGCAATGGAATCTGCCATATTTGCAGCACCTGTGATAAATAGTCCTGCGGTACTGTATTTTGCACCACCCTGCTGTACGGATTTTCCGCTCTCTACGCATCCTTTTGTGACCATAGAAGCAAAAATTACCGGGTAGCGAAGCATGTGGATACCCTGCATGATGTTATAACCGGCAGTAACCAGTTTATAGTGGTGAAGGATCTGCTTTTTCAGTGCGTCCTTAAATTCTTCAATATTTTTAAATTTCCGTGGATCACCGGTCTGCAATCCCATGAGTTTTCCGGTTCTCGGATCTACGCCGTTATGTAATACGAACTCGATCATTTTACCCATGTTGACGTATCCTGCATCCGGAGAACCATCGGTAGATCCGCCGCCCGGTCCCGGCTGGATGCATCCGACAATCGTCCAGTCTCTTGCTTCCTCAATGGTACAGCCTTTTCCAAGCGTCATCTTCATTGCAGCATAATCATTGAAAAATCCCGGATTCGCCTGTCCTTCCTGAATCATCTTGCATCCCTTGCGGATCAGTTCTTCCGGTGTGCCCTCCCAGGTTCTCACTGCCATAACCGGCTGTGTCGTCTTTAACTGGTTGGCAGCTTCCAAACACAAGTAAGACAGCTCATTTGTGGCATCTTTTCCGTCCGGTGTCTGACCGCCGACCACCAGAATCTCCCACATCGGATATCCGGCAAAGGATGTTGCATACCATTTATCTCTGACTTCATATACCTCGCAGGCTTTCAGGTAAAAGCACTCCAGCATTTCCAACGCTTCATCCTGTGTGATATTTTTCTCATCAATGACATCTTTTTTGTAGTATGGCCACATATACTGATCAAAACGTCCAAATCCGCAGGCTGTGGTACATACCTCGATCTGGAAATATACATGTGCAAACCATACCATCTGAAGTGCCTGCCAGAAAGTCTGTGGCGGGTTTTCCGGAACTACACGACAGTTCTCAGCAATGCTCAGAAGTTCTTTTTTTCGTTTTTCATCGGTACAGGAAGCTGCCTGACGCTCTGCTTCTTCTGCCATACGATGTGCATAAGTGATCAACCCCTGACACTGGATGATGCAGGCTTTCCAGTAATCGATCTTCTCCTGATCTTCTTTTCCGGTGCTGACGGTGTTGTCAATATTTTTCTGACACTCCTCCATGTATCCGCGGATTCCAACGGTCAGAAGCTTTTCATGGTCACAGGTGGTCTCGCCGGAAACACCGTTTCGCAGACCGACGGTAATAATATCGTCCTGAATGCACTCCTCAATGTGTGCAGGAAGTGCTGTCTTGGACAGGTCCTCCATGGATTTTCCCTTCCAATATGGCAAAAGCTCCAGAATCTTCTCCCGATCCTCAGGGGAAATGTCGTATGGATCTTTGCTTCTTACCGGAAATTCATCAATGTCGCTCTCATACCATGAACTGGACTGAAACTCCGGATGAAGGTTTGCACCTCTGTATTTATTGGTAGCAGTTCCGACGATCAGCTCATCCTCCATGATCAGAGTCGTCATACGCTCCATAATATAATTTACAACTTTTGCCCGGAAAATCGGAATCGCGTCACCGGCAAACTGTTTATATGCTTCGGTTTCCAACTCTAATCGCTCTGCTGTAATGCAAGGTCTGCTGTCCCAGAGCTTATTTCTCATTCTCTGAAGTCGTTCGTTTAACATGTTTTTCCTCCTGTCTTTTTTTTAATTAAATTTTTCGCAATTAACTATCTTGTTGTGAAATCTGATTTTTTTGCGATTTCTAGTATTTTTCCATTGGAATCCTGTGATCCGGTGATGGGAAGGACGCTGCCAGCTGTTCCAGATCTGCCTTCGTCAGCTTCACATCCAACGCTGCCAGATTTTCATCAATGTGATCAAAAGACACCGCTTTCGGAATTGCCGCCACGTCCGGCTGCTGCAGTACAAAGGCAAGCAAAAGCTGTACCAGTGAAATCTGATGTCGTGCTGCCACCTCGACCACATTTTTGTCTGTCATCAACATCTGTTTGGAAACGCCATCCTGCGTCACCAATGCTCCTGCCTGACCAACCGGACTGTATGCCATGATTGGAATCTGATGTTCCCGCTGCCATGGAAGCAGATCATATTCAATGCCCCTGCATCCAAGGTTGTAAAGTACCTGATTCACGCAACAGTTTTTGCCATCCGGCACTTTCATCAGATCTTCCATATCCTGCACATCAAAATTGGAAACACCCCAACGACGGATTTTTCCCTGCCGTTTCAGATCTTCCATGCAGTACACCACTTCTGCCAGATCTGCATCCTCCCGCCAATGCAGCAGATACAGATCCAGATAATCCGTACCAAGCAGTTTCAGCGAACGTTCCAGACTGCTGTAGATCCGATGGCGGTTGGCATTCTGCGGATAAACTTTGCTGACCACATACAGATCCTCCCGATAAAAATCTCGGATCGCATTGCCGGTAATATTTTCTGCTTTTCCATCCGCATACATCTCTGCCGTATCCAACATGCGTATTCCTTCCTGAATACCATACCGAAGTCCTTCCACCTCCCGGTGATAGTGTTCGTCATCTTCACCCATCTGCCAGGTTCCCTGTCCCAAACGCGGCATATAAGAACCATCCGGAAGCAGAATCTCTGACTGTTCCTGTATTCTCATGCTCTCGCTCTCCTTTTCCTGTAAAAATGTTCCCTGTTTTCTTATTTACACTTATTGTTTTCTCTTTTGTGTAAAGCAGACATTCGCAATCCGCTTTCGCTACTTGCTCTATAAAGAGAATCACTGCGTACAAATTTATTTCGGAACTTTCTGTTGTTCTTTTTCTGGTACAAAGTTTATATAATTTTTTTGTGCATCTCAATAATTACATTGCGATAAACATTAATTTGTTTGCGAATTATATATGATTAACTCTTTTCATCTATGCTAAAATATGATAGTTTAAGAACATATCATAGCAACGATGCGTAGAGTGCAGTGATTCTGAGAAGAATATGCCAGCTTACGCTGGCCAGAATCATGCACCAAGTCTCACATACGTTCGACTTGAACCAGGAACAGAACAAAATATGTGTCAGAAACTTTTGTGACACAACAACAGGAAACGGGGTGCTTTTGTGTTATTTGAAAAAACGAATTATCCGGATGATTTTCCGATCAGTATTCAGATCGTGGAAGCAGAGGAATTTCCATTTCACTATCATCAGGACGTAGAGCTAGTCTACGTATTAAAAGGTGAGATCCACCTGAAAAACGGTTACTATAATTATCTATTAAAGGAAGGGGATATTTTTACCAACAGTGGTCATGAGGTTCATGGTCTGTGCGCCACCGAACAGAAAAATGTCGTTGCGATCATCCAGATCAGCAACCGTTTTTTCACGCAGTATTTCCCACTGCTTCCAAAAGCATGCTTCCGAACCTATGCCAATGATGATAAATACGGCAGGCTGGAGCATCTGCGCGGCAGACTACTTCATATTCTGCTGGATTACACCCGACGAAATTTCAACTACAAAAGCACCTGTATTTATCAGATGATTGATGTCATCAAATATCTGAACCAGTACTTTAATCTGTTTGCGTTTGAAGATCGTGTGGTCGTGAATTTCAAAGATGATAATCCGGTGATCGTGGAGCGTATCAGCCACATTATTAACTATGTCTATGAGAATTATGCGAATCGCATTACACTGGAAGATCTGTCAGAAAAAGAACACCTGAGTACCTACTATCTGTCTCATCTGATCCATGAATACATGGGCATCGGCTTTCAAAAATTTCTCTGTTTTGCCAGAAGTGAGATGTCAGAGATTCCGCTTTTAGAAACGAATCAGAAAATCAGTGCCGTGGCCAGAGCCGTCGGTTTTTCTACCACTGCTTATTATGAAAAATTTTTCCGGGAATGGTTTGGGCACAGTCCGCAGGAACATCGGGAGCTGTTTCAGGATCACATTTTAAGTGAGCAAAACTCTTCCCGTTTTCAAACGCTGTCCGAAAATCAGTCCGTCAGCATTATTACCCGCATTCTGGCAGAACGAACCGACCACGAGATCAGTCCGGCAATCCGGCATACGCACATCAGTGTGTCCGTTGATCCGAATCTTCCGGTCATTTTAGATCTGGACCGCTCCTTTGTCGCTGTAGTTTCCACGGAAGATTATCATGTCATGGGAGAGCGCTTATTCAATGCGTTATATGAGCTGAATATTTCCAAAATCCTGCTTTTTCCATCTTCGACTGATAACGAAAGCTCCCTTGCACTGATCGCCAACCGTTTTCAGTTTATGGGATATGAAGTGATGACACAGACCGAACCGACAGGAAAATACCGTACTTCTGCCGCCTACGACTCTATCGCTGCGGCTATTTGTATTTTCCGGACATATTTTACTTCCTCAGACGATACGCCAATGCTTCGCCTGCGTGATCCCGGTGATCCGCAAAACGTACTAAAAGGTTTCCCTGCCTGCATGACTTCCTGTTCTGTGCCAAAGCCTGCGTTTTATGCCTATCAGCTGCTTCATAACATCAAAGGAAGCCTTCTGTATCAGGAAAAATATTATTATATTGTAAAAAATGTGGAAGATTCGATACCGGTGTACACAATTGTCGTATTAAATTATAACGATGAAATTGAACATTTATCTGCGAAAAATGCAGATGTATATGAAACAAATGAACAGATCAATTCCTTTATGGATGAATTGAATATAGACATCAATCTCCCAGTTTCCCCGGGACAGTATATGATTGCCAAATATGCATTTTCCAATCAGAATTCCATTTTTATGCATATGGCACATCTGCATTTTCCAACTCAGTTTCCGCTTCAGGAAAAATGGCTGCATTTGTTGAATACAGAGCCTCAGACACAGATTGGGATTGAAACGGCAGATACAGAGCTGCATATCAGTGCTTCGATTCATGGCGCGGGGATTAATGTGATTGTGGTGAAACAGGTGTAAAAAACGAAAATAATATAATGGAACTTTGAAACATTTATGAGAGATTGAGGCATGAAGGAGACCTCTGTTTAGCGAAGATCGAACCTTGGTTTGAACCACGGCACAAAAAAAGAACGCTACCGCGCAATGTCATTAAGTTAAGATGACCAATCAAGATCTTAGCATCAGAAATGATGCTAGGGTCTTTTTATTTTGTAATAAATGCTTGACATATGATTCGAAA
>QWCK01000504.1_pt1 | contig 67647 bp, 72 predicted proteins | sample 1972571 | NCBI WGS metagenome assembly QWCK01 (sample SAMN09866710, study PRJNA288562) | Human gut metagenome isolate term2_stool, whole genome shotgun sequencing... | isolation source: gut | host: Homo sapiens | place: USA: California | reverse complement strand
TACCACACCCGGGCAAAAAAAGCAAGAGTAAAGTGCAAAAAAGCGCATTTCTTTTTCCGCGGGCAGGACATGCCGGGCTGTGGGCCGGTGCTGGCCGGAACTTCCTCTTTACAAACCGGACAAGAACCAGTACAATCAAATCAATCAAAATTTACACCAAACCGCGCTGGGCCGGGCGGCCCAGCGCTTTTACAGGAGGTCTTCCGCAATGAAAATTTCTCGTCGGTCTGTACTTCGGTTTTCGGGGATGGCGGCAGCGCTGCTGGCCCTGACGGGCTGCTCCGGGGCGGGCAGCGCCGCGCTGGGCGGCGGCGTGTCCGGGTGGATCAAAAAGCTGGTGGACGGCAACGCACCGGCCGCCAGTGAGGCTGGCTCTGCGGCGGCTTCCAGTGAAGCGGCTGCATCGTCCGTGGCCGGGGCCGCGTCGTCCGGGGCAGCCGCCGCGCTGCCGGTTTATGACGCTGATGTGCTGACCGGACAGGCTCACCGCACCAATGGCCGCATCGTGGGCGTGATGGTCAACAACATCTCCAACTCGGAGCGGCAGAATGCCCGCCCGCAGCGGGGCATCGGCTCGGCAGACATCCTGATTGAGAGCAAGGTAGAGGGCGGTATCCCCCGCCTGTGCGCGCTGTTCCATGATGCCAATGACATCCCGGAGGTGGGCCCGCTCCGCTCCGGCCGCGACCAGTTCCTGCAGCTGCTCATGCCCTGGCAGACACTCTATTACCACGACGGCGAGAGCATCTTCTGCACCCAGTTTGTCAATGTATATCAATATTCTGGCCTGAACATCGGCGGCAAGAATTACTTCAACACGCCCGTCCACACCCATGTGGCCCACCGGGACAGCCGGGGCCGCAACGTGGCCTACGAGCACACCGAGTTCACCTCCGGCAAGGAGATCCGGCAGGCCGCTTCCAACGCGGGCATCAGCCTGCAATATCCTTACGAGAGCACGTTCTTCCGCTTTGCGGATTACCGCACCGACGAGGTCAACAAGCTGAGCGGCACTCCCTCGGCCAAGAAGATCCACATCACCCACTCGGACAGCTACCGCTCGGAGCTGGTCTACGGCAGCCTCAGCAAGACCTACTCGCTCTCCATGTACGATCCCTCCAAAAAGGCCTATGGCGACACCATTGACGAGCTGACGGGCAAGCAGCTGACCTTTGACAATGTGGTGGTCTGTTTTGCCAACATTGCCGCCTATGCGGGTGACTCCCACGACGTGCAGGAGGTCCAGTACGTTCAGGGCGGGCAGGCTTATCTGTTTACCCACGGCGGCGTCCAGACCGGCCGCTGGGAGAAGCCGCACCCCACCCATCCGCTCAAGCTCTACACCGACAGCGGCGAGGAAATGACCCTCAACCGCGGCAAGACCTACCTCGCTCTGGTGGACGATGATGAGTGGAGCCGCTTCAACTATCAGTAAGGGCAGTCATGCCTGCAACCGTAAGGAGACGCGAATGAAACGCATTGGAACCGCGCTCCGGGCCGCTGTCAGCCTCGGGCTCTGTGCCGCCCTGCTGGCAGGCTGTTCGCTCCTGCCATCCGATCCCGCCCCGGAGCAGCCTGTTCCCACCGACCCGCTCACCGGGCAGGAGCAGCTCTGGCCGGGTCAGCGCCCCGTGGCGGTGAGCATTGAGAACGCCTCGGACAGCACCACCCAGTGGGGGCTTTCCGCCGCTTCCGTGGTGCTGGAAGCCCGCACCGAGCTGCAGGGCAGCACCCGGCTCTGTCTGGTCTATCCCTCTGTGAATGCTGTGCCTCAGGTGGGCCCGGTGGCCGCCGGCGAAGACTTATACTGGCGGCTTCTGGTAGGCCAGCAGGTGATCCCCGTCCAGCGCGGCGGCGGGCAGTTCGACCAGAATTATCTTGATTATTATTCTCTGCGGCCTGTCGATGCACTGGAAGCAGGCCGCAACGCCTTTTCCTGCCCGGCAGGGTGGAGCAACGCGCCCCTCTGGTACACCAGCGGCAGCGCCCTTTCCAGCGCGCTGGAAACGCTGAACATCTCCTCCACGCTGACCGAATCCCGGGTGACGACGGCCGCTTCCGCGGCGGCAGACAGCGCCTCCGGGGAGGACACGCCTCTGGCCATCCCGGCCCTGCTGCCCCAGAGCATGGAAAATAAAGTCCCGGATGCCACGGCCCCCGATGCCGTCAATGTCCGGCTCCAGTTCGACGAACAGAACGCCACGGGCTTTGCCTACGACGCCGAGAGCGCCACCTACAAAATGCTCCACGCCGACGGCACCCCGCAGCTGGACGCCAACAGCGGCCAGCAGGCGGCCTTTGACAACCTGCTCGTCCTGTTCAGCGCTTCCGCCCTGCGGGATGACGAGCAGACGTTCGACTATGATCTTTCCATGGGCGGCGGCGTCTGGCTCAACGGCGGGCACCTGTGGTACATCACCTGGACGCAGGGCACCGACACCACGTTCCAGTTTTACGATGCCGACGGCGAGCTGCTGACCCTGAACGCCGGGCGGAGCTACCTGGCCCTCGTTTCCAGCGTGACCGGGCAGGAGCTGACCGTGACCAACTCCGCCGGAGAAAATCTGATCCAATAATCTCAAACATGCAAAAATGCCTCCGCGCCGGTCTGACGCGGAGGCATTTGTTTTTCTTAGAATCTTTACAGGTCCACCACGCTGCCCACTTCGGCAGGGGAAGCGGGCACAGGGCCCAGCTGGACTTCATCGGCACCGCGGCGCACCACGAACGTCATGGGCTGGCCGGCCGCAAAGGCAGGCTGATAGGTCAGCTCCAGCGTCTCCCAATTTTCCGGCACCTCACAGAAGCAGTGGAGCATGGCTCCGCGGCCTGCGGAGAGGTTCAGCGTGAACACCGAGGCATCCGCCGCATTCTCACCGTAGAGGGGCGCCGCAAAGCTGCCGCAGCGGACAGGCTTGCCGTCGCACCGGGCAGTGAGGCCCACGCCCAGGGTATAGAGCTCGTCGGTGGTGGCGACCTCCCGGCTGAGCAGGTAGCTGGCCCCCACGGCCAGCGTTTTTGCAGAGAGATTTTCCACCGAGAGATAGACCAGCGCACCGCCCAGACCCGGGGCCGGGGCATAGCCCAGCAGCTCAACGGCAGCTTTGCCGTCCAGCAGGGCAGGTTCGCCCTGATAGCAGGGCGCAAGCGCGGCCGCCGAAACGCCCGTGAGCAGGGCAGCAGCCAGACTGACCGCACCCGACCCGGCGCATTTCAGGAACGAACGACGCGACAAAGATTGAGACATCGGGGGATTCCTCCTTGCAAGGGAAAAGTTTCACTTTATACAATAGTAAATTCCGGGCACCCTGTCAAGGCTTTTGCCCGGAATTTCCCGTTCTTTGCCGCAAAAATGCCGTCGGACAGCAGTTTTGTGCCCGGCGGCAAAGATTTTGCAGACTGATGATCCCACGTTATTCAAACGCTTCGTTTTCCTCGGTCTCGGCCTGGCCCCGCAGGGTATCGGCATAGCCAAAGGGCACGATGTCGATGGCCTCCACCAGGCGGTCCCGCATCCAGAGCTGAACATCGGTCTGGACCGTGTAGCCGCAGCCGGGGTCGGCCATCCACTGCTCCGGGTGGCGGGAGGGGAGGGCACGCTGGCTCAGCATACTCATGATGACGCCGCCGTGGGTCACGCAGGCAGCCTCGGTGACATCCATCCGGATCATGTACTCAAACAGCTTGAGCAGGGTCTCGGCACAGCGGGCATGGAACTGCTCGGTGGGCTCGGCACCCTCGGGCACAAAGCCGGAGCCGGGGGTGATCCACTTTTTAAAGTCCTCATCCTTGACCAGCTCTTTCACCGGGCGGTTCTCAAACACGCCGAAGCCCGCCTCCCGCAGGTCGTGCACCGAGAACTGGTGGGTGGCGTTGGGGAAGAGGATGTTGGCCGTCTCCACAGAGCGCATCAGCGGGGAGGAGAAGACGGTATCCACCTGCGGGTACTCGAACCGCTCTTTTAGCTCCTGCAGTTGGGCGCGGCCCTCGTCGCACAGAGGGATATCGGTGCCGCTGCCGATGTACAGCCCCTTGAGGTTGCCCTCGGTCATGCCATGGCGGATGAGATGAAGTTTGAACGTTTTCATGTAAACTACCTCAATTTATCCTGAATTTTGGCCTCGCAGGCAAGATCCTGTTTTGCCGCGTGCCACAAAATGTATGCTTTCTGTCCTCTAGTTTAGCATAGATATGGGGGAGGGGCAAGTTTTTTGATAAAAATGACGAAAATCGACAAAAAATTCCGTCACTTTTCTTGCTTTACAAGTCGTTTTCCATTGTGTATAATCAACGTGCTGTAAACCAAAAATCAAGGATGTTCCAATTTCATCATCGAGGAGCAAAAACATCATGGAATTTAACCGTATCATCAAGCTGCTGCGCAAGGAGCGCGGCATCACCCAGAAACAGGCTGCGGAGGATCTGGGTGTCTCGCAGGCCCTGCTCTCCCACTACGAGAAAGGCATCCGCGAATGCGGCCTGGACTTTGTGGTCAAAGTGGCCGATTATTATAATGTTTCCTGTGATTATCTGCTGGGCCGTTCTGCCGAGCGCAACGGCATGATGCTCTCGGCCGAGGACCTGCCCAACCCCGATAAGATGAAAGACAACATCTACCACGGCAGCGTGCTGCCCACCATGAACAAAAAGCTGATCTCTAACAGCCTCAACGTGCTGTACGCCAAGATCGGCCAATGCCACAGCAAGGCCCTGACCACCGAAGTGAGCAGCTACCTGATGATGGCTGTGGCCAAGATGTTCCGGCTGCTCTATTCTGCCGAGCCTCACAACGCCCAGAGCCTGTTTGGCGTGGAGGCCCGCCGCTGGCCCGGCTACTCCGACGCCGTGATGAAGATGGCGGAATCCAACGTGGAGGCCCTGCTGGCCGGGGAGGATGTCAACGGCGGCGAGGGCGTCAAGGACCCCTCCAGCCTCGCCATGACCACCGAGAGCCTGACCCGCGAGTTCCCGCTGTACACCCCCAGCCTGCTCAACCTGGTCAAGACCAGCGAGACCCATGTCAAAGGCCTGACCCCGGAGCCGTGAGGTTTTTGTTGCTCCCTGTGAAACAAGTGTAAATTCTGGGCGTAAATGCTTGCATCCGGGTACAAAAGATGTTATAAACGAAGTATCAGAAAAGCGTTTCATGATCTACATTCAATAGAAGGAGGCATTTCCCATGTCCAATAAAATTTCCCGCCGTACGTTCCTCAAGTGCACCGGTGCTTCTGCCGCCGCTCTGGGCACGGCTGCTCTGCTGGGCGGCTGCCAGTCCAGCTCCAATGCATCTGTCGAGGTCAAAGTCGGCGATAAGGTCAGCAACTGGAACAATCTGGGTGTTCAGCTGACCAGCGTTTTTACCCTGACTTCCGCCCCCGATGTCCCGGGCCATGAGTATGTGGCTGTGCTGGTCACCGCCGTCAACCGCTCTTCCAGCGTCACGTTCAACATCGGTGCCCCCAACATTGCAGAGATCAACGCCGCTTACCCGCTGGATACCGATGCCGCCAAGGCTGCCAACACGGCTCCTTACTTCCACGCTCTGTCCGCTTCCACCACCGATTTTGCCGTGGTCTGCGACGGTGCCGACGTGGAGAGCGGCGCTTACATCTCCCTGTACGACAGCACCACCGAGACCTTTACCGATGCCTCCAGCCTGCCCCCGCAGCGCTCCGGCTACATTGAGCTGGTCTGCATGGTGCCCACCGGCTGGCAGCAGATCACGGTCACCTATACCCCGACCTTTGTCACCAACAAGACGCTCACTTTCAGCCTGAGCGCTTCCGATGTGGCCAAAGCCTGATCTTGCGGGACGAAATTTCGTCAGTTTTGGACAGAGCAAGGCCAAAAGTTTCACAAAAACATTTGCAAAACCATTGACATTTGCTTTGTTTTCGCCTATTTTATAGGTAATGCTTTTTGAGCAAAATTGTATTTGTACATACGAGGAGGAACGATTATGTCCTTAACATTTTCTCGCCGCTCTTTCCTGAAATATACCGCTGTTGCTGCTGTGGCCGTGGCTGGTTCCAGCATGTTCACTGGCTGCTCCAAGGATGATAACAAAGCTACCCGTACGGAGTATGGTAAAATCACCGTCCTGCAGGCACAGTCCACGCTTTCTGGTGCAACTTATAATGCTTCCGATCGCACGCTTACTTTTGATTTCAGCGTTAAGTGCGGTCGCGGCAATCCGATGCGTGTCAACAATTCTTGCTTCTATGTCGGTATTACCAGTACCGACGATTCCGGGAAAGAAACCACCAAGAAATATGCTTCTGATTTCAGCAATCTGAAGATTAGTCAAGAGCTTTACAATGCCCAGTTGAAGAAAGACAAGACCGCTGAGGGTACTGTCACTATTTCTGGTGTTTCCTCTCTGGGCGAAAAAGACGTCGTTACTTTCTTCTATCAGCCTGATGCCGACCCCTACACTGAGTTTGGTGCCACTTGGAAATTGACCGGTGAGTATATTCTCAACAATATGGCTAAGTAATTCAGTTTTTGCGCTTTCCGCCGCCCGGCAGTGCCGGGCGGCTTTTTTGCGCCCTTTTCACGTCATACTGCTCAAGTTTTCGGTAGGATTTTTAGTGGTTCTGTGTCTTGTGCACAGTGCCCGCTTGCTGTTACAATAGATGCATGAAAACGGAGGGGAGCACAGCGGCGGGCTCAGGAGAGCTGCTGTGCTGTTTGTGTTTTCGGCAAGGGCGTCCGCGCCGCATTTATCAGAACAGGAGTGTTGCAGTTATGATCAATATGGTAAAGCTTCCCACCAATAAGAGCAGTCTGTTCCTGCGCGTGGCCAAAGGCCATTTTGCCACCAGCCACAGCCATATCAACTATTACATCGACGTGACCACCCAGAAAGCCCGCCTGTCCGAAGCCAAAGCCGTGGCCAAAGAGCTGGTGGCCGCCTACCAGCACAACACCATCGTGGACACTGTCCTCTGCCTGGACGGCACCCAGGTCATCGGCACCTGTCTGGCCAACGAGCTGACGAAAGACGGCTTCTCCAACATGAACGCCCACCAGACCATCTACGTCATTACCCCGGAGTACACCACCGGCAGCCAGATCATCCTGCGTGACAATCTGGCCCCCATGGTCAAGGGCAAGCATGTGCTCATCCTGGCCGCCTCCATCACCACCGGCTACACGGCGCAGGCCGCGGTCGAGGCTGTCAACTACTACGGCGGCATGGTGGCCGGCCTGTCCGCCATCTTTGCCACCACCACCGCGTGCGCCGGCATCCCGGTGACTTCCATCTTTGACCCCTCCAGCCTGCCCGATTACGCCAGCTATAACTCCCGCGAGTGCCCCCTGTGCAAGGCAGGCCAGCACATTGACGCCTTGGTCAACAGTTTTGGGTATTCGGCACTGTAAAATTCAGATCCTCGTAGCAAAAAAGCGCTGCCATTGGCAGCGCTTTTTTTGCGTTTGATTCTTAATTTTTCGCTTTTTTCGGGAACACAAACGGGTCGTACAGGTAGACCCACACCAGCTCGATGGTCATAAAGCACCAGATGATGGGCTCGCAGAGGATGACGGCATCGTAGGCAAAGCGGGGGATGAAGAGCAGCACGAACAGGATCTTGCCCACAAACTCAATGACGCTGGAGAAGAGGGGCAGCACTTTCTGACCCAGGCTCTGCAGGGCATAGCGGGTGGAGAGCAGCACACCCAGCACCGCGTAGAACGGCGCGTTCCAGATCAGATATTTTGCGCCGTTTTCCAGCACCACCGCCTCGCTGGAACCGGAGATCAGCTTGACCATCCACTCGGCGCCCACGTTCATCAACAGAACAGCCAGCACGGCCACCCCCACAGAATAAAGGTAAATTTCCCGCATCCCCTTGCGGACACGGTCCGGGTGGTTGGCGCCGTAGTTCTGGGAGACGAACGTGGAACCTGCATTCGCCATGGCAATGAGGGGCATATCCGTAAAGGCGAACATCTTCCGGGCGGCGGTGTGTCCAGCGATGACCAGCGTACCCAGCCCGTTGATGCCATATTGCAGCACCACGGAGCCTGCCGAGACGATGCTGCTCATGAGGCCCATGGAAATGCTCTGGCTGAACAGGTCCCAGTAGAGCTTTCTGCCCACCTGGAAGTGCTTGCGCTCTGGCACCAGCACGCGGGTCTTGCGGAGGACATAGAAGATGCAGAGCACCACCGAAACGCCCTGGGAAATGACAGTGGCCACGGCCGCTCCCTTGACCCCCATGCCGACGACGGCGATAAACACGAGGTCCAGCGCCACGTTCAGGCCCGAGGAGATCAGCAGGAAGACCAGCGGCATGAAACTGTTGCCGATGGCCCGGAGCAGGCCTGCACAGAGGTTGTACGCAAACATGACCAGCACGCCCACGTCAATGATGAGGATATAGCTGTAGGCCTCTTCCAGGATCTCCGCCGGGGTGTCCAGCAGCACCAGCAGCGGGTGCAGGCCCACAAGGCCTGCCAGCGTGATGCAGAGGGAGGACAAAAATCCGATGACGAGAGAGCCCGCCACGGTCTTCTTGAGCAAGTCCTCGTCCTGGGCCCCGTAGGAGCGCGCTGCAACGATGGCAAGGCCGTTGCCAATACCAATGCCGAATCCGACCAGAAGCTCGTAGATCGAGCCGCAGGAGCCAATGGCGGCCAATGCCGTGTCGCCCAGCACATTGCCCACGATCATAGTGTCCACGGTATTATACAGCTGCTGGAACAGGTTGGAAACAAAAATGGGGAGCATGAAGATGAACAGGCTCTTGAAAATGGGGCCGTTCATCAGGTCCACATTCTGGTTGAAGAAATTTTTCTTTGCGGGGATGGTCTGGGTCATAGGGTTCCTGCCTCTCAAAATTGATCGCAAAAACAGGGCTGCCATGCAGTTGCACAGCAGCCTTGTCTCATTTTACTTGTTGTTTACAGCTCCTGGGTCTCAAAGCCGTTGACGGTGAGCACCTCCACGCTGGTAAAGCCTGCGGCTTTCACCGCCTCAGCGGCCTCATCAAAGCCAAAGGTCAGGCTGGCGGTATCGTGGGCGTCGGAGGTGATGATGACCTTGCCGCCCATCTTGTGCCACTCGGTCAGGAGCCAGGGGCCAGGGTAGAAGTCCTTGCGGTAGCCGCGGTAGACGCCGCCGGTGTTGACCTCCAGCAGGCAGCCATTCTCTTTGGCCGCGTTCAGCGCCTTGAGGGCAGCTGCCTTGTAGCGGGGAGACTCTTCATCAAAGAACTCGCCCTCGGCGTTCAGCTTCTTGATGAGGTCGATGTGGGCCAGGATGTCCGGCTTCATGGCCGCCACCTTTTCCACCTCGGCAAAGTAGGCTTCCACAGCGGCCAGCGGGTCGCCGTCAAAATCATCGTAAATACAGTCGTGCAGGTCCTGCGGGCGGAAGTCGATCTCATAATACTTGCCCGTGTTCTTGCCGTACAGGTGGTGCGCGCTGCCGATCCAGTAATCATAGCCGGCGCGCTTGTCCTCGCTGAGGATGTCCCACTCGATGCCGCAGAGGATATCCACCTTGCCCTTATACTCGGTCTTGAGCTTGGCAATGGTGGCCTTGTACTGGGCGGTACGGCTGGGGCTCATGCAGTATTCGCGGTCACGCTGGGTATAGCTATGGCCCGTGAAGCCCAATGTGGTCAGGCCCTGCGCGCAGGCCGCGCTGGCCATCTCCTGCAAGGTGTTTTTGCCGTCGCACATCGTCGAGTGACAATGTACACTGGACTTCTTGAAATCTGCCATAGTGAACTCACTGCATCCTTTCCTGTTTGACCTTGTGGTCAATAACGTGTCGTTTTTCCAGCTCACGGGTGATATCCTCCACCGTGATGCCCGCCTGCACCATCAGTACCAGCACATGGTAAGCCAGGTCGCTGATCTCATAAATGGTCTCGGCGTTGTCTTCTTTTTCGCCCGCAATGATGACCTCGGTGCACTCCTCGCCCACCTTTTTGAGGATCTTCTCTTTGCCTTTCTCAAACAGGTAGGTGGTGTAGCTGCCCTCCTTGGGGCTGGTCTTGCGGCCCTTGATGAGGTCGTACAGGCCCTGCCAGCTGAACTGCTTGAGCTCCGGGGAGACATACACTTCGTTGAAGAAGCAGCTCTCCGCGCCGGTGTGGCAGGCGGGGCCCGCTTTTACCACTTCCACCACCAGGGCGTCCGCGTCGCAGTCGGCGGTGATGGACACCACCCGCTGCACGTTGCCGCTGGTCTCGCCTTTGCGCCAGATCTCCTGACGGCTCCAGCTCCAGAAGACCGTGCGGCCCTCCGCAATGGTCAGTGCCAGCGTCTCGGCGTTCATGTACGCGAGGGTGAGCACCTCTTTGGTGTAGTGGTCCTGCACGATGGCAGGGATCAGGCCTTTTTCATCAAATTTCAGTTCCATGGTAATACTCCCGCCCCGGATGGGGACACCTATAGTTTATCCGATTCCGATGGGAAACGCAAGGGGTTCACAGCCGCATTTCCACACCATTTTTATTTAAGTATTCCTTTAACTCCCGGATGGTGAGCAGCTTCTGGTGGAAAATGCCCGCCGCCAGGCCCGCGTCGATGCCCTTGTGGCTGAACAGCTCCAAAAAATCCTCTTTTTTGCCCGCGCCGCCGCTGGCGATGATGGGCACGCTGACCCGGCTGGCAACGGCATCCAGCATCTCGAGGTCAAAGCCGTTCCGGACACCGTCCGTGTCAATGCTGTTGAGGCAGACTTCGCCCGCGCCGTGGTCCACGGCCCAGGCGATCCAGTCCAGCGCGTCCCGGCCCGTATCCTCGCGCCCGCCCTTGGCAAAAACGCGGAACTGGCCGTCCACCCGCTTGACATCTGCCGAGAGGACGACGCACTGGTTTCCGTACCGCTGGGCCGCCGCCGGGATGAGGTTGGGGTTCTTGAGGGCTCCCGAGTTGACACTGACCTTATCGGCCCCGCACTTGAGCACCCGGTCAAAATCTTCCAGCGTGTGGATGCCGCCGCCCACCGTCAGGGGGATGAAGATCTCACTGGCGACTTTCGTCAGAATTTCCGTGAAGAGGGCGCGGCCCTCAAAACTGGCCGTGATGTCGTAGAACACCAGCTCATCGGCCCCGGCAGCGTTGTAGAGCCGGGCCATTTCCACCGGGTCGGCCACATCCTTGATGCCCTCAAAGTTGGTGCCCTTGACCACCCGGCCATTCCGGACATCCAGACAGGGAATGATGCGTTTTGTGATCATCTTGCGTTTCCCTTTCGTTTATTTCTGTACCAGCTGTACGCAGCGGGCAAGATCCAGCGCCCCGGTGTAGAGGCTCTTGCCCAGGATGGCGGCCGCCACCCCCATCCGCTCCAGCTCCAGCAGCTCTGCCTCCGAGGAAATGCCGCCGCTGGCCGTGAACTCCACCCCCGGCACCTCGGCCGAGAGCTGGCGGTAGAGGGCCAGATTGGTGCCCTGCATGGCGCCGTCGCAGGCAATATCCGTGTAGATGATGGCTTTGCAGCCCGCTGCCGCCAGCCGCTTGCAGAAGTCCACGCCCTTTTCGGCGCTGACCTCTTTCCAGCCGTGGATGGCAACAAAGCCATCTTTGGCGTCCACGCCCACCGCGATCTGATCGCCGTACTTTTGCAGCATCCGGGCCGTGAACTCAAAATCCGTCACGGCCACGCTGCCCAGGATGCAGCGCCCCACGCCGAGGGAGAGATATTTTTCGATCCGCTCCTCGGTGCGGATGCCGCCGCCCACCTCGATGTACAGGCCGCCCTGCTTTGCCAGTGCGGCAATGGTGTCATAGTTGGAGAGGGTACCGTCTTTTGCGCCCTCCAGATCGACAACGTGGAGATATTTTGCCCCTGCGGCCACAAACTGCCGCGCCTGGGCGCAGGGGTCGGTGCCGTAGACGGTCATTTTATCGTAATCGCCCTGGGTCAGGCGGACGACCTGACCATTCCGCAGGTCAATGGCGGGATAGAGTTTCATGATATTTCCTCACAATTCTGCAAACGCCTTTAAGATCCGCAGCCCGGTGTCGCCGCTCTTCTCCGGGTGGAACTGCGTGCCGTACACCTTGCCCGCCCGCACCACGCCCGTGACCGGGATGGAGTAATCACTGACGGCCAACGTACTGGCGGTACAGTGTCTGCCGTAATAGCTGTGGACGTAATAGACGTACTCACCCTCCTGGATATATTGGAAAAGCGGGTCGTCCCGGAGGATGTGGAGGGCGTTCCAGCCGATCTGGGGTACTTTCAGCGCCGGGTCTTTCAGGTCCGGCTCCAGCGGGCAGACCTCGCCTTGGACAAAGCCGAGGCCTTGGTGCTCGCCGTATTCATAACTCTTCTCAAACAGCAGCTGCATCCCCAGGCAGATGCCCAGCAGGGGTTTTTTCCGAGCCTCTTCTTTGATTACCGGCACAAGGCCCGTGGCGGTGAGTTTCTCCATGGCGTCGCCAAAGGCTCCCACGCCGGGCAGGATGATCCGGTCCGCCGCCCGGAGCCGGGCGGGGTCTGCCGTGACCACCGCTTCCAGCCCCAGATGGGCCAGGCTGGATTTGAGGCTGAACAGATTGCCCACGCCATAATCAACCATTGCGATCATACCAGCAGTCCTTTCGTGGAGGGGATCTCATCCCGGTGGGCAGCGTCGATGCGGACGGCCTCGGCCAGCGCGCGGCCCGCCCCCTTGAAGCAGGCTTCCAGAATGTGGTGGGTATTTTCGCCTGCAAATTGTACAAAGTGGACTGTGCCGGGCAGGTTGCGCACAAAGCCCAGCCAGAACTCCTGCACGCACTCCACGTCAAAATCGCCTACTTTTTCGGTCTTGCAGTGGACATCCCAGTTGAGGGTGCAGCGGCCGGAGATATCCACCGCGCAGAGGATGAGGGCTTCGTCCATGGGCAGAGTGAAGCTGCCGTAGCGGCGGATGCCCCGCATATCGCCCAGAGCCTTGGCAAAAGCCTGCCCCAGTGCAATGCCGATATCCTCGGTGGTGTGGTGGTAGTCCACCTCCACATCGCCGTGGCAGGTGAGGACGAGGTCAAAGCGGCCATGCCGGGCAAACAGCTCCAGCATGTGGTTCAGAAAGCCGCAGCCCGTGTCCACCTGATAGCGGCCCGCGCCGTCCAGATTGAGGGTCAGCTCGATCTGCGTCTCGTTGGTGTTCCGTTCGATGCTCACTTCCCGCATGGCTCATTCCTCCAAAATCTTGTCAAGAGCTGCCAGCAGCGCCTGCATTTCCTCCGGCGTGCCAATGGTGACGCGCAGCCAGTTGGCAATGCGCGGGGCATCGAAATGCCGCACCAGCACGCCCTTTTCTTTCAACTTTTTGTAAAGTTCCGCCCCGTTTTTCCGCTCCGTGCTGGCAAACAGGAAATTGGAGCGGCTGTCCAGGCAGGTGAAGCCCCGCGCTTCCAGCTGCTGTTTCGTCCAGGCACGGGTCTCGATGATGGCCGCGCGGGTCTTGTCGAAATAGGCGGTATCGTTCAGCGCGGCTTCACCGGCTTTCAGGGTCAGCCGGTTGATATTGTAGGGGTTCAGGCTGAACTTGACCCGATTCAGGTCTGCAATGAGCTTTGCATTGCCCATGGCCAGGCCCAGCCGGGCACCCGCCAGCTGGCGGGATTTGGAGAACGTCTGGATCACCAGCAGGTTCTCGTACTGGTCGATGAGGGGCACGCAGCTCTCCCCGCCAAAGTCCACATAGGCCTCGTCCACAATGACCACGTTGTTGGGGTTGGCTTTCAGGATGCCCTCTATGGCACCGCGGGGCAGGGCCAGACCCGTGGGGGCATTGGGGTTGGCAATGACGATGGTCTCGTTTCTGCCGTAGTAATCGGCGGGGTCCAGCGTGAAATCCTCTTTCAGGGGAACGATATCGCTGGGGATATGGAGCAGCCCGCACCAGACGCCGTAGCAGCCGTAGGTGATGTCGGCATAGGCCAGCGGGTGGCTCTCATCGCAGAACGCCCGGAGCGCGAAGAAGAGGTTCTCGTCGCTGCCGTTGCCGGGCATGATCTGATCCGGCTGCAGGCCAAAGTGCTTTGCCGCGGTCCGGAGCAGGTCGGCACAGGCGGGGTCGGAGTAGAGGCGGAGCTTTTCCACCTCGGCTCGGCTCACGGCGTCCAGCACCGCCGGGGAGGGCGGGTAGGGGCTCTCGTTGGTGTTGAGCTTAATGTATTTCTGGTCCTGCGGCTGCTCCCCCGGGGTGTAGGGGGTGACAGCTTGCAGTGTATTGGAAAGATATTTACTCACGTTTCTGCCTCCTCGTCAGCATCCTAGCCCTCTCCGTCATCGCTAACGCGATGCCACCTCTCCCAAAGGGAGAGGTCTTGGCTCCCCCTTTGGGAAAGATTTCCCCCGGTCGGGGGAAAATGGCAAAGCCAAAAAGGGGAACAGCTGGCCGCGAAGCGGCCTGAGAGGGCAAGCCGCCTTTTATTTCTCGTATCGAATCGTCACACTGCGGGCGTGGGCGTGCAGGCCCTCCCGCTCGGCAAAATCGGCAATGCGGGGGGCAACCTCGCCCAGCGCCTCCCGGGTGTAGTAAAGAAAGCTGGATTTCTTGACGAAATCGTCCACGCCCAGGGGGCTGGAGAAGCGGGCGGTGCCGCTGGTGGGCAGGGTGTGGTTTGGGCCTGCGAAGTAATCCCCCAGCGCCTCGGGCACGTTGCGGCCCAGGAAGATGCTGCCCGCGTTCTTGATCTCGTTCAGCACGCCGAACGGGTCTTCCACACAGACTTCCAGATGCTCGGGTGCAATGATGTTGCAGGCCTCAATGGCCTTGTGCAGGTCCGCACAGACGATGATCTTGCCGTTGTCGTCCACGCTGGCCCGGGCAATGGCGGCACGGGGCAGCTGAGGGATTTGAACCTCCAGCTCGGCCTGCACGGCCTTGGCAAGCTCCGGGCTGTCGGTGACAAGGACGGGGCTGGCCAGCTTGTCGTGCTCGGCCTGGCTCAGCAGATCAGCTGCCACCCAGGCGGGGTTGCAGCCGCCATCGGCCAGTACCAGAATCTCGCTGGGGCCTGCGATCATATCAATGCCCACCTTGCCGAAGACTTTCCGCTTGGCGGTGGCAACGTAGATGTTGCCGGGGCCCACGATCTTGTCCACCGCCGGGATGGTCTGGGTGCCGTAGGCCAGCGCGGCCACGGCCTGGGCGCCGCCGGTCTTGAAAATTTTGGTCACGCCGGCGGTGGCCGCCGCGGCCAGGATGACGGGGTTCACCTTGCCGTCCTTGCCCGCCGGGGTGGTCATGACGATCTCGGACACGCCCGCCACCTTGGCCGGGATGACGTCCATGAGGACGGTGGAGGGGTAGGCCGCCGTGCCGCCCGGGACGTAGACACCCGCCTTTTCAATGGGGGTGTATTTCTGGCCCAGCACGATGCCGGGCTTGTCGTTGACCACAAAGTTCTTGTGCACCTGCTGGCGGTGGAAGCTTTCGATGTTGGCGGCGGCTTCTTTCAGGGTTTCGAGGAAGTAGGGGTCCATGTTGGCAAAGGCGTCCTCGATCTCCTCCTGCGTCACCTGTAAATTCTCGATCTCCGCGCCATCGAACTTGAGGGCGTATTCTTTCAGGGCCTCATCGCCCCGGATGCGGACGTCCGCAAGGATGGCGTCCACCACGTCTTCCACGTTCTTCTCGGCGCGGATGTCGCGGTTTAAAATCTCTTCCGGCTTGAGCGAATCAAAATCATAGAGCTTGATCATTTTGCTGCCTCCTGTTCTGCAAGTGCTGCCCGCAGCTTTGTGAGCATGCGTTCAATCTCGTTGTGTTTGAACTGGTAGCTGGCCTTATTGGCAATGAACCGGGCCGAGACGGGCATGAACTCCGTGACCACTTTCAGGCCGTTTTCCCGGAGGGTGGTGCCTGTCTCCACGATGTCCACGATGACGTCCGAGAGGCCCAGGATGGGGGCCAGCTCAATGGAACCGTTCAGCTTGATGATGTCGATGTCCCGGCCCATGGACGCGTAATAGCTTTTTGCAACGTTGACGAACTTGGTCGCCACCCGCACCGGGCGGCTTGGGTCGTCCTGGTAATCCGCCGGGGCGGCCACGCACATCCGGCATTTGCCCAGGCCGGTGTCCAGCAGCTCGTAGACATCGGCAGAGGCCTCCGTCAGGATATCCTTGCCCACGATGCCCACATCCGCCGCGCCGTGCTCGACGTAAATGGCAACGTCGCTGGGCTTGACGAGGAAGTAGCGGATGCCCGCCGCCGGGTTCTCCACCACCAGCTTGCGGGTGACGTTGTAGTCCTCCGGGCAGCCGTAGCCGATCCTGGCCAGCAGGTCGTAGACCTTATCGCCCAGGCGGCCCTTGGGCAGGGCCACATTCAGCATTCCTTGATCGGCGTTCTGCTGCTGGACGGGCGGCAGCGGGGCGCTCAGGCGGTCCAGCTCGTCCAGATAGACGGCAAACCCGATGGCGTCCGCTCCGGGGGTGAATTTCTGCATCAGCAGGTCGTACCGGCCGCCCTTGAGCAGCGGGCGGGGCAGGGGGCGGAGATAGCCCTGGAAAATAAGGCCGTTGTAATACTCCATCTCGCCCGCAAGGGTCAGGTCCAGCCGGATGCTGCCGCCCGCCTTTGCCAGCGGCTCGGCCAGCGCGTTAAGCTCGGCCACGGCGGCCTCCATCCGGGCGTTGCGGCAGAGGGCCGCGGCCTTGGGCAGGGCCACGGCGTACTCCCCGCTGAGGGAGAGCAGGGCCGTCAGGGCGTTGGCATCGGCATCCGAAAGGCCCGCCGCTTTGGCAGCCGCCCGCAGCTCATGGATGTTCTTGGCCCGCAGCGTTTCCAGAAGGCCGGGGCGGGCGGCCTCCGGTACGCCCAGCGCGTCGAACAGGCCGAAGAGATAGCCCATGTGGCTGATCTCCAGCACCCACGGCTGGCCCATCTGCTCCAGTGACCGGGCCGCCAGGCAGACCGTCTGCCGCACCTCCGGCTCTTTCACCTCGCCCAGCAGTTCAAGGCCCATCTGGGAGATCTCCTTGAACGTGTGGCTCTCCGCCGAGGGGCGGTAGACGTTCTCGTGGTAATAATATTTCAGCGTCTCGCCCGGGGCGGGCTGTGCCGTCTTGGCAATGGAAAGGGTCACGTCCGGCTTGAGGGCCAGCAGGCGGCCATCCAGGTCGGTAAACGTGATGACCTGCTCCGAGGAGAGGAAACTCCGGTTCTCCTGATACAGACCATACTCCTCAAACCGGCCCATGTGGTATTTGCGGCAGCCCGCCGCTTCGTACAGCGCGCGCAGCGCAAAGGAGGCACGCTCCTTGGGCTGCAGCCGTGCAAGATCAAACTCCATGCTGTCTCCCCATTTCTTTCCCAGTGTTTTTCCACGCCTTTTGCACGGCACGTTCCGTGCAGGCTTTTCCTGCAGCCGATGCAGGATGTTCTGGTTTCATTTTACTTTATCTTGGTAAAGTTGTAAAGCATAAAAGTGACAGCCTTTTGATTTTCCTGCAAAAATTTTCTGGTGTGTTTGCCAGTTGTCCGTTCTCAGTGGACAAATCCACCGTATCCTGGCTCTTTTGGGCGCAAAAAAGCCCCCGGAGGGTGTTTTACCGCTCTCCGGGGGCTTTCTATGCGTGTTGTGCCTTGGCTCACACGACCAACGTTTTACTCAATTGCAATCAGATTCGGGTTCTCAGGCAACGCCTTCGTCTGCTGAGGAGCAGGCAGCTCGATGTGCAGGACGCCATCCTCGAACTTCGCGTGGATGTCTTCTTTCTTCACAACATCGCCCACGTAGAAGCTGCGGGCACAGGTGCCGGAGAAAGATTCGCGCCGCAGATAGCGGCCCTCTTTATCCTTTTCATCGTTGCTGTGGCTGCGCACTGCCTGAATGGTCAGGTAGCCGTCGTTCAGTTCCATCTGAACGTCTTCTTTCTTGCAGCCCGGCAGGTCAACCGCTACTTCGTAGCCATTGTCCGTCTGTTTGACATCGGTCTTCATCATGTTTGCACCATGCTTGCCAAACGCGCTGCGAGCCTCACGGTTCATCGCACGTTCCAGTGCAGTGTCATTCCAGAACGGATCGAAGAAATCATCGAACAGGTTTTCATGGAAAACAGCAGGCATAAACATAAATCATTCCTCCAATCCCGGCGTTCGGGTCGGGGCAAAAAATCTGAAGCGTCCATTCGGAAAGGCTTTCCGGGGAGCCTCACGGCTCTCCTTTTGCCTTTCCTCCTGAGCACGGCCCTGTTATAGCACCGTTTATTAGCAATGTCAAGCCTAGAGTGCTAAAATTCACAGAAGAATAACACTTTAATAAAATTCCATGCAATCTTTCAAAAATTCATTCGTTCTATCGTGTTTTATTTTTCTTTACTTCCGACACATTGCCGTGCGGAGATAGAGCCTTGATTATAAATTATTTTTTGCGGCACGTTTTTCGGCCAGCTGGTAGACTTCGTCATCGGCGCGTGCTCCGACCACAACGATCAGCATTTCGGTTTCCGTATAGATCAGCTTATACACTACGCGCAGCCCTGCTGCCCGCAGCTTGATTTTAAACAGCCCCGTCAAGTCCGTGCCGCCCTTGTTGCCCAGCGGCTTGCCATAGCCGCCATCATAGATAGAGACTGGATTCTGCTGGACATTTTTCAGTGCTTTTGCCACCAGAAGCCGCTGGTTGCCCGCCAGGCCATCAAAGTCCTTTTGCGCTTCCGGGAGAAATTCTACTCTCCAGTTCATTCCAGCTCTACCTCGTCAAAATCCGCAAGGTCTGCGTCCGTGATCCCGTACTTCTGGTAGACATCCTCTGCCGGAATTGTTTCCGCAGGCGTAAAATTCCGCAAGCGGCTTTCTGCCAGCCGGAGAAGCTTTGCGTCCTCCACCTCTTCCATCAGACTCAGATATTCTTCCGGCGACATCAGAACACACTCCGGCGTGTTATTCTTCATCACGACCTTCGCACCCTGCTTTTTGACGTCTTCAAATATTTTTCCGGCCAGACCACGGTTGAACTGCGTGATCGGCACTGTATTCTTGATCGCATTTACCAGTGAGTTCATTCTGCCCACCTCCTGTACTTTCAGTATAGGGTTCCACAATCAAAATGTCAACCATTTTATCGCCAAATTTATCAGTATTTCATTCAAGCACAAAAGCCCCACATCCGGCACTTTTACAGTACGGATATGGGGCTTGCTCTCATACTTTATCTCAGCCCAGCAGGCTCAGGACGCCGCTCTTCGGGCGGGCACCGACGGCGCGGTTGACCAGCTTGCCGTTCTCAAAGACCAGCAGGGTGGGGATGCTCATGACGTCGAACTGGCCGGCCAGCTCAGGCTGCTCGTCCACGTTGACTTTGCCCACCTTGATATCGCCGCGCTCCTCGGCCACCTCGTCCACGATGGGGGAGAGCATCCGGCAGGGGCCGCACCAGGTTGCCCAGAAATCCAGCAGGACGGGCTTGTCGCTGTGCAGGACCTCGGATTCAAAGTTTGCGCTGGTAATATTGATGACTGCCATATGTTTTTACCTCCGTAAGAGTGTATTGTTGTGTTCGATGGTGCTAGTATACCCCATTGGGCCCCCGTTTTCCGTGACTGTGTCACACAACGCGGCAAAAAACGCAAAAGAGGCCGCTGCAACTTACAGCGGCCTCCGGAAAAGCAGATTTTTTACTTGCCCAGCATCTCTTTTGCAGTCTTGCAGATGGTGGCAGCGTCCAGACCATACAGCTTGAGCAGATCCCAGGCCGGGCCGGAGCAGCCGAACTTATCCTGCACGCCCACACGGCGGACGGGGGTGGGGCACTTCTCGCTCAGGACGGCACAGACAGCCTCGCCCAGACCGCCGATGACACTGTGCTCCTCGGCAGTGACGATCTTGCCGCACTCCTTGGCCGCCTTGAGGATGATGTCCTCATCCAGGGGCTTAATGGTGTGGATGTTGATGACCCGGGCGTGGATGCCCTCGGCAGCCAGCTGCTCGGCGGCAATGCGGGCCTCGTTGACCATCAGGCCGGTAGCCACGATGGCGATGTCATCGCCCTCGGTGATCTGCTCGCCCTTGCCCAGCTCAAAATGGTAGTTGGCCTCGTCGTGGAACACGGGAACCGCCAGACGGCCAAAGCGGAGGTAGACCGGGCCCTGCATCTCGTAGGCGGCACGGACAGCGGCGCGGGCTTCCACATCGTCAGCGGGGCAGATGACCGTCATACCGGGGATGCTGCGCATGAGGGCAAAGTCCTCACAGCACTGGTGGGAAGCGCCGTCCTCGCCCACCGAGATGCCGCCGTGGGTGGCACCGATCTTGACGTTGAGGTGAGGGTAGCCGATGGAGTTGCGGATCTGCTCAAACGCGCGGCCCGCGGCAAACATGGCAAAGCTGGAAACAAAGGGGACATAGCCCATGGTGGACAGGCCTGCAGCCACGCCCATCATATTGCTCTCGGCAATGCCGCAGTCAAAGTGGCGGCCGGGGTAAGCCTTGCGGAACATGCCCGTCTTGGTGGCAGCAGCCAGATCCGCGTCCAGCACCACCAGCTCATCGTGGCCCTCGGCGGCCAGCTCTTTCAGGGTATTGCCGTAACTGTCACGGGTTGCGATCTTCTTCACTTCTGCCATCTTACTTGTCCTCCTCTTCCAGCGCGGCGTAGGCTGCGTTCAGCTCCTGCATGGCGATGGCGTACTCCTCATCGTTGGGGCCCTTGCCGTGCCACTCCACAGCGTTCTCCATAAAGGAAACGCCCTTGCCCTTAATGGTGTCCAGAATGATGCAGGTGGGCTTGTCGTTTTCCGCGTGGAAAGCCTTGATGGCGGACTCGATGGCGTCATAATCGTGGCCATTGATGGTCAGAACGTTGAAATTGAAAGCCTTGAGCTTTTCTTCCAGCGGGTGGCTGTCCATGACCGTCTCGGTGGTGCCGTCGATCTGCAGATGGTTGCGGTCCAGGAAGACGCAGAGGTTGGAGAGCTTGTAGTGGGACGCAAACATGAACGCCTCCCAGCACTCGCCCTCTTCCACCTCGCCGTCGCCCACGATGGCGTAGACGCTGACGGGCTGCTGCTTGAGCTTGGCACCCAGTGCCATGCCGCAGGCGGCGGAGACGCCCTGGCCCAGGCTGCCGGTGGACATATCCACGCCCGGCACCGTGTTCATGTTGGGGTGGCCCTGCAGGTAGCTGCCGATCTTACGCAGGGTCTTCAGGTCTTCCACCGGAAAATAGCCGCGCTCGGCCAGAGCGGCGTACAGGCCGGGGGCCGCGTGGCCCTTGGAGAGCACCAGACGGTCACGGTCCGGCGCTTTCGGATTTTCAGGGTCAACGTTCATGTCCACGAAATAGAGGTAAGACAGCACCTCTGCAATGTCCAGGCTGCCGCCCGGATGGCCGCACTTGGCGCTGTGGGTCCCCTCGATCACGCCCATGCGGATGTGGCAGGCGTGCTTTGCCAGGGTGAGCTTTTCTGCATTTGTCATGATGGTCCTCCCGTATGAACCTCAGAATTGCAAGAATCTGCAAGATGGATGGCGCGCAATTCCTTGGTGTTTGCCGCGGTTTTGCACTATAGTTCAAGTTTATATTATCTATTCTGTGCAAAAAGGTCAAGTTTTTTCAGCAAAATGTACATCACCGGGCAAAATCCGTCGGAAATGCTCTGCTTTTTGGGCATTTTGCAGCTTCACTTGACAAAAGCCGCGAATCTCTGCTATACTTTTCACAATTTCCGGCAGGAAGCCGGGCCCGCGGGCAGAAGCCCGCCCTTTGCAGCTCATTTTCCCAAACTTTTTGTAACAGACGCCACGAAGGGGTCTGCCTTTGGCATGTATGCCGGGGCAGGCCCCTTTTTTGCGTCCCCTCAGGAGGAATCACCATGAAAACCAAAACTTCTGCCACCCGCGGCATCGTGCTGGCGGCCCTGTTTCTCGCACTGGCCTTTGTGCTGCCCATGATCACCGGCCATGTGCCCCAGGTGGGCAACATGCTCTGCCCCATGCATTTCCCCATCCTGCTGTGCGGCTTTGTGCTGGGCGGCCCCTGGGGCCTTGCCGTGGGCTTTGTGGCCCCGCTGCTCCGCTCGGTGCTGTTCGGGATGCCCCCGATGTTCCCGGTTGCCATTTCCATGGCCTTTGAGCTGGCCGCCTACGGCTTTGTTTCCGGCGTTGTTTACCGCCGGGTCCAGCACACCCTGCCGATGATGTTTGTCACCCTCCTCTCCGCCATGGTGGCAGGCCGTCTGGTCTGGGGTGCCGTCCGGTTCATCCTGGCCGGGCTCACCGGTTCCAGCTTCCCGTTCTCAGCATTCCTGTCCGGCGCGCTCCTTACCGCCGTGCCCGGCATCCTTGCTCAGCTCATTCTGATCCCGCTCATCGTCAACGCGCTGACCAAGGCAAAGCGGATCGACTGATTTTTTACAGCACAAAAGGGCTGGCACACGAAGTGCCAGCCCTTTTCTCATGCTTTTGAAAATTATTTCTTCTGGAGGAAGTCCGGCAGGGGCTTGCCCTCCTTGCGCCACTGGTGATACTCGGCGGTGGCCGCAAACTCCACGTCGCCGGCGGAGTTCAGAGCCGTTTCCACGGAGTCCTGCACCACGCCGATGATGAAACCGACACCGACCATCTGCATGGCAATGTCGTTGGAGATCCCAAACAGGGAGCAGGCCATGGGGATGAGCAGCAGGGAGCCGCCCGCCACACCGGATGCGCCGCAGGCACCCAGGGCGCTCATGGCGCTCAGGACAACGGCGGCGGGCAGAGAGACCTGAATGCCCAGGGTGTTGGCCGCAGCCAGCGTCATGATGGTGATGGTGATGGCCGCGCCGTCCATGTTGATGGTAGCACCCAGCGGGATGGAGACGGAGTACATATCCTTATCGAGGCCCAGCTTCTCGCACAGGGCCATGTTGACGGGGATGTTTGCCGCCGAGCTGCGGGTGAAGAACGCGGTCAGGCCGGATTCTTTCAGGCAGCGGAAGACCAGCGGATAGGGGTTGCAGCCCAGATAGATAAACATGATGAGTGGCGAAACGATGAGCGCCATAAAGAGCATGGTGCCCACCAGCAGGGCCAGCAGCTTGCCGTACTGGGTAAAGATGGACAGGCCGTTGCTGGAAACGTTGGAGTACACCAGACCCATGATGCCGAACGGAGCCAGGTTGATGATCCAGCGGACGATCTTGGAAACCGCGTCAGCCGTGTTGGAGAGGAAGACCTTGGTGCTCTCGGCACCGATCTTCTTCATGGCAAGGCCAAACAGGCAGGCCCAGAACAGGATGCCGATGTAGTTGCCGTTCATGATGGCGCTGACGGGGTTGGCCACAAAGTTGGCCAGCAGGGTGTTCAGCACCTCGCCCAGACCCTGGGGAATGACGTCCGATTCTGCCGCGTCCGCCAGGACGACGGTGACCGGGAACAGAAAGCTGGTGACGGATGCAATGGCCGCCGCCAGAAACGTGGTGAGCATGTACAGCCAGATGACCGTGGCAAAGCGTCGGTCCAGCTTGGACGAGCCCTGCGCCAGCGCGCTGGCCACGATGACAAAGACCAGCACCGGGGCAATGCCTTTCAGGGCACCGACAAACAGGGTGCCGAGCTCCGCGACCCAGCCAGCCCCCGGGACTGTCAGTGCCAGCACCGCGCCGATGACCAGACCGCACAGGATGCGGACGATCAGGCTGATGCTGTTGTACTTGGCAGCAGCCGCATTCAAAGTTTTCATATCGAAACACTCCTCTGTTTTCACTGTGCGCCCATTGCGCACATATTTTCCCATTCCTCTACCAGGAACATGTACGATTATAGTCGTGTATGGGCCGAAAGTCAAAGATTTCAGCCAATTATTTTGTTTTTCATCTAAGAGTGTGCTGAGATAAACTTTTTTTATCTGTATCTGTACAGAGAACAGTTTTGACACAAGCAAAAAAACTCCCGCCGTTTTTCACGCGGCGGGAGTCCTGTTTATGGTCTATTTCAATCGAGATAGTGCACTTTTCCGGCCACAAAGCCCTGAATGCCCATGCCCGGCGCGTCCGAGACGGTAATGTTCTTTTCATCGAACGTGGCACCGCCGAGGATGTGATCCTCACTGCAGAGCACGGGGCCATCCAGGTCGATCCTGGTAATGATCTTCTTGGCGCAGGCCAGCTCCACAGCGGCGTTGACCGAGATCTTGGCCTCCAGCATACAGCCGATCATGCACTCCACGCCGTACACCTCAGCGGCGGCGGCAATGCGGAGGGCATTGGTGATGCCGCCGCATTTCATCAGTTTGATGTTCACAAGGTCGGCAGCGCCCGTCTGCATGATCTTGAGGGCATCCGCCGGGCTGAACACGCTCTCATCGGCCAGCACCGGCACATCGGCGTGGCGGGTGACGTACTGCATCCCCTCCAGATCGGCGGCGGGGACAGGCTGCTCCACAAACTCGATGTCGAGGCCCTTGTCCTGCATCTGGTTCAGGATGCGGACGGCCTGCTTGGCGTTCCAGGCCTGGTTGGCATCAATGCGGATGCAGATGTCCTTGCCCACGGCCTCGCGGACGGCGGCCAGACGGGCCACATCCAGCTCCGGGTCAATGCCGACCTTGACTTTCAGGCAATCGTAGCCGCGCTGGACGGCGGTGCGGGCATCCCGGGCCATCTCCTCCGGGGCGTTGACGCTGATGGTGATGTCGGTGACGATATTCTTCCGGGCACCGCCCAGCATCCGGTAGACCGGGGCGTTGTATTTCTGGCCCAGCAGATCCCACAGGGCCATATCCACGGCGGCCTTGGCACTGGTGTTATGGACAAGGGCTTTCTGGACCGCGGCGGTCAGGTCCTCAAACTCGTCGAGGTCACGGCCCAGAATGGCCGGGGCAATGTGATCCTGAATGGCACCGAGGATGGCCCCGGTGGTGTCGCCGGTGATGACGCCAGTGGGGGGCGCTTCGCCATAGCCCACCGCGCCGGTATCGGTGTGGAGCTCTACGATGACGTCCTCCACACTGTTGACAGTGCGCAGGGCGGTTTTGAACGGAACGCGGAGCGGGGTCGAAATGCGGCCCAGCTTGACCTGTGTGATCTTCATGTCAAAACCTCCTTAATGTTCCAGCGGCATGGTAAGGGACATCCGCTGGTAGGCAAAGCGAGGGGAGCCGTCTGCCACATGGATGACGCCGCAGCGGGTAAAACCGGTTTCTTCCAGAATGTGCTGCATAGCTTTGTTGTCGGCGTGGGTGTCGGCGCGCAGGCTCTCGCAGTGCTCCAGACACCAGGTGATGACATCCGTTGCCACGCCCTTGCGCTTGCCCGCCGAGGCCAGCCGATGGATGGTGCCGTAGGGCAAGGTGTCGTTGAGCCACTGGCCGTCCTCGATCACGGCATAAGTGGGGTCCGGGCCGAGGATGAATGCAAACACCGCTTCCAGCTCGCCATTGACGAGGTAGACAAACAGGCGGTTGGAATCAATATCCTCTTTCAGCAGCTCTTCCGGCGGGAAGCTGGTGCCCCACTGGGCGGGGTTGCCGGCGGCGGCCATAGCCTCCCGGGCGCGGGCATAGATTTTCAGGATCTCGGGCAGATCCGAGCGGGTCGCTCCACGAAACATACAGTTCCACCTTCTCTTTCCGTGCCGGGGCGCTCCCCGCACACAGCATCATTTCTATCATAATAGCACAATCGGCCCGCAATTTCCAGATTTTGCGGCGCAGGGACCTCTCTGCACAAAAAAAGATGCACTGCACAAAGCGGCAGTACATCTTTCAAGAGGAGCCGGGCGTATTCACGCGCTGGCCCGGACGCGCGGGGTGCGGCTGCGGCGGTACTCCCGGGGGCTGACGCCATACCGCTCATGGAAAAGGCGGTAGAAGTAGCTGGTGTTCTCGTAGCCGACGTAAGTAATGATCTGCTGGATGTTCCAGTCGCTGCGGCGGAGCAGCCGGGCGGCGGTCTCCATCCGGTGCTTCTGCAGCAGTTCTTTGTAGGTCTTGCCCGTCTGGGCACGGACGCACTCGCTGACATAGGCCAGCGAGACGCCGTAACTGCGGGCCACGTTGGAAAGGCTTGCTTCCCGGTAATTCTGGGTGATCTCGTGCAATGCCGCCTGGACCAGCGCTTCCCGGCTGACCGTTTCGCCGCGCGCTTCCAGCGGGAATTTTTCGATGTTTGCCATAGAGTGTGTCCTCCATTGTGGTGCGGCGGGCGGGGGACAGGGGGGACGCCGGACGCCCGCCGCCACCAGTTACGCCAGCTTCCGCCCGGAAGCTGTTCTGTATGGGATACGAATGGCGCGGGACGAAAATTGCGTTTTTTGTAATTTTCACAAGTTCTTTGCAATGAAACCTCTCCGTCTGCACTGGAGTGCAGACAGCTCCCCTGACAGGGAAGCTCCATTGCGGAATCCAAAAAAGCCGCCGAAGCGTCCCGCCGCGGCAGCTCTTTCCGGAAAGTGAGGAAAACACGAAAAACTCATCCGGGAGAAACACATCTTGAACTTTAAAACAGAGTCTCGTTGTGGTAGCAGCCGGTGCGGACAAACTCCACCCACTCGGCCAGGTTGACAGCGTGATCGCCGATCCGCTCCAGATACTTGATGACCATGAGCAGATCCAGCGCGGCATCCACCTTGCCGGGGTCGGAAGCGATCTCCCGGGCCAGCGTGTGCTTGATGGCGTTGAAATCGCAATCCACCTCATCGTCAGAGGCGATGACTTTACGGGCAGCCGTCTCGTCCTCTGCCGTGAGGGCGGCAAGGGCGTCCAAGATCATCTGGTAAGCTTTCTGGCCCATCCGGATGGCCTGGCTGACCGCCGGGTCGCCCTCCTTGCGGACGGTGACCAGGTGGGGGATGATCTCGGCGATATCGGCGGCGTGGTCGCCGATCCGCTCCATGTCCGTGACGACTTTCATGGCCGTGGAAATGCGGCGCAGATCGCCCGCCACGGGCTGCTGGCGGAGCAGCAGGGTCATGCAGCGGTGCTCAATGTCCCGCTCCATGTTGTTGATCCGGCCATCGCCCTTGACGATGCCTGCCGCGGCGTCCGCGTCGGCGGTGCAGAGGGCTTCCAGCGCGTCCTCCACGGCGTCGGCGGAGCTGCGGCCCATTTCGGCCAGCGCGGCTTTCAGGGCCTCGAGGTCGGAATCATATTGTGTACGGATGCTCATGGGTTCCACCTCTTTCCAACCTTAACCAAAGCGGCCCGAGATATAATCCTCGGTCCGTTTGTCCTGCGGGGTGCTGAAGATCTGAGCCGTGGGGCCCGCCTCCACCAGCTCGCCCAGCAGGAAGAACGCGGTGCGGTCGCTGATGCGGGCCGCCTGCTGCATGTTGTGGGTGACGATGACCACGGTGTAGTTCTTTTTCAGCTCGCTCATCAGCTCTTCCACTTTCATGGTGGAGCCGGGGTCCAGGGCGCTGGTGGGCTCGTCCATCAGCAGCACTTCCGGCTTGACGGCCAGTGCCCGGGCAATGCACAGACGCTGCTGCTGGCCGCCGGAAAGGCCCAGGGCGCTCTTTTTCAGGCGGTCTTTCACCTCGTCCCAGAGGGCCGCGCCCCGCAGGGAGCTTTCCACCAGCTCATCCAGCTCGGCCTTGTTCTTCACGCCGTGGAGCTTGGGGCCGTAGGTGATGTTATCGTAGATGCTCATGGGGAACGGGTTGGCTTTCTGGAACACCATACCCACCCGGCGGCGCAGGGTGGTGAGCTCCATCTCCCGGGCAAAGATGTCCTGGCCTTTGAGCCGGACATCTCCCTCAATGCGGACACCAGGGACCAGATCGTTCATCCGGTTGAGCGTTTTGAGGAACGTGGACTTGCCGCAGCCGGAGGGGCCGATGAGGGCCGTGATCTCCCGCTCGCCCACGTCCAGCGAAATATTTTTCAGGGCCTTGAAATCCCCATACCAGAGATTGAGGTTTTTGGCCGAGATGACAGGGGTTGTATCAGGCATAGTAATCCCTCGATGATTGCTTCTGTTATTGCTTCTGTTTCAGTTTCGTTTTGGCAAGCCGGGCGGCCAGATTGATAGCCAGCACCAGCACCAGCAGCACCGCGCCGATGGCCCAGGCCGAATCAAAGTCGCCATCCTCAAAGGCCCGCAGGTAGAGCAGGACCGAGAGGGTCGCGCCGTTGGAGGTGTAGGCCTTGATGACGTTCTGGGCAATGACCTCCGCCGCGCCTGCCGTGAACAGCAGGGCGGCACTCTCGCCCACGATGCGGCCCACCGCCAGGATGCAGCCTGTGACGATGCCGTCCACGCTGCAGGGGAGCACGATGGTGCGGATGATGTGCCATTTGCCCGCGCCCAGACCCAGCGCGCCCTCCCGGTAGCCCTGGGGCACCGTTTTGAGGGATTCCTGGGTGGTGCGGATGATGGTGGGCAGGTTCATGATGACCAGCGTCAGGCTGCCGGAGAGCAGGCAGGTCTTGAAGCCCAGCGTCTGGGCAAAGACCAGCATACCCACCAGACCATAGATGATGCTTGGGATGCCCGCCAGCGTCTCGTTGGTGAACTCGATCACTTCAATGAGGCGGCGGTTGGTGGCGTACTCGGTCAGATAGACCGCCGCGCCCACGCCCAGCGGCAATACGATGAGTAATGTCAGCAGAATGACATACAGTGTGTTGAGGATGGCGGGCAGGATGCCGTCGGTGCCTTTCAGCACGCTGGCCGTGGTGGTGAGGAACTCCACACTAATGTGGGGGATGCCCCGCGCCAGCACCATGGCGATGATGCCGGCCACCAGTACGATGACCAGTGCAGCCGCCACCCAGACGGCGGCGGTGAAGAAGCGGTTCCAGGCCCTGCGGGAGGGAGAGAATTCCGCATTATTCATTGCGGCTGCCCCCTTTCAGGACGATGTTGAGCACCACATTGATGAGCATGATAAAGAGGAACAGCACCAGCGCGATGCTGAACAGCGCCTGTTTCTGCAGGCCGCTGGCGTAGCTCATCTCCTTGGCGATGGCCGTGGTCAGGAACGTGACGCTCTTGAAGAGGCTGGTGGGCATGTTGGGGCTGTTGCCGGCCACCATCATCACGGCCATGGCCTCGCCGATGGCGCGGCCGATGCCCAGCACGATGCCGGCGGCAATGCCGCTCTTGGCGGCCGGGACGCTGATCTTGAACCAGGTCTCGGTGTCCGTCGCACCCAGCGCCAGGCTGCCCTGCTCGTACTCCGGCGGCACGGCGTTGAGGGCCGTGACCGACACGGACACGATGCTGGGCAGGATCATGATGGACAGCACCACGATGGCCGACAGCAGGCAGGCACCGGAGGCCTTGCCAAAGGTTTTGGCCACGACGGGCACCAGCACCTGCATACCAAGCAGGCCAAACACCACGCTGGGGATGCCGGAGAGCAGCTCAATGGCCGTGACCACCACGGCACGCACCCGGGGCCCGGCGGCTTTGGAAAGGAACACCGCCGTCAGCAGGCCGACGGGCACGCCGATGAGGGTCGCCCCCAGCGTGCCGTAGATGCTGGAAAGCAGGAACGGCAGGATGCCGAATTTGGGGTCTGCCGCGGTGGAAGCCCACTCGGTGCCGAACAGGAACCGGAACAGGCCGATCTGCCGGATGGCCGGCACGCCCGAGATGATCATGTAGGCCGAGATGAGGACGACGCAGCCCACCGCCAGGATGCCGCAGAGGAAGAACAGGAAGTTCATGATGGCTTCCAGCCACTCTGCCGCGTTGCGGGGCAGCTCCAGCCGCCGCGGGGAAGAAACGGTTTGTTTCATATGGATCACTTTCTTTTGCAAAAGTGGAACTTACTCGTTGACGGGCACGGCACCGGCAGTACGGATCAGGTCCGCAGCGTCCGTGCTGGTGGCAAAGTCGAAGAATGCCTGCGCCTGCTCGGACAGGGGAGCGGAATCGTTGGTGACGAAGACGAACGGGCGCTGGATCTTGTAGGTGCCGTCCTTGACAGTGTCCTCACTGCACTCCACGCCCTCCACGGTGACTGCCTTGACGGTATCACCGACGGCAGACAGGGAAGCGTAGCCGACGGCCAGGGGGTTGGCCTCCACAGCGCTGATGACAGCGCCGGTGGCCGTCAGCTCCTGGGCATACTTGCAGGCGTCCTTGACGTCCACGATGCTCTCAAAGCCATCGCGGGTGCCGGAACCAGCCTCGCGGCCCACCAGCACGATCTCGCCGTCGTCGCCGCCGACCTCGGACCAGTTGGTGATCTCGCCGGTGAACATCTGCTTGAGCTGATCGACGGTCAGGTCTTCCACCTTGCTGTCCTTGTTGACGATGATGGCGATGCCATCCAGTGCAATGGTGGTGCCGGTCACGCCGGTCTCATCGGCTTTCAGCGCGCGGGAAGACAGGCCGATGTCCAGCGTCTTATCGGTTGCACCGGTGATGCCAGCGCCGGAACCGGTGGGGTCATAGCTGACGGTGACGCCGGGCTGGACTTCCGCAAAGCCCTCGGTCAGGGCAGCGATGACGTTCTTCATGGAAGTAGAACCACCGGTCGCCACATTGCCGGAGAGGTCACCGGCTGCGGAAGTGGCCACAGAGGAAGCGGCCGTGCTGGAAACAGCGGCAGAAGAAGCAGTGGTGGAAGAAGCGGAGCCGCCGCAGGCGGACAGGGCAGCGGCGGCAGCCACAGCACCACAAACGGTCAGGAACGAACGGCGAGTGATCTTTTTCATAATGTTTTCCTCCGATTTTCTCAATACAAATGTTTTCCAAATTCCGGGCACTTTTTCCGCCCGGGGTCTCTCATTGTGTTTTCCTTGGGAACACCATGATTGTACTCCAACCGCCGCCCCGCCGCGACCATGACCACGCAAAATCGAAGTAAAGCTTTGCGCTATGGTTTTACGCCAATGTAACCGTTTGGTAAAGCCGCTTTGAAAATCCTCGCCCTTGATTTTACATTTCCCGCCAGAATGCCGAAATCCCGCCCATTTCTTTGTGGGTTCTGCCAGCCCGCCGCACTGCAAAACGCAAAAAGCCGCCCGGCGGCTCTTGGAAAAGAGCACACCGGGCGGCATACGGATCGTTTTTGAATGTATAAAGTGTTTACTCTTTACTCTACTTTGGACGTGATATTCCCATTGTTATACTCTGTAAAGACAGCCTTTCTGCCCTTATACGTAAATGTCGTCACGACCTTGCTGCCTTCCATGTACAGTTTCTCGCCGACTGCTACCAGTTTAAAATCCTTGACCTCATATTTTTCGCCAGCCGGAGCACTGCCGTTTTCGCCTACATAGGTCATCTGATATTCCTTGCCGTTTTTATCCGTGAGCACACCCGTAATAATGACTTCACAGTTACTGCCGCTGCCGCCGTAGGTCACAGCCTTTTTACTGTTATTCCGAATCTCGCAGGTCGGCTGGTAGGTCACATCGTTTTCTTGGCCACCGACACCATTGGTCCACGCACTTGCGCTCATCATGAATTTCACATCTCCGATGGCTGCCGACACCGAATCCATATCTTTCAGATTGTCGATCACATCACAGCCCGTCAGAGAGCCGGACATCGCAACAGCCAGTGCCCCCACACCGGCGAGCTTGAGAAACGAGCGGCGGGTAAGTTCTTTTTTCATAATTTCATTCCTCCTCTGAAAAATGGATGATTCCTGTCTTCATCATACCATGCGTACCGCACTTGTCAAGAAGCAAAAAGCCGCCCGGCGGCTTCTTTTGCAGAAGCGCCGGGCGGCAGGAATCTATTTTTGATTTATGCAGTTTTCAGATTAATTTTCTTGTTTTTCAAATCAACCACAAAAGTCTGAGTCTGGCCGGACAGCGTAATGCTGAACTCCAGTGTTTTCTCGCCGGAAATGGCTGCATTGTATGCGGTCTCGTCGGTAGTGGTAAATTTCGGCAGACAGTCAACCGTTTTGCCCTGAATGAGGTTTACACGCTCGTTCTTGTCCAGCTTAAATTCTACATCGCCGACTTTCAGTGCAAACATCTCTTTATAGCTCTTGTTGTTGATTCCGCTCTTCTTGCCCTTGATGTTTACTTCCGGAATCACAAAGCCATAAGGATTCTTCTTTTCGTTCATCCAGCCATAGCTCTGCAAAGACAGATAAACTGTATATTCACCAATGGTGTAACCATCGCCTTTGCCGCCGCCACAGGCGGTCAGCAGACCGGATGCGGCCGTTGCCACAGCCAGTGCGGCAGCGCCTTTGAGGAAGCTGCGGCGAGATACTTCATATGCCATAAAAAATCCCTCCTGAATTTTTCCAAAAACTACAAGTCACGCCCTTATGTTACCACTTTGGGGCGTGGTGTCAAGCGTCCTTTTTTCGGTCCGAATTTCAGTGGTGATACAGCGTTAAAAACCGCCGCCCCGGCGGGTGCAGCGGCACTCCACACAGGGCGGCGGTTCTGTTTTGTGTTTTGCTCAGAGCAGCTGGGCGGTGGTTCCGTCCGGGCGGTAGAGCTCAATGTACTGCCGCCACTTGGGCTCCCCGATGACACGGCGGTAGCAGTCGGCCAGCGCGCGGCAGGCATCTTCCGCGCCCATGGGCTGCTGCCCCGGGGCGGCCAGTGTCAGCACCCGGAACCAGGAGGCCCCGAACAGCTTTTCTGTCCAGCCCGTATCCACGGCCCCGCAGCGGGCGTAGAACCCCAGACGGCGGACCGCCATAGCCGGGTCGTCGGCTTTTTCCGGCAGCTCGGCCTCAATGAGGATGGCATCGGCCCCGGCCTCTTTGCCGGGCAGGGCGGCCAGCAGCTTTGCCCCCAGACCGGCGGCGCGGCAGGCCGGAAGCACGGCAAAATAATCCAGCTGGCTGACCGTCGCGCCCCGGGGCCGTACCATGAGCAGATAGGCCACGAGGGTCTCGCCGTCGTAGACGCCCCAGGTGTGGGAGTCGCCAACGGCTTCACTGTTCAAAACCATGCTCAGGGGTTTGAGCTCCGTCGGGGGAAAATCCCGGCGCATCTCATTGAGGTAAACGCGGGTCAGTTCCTCAGCGGTCAGCAGCCGCCAGGTCAGGGTGTTCATACGATGCGGGTTCCTTTCTGGATCACAGCTTTGAGATTGAGTTCCTGGTCGGCCAGGATGATGTTGCCATAGCGGCCCGCGGCAATGCTGCCGTAGTCATTGTCCACGCCGATGCTCTTTGCCGGGTTCTCGCTGGCGGCACGGACAGCGCTCTCCAGCGGCACGCCCATCTCCAGCACAGCCCGCTTCATGCAGTCGTACAGGCAGGTAGCGCTGCCGGCAATGGTGCCGGGCTGCTCGGTCAGGGTGGCCCGGGGGCCCTCCACCGTCACAGCCTGGCCGCCCAGACTGTACTGGCCGTCGGGCAGGCCGCAGGCCATCATGCTGTCGGCAATGAGGATGACATGGTCGTCACCAAAAGCCTTGAACGTGAACCGCACCACCGCCGGGTGGATGTGGACGTTATCGGTGATGAGCTCCACTTCCGCCCCGCGCTCCATGGCCGCAATGATGGGGCCGGGGGCACGGTGGGTGATGCCGGGCATGGCGTTGTACAGGTGGGTCATGTGGGTGGCACCGGCGTCAAAAGCGGCAATGGCGGTGTCATAGTCGGTGCAGGTGTGGGCCAGCGAGACGCGGACCTCCCCATGGCACTCTTTGATGAACTCCAGCGCGCCCGGCTCCTCCGGGGCAATGTCCACCAGCTTGATGAGACCGTTCGCCCGCTTCTGCAGGCGGCGGAACATCTCCACATCGGCCTTGTGGAGGTACTCCGGGTTCTGCGCGCCCACCTTGTGGGGGCTGATGAACGGGCCCTCCATGTTGATGCCAACAAGATCGGCGCCCTTGCCGTTTTTGTGAGCGGCCGCGGCATCCATGACGCCGTTCAGGATCTCTTCGGAGAATGTCATGGTGGCGGGGCAGATGGCCAGCACGCCCTTGCTGGCCTCAAAATCCGCCAGCGTCTGGATGGCTTCTTCCTTGCCGTCACAGAAATCCTTGCCCATGGCACCGTGGAAGTGGATATCCACGAGGCCCGGCAGGGCATAGAGGCCCTGTGCGTCCAGAACTTCCTCGCCCTCCTCGGGGGCAGCAAAGGGCACAATGCGGCCCTCCCGGATGACGATGCTCCCCTTTTCAAACGTGTGGCGGGGAGTGTAGACCAGCGCATTTTGAATGATCATAACAGGCTCAGAGCCTCCTCATCGGCCACGAGGATGCAGTCGGGGTGCATCTGCAGGATGGAGCCCGGGCACTCGGGGGTCACGGGGCCGGAGACGACGGCCTTGACCGCCTTGGCCTTGGCCAGACCGTTGGCCACCACCAGCACCTTGCGGGCCTGCATGATGGTCTTGATGCCCATGGTGTATGCCTGCTTGGGCACCAGATCCTCGTTGCCGTCAAAGAAGCGCTTGTTGGCCTCGATGGTGGCGGGGGTCAGGTCCACGCAGTGGGTCTCCAGCTCAAAGGCCTCGCCCGGCTCGTTGAAGCCGATGTGGCCGTTGGGGCCCAGGCCCAGCAGCTGCAGGTCGATGCCTCCCACGCTGTGGATGATGCCGTTGTACTTGGTGCAGGCATCAACGGCATCGGGGTTGGTGCCGTCGGGCAGGTGAATGGCCTCGGGGCGGATGTTCACATGGTCAAACAGGTTCTTGTGCATAAAGCTCCAGTAGCTTTCCGGGTGCTCCTTGGGCAGGCCGCGGTACTCGTCCAGATTCACGGTGGTCACCTCGGAGAAATCCAGGTCGCCCTTGTTGTACCACTCCACCAGCTGGGCGTAGGCCCCCACCGGGGTGCCGCCCGTTGCCAGGCCCAGCACGCAGTTGGGTTTCATGATGACCTGCGCGGAGATGATGTTGGCTGCCTTGCGGGACATATCCTTGTAATCTTTTGCACGAATGATCTTCATACGAATAACCTCCCAGTTTTTTTACGGCCCCCGCAGTGCGGCGGTCTTTCAGCTGCTCTCAGTATACCACAGAACAGCAGGATCTACAATTCCGGCAAAACGCCAGCGGACAAAACAAGAACCGCCGGGGCCGGGTACAAATACCCGGCCCCGGCGGCCTCAGGAATGCTTTCTTGCGGAATCAACCAGCTTTTCCGCAAAGATGTTTGTTACAAGTGCCGTGCGTTACAGCATCTTCTTCAGCTCGTCGTACACGAACTGCACCTTGGTGCCGATGACCACCTGGCAGGTGGTCTTATCGGGGCGGATGACGCCGGCAGCACCGGCAGCCTTCACAGCCTTCTCGTCCACCTGGGTGTAGTCCTTGATGGTGAAGCGCAGGCGGGTAGCGCAGTAGTCCACGCTGGAGACGTTCTCCTTGCCGCCGATGGCCTTCAGCACGCCGGCAGCGACCTCGGTGTAGTTGTTGTTGGCCAGCACGACCTTCTTCTCAGCCTCTTCGGCGTCCTCGTCCTCACGGCCGGGGGTCTTCAGGTCGAACTTGGTGATGGCAAAGTAGAACACGAAGTAGAACACCAAGAATGCTGCGATGCCCAGAGGAATGATCATCCAAGTCTTAGCGGCTGCGGGCAGGGAAGCAGAGAACACCAGGTCGGTAGCGCCTGCGGAGAAGCAGAAGCCTGCACGGAAGCCGGAGTAATAGGTGATGATGGTGAAGATGCCGTACAGAGCGGAGTACACAACGTACAGCGGGAAGCACAGGAACATGAAGCCGAACTCGAAAGGCTCGGTGACGCCGCAGACAAAAGCGCAGATGGCGGCGGACAGAACCAGACCGATGGCAGCCTTCTTGTTCTTAGCGGTCTTGACCATAGCCAGAGCCGCACCGGCGATACCGAACATCATGCAGGGGAAGAAGCCGGACATGTACATACCCAGGCTCCAGCCCACGTCAGCAGAGGTCTCGCCTGCCCAGAAGTGGGACAGGTCGCCCAGGCCGATGGTGTCGAACCAGAACACGTTGTTCAGAGCGTGGTGCAGGCCGGTGGGGATGAGCAGACGGTTCAGGAAAGCGTAGATGCCGGCGCCGATGCCGCCCATGCCAGCGATGCCGTTGCCGACGGCGACCAGAGCGCCGAAGATGACGGGCCAGACGAACAGCAGAACGACAGAGACAACGATGGAGATCAGGCCGGTGGCGATGGCGACGAAGCGCTTGCCGGAGAAGAATGCCAGCCAGTCAGGCATCTGGGTGCTCTTGAACTTGTTGTAGCAGGTTGCGCCCACCACAGCGGCCAGAATGCCGATGAAAGAGTTGCCGGCCACTTTCTGGAAAGCGATGTAGGTAGCGGTGCCCTCTTCGAGGCTGCGCACCATGCTGACCACACCGGGGTTCAGCAGCTGCTGCATCATCAGATAGCTGACCAGACCGGCCAGACCAGCGGTACCATCGTGGTCATCCGCCAGGCCGACGGCCGCGCCGATGGCAAACAGCCATGCCATGTTATCGATCAGTGCGCCGCCTGCCTTGACCAGCAGGAAGCCGACGGTGTAAGCCGCGCCGGAAGTTGCTGCACCGGGAACGCCCATAACGCCCGGAGCAAAGGCATAACCAAGACCCATCAGGATGCCGCAGATCGGCAGCACAGCGACGGGAAGCATCAGTGCCTTGCCCAATTTCTGGAGATACTTCATCATAAGACACATTCCTCCTTAAAGAATGTTTGTGTTATGGCGGCTCCTGGTTGAAAGCCGTCCATAATTTCGTAACATCATCTTAACACATTTTCAGCAAAAAAGAAAGTCGTTCCCATCAAATTTTCATGTTTTTGCCTCAAAAGTCCCTATTTGACAGTTCAGGAGTCAAAAGTTTTTGGATTTTTTGCGCAAAAATCCAATTTATCTTTCCTCACGCTTGAAAAATCTTTTCTTTTCGCGGCTTCTCCGGCAAACACCTTGCATCCCCGGGCGGAATCGGGTACAATCCTATATAAGTACAACACTTTTCAAAACAGGAGGATTTTCCGCAATGGAATGGACTGATATTCGCCTGACCGTGGCCAAAGCCGATGCCGACAACGCCGAGGCCGTGGCCACCATGATCGCCGAGGGCGGCATTTATATTGAGGACTACAGTGACATTGAGCAGCAGGTGGCCGAGATCGCCCATGTGGATCTCATTGAGCAGGAGCTGCTGGATAAGCCCCGCGACCAGGTCATCATCCACATGTATCTGGAGCCGGGCGCTTCCCCCGTGGAAACGCTGGCCCTCATCGCCGCCCGGATGGAGGCGGCAGGCATCCCCTACACCGCCGAGACCGAGGGCGTGGAGCAGGAGGACTGGCAGAACGGCTGGCGCAAATATTACCACCCCATGGACATCGGCCAGCACCTGGCCATCGTGCCCTCCTGGCAGGAATATGACACCGACCGTGTCAAGCTCATCCTGGATCCCGGCCTGGCCTTTGGCACCGGCGGCCACGAGACCACCAGCCTCTGCCTGGAAGCGCTGGACGAGCGGGTCAAGGGCGGCGAGCGGGTGCTGGATATCGGCACCGGCAGCGGCATCCTGGCCATTGCCGCCCTGAAACTGGGCGCTGCCAGCGCCGAGGGCGTGGACATCGACCCGGTCGCCGTCCGTACCGCCGGGGAGAACGCCGCCCTCAACGGCGTGGCCGACAAGCTCACCGTTCTGGTGGGCGACCTCTCCGACAAGGCCAGCGGCAAATATGACATCATCACCGCCAACATCGTGGCAAACGCCATCATGTCCCTGGCCCCCGCCGTGCCCGGCCTGATGGCCGACAACGGCGTCTTCATTGCCAGCGGCATCATTGACAGCCGCAAGGACGAGGTGCTGGCCGCCCTGAAAGCCGCCGGCCTCGCCGTGCAGGAAGTAAAAGAGAAGCGCGGCTGGGAGTGCATTATTTGTAAGAAGTAAAACCTCTCAGGCACTCCCCTTTCGGCACTTCCGTGCCACCTCCCCCGGCCGGGGGAGTCTTTCCCATCAGGGGAGCCCTTGGCATAACGGGTCAGCTCTGCTGACTGCGAATGGCTGCAAAACAAATCAACGGGAGTTTATAAAATGCCTCATCGTTACTTTACCACCGAGATCGCCGACGGCGCGGCTGTGCTGCGCGGCTCCGACGCCCACCACCTGGCCCGGGTGATGCGGGCAAAACAGGGCGATACCGTCATTTTATGTGACGGCAACGCTGTGGAGTACACCGCCACCATCACCGGGTTCGGGGACGAGTGCGTGGAGTTCCGCGTGGAACCGGGCTATCCCAGCGCCGCCGAACCCAGTGTGGAAGTCACCCTGCTGGCGGGCTACCCCAAGCAGGACAAACTGGAACAGATCATCAAACACGGCGTGGAGCTGGGCTGCACCCACTTTATCCCGTTCTTCAGCCGCTACTGCGTGGCCGCCCCCAAAAAAGAGGAGCAGAAAAACGAGCGCTACAACCGCATCGCCTTTGAGGCCGCCAAGCAGTGCGGCCGGGGCGTGCTGCCGGATGTGGCTCTGCCCCTTCCCAATTTCGGGGCGGTCTGCCGCAGCCTTACCGGGTACGACCTCGTGCTCTTCTGCTATGAGTGCGGCGGCGAGCCTCTCCGCCAGCTGCTGGCGGAGGCCAAGCCCGCTGACGGTAAAAAGCTGAAAATCGCCCTCATCACCGGTGCCGAGGGCGGCTTTGCCGCCGAGGAAGCCGAAATGGCCGCCAAGGCCGGAGCCAAGACCGTCGGCCTCGGCCCCCGCATCCTCCGCTGCGAGACCGCCCCCCTGGCGGTGCTCTCCGCCGTGATGACCCTGACGGGGAACCTGGAGTAAGCCATCAGACGCAAAACCGCCCAGCCGAGTATTTTGCTCGACCGGGCGGTTTCTTTTTGTTATTCCAATTCTTCCTCCTCCGGGAGGGCATCGGCCTCCAGCAGGGCTTTTTTGGCCTCCAGCAGGTTCTGGGGGCTCATGGAAAAGCTCCGCAGGCCCAGCTGCAGGTACTGGGTGGCGTTGGCCGGGTTGCCCACGGCAAGGCCGCAGATCGTCACCGGGACATTGCCCTGTTTGGCGGCGCCCATCACCATCCGGATGAGCTTTTTCATGGCTTTGCTGGCCGGGCGGTAGTAGTGCTCCGCCGGAGCCAGCTCCCGGTCCACCGCGTGGGTATACTGGGTCAGGTCGTTGGTGCCGATGACGAAGAAGCCGCAGCCATGGGCCACAAATTCTTCCGCCGTCAGGCAGGCCGAGGGCACACTGAGCATCACACCGAACGAGGTATCCTCATTGAACGAGACGCCCCGCTCCCGCAGGCGCTGGCGGCACCGCTCCACCACCTCCATGGCGGCGTCCCAGTCTTCCACGTCCGTCACCATGGGGAACATTACCCGCAGCGGGCCCCGGGCCGCCGCCCGCATGAGGGCGCAGATCTGCGTTTCAAACTGGCGGGGGTTGCGCAGGCTGTTGCGGATGCCGCGCAGGCCCAGCTTGGAGGACTGCAGGCCCTGGTAGGCGTCCGCCATGGTGCGGTCGGCACCAAAATCAAAGGTGCGCACCGTCACCGGGCAGCCATTGGCTGCGGCGAGGCAGGAAGTGTAGAAGAAATACTGCTCCTGCTCGTCCAGAATGCGGCCGGGCAGCATCATGTAGCTGCTGCGCAGCAGACCTACGCCGCAGGCACCAGACTGCATGGCCGTGTCGATGTCCTCCGGGCCGAAGCAGTTGGCCAGCAGCTCAAAGGCGGCACCATCCCGGGTGCGGTTGGGCAGGGCGCGGAGCGCGCTCAGCTCCTCGTTCTCCCGCTGCAGCTCACAGATGCGGGTCACCGCCTGCTGGCGGGCGGCGGCATCCGGGTCCAGGATGCACTCCCCCTTGGTGGCGTCCAGGATCACGGCACGGCCATCACAGTCGTCCAGAAAACCCTGGCCCACCTGCACGATGCCGGGGATGTTCATGGCCCGGGCAATGATGGCGGCATGGCTCTGGCCGCTGCCCTCGGAGGTGATGAGTCCCAGGATCATGCCGGAGGGCACACTGAACAGGTCGGTGGGCATGAGGACATCTGCCGCCAGGATCACCGGGTGATCCAGCGCCATCCAGACCCGGGGACGGTTGCCCAGAATATTGACCACGCGGCTGGTGGCGTCCAGGATATCCACGCTCCGCAGCTGCATGTAGGCGTTGTCTTTCATATTGGCCAGCCGCTCGGCATAGCGGCGGCCCACCCGGTCCATCGCCTCGGCGGCTCCCACGCCCGCCTTGATCTGAAAGCGGACTTCATTCATCATGCCCTCGTCTTCCAGCATCATGCTCTGAAACAGGAAGATGGCCTGCTCGGTGGGTGCCGAGCGCTCGGCCATGGAATCCAGCTCGGTCTGGGCCGTGTGGATGGCCTCGTCCAGCATCCGCTGTTCCCGCTCCGGGTTGAACGGCCCATCGCTGAACGTTTCCACATGGCGTTCCAGACGGCTCACCTGGCCCAGCACCAGCCCGGGCGAGGCAGAAGCTCCCTTGTAAACTTTCATTTCTCGATCACCTCCGGCAGCACCGGGCCCGTCAGCACACGATACACCAGTGCCTGTAAGAACGTGTTGGGCAATAACGCGGCCCGGGCGGCATCCGCCGCGCGGCCGCTGCCCTCAAACAGCGGGGCAAAGCTCTCAATGCGGTCTTTTTCGCATTTTTCCAGAAACGCCTTGCCCAGTGTCTCCGTGGTATAGAACTGTGTGGGGTCCACGCCCACATCCTCGGCGGCGGCTTCCAGCGGGGCCAGCTCCGCGTCCTTGAGGTTGGCCAGCCGCAGGGCCAGGTCTGCCGTCAGGGTAACGGGGTATTTTTCCCGCACGGACTTCTGCTGCTGGCCGAACTGCCACGCAAAGGCCGCCGCGTCCTGGCAGCTCCGCGCGTCACAGGAGACGGCGTAGGCGCAGCCCCGCAGGTAGCCCATGGCCCGGCGGGTATCGTAGTAGCCCAGCTCCATGTTCCGCCGGGCCGTGTCGGGGTCAAAGTGGAGGATATCGCCCAGCTCCCAATAGCTCCTGATGAGGGTGGTGGGCAGGCCCGTGCGGTTGGGGCGGGTGATGCCCACGCCCTCCAGGTCCACGCAGACCAGCTCGTCGGCCCCCATCTTCTGGGCCAGCGCCGTGGGCATGTTGTCCCGGTAGCCGCCATCCAGGTAAGAGACGCCGTCAATGATGTGGGCCCGCAGGGCGGGGAAGCAGGCGGCGGAGGCCAGCAGGTAGTCCTTGACTTTGCCGTGGGGGATGTCGTCCAGCGCCAGCTCCCGGGCCTTGAGGCCCCGCTGCTCCACCGTGACCAGACCCAGCCGGATGGGGGAAGCACGGAGGGCGTCCTCGTCCAGCACCCGCTCCACGATCTCTTCCAGCGGGGAGACATCCATGCCGCCCTGCCGCACCACGTCCCGCAAAAAAGCGTGGAGTTCTGAGAGGTCGGCGTTCTGCTCCGGCAGCTCCATCACATCCTGGCTGCGGATGGTCAGCCACATATCCCGGGCCGTCTCATAGAGGTCCAGCGCAAACATGGCCCCGTTCAGGCTGCCCACACTGGTGCCCGTGATAATCCCGGGCCGCCAGCCCAGCTCCGTCAGGGCACGCCATACGCCCACCTGATAGCTGCCGCGGGCACCGCCGCCTGCCAGCACCAGTGCCCGCACCGGGGCATTGACAGAGTGATTTACAGGTCGATTCCAGGCCATGGTCCGCACCTCCCTCTGGTCGGTTCCAGTTTTTTCAAATTATAGCATACTTTCCGGGAAAATTCTCTCTGTTTTTGCAACAAAAAAGAGGGAAGTTTTTTGCTTCCCTCTCCAGTTTCTTTGTTGGCGTTACGGATTTTGTTCCATCCAGGCTTTAAACCGGGCTCGGACGGCGGCTTCCTTGCCGCGGGGGATGGGCACCCGGGCCCCGCTCCGCATCCGGAACTCGCCTGCCGCCAGCTGCTCTGCCGCCGCCAGGTTGACCACATAGGAGCGGTGGGGCTGCAAAAAGCGGTCGTCCGCCAGCAGGGGCTTTGCCACCTCCGCAAAGGGCACCCGGAGGGAGAGGGAGGGCACGTCCTCCCCGGTGGCAAGATGGAAATGCACCACATGGTGGGTACACTCCAGATACTCGATGTTCGCAAAGGGCAGCGCCCGCAGGCCCGCCGCCGTGGACACCGCGATGACCGGGCCGTACTCCGGCTCCGTGGCACGGTCCAGCAGGGCGGTGAACTGCTCCGGGCGGAACGGCAGCAGCAGGTACTGCATGGCGTCCACCCGGTAGGCATTGTAGGCGTGGGCGGGCGTGTGGGCAAAAAAGGCCAGCGGGGCCCGCGCGCCGTGCCGCCGCAGGGTATCGGCGGCTTTCAGGCCCGCCGGGGCGTTGCCCGCCGTCAGCTCCACAAGGTAGAGCTCGTACCGGGTACCCTCGGCGTCCCGGGCCAGCAGGGCGTCCACCCCGGGCAGCTGCTCCACGATGCAGGCATCCGCCCGGCGGGCATAATATTCCAGACACTGCCGCTCCACCCGGCCGCGCAGCACCGGGTCCGGGCTGCACACTGCAATGTGAAAGATCATGGTTTCCAAAAGCCCCCTTTCCGGGCTGTGTGCCGCACCGCTTGCATTTTGCGGGCAGCGAGAGTATCATAACAGAAAAACACCAGACTACAACAAAAAGGAGACGCCGCCATGAAACAGCCGCTTGTCAGCATCATCCTGCCCGTTTACAACGCCCAGAGCCATCTAGCCCGGTGCCTGAGCAGCATTTGCGCCCAGACTTACCAGAACCTTGAGATCATCGTCCTCAACGATGGCTCTAAAGACCAGAGCCTGCCCGTGTGCGAAGAGTTCCGCAAAAAGGATTCCCGCATCATTCTGGTGGACAAGGCCAACTCCGGCGTCTCGGACACCCGGAACCTGGGCCTGAAACTGGCCACCGGCGAATACATCCAGTTTGTGGACAGTGACGACTACATTGACCCGGATTACACCGGGCATCTGGTGGCCGCTGCCGAGGAGCACCACGCTGACCTGGTCATCGCGCCCTACAAAATGGTCATCCCGGCAGGTGCTTCCAAACCCGAACAGGTATTGGAAAAGCTGGAGGACGAGCTGGGCGTGATGACCGTGGCCCGGCCCCCGGAAGTGCGGGAATATGGCTTCCTGCCCGCGGGCGTGTATGACAAAGACCACTTCGCGCTCCGGCTGATGGACAAGCCTGCCTCCTATTTTTACAGCGTGCTCTGGAACAAACTCTACCGCCGCATCCTGCTCACCGGCAACGACATCTGTTTTACCAGCGAGGTGCGCTGGGCGGAAGACCTTGTCTTCAACATGCAGTATATCCAGTACGCGGAAGTGTTTGTCGCCATCGGCACGCCGGGGTACTACTATGTGCAGAACCCTCAGAGCATCTGCCACACCCAGATCAACCCGGCCACCATCGTGCAGAACAAATTACAGATGTTCCGCTATTACAAAGATCTTTACACCCGGCTCGGGATGTACGAGGAGGTACGGCCCCAGCTGTACAAGTTCCTCGTGGACATTGCCGAGAGCACCTACCCCTCCGGGCCGTTCAAAAAGGCCATCGACGAGGCAAAGGCGTACTGGCGTGCCCACAAACAGTAACACAAAAGGCGAGTGACCCTGCGGTCACCCGCCTTTTTTCTGCGATTTAGCTCCCCTGACAGGGGAGCTGGACACGGGAAAGCGTAGCCTGAGGGATCAAGCCCCGATGGCGGCGCACTTCTTGGCCAGCCAGCCGCGCTCTTCCTCGGTCAGGCGGGGAGCCAGCTTGGTGAAGACCTCGCGGTGGTAAGCGTTCAGCCAGTCCAGCTCGTCCCGGGTGAGGACGCCGGGCACGACGGGGGAGGTGGCAATGGGCACGAACGTGATCGGCTCAAAGCCCAGGAACGTGCCGTACTGGTTGTCGGCCTTGTGGACGCACATCAGCTCGTTCTCAATGCGGATGCCGACCTGGCCGCCCTCGTAAACGCCCGGCTCGTCGGTGACGATCATGCCCGGCTGAAACACGACGGTGTTCCGGCCGTTCAGGGCATGGGGGCCCTCATGGACGTTGCCCACAAAGCTGACGCTGTGGCCGGTGCCGCAGCGGTAGTTGATGAGGTGACGCCAGAGCGGCTCCCGGGCGATGGTATCCAGCATGTGGCCGTCGCAGTAATTCAGCCAGACGGCCTTTGCAATGTCGATGTGGCACTGCAGCGTCCAGGTGTAGAACAGCCGCTCGTCCTCGGTCAGCTCGCCCAACGGGTAGGTGCGGGTGATATCGGTGGTGCCGTCCAGATAGGTACCGCCGCAGTCCACCAGCAGGAAGCCTTTCCGCTCCAGCTTGGCGTGGTCTTCCTCGGTGGCGTGGTAGTGCATCATGGCAGCGTTTCCGCCGTAGGCGGCGATGGTGCCAAAGCTCTCCACAATGAACTTGTCCTGTGCGCTGCGGTACTTGTGCAGGATCTCGTCCACGGTCAGCTCGGTCAGCTCCTCACCGGCAGCCAGACGCTCTTCCAGCTCTTTCTGGAACCGGACCATGGCCACGGCGTCCCGGATGTGGGCTTCCTTGGTGTGGGCCAGCTCCACTTCGTTCTTGATGCCTTTCATGGGCAGCAGGGGGTCGGCCTCGTCTTTCACGGTGAGCGCCTTGTTCTCTTTCAGGGTCTCATACACGGCAAAGTTGACGGAAGCCGGGTCAGCCAGCACGGTCTGGGGCTCGGTCTCGGCCGCCAGGAAATGGAGCACGTCGTCGTACTCGGCAATGGTCACGCCGTTCTCTTTGAGCTCGGCTGCCGCTTCCGGCTTGAGGCGGGCGGTGTTGAGGAAGAGGACCGCGCGGTTTTCGGTGACATAGCAGTAGGCCATGGCGTAGGGGGTGCACTGGATATCCATGGCACGGAGGTTGAGCAGCCAGGCCAGGTTGTCCAGCTTGCCCACCAGCTGGGCGGTGCAGCCCAGCTCCTGGAGCTTTGCCCGCAGCTGGCCCAGCTTCTCGGCGGGGGAGAAGCCTGCGTACTCTTTGGGCAGGATCCAAGCTGGGGTGGCGGGCAGGGCCGGGCGGCCCTCGGTCCAGAGCTCGTCCTCCAGATCCAGCGTTTTAATCCTGCCGTGCTTTGCTTCCAGAGCCTTCTCCAGCCCGCGCACCAGCCCGCAGGAGGCCGTCAGGCCACACAGGCCCAGCTTGCCGCCCTCGGGCAGGACCTTGGCGCAATATTCTTCCACGGTGGGCACGCCCGGCTCGCCCATCTTCTGGAGCTGGATCTCGGTGCCGGCGATCTCTTTCTCGGCCTGCACAAAATAGCGGCCATCGGCCCAGACAGCACTCTCGGTCATGGTGACGACAAAGTTGGAGTTCTCGCCGTGGAAACCGGAAAAATAGGTCAGGGAGGTGTAGTGCTCCGGCAGATACTCGCTGGCGTGGGGGTCGCCCACGGGGATCAGGTAAACATCCACACCGTTTGCTTTCATGGCGGCGCGCAGGGCGGCCAGACGCTCAGGAACAGGATTCATGCTCATTGGGTAAAGCCTTCTTTCCAAATCTTACACTTTTACAGTTGCCGGAAGAACGTCCGGCGGCGTTGGTTTGCCGTTTCTTATTGTAACATCCCCGCGCGGAGAATGCAATCCGCATCCCCTCTTGACAGTTTGTATTTGTTGTATTATACTCAATAATACAAACAGGAGGAATGAAAATGCTGTTCCGGTTGGATTTTCAGAGCGCGGTGCCCATCTACCGCCAGATCCGGGATCAGGTGGTGCTGGCCGTGGCGCAGGGGGAGCTGACCCCCGGCGAGCGGCTGCCCACCACCCGGGCACTGGCGGAGGACGCGGGCGTCAATGTAATGACCGTGAGCAAGGCCTACCAGCTGCTCAAGGCCGAGGGATATCTCGTCACCGACCGCCGGGCCGGGGCCGTCGTCCGCGCCCCGCGGGGCAAGGCAGCGGGCCTGTCTGCCGACCAGACCGCCCGGCTGAAACTGCTGGCGGGCGAGGCACGGCTGGCCGGGCTGACCCTGGACGATTTTGTGGCGGCCTGCAAAGCCGCCTTTGGCGAAACGGAGGACTGAACGATGGAGACCATGAGTGGATTTATGCTGTTGACCTTCTGGCTCTGCGCGGGCGTCAATTACATCATGCTGCGCAATATGAGCAAGCGCCAGAAAGGGCTGTTGCTGGGCGTCACCCTGCCCCCGGAGGCAGACGCCCTGCCCGAGGTGCAGGCCATTGTAAAACAATATCGAACGCGGCTGGGCACCTGCTGTCTGGTCTGCGCCGCGCTCAGTGTGCCGCTGGCCTTTGTGCAGGAGACCGCCATTGCGCTGACACTCTGGATGCTCTTCTTTTTTGCCGGGCTGGCCCTGCCTTACCTGCCCCTGCTGCAGGCCAACGCAACGCTCAAGGCACTGAAAAAAGCCCATGGCTGGCAGGGGAGCGGCTGCCGCATGGTGGATACCGGCGCGTCCGCATTCGCGCTGCCCAAGCCCATCGGGCTGTGGACCCTGCTGGTACCGCTGGTGCTCTGCCTGCTGCCCATGGCGCTGCCCGGTCTGCCCCGGGGCCTGATGCTGGTCTGCGGCATTGACGCCGCCTGCGTCCTCCTGCTCTGGGGGCTGGGGCGGTGGACGTTCCGCCGCCGGGAGGATATGGTCACCGAGGACTCCACCCGCAACCAGACCCTGCTCCGGGTGCGGCGGCTCTACTGGGACCGCTTCTGGCGGCTGAACCTCTGGGCCATGGCCCTGCTCAACCTCTTTCTGATTCTGGGCTTCCGCTCGGAGGCCGCCATTTTGGGCGGGACGCTGGGCTTTACCGTCCTGCTGGTGGCGGCGACGCTCTGGATGGAGCTCTCCGTCCGCCGGGCGCAGGCTGCGCTGACGGAGACGGCTCCCATCGTGGCCGATGAGGATGACGCCTGGGTGGGCGGTATCTTCTACTATAACCCCACGGACAAGCGCTTCCTGGTCGCCAAGCGGATCGGCCTTGGCTCCACCGTCAACCTGGGCACCTGGGCGGGCAAACTCTACTATGCCTTTGTCGGCCTTGTGCTGGTGGTCTGCCTTGCCATCGGGCCCATCTTCGGCATTGTGGACAGCATCCCCGTCCGGCTGGAGCTCTCCGGCAGCGCTCCGGTCTGCCTCGTGGCCTCCCATGGCCAGAGCGAAAAATACCGCTTGGACACCGACGCCATCACCGATGTCCAGCTCCGGGACACCCTGCCGGATGCCACCCGCACCTGGGGCACCGGGATGGACCACTATTTGCAGGGGGATTTCTATGTGATCGGGGAGGGGAACGCCCGGTTCTGCCTCGACCCCACCCAAAAGTGTTTTCTCCGGGTGGAGGCAGGCGGGCAGGTGTATTGGTTCACCGGAGATTCCGAGGACCACACCGCCGCCATTGCGCAGGCACTGCAATCCACCGTTCACCCCTGATGCAAAGGGCCGCGGGGGCCGAATTTTGGCTCCCGCAGCCCTTTCTTTTTGTCATTTGCCCCAAAACGCAACCAATTTGCAAAAAATGTTACAATTTTTTCTTCAAAAACGGCGTTTTACCATTGACAGCCTTGTTATAATAGAGGAGTAAGATGTTTGAGCCAGCACTCTGCGGCTCTGTGTGCTAAAAAGAAAGAGGCATTTGAATCATGACCAAAATTGATATCTTCTCCGGTTTCCTGGGTGCCGGCAAAACCACCCTGATCAAAAAACTGATCAAGGAGTCCTTTGCAGGCCAGAAAGTGGTGCTGATCGAGAACGAGTTCGGCGAGATCGGCATTGACGGCGGCTTCCTCAAGGAGTCCGGCATCCAGATCAACGAACTGAACGCCGGCTGCATCTGCTGCTCTCTGGTGGGCGATTTCCGCGCCGCCCTGCAGCAGGTGGTGGAGCAGTACCACCCGGACCGCATCGTGATCGAGCCCTCCGGCGTGGGCAAGCTGAGTGACGTGACCCGCGCCGTGGAGGGCGTGGCCGAGCACCTGGATGTCCAGCTCAGCAGCTTTGTCACCGTGGCCGACGTGAACAAGGTCAAGATGTATATGAAGAACTTCGGTGAGTTCTACGACGACCAGATCAGCCATGCAAGCTGCATCATCCTGAGCCGTACCCAGAACGCCACCGAGGAGAAGATCGCTGCTGCCGTGGCCATGCTGCGGGAGAAGAACCCCACCGCCACCATCGTGACCACCGCCTGGGACTCCCTGACCGGTGAGCAGATCCTCAAGGCCATGTCCACCAAGGACGATTTCAAGGCCGAGCTGATCGCCATGGCCGCCAAGGCCAACGAGGAGCACGCCCACGAGGATGAAGAAGAGGAGCACGAGCACCATCACGATCATGAGGACGGCCACGATCATTGCTGCTGCGGCCATCATCATGACCACGATGACGACGAGGATGACGATGACCACGACGAGCATGAGCATCATCATGATCATGAGGACGACCACGATCATTGCTGCTGCGGCCATCACCATGACCACGACGAAGACGACGATGACCATGACGAGCATGAGCATCATCACGACGGCCACTGCTGCCATCACCACCACCACCATGACCACGACGCCGACGAGGTCTTTACCAGCTGGGGCGTCGAGACGGCCAAGAAGTTCTCCAAGGCTGACATTGAGCATGCCCTCACCGAGCTGGACACCGGCAATTACGGCATGATCCTCCGCTCCAAGGGCATCGTGGACGGCGGTGCCGACGGCTGGCTGGAGTTCGATTACGTTCCCGGCGAGTGGGAAGTCCGTCAGCGCGGTGCCGATGTGGGCGGCAAGCTGGTGGTCATCGGCTCCAAGCTGGATGAGCACGCCATCGCCACGCTGTTTGGCTGCTGATGCCCTCTCAGGCCAAGACGAAAGGATAAAAGGAGAATCCCATGGCAAACGAAATTCCCGTTTACCTGTTTGTTGGCTTCCTCGAAAGCGGCAAGACCAAGTTCATTCAGGAAACATTTGAAGACCCCAATTTCGACTCCGGCGACAAGACCCTGCTGCTGGTCTGCGAGGAGGGCGAGGAAGAATACAACCAGAAGAAATTCGCGTTCCCCGGCGTGACCCTCTACAATCTGGAGGACAAGGCCGAGCTCAACCCCCAGAACCTGGCCAAGCTGGCCAAGGAGGCCGATGCAGGCCGCGTGGTGATCGAGTACAACGGCATGTGGCTGCTGCAGGATCTGGCCAACAATCTGCCGGAGAACTGGATCGTGTACCAGTGCATCGCCACGGCGGACGGCACCACGGCCCTGACCTACGCCCGCGACAACTCCATGCGCAGCCTGATGCTGGACAAGATCGCCCGCAGCGAGCTCATCGTCTTCAACCGGGCCGAGGCCGTCAACAACGACGCCGCCCGGCAGGAACTGCACAAGCTGGTGCGTCAGGCTTCCCGCAAGTGCGATATCGCCTACGAGTTTGCCGACGGCAGCGTGGCTTACGATGATATCCCCGACCCGCTGCCGTTCGACCTGAACGCCCCGGTGGTGGAGATCGGCGATGAAGACTTTGGCATCTGGTATATGGACTGCCAGGACGAGCCCGAGAAGTACACGGGCAAAACGGTCCGCTTCCTGGCGCAGGTCTGCCAGACCAACCGGGCCGGCAAAAACAGCTTTGTGCCCGGCCGCTTTGCCATGACCTGCTGCGTGCAGGACATCCAGTTTGTCGGCTTCCCCTGCGTTTACGACGGCTACAAAGCCCTGGAGCAGCGTGCCTGGGTGCGCGTGACCGCCAAGGTCAACTACAAGTTCCACAATATCTACCGCGGCAAGGGCCCGGTGCTGACCGCCCTCTCCGTGGAGCCCGCTGAGAAGCCCCTGAACGACGTTGTGACGTTCTCTTAAATTCGCCCGTCTGCTTTGCGGACGCCTCTCCCAAACAGAGAGGCAAGGGCCGGTCTATAGCCAGTTGGCTTTAGGAGGTTGCTATGAAAGCTTTGTTCCGTATCCTGGGCACGGCGGCTGCCGTTGCTGTCACCGGCGCTGCCATTGTTGTGCTGGATCAGATCCTCAACGACAAGGCCCCGCTCCATGTGGAGGAAATCGAGTTCCCCGAGGACGCCGAAAATGACGCCGAGGAGGCCGCCAAGACCGCACAGGCTTACGCCGAGGGCGAAACCAAAGTGGAGGGCGAAACCAAAGCGGAGGGCGAAACCAAAGCGGAGGCCCCTAACCCGAACCCCGTGGAGGTCGGCCCTGCGGTTGCTCCCAAAGATGAGAACGGCAAGTTCGACCCCACCAAGATCGCGGAAGCTTCCGACTTCGGCGATTGGGAAGAGCAGGGTTGCAAGGGCTGATCTGCATTTTTTGAATCCGTAACATAAAACCCCGGCGGAGTCGAACGATCCCGCCGGGGTTTTGCTGTAACTTGCTGTATTTTCTTTTACATGGCGATCCAGCCCAGTGCATTTGCCACCGAGCTGACCAGAATGATGGCCGCGAAAACGGGGCAGAGATACTGGATCATAAAGTTGAAGATGACCTTGCGGCGGAACGGTTTGCCGCTCAAAGTGACCTCTTCCTCGATCTTTTTTACACCGATGACGCGGGAGACCAGCAGGCAGGTGGTGATGGCCGCAATGGGCATCATGACGGAGTTGGTGAGGAAATCAAAGAAATCCAAAAACTGCATCCCGAACACGGTCACGCCTGCCAGCGGGCCGTAGCCCAGAGCCGAGAGGCTGCCCAGCACCAGCATGATGACGCCGATGAGGACAGTGGCCTGATGACGGTCCCAACCCAGCTCGTCCTCAAAGGTGGAGACGGCGCTTTCGGTCAGGGCAATGGAGCTGGTGACCGCTGCAAACAGCACCAGCGTGAAAAACAGGATGCCCACCACGGTGCCAAGGCCCATGCTTTCGAACACCTTGGGGATGGTAATAAACATCAGGGCCGGGCCAGCCTGCAGGGTATCGGGGTCGCCGCCGGAGAACGAGAAGACCGCCGGAATGATCATCAGGCCCGCCATGATGGCAATGGCCGTGTCAAAAATTTCGACGTTCTCGGTGGACTCCTCAATCGAGACGTCCTTTTTCATATAGGAGCCGAACGTGACCAGAATGCCCATGGCGATGGACAGGGAATAGAACATCTGCCCCATGGCCGTGACGACGGTCATCCAAGAGAAATGGGCGACATTGGGCACGAGGAAATACTTCACACCCGCCAGCGCCCCGGGCCGGGTGACGGAGTAACCCGCAATGATGACGGAAAGCACCACCAGAATGGGCATCATGACTTTGGAGACCCGTTCCACGCCGTTGCGGACGCCCGCAAAGATGATCGCCAGCGTGAAGATGGTGAAGATGACAAAGCAGATCTCCGCCGAAGCACCATTGGAGATGAACGACGAGAAATAGCCGTCCGTGGCCAGCTCCTTGCCGTGCCCGGCAATGTATTCCGCCAGATACCGGATGACCCAGCCGCCAATGACCGAGTAATAGGGCACGATGAGGATGGGGATGATGGCGTTGATCCAGCCGCCGAACGAGAGCCCGCCCTTTTTGCCAAAGGCCGCGAAAGCGCCCACCGGGCTCTTCTTGGTCATCCGGCCCAGAGCCGTCTCCGCCACGATCATGGTATAGCCGAACGTGAACGCCAGCAGAATGTAGATGAGCAGAAAGATACCGCCGCCATACTTGGCCGCCAGATACGGGAAACGCCAGATATTGCCAAGGCCAACGGACGCGCCTGCGGCCGACAGCACAAAGCCGATCTTGCCGGAGAACGCGCTCCGCTTTTTGTATTGAGGTTCCATGTTTTTCTCCTTTCCCAAATTCCAAAACGAACAGATCCAGTGTAGCACAGGCCATCGGCAAATTCAATGCACCGGAACAGTATGTTGCCATGCCCGGCCCCGCAGGCGTTCTTGTGTTCCCCCCGCCGCCGTGTTACAATAGTCTCAGGCGTTTTTCGTGTTTTTTGTCAAAGCCGATCGGTTTTTGCCGTGCTTTGCTTTACGAATTGCACTTGATTGAAAAATTTCAACTCAAAGGAGAGATTTCATGGCGCAGACCAGACAGGATATGGGGAGCGGCAATGTCAAAAAACTGCTGCTCCAGCTCATGATCCCCGCCGTTGTGGCTCAGGTGGTCAACCTGCTGTACAACATCGTGGACCGTATTTATATCGGCCATATTGCGGGCATTGGCGCGGCGGCGCTGACGGGTGTGGGCCTGTTTGCCCCCATCCTGATGCTGCTCAACGCGTTTGCCATGCTCATCGGCGCGGGCGGCGCGCCCCGCACAGCCATCGCGCTGGGGCAGGGCAACAAAGAAGAAGCCGAAAAGATCATCGGCAACAGCTTTACCATGCTGCTGTTTTTTGCCGTGGTGCTTACCATCGGGTTCTATGCCGGGGCTCCCATCCTGCTGCGGCTCTTTGGTGCCAGCGAGGCCACCCTGCCCTATGCGCTGGCCTACAGCCGCATCTATATCCTGGGCTCGGTCTGTGTCCTCCTCGTCATGGGCATGAACCCCTTTATCACCACCCAGGGCTTTGCTAAGATCAGTATGCTGACCACCGTCATCGGCGCGGTCATCAACATCATCCTGGACCCCATCCTCATCTTTGTGCTGGACATGGGCGTGCGGGGTGCCGCCATTGCCACGGTGCTCAGCCAGGCCGTGGGTGCCTTCTGGATCCTGCGCTTCCTCACCGGGAGCAAGACCATTCTCCGGCTCCGCAAAGAGCACCTGCGGCCCGAGGGCCGGGTCATCCTGCCCGTGATGGGGCTGGGCATCTCCACCTTTGTGATGCTTTCCACCGAGAGCCTGCTCTCCATCAGCTTCAGCTCCAGCCTGGCCCGGTACGGCGGCGATGTGGCCGTGGGTGCCATGACCGTCATCACCAGCGTGTCCCAGCTCTGTACCCTGCCCATTCAGGGCATCTGCCAGGGCGGCCAGCCGGTCATGAGCTTCAACTTTGGCGCGGGCAATCAGGCCCGTGTGAAAGAGGCGTTCCGTTTCCAGTTCACCCTCTGCTTCGGGTACACCACCCTGTTCTGGCTGGGGATGATGCTGGTGCCCGGGCTGGTGGCCGGCATCTTCACCTCCGATGTCCCCCTCATCCAGTACACCACCTGGGCTATGCGCATCTACATGGCCGGTATCTTTGCCATGGGCGTTCAGATCGCCTGCCAGCAGAGCTTTATGGCGCTGGGGCAGGCCAAGGTCAGCCTCCTGCTGGCCTGCCTGCGCAAGCTCATCCTCCTCATCCCGCTCATCTTCCTCCTGCCGCACCTCCTGCCGGACCCGGTGTTTGCGGTCTTCCTCGCGGAGCCCGTCAGCGACATCACGGCGGCCAGTATCACGGTGTTCACGTTCCTGTCCCGGTTCGATAAAATTCTCGATCGGGGCGCGGCGAAAGTCTGAGCGTATTTCTGGAACAAAAAAATCCATCGCTGTTTTTGACAGCGATGGATTTTTTGTTTGCGGCTTTTATGCGTTGGTCTTCTCATCCTCCGCGACACGCTCCGGGGCCTCGGCCTGAACACGGGTCAGCATATCCATCTCGGGCATCAGCTCATGGCTAACCACCGAGAGCATTTCCTCAAGCTTTTTGCAGTCCTCCGGGGAGAACCGCTCCCTGGCACGCTCAATGACGGTGTGCAGGTAGGAATAGCTGATGTTGTAGTAGTTGATATACTTCTGTGTAGGACGGAGATGGTACTCCCGGCGGTCCACCGTGGACTGGATCTTTTCCACATAGCCCTTGCGGACCAGGCTGCCGATCTTATAAGCGGCATTGGGGGTGGAAATGCCCATCATCCGGGAAAACTCGGCAATGGTGGGCTCTCCCATGGCCATGATGCCCTCCATGCAGAACGACTCCACCGTGGTCAGGGTCGCCTCCCGGGTAGCAAAGCGCTGGAACACGCTCTGGTAAAAATGCAGTTTGAACTTGGTGTAGACTTCCTGAAACACTTCTTCCAGCAAGATGAACGCCCTCCTTGTGGCAAATTAACTCAATTTCTTTTAGTATATCACGTTTTGGAGGGAAAAATCAACGCTTGTCGCAAAATTTTCAGCGAACAACTTTTTTGCCGTGGCCCGTCCGCACCCGGATGACGCTCAACACGATAAGCTCCAGGAAAATGGCGACGCCCAACAGTACCAGAGAGCTGACCAGATTGGCCCGGGCACCCAGCGCGGCCTCCGACAGGCCGGTGAGGACATAGCAGCCCGCCGAGACACCGGCCACCGTCAGCGCATAGGGCAGCTGGGTGGAAACGTGGTTCACATGGCTGCAATGGGCACCAGCCGAGGCCATGATGGTGGTGTCGGAGATGGGGGAGCAGTGGTCACCGCAGACGGCGCCGGACAGGCAGGCCGCAATGGAGATGACCAGCATCTCTCCCTCCGGGAATGCATGGCAGACGATGGGGATGAGGATGGAGAACGTGCCCCAGGAGGTGCCGGTGGCAAAGGCCAGGAAGACGGCTACCACAAAGATGATGACCGGCAGCAGATACTGCAGCGCCGCGGCCGAGCCGCCCAGCAGGTTGGCGACGTAATATTTTGCACCCAGCAGGCCGGTCATGCCGGACAGCGTCCAGGCGAGGGTCAGGATCAGCATGGGGCTGACCATGGCCTTGAAGCCCTCGGGGATGCAGGCGGCAAAGTCCTGGAACGTCATCACTTCCCGCACGCGGTAGAACACAAAGGTAAAGAACAGGGCAATGCTGCTGCCCATGACAAGGCCCATGGAAGCGTTGCAGTCCGCAAAGGCGGTAATGAAATCGGTGCCCTCAAAGAAGCCGCCGGTGTACACCATGCCAAAGATGCAGGCCACAATGAGGACGATGACCGGGGCCACCAGGTCGATGACATGGCCCTTGGTGTCGGTGCCGTCGTCCACATCGTCGCCGTAGGGGCGGTCCTCGGTGGTGAAGAGGTCGCCGTTCATGGCGTTGGTCTCATTCAGCTTCATGGGGCCGTAGTCCGTCCCGGTAAAGATGACGAACAGGCTCATGACCATGGTGAGGATGGCGTAATAGTTATACGGGATGGTGCGCAGGAACATGGTAAAGCCGTTGATGCCGGAGCCCTCGGGCACCGAGGAAGTAACAGCAGCAGCCCAGCTGGACACCGGCGCAATGATGCAGATGGGGGCCGCCGTGGCGTCAATCAGGTAGGCCAGCTTGGCGCGGGAGACTTTCTGACGGTCGGTGACCGGGCGCATGACCGAGCCGACGGTCAGGCAGTTGAAGTAGTCGTCCACAAAGATCATGATTCCCAGCAGCAGGGTGGCAAACTGTGCCCCGGCCCGGGTGTGGATATGGGTGGAGGCCCACCGGCCAAAGGCCGCGCTGCCGCCGGCCTTGTTCATCAGGGCCACCAGAATGCCCAGCATGACCAGGAAGACCAGGATCCCCACATTGCTGCTGTCGGACAGCTTGGACACCATGCCGCCGTCCTCATTGAAGAACAGGGTGGTCAGGGCCAGCTCCAGGTTGCCGTTGGCGTAAAGCAGGGCACCGGTGGCAATGCCCACCAGCAGGGAAGTGTAGACTTCCTTGGTGTTCAGGGCCAGCACGATGGCCACCACCGGAGGCAGCAGGGAAAGTGCCGTGCTGTACACGGCGCAGGTGTAAGTAGACGGGTCCGCGATCTTGCCCGGTGTGGCAGACGTGCACCACAACAGCAGGCCGAAGACGAGCAGAGCGCCCACCCAGGAGAGATTGTTCTTTTTCATGAAAATGATTCCTCTTGAAGATCAGGTTTGTTTTGGGGTGCGGCGGGGCAGACTATCCCCCAGAAAGGAAGAAAGGGGGTGTTTGCCGCGCCGGATTATAAAGCGTTGTATTTTGAGCTGTTCCGCGCCAGCGAGCAGGCCGCCCGCCTGTTGTGGGAGGCCCAGCAGAAAGCCGAGCAGGAGGCCCTGCGGGCCGACCCGCCGCCGCTGGAACTGGAACCTCTCCGTCATCGCTCACGCGATGCCACCTCCCCTGTCGAGGGGAGGCCTTGGCAGTCGGATGAAAGTTGATCTATTTGCCAAAGGCTCCCCTGTCAGGAAAGACTCCCCCGGCCGGGGGAGGTGGCACGCAAGTGCCGAAAGGGGAACGGCTGGCGAGCGAAGTTCGACTGAGAGGTTTAATTCTTTTTGCTCTCGGCCTTGGCCGCAAACTTGGCGTTGTTGATGACAAAGCGCTCGTGGGTGCCGCCGCCAACGGGGCCTTTCTCGTCGTGGAGCGAGACCTTGAACACCAGCTTGCGGCCCTCCACGGCCACCAGCTCGCTCTCGCAGGTCACGGTCATGCCCACGGGAGTGGGGGCCGTGTGCTCCAGCTCCAGTTTGGTGCCCACGGTGCCGCAGCCCTCATCCAGAGCCTCGGCCACGCTCATCCAGCAGGTCTTCTCGGCCAGTGCCACCAGAGCGGGAGTCGCAAACACGTCCAGCGTGCCGCTTCCCATGGTTTTCGCGGTGTTTTCGTTGGTCACAGCCACGGACTGCTCGCCGTGGATCCCAGTTGTCAGAGTCATAAAAATTCTCCTTTTCTTTTTGTGTAAGATGTCGAAACGACATGAATTTACGAACCAACAGTAGAATACCACATTTTGCGCCGCTGTGCACCTGTTTTGGAGATTTTTCCGCCAAAACACTTTCCTTTTGGATCGAACGAGCCCATAATAAAGGCAAAAAAGGCGGTGGAGCAGATGAGTGAGTTCTGGATGTCGTATGAAATGATCGCCCGGCGGTATGGCCCGGGGTATCAGGGCTATCCGCTGTTTGGAGCGGTGCACCTGGGAGAGCTGGAGGCAGTGGCGGTCTGCATCCTGCTGACAGCCCGCTGGTACCGCCGCAGCCCGGAACGCACCCGGCGGCGCTGGCATTCCTGTTTGGCTCGGCGCTGCCCATTTACTTTTTAAATAAAGTGCTGTACACAAACTTTTACTTTCTGAACGGCCCCACCAGCAGCCCGGTGACGGCGCTGTTTACCCAGTGGTTTGGGGAACAGTGGTATCTCCTGGGCTTTCTCCCCGCCGTGGCGCTGGTGCTGGCGGGGATGTATCTGCCGTGGTATCTTCATCGAAAAAAATAGAAGCAACCTCATCTGGTTGCTTTTTGTCAAAAATTATGATACGCTAAAGATGCTGTCCGAAATGGCAGCAAGGCACTGCATACAACGGCAGGCGGTTCGGCTCTTCATCCCACTGAAAAGGGGGTGAAGCATATGCCTATTACTTTGACGTTCCATCTTTTTGGATTCACTTTTACGATCAGAGTAAAAAAATGAACCGCCACCCGGCACGGTGACGGTTCGAGCTTTGCTCAGCTGTTCTACTTAAAGGGCTAACCGCTTGTCGCAGTGCCTTTTCTATTTGTATTATAGCAAGGATGCGGTGGAAAGTCAAGCAGCAGCAAGCTGGATTTGAGGCCTTGAAACCGCACCCTTTTTGCAAAATAAAAATGCCACTTTTTTGCGTATTGGGGCAAAAAATATCTTTTTTGAAATTCCAATAAAATTCTTCTCCAAACCCCTTGACAGAAGCCTTTCCTCATGCTATCATGAACACATGAACAAACGTTCATATAAAAATCGACCCGAGAGGAGATGTCCAGATGCCGCAGCAGGAACCCGAAAAGAAAAGCGCCCCCGCCGCGCAGCCCATTGATCTGCCCGATGACGAGGTGCTCTACGAGCTGGCCGACCTGTTCCGGGTATTTGGCGACTCCACCCGCATCAAGATCCTGTACGCGCTCCACGATAACGAGCTGTGCGTGCAGGACATCGCCAACGCGGTGCAGCTGAGCCAGTCCGCCGTGAGCCATCAGCTCCGGGTGCTCAAGGACTGCAAACTGGTGCGGTTCCGCCGGGAGGGCAAAACTGTTTACTACGCACTGGACGATGACCATGTGCGCAGCATCCTCTCCATGGGGATGGATCATATTGAAGAATGAGAAAGGCTGGTACTTACGATGAAGAAGACCTACAAGATCGAAGTGGACTGCGCAAACTGCGCCGCCAAGATGGAAGACGCTGCCAACACCGTTTCCGGCGTGGCAAAGGCAACCGTCAGCTTTATGACCCAGAAGATGAGCGTGGAGTTTGCTGAGGGTGCAGACCCCAAGGCCACCATGCAGGAAGTGCTGACCGCCTGCAAGAAAGTGGAGGACGACTGCGAGATCTTCGGCATCTGATCTTCCGGAACCTCGGAGCCCCTCCCCCGGGAGGGGCCTTTTTATACAGCGGAACGCTTTTGTGGAAAAAGAAACAGGTTTTCCACAGTTTCCACCTGGTTTTCAACATTTCTTGCGGAAAAGTGCAAAAAGAGACGCCAAACAGCCTCTTTTTGTCGGTAAAAGTCTGTGGAAAAGGCGGGGGAAAACGTGGAAAAGCCCACTTACTGTGGAAAACAGGTGGAATCGGACGAAAACTCCCCCCTGAAAACCCGTGCCGAGATCCGCGCAAAAGGAGAGACTGAGATGAACAAAAAACAAAAGAAAATGCTCAAGCAGATCATCGCAGCGGTGATCCTTGTAGCCATTTTGAAACTGCTGCCCAGCTTCCCCACGCCGGTGGAGCTGGTGCTGTACTACATCCCGTATCTGGTGGTCGGCTGGGACGTGCTCCGCAAGGCCATCAAGGGCATCAAGAACCGCCAGCCCTTTGACGAGTGCTTCCTGATGGCGGTTGCCACCGTGGGTGCCTTTGCCCTGGGCGATTACGTTGAGGGCTGCGCCGTTATCATCTTCTATCAGATCGGCGAGCTATTCCAGAGCGTGGCCGTGGGCAAGAGCCGCCAGAGCATTTCCAGCCTGATGGACATCCGCCCGGACTACGCCAATATTGAGGGCGAGGACGGCAAGCTGGAACAGGTAGACCCGGATGAGGTGGAGATCGGCACCACCATCGTGGTCCAGCCCGGCGAGCGCATCCCCATTGACGGCATCATTCTGGAGGGCGCTTCGGCCCTGAACACCGCCGCCCTCACCGGCGAGAGCCTGCCCCGGGACGTCAAGGCCGGGGATGAGGTCATCAGCGGCTGTGTCAACGTCACCGGCCTGCTGAAGATTCAGACCACCAAGGAATTTGGCGAATCCACCGTCTCCAAAATTCTGGACCTCGTGGAAAACTCCAGCATGAAGAAAGCCCGGGCCGAGAACTTCATCACCCGCTTTGCCCGGGTGTACACCCCCGCTGTCTGCTACGGCGCTCTGGCACTGGCATTCCTGCCGCCCATCGTTCTGCTGTTGACGGGCCAACCCGCCCGCTTTGGCGACTGGATCTACCGCGCCCTGACGTTCCTCGTCATCAGCTGCCCCTGCGCGCTGGTCATCTCCATCCCTCTGAGCTTCTTCGGCGGCATTGGCGGCGCTTCCGCCTGCGGCATCCTCGTCAAGGGCTCTACCTATCTGGAAGAGCTGGCCCGTACCGGTGTGGTGGTCTTTGATAAGACCGGCACCTTGACGCAGGGCACCTTTAAAGTCACCGGCATTTATCCCACGGAGGGCACCTCGCAGGACGCTCTGGTGGAGGCCGCGGCCCTGACCGAGAGCTGGTCCAAGCATCCCATCTCCCTGAGCATCAAGGCCGCTTATGGCAAGGAGATCGACCAGAGCCGCGTCACCGACGTGGAGGAGCTTGGCGGCTACGGCGTTACGGCAAAGGTGGACGGCAAAGCCGTGGCCTGCGGCAATGCCCGCCTGATGGCAAAGCTGAACCTGACCGTCCCTGCTGTAACGGAGGCCGGCACCATCGTTCATGTGGCCATTGACGGCAAGTATGCAGGCTACCTGCTCATTGCCGATGTGGTCAAACCCCACAGCGCACAGGCCATCAAGGGCCTGAAACAGGCCGGTGTCCGCAAGACCGTCATGCTGACGGGCGACGCCGAGCCGGTGGCAAAAGCCGTTTCCGCCGAGCTGGGCCTGGACGAGTACCACGCCGGCCTGCTGCCGGGCGACAAGGTCGATCAGATCGAGAAGCTTCTGGCCTCCAAGCAGCCCAAAGAGAACCTCGCCTTTGTGGGCGACGGCGTCAACGACGCCCCTGTTCTGTCCCGTGCGGACATCGGCATTGCCATGGGTGCTCTGGGCTCCGACGCTGCCATTGAGGCCGCGGATGTCGTCCTGATGGACGACGACCCGGCCAAGATCGCTCTGGCCATGCGGATCGCGCGCCGCACCAACGGCATCGTGTATCAGAACATCGTCTTTGCGCTGGGCGTCAAGGGCATCTGCCTCATCCTCGGCGCGCTGGGCATCGCCAGCATGTGGACGGCCATCTTCGCCGACGTCGGCGTCATGATCATCGCCGTCCTCAACGCCACCCGCGCCCTCTACATCAAAGACCTTGCCAAAAAGAACGAAGCCTAAGATCCCCTTTCTCATCAAAATACAACACCCCCGCCGGGAGCTTTCCAAAAGCTTTCAGCGGGGGTGTTTTGCATCCGGAAACCGCCTCTTGCAAAGCAGGATAAACCTGTTATAATACTAGATTGGAGGGTTGAACAAAATGCAACAGACGAATCAAACCATTTTGACCCCGTCCCGCGATTCCTCCGGGGCGGTTTTGGCGGCGCTGAAAGCCGCGTTCCCCCAAACCATTCCGGTGCTGACGGGGTATTTTGTGCTGGGGCTAGGCTACGGCATCTATGTGCAGTCGTTGGGCCTGCCCATCTGGCTGCCGCCCCTGATGGGCACCGTGGTATACGGCGGAAGCCTGGAATTTGTGCTGGCCTCCCTGCTGCTGGGCAGCTTTTCGCCCCTCTCTGCCTTTTTGATGGCGCTCATGATCCAGGCCCGGCACCTGTTCTACGGGCTGACCATGCTGGAGCGCTATAAGGGTTACGGCCTGCGCGGCTTTTACATGATCTACGCCATGAGCGACGAGACGTTTTCCATCACCTGTTCGGCCGAGCCGCCCGAGGGGGTAGACCGTGGGTGGTTCATGTTCTTCATCACCCTGCTGGACCAGATCTATTGGGTGGCCAGCGCTTTTCTGGGGGCAGCCGTGGGCTCCATCCTGCCGTTCAGCACCGAGGGCGTGGATTTTGTCATGACAGCCATGTTCGTGGTCATCTTCCTCAACCAGTGGGACAAAGAAAAGCAGCACTACTCCGGCTTCATCGGGCTGGCGGTGCCGTTTGTCTGCCTGCTGGTGTTTGGCTCCGGCAGTTTTCTGATCCCGTCCATGATCTACATTCTGGTGCTGCTGCTCGGGCTGCGCAAGCCCATTGAGCAGGCTGATAAAACCGAGGAGGTGGCCCCATGAGCGGAGTCCAGTTTGGCATCACCATTGCCGCCTGCACGGCAGCCACCATGCTCACCCGGTTTCTGCCGTTCCTGATCTTCTCGTCCAAGGACCAGCAGCCGCCGGAAGTCGTCCGGTATCTGGGGCGGGTGCTGCCCGCCGCCATCTTCGGAATGCTCATCATCTACTGCCTCAAAGGCGTCAGCGTCTTTACGGGCAGCCACGGCATCCCGGAGGCCATCGCCATCGGCGTGACCATCGCACTCCACAAGTGGAAGCACGAAACACTGGTATCCATTGCAGGCGGTACGCTCTGCTATGTGCTGCTGGTGCAGCTTGTATTTTAACGTTTGTACCGCAAAAAGGACACGGCGCGCTGCCGTGTCCTTTTTGCTGCCAACCTATCAATGATAAAATGTATCAAAATTGATCTGACGGTAGAACCGCTGCTGGAGCTGGTCGAAGCTCTCGCAGTTCTGGGCCAGCAGCCACATCACCTTGGTGATGACCGCCTCAATGGTCATGTCATGGGCTTCCAGGAAACGGAAGCGGTTCTTGACCCGTTTGCCCACCTCGTAAATGCCCACATCGCTGCCCTCGTAGGTGACCTGAGTGGTCAGGATCAGGATTTTGTGGGTCTGGTCATAGTCGCCCAACCCCTCGGCAAAGGCGTCCATCAGCCGCTGCGGGATGCCACCCACGCCAAAGCTTTCCACGATCACACAGTCGTAATGTTGAAAGATGGCCGGGATCAGCTCGGGGCTCAGGCCGGGAGTCAGCTTGAGCAGAAAGACTTTGGGGTTCAGCGCCCGGCCAAACTCCACCGGGCCGGTGGGCCAGGGAGAGGGGACATACCGCACCAGCCGGTCGCCCTGCACCAGCGCCAGCGCCGGGAAGTTGACCGACGCAAAGGCGTCATAGCTGATGGTCTTGTTCTTTTTGGCGCGGGTGCCCGCGATGACATGCCCGCCGAACACTACCATCACGCCCCGGCTCCCGGGGTCCAGCGCACAGATCACGCTGTCCCGCAGGTTTTTCTTGGCGTCGGTGATCTCATTGGAGATGGGCTGCTGGGCGCCTGTCAGGATGATGGGCTTGTCGGCGTTCTGAATGAGGTAAGAAAGGGCCGCCGCCGAGTAGGCCAGCGTATCGGTGCCGTGGCAGATGATGAAGCCATCGTAGAGGGCGTAATTCTCCTGCACAGCCCGGGCCATCATGAGCCAGTGCTCGGGGCCCAGGTCGGTGCTGTCGATGCTGCACAGGGCCAGCGTCTCGGGGCAGCAGAGCTCCTGCAGCTCCGGCAGGTGGGCCAGCAGCTCCTCGCTGGAAAGGACGGGTTTGAGCCCCTGGGCCGTGCGCACACTGGCAATGGTGCCGCCCGTGGTGATAAAAAGCAGGCGTTGCTTGGACATAAAATGGAAGCCTCCATGAAAATTCAAATCATGGAACCAGTATAACACAATCCAAAACTTTTTGGAACTCAGTCACGGAAAACGGGCAGATTTTGTGTATAATAGAGGTGTAAGCAAACATCGGACCTGAAAAGGAGAATATAAATGTCGAACATTGTCATTATCGGTTCCGGCCCGGCGGGCGTATCGGCTGCACTGTACGCCGCGCGGGCAGGCGTGGACACCACCGTCCTGACCAAGGGCCCGGGCGCCTTGGACCGCGCCGAGCTCATCCAGAATTACTACGGCTTTGCCGAGCCCATCTCGGGGGCAGAGCTGGAGCGCCGGGGCATGGAGGGTGCCAGGGCTGTAGGCGTGAAATTCGTCACCACCGAGGCCGTTGGCCTGACTTATACCGATAAGCTGACGGTCGAAACGCTGGACGGCGATTACCCGGCAGACGCCGTCATTCTGGCAACAGGAGCTTCCCGGGCCGCTCCCCGCATCCCAGGGCTGACCGGACTGGAGGGCCACGGCGTGAGCTACTGCGCCACCTGCGACGCGTTTTTCTACCGTGGCAAAGATGTGGCTGTGCTGGGCAGCGGCGAGTATGCCCTGCATGAAGCGCAGGCACTGCTCCCGGTGGCAAAAAGCGTCACTTTGCTGGCCAACGGCCAGCCTCTGACCGCGGAGTTCCCGGCAGAAGTGGCTGTCCGCCCCGAAAAAGTAGAAGCCATTCTGGGCGAACAGCGGGTCTCCGGCGTCCAGCTGGCAGGCGGCGAGACTGTGGCACTGGATGGCGTGTTCGTCGCATTGGGCGTGGCAGGCAGCACCGCTCTGGCCCGCAAGCTGGGGGCCGAAGTGGACGGGAACCACATCGTCACCGATGAGCACATGATGACCACTCTGCCCGGCCTTTACGCGGCAGGCGACTGCACTGGCGGCCTGCTGCAGGTCGCCAAGGCCGTGTACGAGGGTGCCCTTGCGGGCAGCGAGGCCGCCAAGGCCCTGCGGAAAGGATGAATCATGCCGGAATTGGATAAAAAGTCCCCTGTCTGCCCGGACTGCCTGGCCTGCGGCTTCCCGTTCTGGGAGCAGCTGACCCCGGAGGAGCAGGAGTTTCTCTGCCGCACCACCCGGCCGGTCAAGTACAAAAAAGGGGAGCGGGTGCACAGCCCCGTGGAAAACTGCGTGGGCATCCTGCTCCTCCGCACCGGCCAGCTGCGAGCCTATCTCCTCTCCGAGGATGGCCGGGACGTGACCCTTTACCGCCTCTTCCCGGGGGAGGTCTGCATCCTCTCGGCCTCCTGTGTCATGGATTCGGTCAATTTTGATCTGTACATCGACGCCGAGGAGGACACCGAGGCCTACTGCATCGGCGCTGGAACGTTCCGCCGCCTGATGCAGCAGAATGTTCACGTCCGCTGCTTTGCCTACCAGATGACCGCGGAGCGCTTCTCGGATACCATGTGGACGATGCAGCAAATTCTGTTTATGAGCGCCGACCGCCGCCTTGCCATCTTCCTCACCGACGAGCTGGCCAAGACCGGCGGCAGCAATGTCCGCATGACCCACGACCAGATGGCCCGCTATATGGGCTCCGCCCGCGAGGTGGTCAGCCGCCTGCTGAAATATTTCGCGCAGGAGGGCTGGGTGCGCCTCTACCGCGGCGGCGTGGAGGTGCTGGATCAGCGGAAGCTGCTGGAGATCGCGAGAGGGCAATAACATCCACGAAAACGAGCCATTTACAAGTACCGCTGTAAATGGCTCGTTTTCTCACTTTGCGACTGTGATCCGGACTCTTGCCGCAGCCTGTCCGGCGGGCTGTTCCGTTTCCAGATCGTATGCTGTAAACAGTGCTGTTGCCGTATAGCTGCCGCCGGGCAGGACTGTCTCCAGCGGCACCGCCTGAATGTGATATCCCGGTTCTATGAGGCCGGAGGCATACAGCACCTCCCCGGTATCATCCCGGCTCAGAGTGACGCTCATCAGATGGTGATTGGCCGGAATATTTTCCACCCGCAGCTCCGCTTCCGCTCTGCCGCTGGTCATCCGGATATCCGGGTTGATGGAGATGTTGAACATCCCTTCCTGCACGACTTTGTCCAGTTCTGCCTGAATCTCCGCCTCCGACTTTCCCTCGTACTGACCTACCGTTGCATTGGGGTCACGGGCTCCCGGAGCAAAGGCCTGCTTTGCGCTGTTCGGCGTCTTCAGCAGGAAAACACCTGCCGCCGCGGCAGAAACCAGCACCAGCGGAAGCCCACGGGACAGGAGAAATTTCAGGCCAAGGAGGACTTGTTTGTGATACTCCCGCATCCAATGCACCCACTTTCTCAAACGATAAAAACACCGGGGCGGGCGAGCCCCCGCTCCGGTGGAAACAGTTTATCCTTTTGGATTTGGCCCATATATCTCGCCTGGCTCTATGGTATACGCAATCGTGAAGAGTTCCTGCTTTTCGGCCCACTCCGCACTGATGCCATTCACTTTTCCCTCAAACTCAAATTCAATTTTTCCGCCCTGAGCGACATTCCAGGTGTTATATGTCGTGGGCTCAGTCCCAAACGATTGTTTTGTATTATCACTCCCAGACACAAAGGTAATCGTATCCGAAATAGGACTCATAATGCCCGGATTTGTTCCAGTCATCGTCAGATAAATCTGCCGATCCTGCAAATTCTTATCACTCTCTACAAAAGAATATGTTGCATCGAGCATGGTTACGCGGATATCCGAAACATGAAAAATTTCAGAGCCCGTATTGGTAATTGCATAGCCCCCTGGACAAACAAAATCACCATTGCGTTTGACTGCAAAAGTGACATTGAGAGGAACTGTTGCAGAAAGATTTGCCGGTACTGCAACGACGCTGAATGTAGTCTGGGCTTCATTATTCTGGAACAGATTACCCTCTCCCGTAACTTCCTGCCCATAGTCTTCTTCTGCTAAGGCAGTCAGGCTGAGGCTCAACGCCAAAACAAATGCGAGGACAATGGTAACAAGCTTCTGCAAATGTTTCATAGGATAGCCCTCTCACATCAAAGCAGCAGGCGAATATTCACAAAATTATTATACATTAACCCGAAATTATATGCAATACATTTTAACAAAATTTTTGTTCGCACTTTTAATTTTTTGAGAAAAACGTGAAACACGGACGATGAACAACTGTACCATTTTGCAGACATGGCCGATGCCCACGAACGCCTTTTGAATTGCAAAATAATTTTTCAGTTGCTATACTGGGCTTATCAAAGTTTTTTCGGGAGGCTGCTGCAATGACCGCACAGACAATGCAAATCGGGAGCAGACCTTGCCGCATTTACGGCGAAGCTCATGCAGAATACCTGCTGCTCCAAATGACCGGCGAGCACGAGCTGCAAAGCATGGAAAGCGAGATTGCCGCTATCGCACAGAGTGCGCACCACTTTCTGTTTGCAGCCGTGCCCGTGGAAAGCTGGAACGATGTACTTTCTCCGTGGGAAGCCCCTGCCGTGTGGGGAAAGCAAGGGTTTGGCGGTAAGGCCGGGAAGACATTGCGCTTTCTGACGGAGCAGATCATTCCGTCATTGAAACAACAGTTTCATCTCCCGGAAAACGTCAAAATCATTCTGGGTGGCTACTCGCTGGCCGGGCTGTTTGCGCTGTGGGCATCCACCCAGACTAATCTGTTCTACGGTGTCGCCGCCGCTTCTCCCTCTGTTTGGTTTCCGGGCTGGATGGAGTTTGAACAGCAGCACCCGATGCAGGCGCAGCACGTTTATCTGAGCCTTGGCAGCAAGGAAGAGCGCACGAAAAACACCGTCATGGCTGCAGTAGGTGATAGTATCCGCGCCCTGCACAGCCGACTTGCAGAGCGTGGCGCAGACTGCACCCTTGAATGGAACAGCGGCGGGCATTTCAAAGACGCCGATTTGCGTACCGCGAAAGCCTTTCGGTGGACGATGGAGGAACACACATGACCATTCGCGTTTGCGAAGCAATGAACGCCCCAGTGGGGCGTTTAAGCGACAGAACGGTTTGCGAAGCAAATGGAGGGGTCTTGCCCCGACAAGTTCTGATCGATGCAGACGGCTGCCCGGTCGTCAATCTGACGTTGCAGATTGCAAAGCGGTTCGGCATCTCGGTCATCATCCTGTGCGACACCGCTCACCAAATCGAGCGAGAAGATGCGCAGACGCTGGTGTTCGATAAAGGGGCTGACAGCGTGGACTTTGCCCTCGTCAACCGAGTAAAGCCGGGGGACGTGGTCGTAACGCAGGACTACGGGCTGGCGAGTATGTGCCTTGCAAAGTGCGCCCGGGTGCTGAACCAGAACGGTCTTGAATATACTGCCGACAACATAGACGCTCTCATGCTGCGGCGATACGAAAACAAAAAGCTCCTCCGTGCCGGAAAGCACCCCAAGGGGAGCCCAAAGCGGACGAGGGAGCAGGATGTCAGGTTTGCGGACACGCTTGAGAAGATTCTGAGCAAAAATGATTGATACATCCTTTTGGAAGGCTGGAGAAATCCAGCTTTCTTTTTTGGCGAATATCGATAAAGCATACTGTGATGAGGGAAAAGCGGTCTTTCTTTGCTTGATGCAAAAGAAAAAGCCGCGGATTCGTTTGAACCTGCGACTTCTGGCGGAGATGGTGGGCATTCTCCCGCGGGCTAAGCAACAGCCCGCAGGGCTGATTGCTTGCGGTCTGCGGACCGCCGCCCTGTTCTCATCCGCACCATCTTGACCGCAAAAAAGGCACCAGCCTGAGCCGGTGCCTTTTGTTGGCGGAGATGGTGGGATTCGAACCCACGTGCCCGGTTAAGGACAAAACGATTTCGAGTCTTTGAAATTGTTGGATGAAGCTGGTTCCTCGCGGCTGTCATTGGCAGCTGAGGGCATTTTTGCAACCTCAAAAAAGGCACGTCACACCGCAATTTGCAGGCAAAAATCAGCCGCTTTTTGCGAAATGACGTTAGAAAAAGCCTTTTTCACACGGGGCGTCAGCGACTGCATTTCAGGTGTAGTTGTGTTAGATGTCCGTTAGAAATATGCAGTGCTGCCGTTGCTGTGCCAGCTCACAGCAGGCTTCCCTGTCTGAACGCAGCGTTTCCCGAAAGCCGGGAGATGCTGCGTTTTCTCTTGCCCGCATTGGGCTGAAAGGGAAGCCGCCATGTCAACATTCCGCGTCAATAAAAATGTCAACTACACCGTCATGAGCAACCACCACCTGCAGGATAAGAGGCTGTCCCTGAAGGCCAAGGGACTGCTGTCCTATATGCTCTCCCTGCCGGACGATTGGGATTACAGCCTGAAAGGGCTGACAACCGGGTGCAGGGATGGCATCGAC
>QWCK01000503.1_pt1 | contig 67693 bp, 52 predicted proteins | sample 1972571 | NCBI WGS metagenome assembly QWCK01 (sample SAMN09866710, study PRJNA288562) | Human gut metagenome isolate term2_stool, whole genome shotgun sequencing... | isolation source: gut | host: Homo sapiens | place: USA: California | reverse complement strand
GATGCAAAGGTACCACACGGCATACCCCCCAAGTGTATTAAAGTGTATCGAAGTGTATTAAACTGTATCGTAACGTATCCTAACGTATCGAAGTGTATCAAACTGTATCAAACTGTATCGTAACGTATCCTAACGTATCGAAGTGTATCGAAACGTATCAAACTGTATCAAACTGTATCAAAGTGTATTGTACGAGAATACTTCCCATAGAAACGCTCCGTCACATCTCAAAGCGCACCCAAAGTTATGCAGGATATTTCCCTCTATCCTGATAACACCGGGACTTTTGCCCAAAATCCGTATGCCCGCTCATCCAATATAGAACAGAAAAAAGAGCAGGCCCCGGAAAGCCTTTATAGGGCTAACTCCGGAGCCTGACTACTCTTTTCCGACTACTGACTTACGCTATAGTCTAATTTGCTATATAAATCTTATTCGTTGCTGAAGAGCCAAATGGGGAAAGCTATGCTAGGATCACTCGGTCTATTCGCCATTTTTAATTTGCTCGAACTCAAAGACTGTACTTTTAACCAAGCAGCTTGTGCGTATACATCTTGATCTCCAGAATATTGCGAAGTCAATATTATTGCTTCTGATCCTATAATGACATCTCTGCTTGCATTGCCGGTCTTATAGTACAAATCAATCTCTCCCATCGGACAAATGGTTCTTACCGCATCATCTTCCGTATTGTTCTGCCAAAAACTTTCGTCATCTAAATCTCGGACACTGCCATTCCAATTAGGACCTAGATAGCGGGAGGTAATTTTAAAATAGGAGACGACCTCGTTGCCGGCTTCTCCTACAAAGGCAAAATCGCCCACCCACTCATAGCGATAGGCCATAGCCAAAAGATTTCCTAGCCCGAACTTTTCTTCGTTTTTGAAGCGAAGTGCGTATCCCCTTCCAAGATCATGATTGTTAAGACATTCTGTTTTAAGCTCGGAAATATAATTACGTTTATTCACCCCTGCTTTAACCCAACAGGGAAATACAACATACTCCGAAAAGATCGGCGTATATTGACGAATAGCAGATTTATCATTACCAAAGCGATTTCCAGATGTCACTATAGAAGTAAGCTCCTGATAAACTAAAGGCATATGATACTTCTTCCCTTTGATATCGCACTCTTTAAAACGAGGAATAGCATCTCCTTTTTGCGTGAAGTAGCCGATTTCAGACACCTTGTTGCCAACGGTAGCAAAATCGTCTCCCGCTTTGTTAAGCGGCGTTTTGGAGAGGTACTCCAATGGCATCTTGGGACGACCGTGCTTTACGGTAAATTCTTTTGTGGTCATTCCGGAGAAGTTCTTTGCCACCAAAGGAATTTCATAGAATTCCGGTGCTACAAGCACATTGGAAGCATCAAACTTATTGTAAGCCACGAAGTTATCACGTTTCGGCAAGGTCAGCTTATAGGTCTGCGTAATGCGCCCCGTATTCTGCTCCTTTTCTGTATTAACTTTAGAAAGTGCTACTCCGTTTTCCGGTGTATAACCTTCTGCAAAAGAAAGAGACCCGTCTCGCAAGTAGGTATAGAGCTTGAAAGTTACCACTGTTGCGTCCTTAGTTGTGGTATAGATATTTTTTTGTGAGTTCTTTAGGTAGGGCGTCATGTAGGGAGCATTGGCAAGTTCCGCATCGTAATCCACGCGTAATGCCATTTTCACTTCACTTTCGTCTACCACAAACTCTTCTCCTTCTTCCCAATCGGCAACTTTGATTTCGTATTTCAGCTTACCGAATTCACTTCCGGGGTTATTCGGATCAACCGCACCGCCTAATTCATGCAGAATGATGTTATAGAGGTGGTTACGCTTGATCACGAAGTTTTCCAAACGAACTACTTCCGGATTCAGCGGCTTGCCCTTGTAGGTAGCTTCAATGGTGAAGTAAGTTTCACCGCGCGTATCCGTTTCGTAGCCATAAATCGTACCGGTAAGCGCACCGCCTTGGAAAAGCGTTCCATCGTACGTTTTATCATTTGTAGAGGTAAGGCCGTCCATCTGCTTTACTTGTGCAAATAGGTGGCTTGTGGTATACCTTTTGTTAAACGTAATCTTGTTAATTACCAAACCTTCGATCTTATTGTAAAAATCGAAGCGGGCAGCTACACGAATCAGTTTTATGCTATTCGGTATCGTTGTAGATTGCTTGGATTTAACCGTTACATTCACACGATCGGAAGTCATCAGGAAGTTCGTGGCGGCATTGTCCTCTCCGGGCGTCTGCTTTGCTACCAACTCGCCCAAATCTTCCGGTGTAGAGGGACCGGCTTGCATAGCAACAATCAAATCTGCATCGGGATTAGCTACAAGGAAAAAGTAGAAATCTCCACTCTTTTCGTTGTCAAACTCGTAATTATCACCGGTAGTTTTCGTACACTCTACCGTTTTATAGTGCAAACCGGAGGAGGTACGATAGACCACAGCATAGAGTTTTTCCACACTCTTCTCCCTATCTAATGCCGGGGTAGGATGTATGATATTTTCATCTCCCATAGCACGTAGCGAGGAAGTTAGGGAAAACCGAACCACTCCGGCCTTGCCTGATTCCTGCTTCGTTCGTATCTTTTCGCCCGCACAGGATGCCAACAAGAGGGGCATCAGTAGTAATACGGGTATAAACTTTATTATTCTCTTCATGTTGTTTATCTAATTAATTAAATGCCGGATTCTTGTAATTTACATCGTATATAACGGTAAAATATCGCTTGATAGAAGGATCAGCATCACTGTATATTTCAAATACCGCTTCATCCTTTTCTACAGTGAGATCTTGCGGTACGCTCAAAATATAATACTCGGTTCCCTCTACCTCTTTTTTCTCCATTTTATACTCTTTTCCGGAGTCGGATTTTATCATCTTTACGGTAAATGCCGTATGATTAGCAAGCCTCGTACTCAACTGGAACCTATAATCGTCCATAAATTTCGTATAGAACTTGCGGTTCAGCTCATCGTAGTGATTGCCCGAACGCTCCATTTCCCAGCACTTAACCTCAATTATCTGCATATCGTGGTTCAGGATCACCGAGTTCCAAGGCGTATCTTCGATAGTGAAGGCAACTTTACTTCCTTTTTCTATAGGCATATTGTCCCCAAGTACAATCTTGTATAGATAGTTGCGCCGTACGGTAACCGGTACGTAGCTTGTGGAAGAAGCGGTAAAGGGAACATCCAAAACAACTTTTTGTCCGTTGGCGAGCTTACCTTCCACTACAACGGTAGTAGCCTTATCTTTTTCAGCTTCGGTTGCAGGCTGCTCACCTTCATACAGATAGAGTGCCTTATTCAGCACATTGCCCTCATCGCCTGCCATACCGGTAAAGGGATCGGGCAAAGTGGCATAACCTGCACTCATTGTCACCTTTTGCGCATCCGTCGGTGCCATATAGGTAGCAGCGCCATTTGCGTCCTTCGTTGGGAAGGTTGTGGTACGATCGTACGTATTGCGGATATAGAGCTTCGTAATCGTAAGATTAGGAACATGATTCGATACATCAATACGTGCTACTACACGCGTCAGCGTAACCTGAACCGGTGCTGTGGTACCTGTAACCGATATTTGCGCTGAAGATCCCTGACGCGCCATACCGGTCATCGGGATTACATCCGTGCCGTCCTGCTTTGTCAGCAAATCCTTGGAAGTACCGTCAGCAGCAAGCACCTGCGTCATAGGAAGTTTTTCAAATGCTTCTTGCGTCATTCCTACCGTTGCGCCTGCCACTTCGTCGTTTGCCACAAATATAAAGCGATACACGCCCACCTTATCTTGTGCAAATTCTTTTGTATACGAATAGGCAACTTCGCCATCGGCAGCCAGCTTTGCCATATCGATCTGTTCAATTTCTTCCAACTTACTTCCGTCACCATTGAACATATACAAAGTAAGTTTTTTTACCGTCCATTCCGGTTCATCATGCAAAGCTCGGTACGTATAGGCTTCGCCTTGCGGCAGCGTCAGCCTGAAAGTTACCGAAGCAGCTTTGCCGTCTTGGGTCATTTTACCGGGTTCATCTTTATCTTTGCAACCGCCTGCTGATAGCACCAACGCTACAGATGCGAGGAAAAGCAACCCCTTCCATACATTTCTTTTCATAAGCTTATGAGTTAATCTGTTTGTTTCTATATTCGTTTTTGTTACGTCTGTTTCCTTTTTTCATTCGATCATACGCAAATTTCTGCCGAATCATACCATTCGGCGCGCCGATCCTTGCGTCATTTCCATGTAGTGCTCCGATTCCGAGCCGGAGACGAGAGGTTCCTGTGGTAAAAGCGTATACTGAGGTTGTTCATATTGATAAATACCTGCCTTTTGGAGCAAAAAGCGCTGCACGCCGCGTACTTTGGTTGCGCACTCGTTCTCCGAGACAAGCCCGAAGCGGTGTAGCAACGACAATTCGCCACATTGACCTAATTCATCGGAGAGCGGACGACAAGCGACCGAACTCATCATTGCAAGTAGAAGCAACGACTCCCGTTCCAAGCGAGCGCAAGCCAATACTGCCGATGAACATCCCCTATTTATCATAACACTTTTAGGTGCAAATTCACTTCGTTCAAGTGAGTTCTCATGCAAAGATAGTAATAAATATTGAGATGCCATACTTCCGTTGTAAACCATCCTCCTTTAGTAACTCCGTTGCCCATAGAGAAGCAGCGTGCATCAGCAACTGAGCGCGCTTTGGGTGATTATAGGGGTTTATCGAAGAATATCGGGAATTTATCAGAATCAATCAAAGCTAATCAGAACTAATCCGCTTGATTCCCCACACCGCAAAGTCATGGTTCAGCAGCCGCACTAATCGCTCCGTGCAAAAGGTATATAGGTTTCGGATGATAGGTATATAAGTTTCGCACGAGAGGTATATACCTTTTACGTGAAACGTATATAGGTATTGCGGGAGGAGTGCGGGATGCCGTTCAAAAGGGATGAATGCCGATAAGTCTTGGAAATATGGTAACTTTGTAGCGTTATAGGCATTGCCGCGAAAGGACTCCGCTCGGTTGAGACGCAAGAGCGGGTCGGCTGGGACGCAAGGGCGGTTCGATTGAGACGCAGGGGCGGTTCGGCTGAGACGCAAGGGCGGGTCGGTTGAGACGCAAGGGCGGGTCGACTGGGACGCAAGGGCGGGTCGGTTGAGACGCAGGGGCGGGTCAGCTGGGACGCAAGGGCGGGTCGGCTGGGACGCAAGGGCGGATCGGCTGGGACGCAAGGGCGGATCGGTTGAGACGCGCAGGGGGTTAGGCGGCAGGTCGTAGATGGGGAAGGTGGTGTAAAGAGATGAAAAAGCAGCGATTAATGAGTAAACAGGAGTTCGAAAAGCGCCTCCTCGAATTGCAGGACGATATGCTGCGCTCCGCTCTCAGGCTTACGAACGATCGCTCGGAAGCGGATGATTTAGTGCAGGAAACTACGCTGCGCGCGCTGGACAAAAGCAAACAATTTGTGGAAGACATCAGCTTCAGAGGGTGGATTATGACTATGATGCGCAACATATTCCTCAATAATATGGAGCGAACGGGTCGCAAGCGCGAAATGATCGATAGCAGCGTCGATGTATACAATGTGGCACTTCTTGCCGAGGGGAGCCACTACGCTCCGGATGCGGCATTCAATCTCAAGGAAATAAACGCCTATATCGACGAACTGAACGAACTGAACCGCGTTCCGTTCCGTATGTTTTTAGACGGAAATAAATACACGGAAATAGCGGAAAAATTGGGTCTGCCCGTGGGGACGGTCAAGAGCCGTATCTTTTTGGCACGCCGCCAGTTACAGGAAAATAGCGAGCTCCGGCGGTTACGAAGCGAAGAATAGAGAAAAACGCCGCTAAGCAAGCGCACAAAAGAGAAGAGTAAGGGAACAACAAAATGGCACAAAAGGAATTTAAGTATCAGCCCACATTTCCAACCGGCAAGGATACAACGGAATATTATCTGCTCACAAAAGAGTACGTTTCCACAACGGAACTGAATGGCGAAGAGGTACTTATGGTGGAACCGGAAGGGCTCCGCGCATTGGCGAAAGCGGCTTTTCACGATTGCGCTTTCTATCTGCGCACGGCGCATCAACGTCAGGTTGCGGAAATTCTTTCGGATCCGGAGGCGAGCGACAACGATAAGTACGTGGCACTGACCTTCTTGCGTAACGCGGAAGTGAGCGCCAAAGGGCTGCTACCGGTATGCCAAGATACGGGTACTGCTATCATATTGGGGAAAAAGGGTAATCGCGTGTTTACGCACGGCGGGGACGAAGAGGCGCTCTCACACGGCGTTTACGATACGTACACGGGTGAAAATTTGCGTTACTCGCAAAACGCTCCGCTCGATATGTACCGCGAAGTGAATACCGGCACCAATCTACCGGCTCAAATCGACCTAATGGCGACGGACGGAGATGAATACACGTTTCTCTGCATCGCCAAAGGGGGCGGCTCAGCCAATAAGACCTATCTGTATCAGGAAACCAAGGCTTTGATCACTCGTGAGAAGTTATTGCCCTTTTTAGTGGACAAAATGCGCTCATTAGGCACAGCTGCCTGTCCACCCTATCACATTGCTTTCGTGATCGGAGGCTCTTCCGCGGAAACAAATCTAAAGACGGTTAAACTGGCATCAGCTAAGTATTACGACAGCCTACCCACCGAAGGAAACGAATGGGGGCAGGCGTTCCGCGATACAGAGCTGGAAAAGCAACTATTGGAAGAATCGTATAAAATAGGCTTTGGCGCTCAATTCGGCGGTAAACGCTTTGCGCACGATATACGCGTTATTCGGTTACCGCGGCACGGAGCATCTTGTCCGGTGGGAATGGGCGTTAGCTGCTCGGCGGACCGCAATATTCGCGCCAAAATCAATCGGGAAGGCATCTGGATCGAAAAGTTGGAAACTAACCCGGGACAGTTCATTCCGGCGGAACTACGCGAAGCGGGCGAGGGCGAATCGGTACGAATCGATTTAAACCGACCTATGGACGAAATACGCAAAGAGCTGTCGCGCTACCCTGTTTCCACACGTCTCTCGCTAAACGGTACCATCATTGTGGGTAGAGATATCGCGCATGCAAAGCTAAAAGAGCGTTTGGATCGCGGAGAGGAACTGCCTGATTATCTGAAACAACATCCCATTTATTACGCCGGTCCTGCCAAAACGCCAAAAGGTATGGCAAGCGGCAGCTTTGGCCCTACAACGGCGGGCAGAATGGATAGCTACGTAGAGCCGTTCCAAGCGCACGGCGGCAGCTTAATTATGATTGCCAAAGGGAACCGAAGCAAACAAGTTACCGATGCGTGCCGTAAGTATGGTGGATTCTACCTCGGCAGTATAGGTGGCCCAGCAGCTATTTTGGCGCAAAACAGTATCAAAAAGGTGACCTGCTTGGAATATCCCGAATTGGGAATGGAGGCGATTTGGCAAATTGAAGTAGAGAACTTCCCCGCCTTTATCCTTGTGGACGACAAAGGGAACGACTTTTTTGAACAGATCAAGGCGCGCTGCGCCGGATGTACCTTACATCAATGAGCAAACTAACAGCGGCAAAACGCGTTGCCATAGGCGATTATAACTACCCGCTACCGGAGGAACGCATTGCTAAGCATCCTCTTGCGGACCGAAGTGCCTGCAAGCTGCTCGTACCGGGTAAAAGCGGTTGCGCGGATTATCTATTCTCCGATCTGCCCCGCTTATTGCCTTCGGATGCGTTGCTCGTGCGGAATACATCTAAAGTAATCAAGGCTCGTATTTTTGCCGAGAAGCCTTCCGGAGCCGTGATCGAGCTCTTTTGCCTCTCACCGGTAGCGCCGTCCTCCTACGACCGTGCTCTTGCCGCTACAGACCAAACTACGTGGAAGTGCCTCATCGGTAATGCTAAACGATGGAAAGATGCATCGCAAGTACTAACCAAATCACTGCTTTTACCGGACGGAACGCCGGTAACGCTGCAAATGGAGCATGCGGGCGAAGGCGGATTAATCCGTTTTTCGTGGGATAACCCATCGATAACCTTTGGAAGTATCCTCGAATTGATCGGTGAATTGCCGATTCCTCCCTATCTAAAGCGAGCTACCGAGCAAAGCGACCTAACCGATTATCAAACCGTCTATGCCTCTTTGGAGGGAAGCGTAGCGGCACCAACCGCCGGATTGCACTTTACGGACGAATTATTACAGGAAATAACCGCCAAAGGTGTAGAAATTTGCGATGTTTGCCTGCACGTTGGCGCCGGAACGTTCCTACCGGTAAAAAGCGAAGAGATAGGGGCGCACGAAATGCATCGTGAGCTTTGTAGCGTAACCTGCAATACCCTTCAAACGCTTTTGCGCTATATGGGGCGCATTGTCGCTGTAGGAACCACTTCGGTTCGGGCTACCGAAAGCCTGTACCACTTAGCGCGAGCGCTCTACGAAGGGCAGATTTCCGCCGACGAATTGCGCCATATTCCGGAAATAGGTCAGTGGCAACCATACGAAAGTGAGGATCCGGCGCCGGAGGCATCCATCGTTCTGACACATCTGCTGGAGACGATGCAACATTTAGGTATAGACGAAGTGCACTTTATGAGCGGTTTGCTCATCGTACCGGGTTATGAGTGGCGAATCATCAATGCACTGATTACCAACTTTCATCAGCCTAAAAGCACGCTTCTGCTTATGATTGCCGCACTAATCGGCCCCCGCTGGCGCGAAGTGTATCGGCACGCATTGGATAACGAATACCGATTTCTCAGCTACGGAGATGCGTCTCTCCTTGTGGGAGATAGCTTCCATTCAACCGAAAAAACACCATTATCAGAATAAAAGATATGTTTATTGCCAAGGAGCGTGCCGCGCTCATTAACTACATCGAATCGTTGGATAAGCAGGATGCACCCGTTGGTTTGGTGCCCACTATGGGTGCTTTACACGAAGGGCACCTCACTTTAGTCAGAGAAGCACGCCGCCGTTGCCAAACGGTTGTAGTGTCGCTTTTTGTAAATCCCCGTCAATTCAATAACCCGGAGGATCTGAAAAAGTACCCACGTACGGAGGAAGCGGACATTGCTCTGCTTGAAAAGGAAAATGTGGATTGCCTTTTTATGCCCACTCCTGAACAAGTATATACTGAGGACTCTACAGAACGTCACTTTGACTTCGGAACACTTGACAAAACGATGGAGGGAACCTATCGCCCGGGGCACTTTGAAGGCGTGGCACAGGTAGTGAGCCGCCTTTTTGATTTAGTACAGCCTAACGTGGCTTTCTTTGGAGAAAAGGACTTTCAGCAGCTGGCTATTATACGGTATATGGTAGCTCATTACGGCTTCCCCATTGAGATTGTGGGCGTTCCTATCGTTCGCGAGGCGGACGGACTGGCACTGAGTAGCCGAAACCGACTATTATCCGCCGCCGAACGTGCCGTGGCACCAACCATCTATGCCACTCTGAAAGAGAGCAAACTGCTCAAAAGTGAAGGCAAATCAGTTGCCGAAGTAACCGAATGGGTAGTAAACCGCCTCAATGCTACCGAACATCTTGAAGTAGAATACTTTACCATTGTGGACGAAACTACCCTCAACTCGATTGAAAATTGGGAAGATTCCAAGCATCCCGTGGGTTGTATCACCTGCTATTGCGGTAAAACACGCCTCATCGATAATATCCGTTACTAACCGTCATTACCCCGTTCGTATGCATACATCCCCCGCACGCATCCTTTTGCTCGCATTCCTTTTGCTCGCCGCTACCTCCTGTGGCTTGCGCAACAAGCACCGGAGAGGGCAAAACAATGATACGCCGCAAACCGAAGTTACACCGGGTTCCTCGGAAAGGTATATACCTTTGGATTATAACGAACGGGGCGCCATGCGCGCTGTATGGCTTACAACCATTTATGGGCTCGATTGGCCCGAAACAGCTGCTGCATCGGCAAGCCGAATGAAAGCACAGCGCGAATCGCTCTGCCGCATTCTGGATCGGCTCGCAAAAGATAATTTCAACACCGTTTTTCTACAAGTACGATTGCGTGGCGATGTGCTTTATCCCTCTAACATTGAGCCCTTTAGCTCCATTCTCACCGGAACTCGCCGCATTCGTCCCAACTACGATCCGCTAAAGTTTGCCATCCGCGAGTGCCACAAGCGCGGATTGAGCCTGCACGCATGGATCGTTACGCTACCATTGGGAACCGATAAGCAGGTACGTAGCCTTGCACCGGAGGGAATTCGCAATCAGCATCCCGAGTGGTGCGTGAAGCACAACGGAGAATGGTACCTAAACCCGGCCATTCCCGCGGCACGAACCTATATAGCTTCACTGGCCGCTGAGCTGGCAAGCCGATACAATATTGACGGCATTCACCTCGATTATATCCGTTATCCCGAGAATAACGCCCGATTCCCCGATGACAAGCAGTTCCGGGCTACGGGAAGGAGCAAAAGCAACAAAGCGGATTGGCGCACCGATAACATATCCAAATTAGTGAAAGAGGTAGCCGATAGCGCCAGAGCGCACAATCCCTATATACTTATGAGTGCCGCAACCCTCGGGCGTTACCGCGAAATTCCCGGCAGAAAGGTATCCGGCTGGACTTGCCGCGGAGCGGTTTTTCAGGATCCGCTCGCCTGGTTCCGTCAGGGAAGTGTGGATTTTATCGTTCCTATGATGTATCACGATGGCGACCTCTTCTACCCATTCCTGAACGATTGGCGCGCTCTATTCGGCGACTACCCCGTTATCCCCGGTTTGGCGGCCTACCGAATAGCGGAAAAGAAGAGCCGCTGGTCTGTGGAAACGATTGCGCAACAAATGAGCGCAATAGAGCAAACCGGCTGCGCCGGAGTGGCTTTTTACCGCGAATCCAATATTCGCCCATTTATAAAAGGTATGCCCGAGCTGTTCGAACAACACTTTCCCACACCGGTCCGCCCCCTCGCCTTTCACAAAAAGAGTGCTCCCGTTCCTCCGCAACCCACACTTCTGCGTCCCGTTTTGCAGGGAAATGAACTACATCTCCGCTGGACCGTTTCTAACGCTAACTCGCTGCGGTACAACCTGTTCTTTAATATTTATGATGCAAAAGGCCGCCCCGGTCCGGACGCTCTCCTCTACCCATCGCTCTACTCAAACGAATGTGTGGTTCCTCTATACCTATTTCCCCAAAACGCCACCATACATTTCCGTGTGGAAGCCACTACCCCCCTCGGCATCGTCGGACGTGCCTCCGCGCCCGTTTTACTGAACTTGCGCACACTTCGCAACCGATAAACGTTACACTTTGTGGCGGGAATTTACGTTCATGTACCATTTTGCAAAAGCCGCTGTCTGTACTGCGACTTCTTTTCCACCACACGTTTGCCCCAACGCGATGCTTTTGTACGCGCTCTGTTAACCGAAATTCGGCTCCGCGCTACATCGCCTTTCGCACCATCCTACGCCACCGTTTACTTCGGGGGAGGAACCCCCTCGCTTCTTTCCGCCGAGCAACTCCTACAGCTTACCGATGCTTTGTGCCGGTACTACCCTATTGAGCCCAATGCGGAGTGGACCATTGAAGCCAATCCGGACGATCTTTCCCCACAATTCTGCCGTGATCTTATCCACGCCGGATTCAATCGTTTAAGCATTGGCACACAGAGCTTTTGCGATAAAGAGCTACTGTTTGTACACAGAAGACATAATGCCGAGCAGGCGCAAAACGCATTCTGTAACGCACGCGAAGCCGGATTTGCCAACATTGGTCTGGATCTTATCTACGCCCTTCCCCTGCAAACCGATAGTTCGTGGCGTCAAAGTGTAGATAAAACCATCCGTCTCCGACCGGAACATATATCCGCGTACGCACTCACCTACGAACCCGGCTCACCGCTCACACGCCTCTGCCGGCGCGGGAAAATAGAGAAGCAGCCGGAGGAAGCGGAACTCAATGCCTATCAGTACCTTACCGATGCGCTAAAGCAAGCGGGCTACCGGCATTACGAGGTATCCAATTTTGCGCTCCCGGGCTACCAAAGTCGCCATAATTCAGCCTATTGGCGGCGCATTCCCTACCTCGGATTCGGCCCCTCAGCCTGCTCCTTTCACCCACACTACCCATCGCCTGCGCCAGAGCGCTCAGATACAGCGCTACCGAGCCGTCAGCCTTCTCCGGAATCCACGCTTCAGTCCGCTGTGGACACGCCCTCCGGTTACGCGCAAATACGATGGCAGAACGCGCCCGATTTAGACCTATACCTGAGCAAAATTGATGCAGGACGGCTACCCGTAGCCACTTGCGAAACGCTTTCGCCACAAGAAGTTTACGAAGAGAAGGTGATGCTCGGCTTACGCACCGATGAGGGGATACCGCTCGCCTCACTCAATCCCGATGAAACCGATAGGCTACTTGCCGCGGCTGAGCCTTATGTGCAGAATGGCTTGCTACACCTTTCCGAACAGAAACTGGTCGCTTCCGATCGCGGACTACTGCTCATCGACCGCATCATCCCCAACCTCTTCTAATCTCTTTTCCTCGTATAAATGAAGGAGGTGGGAGGGAATGCAGAGTAATTTAGAGGACTGATTTAGGATGAAGGAGAGCTGCTCGCAAAAGGTATATACGTATGAATGCATAGGTATATACCTTTTGATGCATAGGTATATAAGTTTCAGAGTAAAGGTATATACGTTTCGGGAGAAAAGAATATGCTCTTCGTGAGCACAAAGGAGTACCTCCGAAGGGAATCGAACCCTTATCTACGGTTTAGGAAACCGACGTTCTATCCGTTGAACTACAGAGGCAATGCAACTTATGCGCTTGCAAAGGTAGCAATAACGGCCGAGATGAACGCACAGAAAACAAAAAGCACCCGGAACTCATATAGCGTTCCGAGTGCTTTGAAGTATATCTAAAGTGATAAGCGCGTTAGAGCGACTCCTTCCACTTATCCATTTCGTGCAAGTTGCTTACTGCGGCACGGCTTTGCTTAGCTGCAGCCGCTTCAAACAGCTTACGTGCTTGTTCCACATCACCCTTCTTGAAGAGAACAATCGCCTTGTTGTTCATCGTTTCAACCGCATCCTTAGGCGCTTTCTGCAACATTTCTTCCGCCTTTTTCAGAGCGTCCACATTCGTTTCCGGTGCATCAATATTGATGTAAGCGGCTGCGGTATTGAGGTTAGTCACCGCATCGTTGGGGAAGAACTTGTGCGCTGTAAGGAACACTTCCAAGAATTCTTCACTGCCTTGCTTGAATGTGTTTGCCACGCGGAAGAACTCTTCAAGGCTGAGCTGCGAAGGTTTCGTGCGATAAACCGTAAGCGCTTCTTCCAGATCAAATGCCTTCACCGTATAACCAACCGTCATTTCGTTACGACGGAGAGGAGGATAAAGTTCCTGGAGCAGGCGGTTATACGTTTTTCCGCCATCGAGAGCTTTAATACGCGCCTCACGCTGCACGTCAGTACTATAAGAATCGATGATGTTAATGATGGCATTCTTATTGGCATAATCGCTCTTTTCTACAGCAGCACGCAGTCCCTTCCAGTCTTCACCGTGCCAGTTGATACGCATTTTGTTACGAGCGATACCGTAGGTAGTACGCATATAATCGGCAAACGAGTTAGCACGACGCTGAGACAAAGACATGTTGCTGTTGAAATTACCTTCGGGCGAAGCATATCCGTCAATCACATAATCGCTCATTTGGACATTTTCATCTTCGCTAAATGAGTGCATAAACTTGTCCACGTACTCAAATTCCTTAGCATTATTCCCAAAGTTCCGGAGCAACTCATGCCTACCCACTTTGTAATTAAAGTGCGTTTCAATTTTATCGGCACGACGCTTAACTGCCTCTACTTCAGGCTTTATGAATTCGGGTTTGAACATCGGCACATAAGGTTCTGCACGAAGTGAACCAATCAAAATGCCGTCTCCGTAAGGAGCATTGCAACAAGTGGCGCAACCGAAAGTGCGTTCGCGTATGTAAAGATCGCTCATTTTCATCCATTCTTCAAAAGGAACGGTTCGTTGTAACGTAATAACCTTGCGCGGCAACTTGCTGTACTTCACAAGCTCGCTACTATTCTTTACGCTTTGAGGAGCATTATTGAGCGCAATACTACGATTAATGACCATTGCACGATTGTTTCCGGCAACAATAAGCTCTTTCAAGTCCACCCGTTTATCGGGATCTTTTTTCGAGGCTAAATAAGGAGCAACGGACACAGCCTCACTTGATTGTAGATTCAAATTGGAAACATCTACCTGCACCCGTATCAACAGATCTTTGTCCTTTCCTGAGGCATCTTTTTGCCTAATCAGTTCCACGCCATTATAAGTTGCCCTTAAGTAAGGGTTAGCAGCAACATTCTGCTTTTTTGATTTCGCAGCGGGAGTTGTATTCTGCGCCATTGCAAACGAAGCTACAGACAAAAATACGGCAACTGCGGGGAGTATATTCTTTATTTTCATTGCTTTTGAATGATTCTCTCTGTTAATCTTTTTGGAGTACGAGCGCTCTATTACTTAAAGAAATAAGCGATGGAAAGCGTCAATTTGGTCGGCCCCACGTAGTGAGCCGTATTAGGCGAAACGGGAATTTCCGCATCACATGGGTTTCCACCAAACTTTTTAAACCAGGTGTAGTTATAGCCACCACCGGCAGAAAGCTCTATATTCCAACGTTTCCCGAGTAGCCACTGATAGCCAATACTGATACCACCGCCCACGTAATATCCTTCGTAGCGACGTCCGGCTTCCCTTAGAGTGCCGTCTTCATTGAGTACATCTTTTAATCCGGGAATGAATTTTTCTTGTCCGGTCCAGGCAATCTTAGGGATATTCAGACGCGCTAAATTATACGCACCGCCCTGGGCATGAATCCCAAAGAAGAGTCCGTTAAACGATTCACAAGTCCAAATTCTCAGTTCCGGCTGAGCGATCCAATGGTGCCACTTAGCATGCTTTGCAACATCAAAACTATTATATGCACCATAGAGATCCATAGTTACGCGTGGCCCTAAAGCGACTTCGAGTGCCAAGTTAGGAGTTACCGAGGCCCAATGTGCCAAGTTTGTCTTTAATGCTACTTTCTGTGCCGACATTCCCATAGGAAGCGCTACAGCGAGAAGCAACATAATGAGTCTTTTCTTCATAAGCAGAGTTTATCTCAATTTTTTCCCTTATCGTATTTCACTTGGGGAGTTTAGGTTTCGCCATTCCCCTTTCGTTTGCAAATGTAACAATAAAATGTTGCAAAATTGATATCTACGTAAAGGGACATAACGTTTTGCCCATTTTTTCCTTCAGGAAGCAGATTCCTTCTCCCCCCATTTGCCCCTCATTGAGCCGAATTCTCTATAAAGGGGGGGCTCATAGCACAAATTCTTTTGGAATAGGTCAATAGAAAATCTTCAAAAGGACTAAACCTTCTGCCACATCACAATAGCAAGAAATTGCGAAAGTTGCTATCCATGAAGCATAAAAGAATGAGTAGCCTCCAATTCGCTCTGCCAAAGGAATGTATACCATTCACCCAAAGGTAGTTAGGATAACTACCCCTTTCGCTCACAAGGATACAACTTAATAGATTACATCTACATCCATACAATCCAATGAGCAAAATGAAGTTAGCGCTTATTGGCTATGTCAAATTGTTCCAGATAAAAATAGACAATTCACACGCCTGTATCTACACCGTGGGTTCAGAGAGGCGTTTGAGGCGGAGGCGGAATGTGGCTCCGCGCCCAATTTCAGCGTTCAGAAGCTTGATTCGTCCGCCGGGGAAGCCGGTCATAATGCGTTTGGCTAAGGATAGCCCCAGCCCCCAGCCACGCGCTTTAGTGGTATATCCGGGGCGGAACAGTTTGCGGCGGTCTTTTGGCGCAATTCCTTTGCCTGTATCGGTTACGTCGATGAGCGCGTAATTGCCGCGAGCCGTTGCTTCAATAGTAATAGATCCTTTCCCCTCCATCGCATCTACACCGTTTTTAACGAGATTCTCCAGCACCCATCCGAAGAGATCCTTATTGATATGAACCCATAGGGGCTCTTCAGGCATTGATACAAAAAAAGTTACGCCACGACTAATCCGTCCTTTTAAATAACGGATCGCTTCGGGGATAAAATCGTTCAGATAAACCGCTTCCAGAGCCGGAGTGCTACCAATTTTCTGAAAGCGTCTACTGATCATTTCCAGCCGCTCGGCATCGTGTTGCATTTCGTCTAAAATGGCGCCATCAGTATGCTCTTCGCGAAGAAGTGCAATCCACGCAAATAGTGAAGATATGGGCGTTCCCAGCTGATGTGCTGTTTCACGCGAAAGCCCTATCCAAAGCCGATTTTGCGTATTCCGATAGCCCAAGAAAAGAGCTACGGAAAGCGAAAGCAGAAAAAGCACAAACACAATGGTTTGTACCAGTGGGAATAGTGCCAGTACGTAAAGCGTGGAACTATCCCCATAATAGAGATACTGCCGTCCTTCGTTCCCTAAATCGATAATCAAAGGAGGATAGGTATCGGCAAAACGGCGCAAACGCGTCTGGAGATAAGTAGCCTCATCAGCGCCAGTGGGAACATGGATATTATTATAAGTGAGGATGTTATTGGTGCTATCGGTCAGAATTACCGGTATGGTTTTGTTGCTGCTAATAATCTGTAGCATTAGCTCGAAGGGAGCCTGCTCGTTTTCAGTAGCCAGAGCCCGTGTAGCAGATGCCCAAAGCTCTAGTTTCTCGCGCTCCTCCTGCACCATTCGGTGATGAATGCGCCGAGATATGCTCATCGGTATCAGTGCCGTAACAAGAGCCGTGAGAAAGGCGAGCAAATTGACCCACAGACGATAGCGTTTCATTTATGCCTCTTCGCTTTCCGCCAGTGCTGCTTCAGCCGCTTCCCATCGATCCATCGCCTGAGAGAGCGATTTTTTTAAGCGTTCGTAATCGGTATATAGCTCCGGATTATTTCCTTCCGGTACCGAAAGCTGATGCTCAATTTGCGCCAACTCTTCCTCGATGCGTTCTACCTCTTCCAGAGCACGTTCGCTTTCCTGCCGTAATTTACGCAAAACTTTGCTGCGCGCTCTGGACAGTTGTCCCTTACTCAGAGGCTCTTCCGTAGTTGTTTGCGCTTTTTTTGCAGAAGTTTCCTGAGTAGTTGTAGCAGCGTCTATACTTTCGGCAGCGTGCTTCTCCAAATAATAATCGATACCGCCCAAATACTCACGCACTTTACCCTGCCGAAACTCATAGATTCGGGTAGCCAAACCATCCAAGAAATCACGATCGTGCGATACTAAGATAACGGTGCCGTCAAAGTTAGCGATAGCCTCCTTGAGTACATCTTTGGAAGTCATATCCAAATGGTGCGTAGGTTCGTCCAAAATGAGCATATTGGCAGGCTCCAAAAGCAGTAGCAGAATGGCAAGCCGAGCGCGTTCGCCACCACTGAGTACCGCGATTTTTTTGTCGGCTATTTCGCCACCAAACATAAAGGCTCCGAGCATATTGTCTATTCGGCTGCGCACTTCGCCCCGAGCGGCATCGTCAACAGCCTCCCGAATCGTTTTATTTTCAGGCAGTTCGGAAGCACGATGTTGGGCGAAATAGGCAATTTCCACGTTATGGCCGATCTTTAAGTTCCCCTTGTAATCGTCAATATCGTGCATAATGCACTTTACTAAAGTGGACTTTCCCGCGCCGTTTTTACCTACAAATGCCACTTTATCGCCTCTGCGAAGAGTCATATTGACATCAATGAAAACCTCATGCATACCATACGCTTTTGACAGATTCTCAACAATTAGCGGGAAATCTCCACTTCGTGTTGCCGGTGGAAAGCGGAAGTGCATCTGCGAACGGTCTATTTCGTCCATTTCAATGCGCTCAACCTTTTCCAATTGCTTGATACGGCTCTGCACTTGTACCGCTTTGGTCGGTTTGTAGCGGAAGCGTTCGATAAATGCTTCCGTATCCTCAATCATCTTTTGCTGATTTTCATATGCGCGCCGCTGATAGGCAAGCCTTTCCTCCCGAAGTGCCTTATATTGCGAATAGGGGCACTTATAGTCATATAGGTTTGATAGTTCGAGCTCAATCGTACGGGTGGTAGTTGCATCCAAAAAGCGCTTGTCGTGCGAAACGAGTAATAGTGATGCCGAACTATTACGAAGGAATTTTTCCAACCATTGAACCGATTCTATATCAAGGTGATTGGTAGGTTCGTCCAAAAGAAGTACCTCCGGTTTGCGCAGTAGTATCTTAGCCAATTCGATACGCATACGCCATCCTCCGCTAAATTCGCTCGTGGGGCGGTCAAAGTCGCTTTTTTCAAATCCCAAACCCAATAGAGTCCTTTCCATCTCCGCTTCGTGGTTTTCCTGCTGTAACAGAGTGAGATGCTCGTTTGCCGCTGTGAATCGTTCTATCAAATCAAGATAACTTTCGCTATCGCGATCGGTACGTATTTCCAGTTCGCGTTGTAGTTCAGCCACTTTGCGATGCAACGCCTCATCCGAAGCGAATACTTCCGCTACTTCACTTCTCAAGGTTGTTTTGTCCTTAAGAGGCATTGTTTGAGGCAGATAGCCCACTGAAGCGGCATTAGGAACTGCCACCGTGCCGCTTGTGGGTGTATACTTACCGGCAATAATCTTAATGAGCGTGCTCTTGCCTGCCCCATTTTTACCCACTAAAGCGACCTTCTCTTTATCGCCTATGGTGAACGAGATGCCGTCAAAGAGCATCCTTTTCCCAAAATCTACCGTCAGTTCGTGTACAGAAATCATTGAATTCGTTTCAAAATGGCGTATGCCTCATAAAGTCCCAGCTCACCCGCTTTACTAAGTGCAGCTACCGCCTCGGCGCGTTTACCGGTGGAGAGCAACAAAAGACCCATATTATAATATGCCTCTGCCGGCGCATGTGGAGCTGCCAAAGCGGCTTTGTAGTAAGCAAGAGCCTCCTCTTTTTGCCCTTTTCGTTCGGATAAAACCGCCATATTGTATAGAGCAACCGCCATATGAGGATCTTGCTCCAGAACAAACTTCAGATCCTTGTAAGCAGATTCATACGCTTTTGCTGCATAACCGCTTTCGTTATAGCCGGTTACGGCACTCATAGGGCTATTTTCTTCCTTTTCTACGGAGCCTAACTTATTGCTTCCGAGCGAGGCTCTCCGCAACGAAGTAAAGGCGCGAAGCATACGCACCGGCAAATGAGCCGGATCCAGTTCAACGGCACGATCGAGATGCGCTGCTGCTCCTTCCACATCTGCCAATAGGAATTTATATAGAGCTATCGTAAAATGCGCATCCGCAGTTTTCTTCGGATGAGCCTCCAGCTCCGTAAGTTGTTGCTGCGCATCAGCCACCTCTGCACTATCCAAAGGCATCGGCAAAGCCATCGCCGCCAATCGGCGTATCGGTTTGGTACGTTCATTGTAGGCAGCCACGGCACTTATGTAGCGTTGGCGGTCGTATTGCTTTACATTTGGATAGAAAGTAAACGTAATCATCGGCATTGAGGTGATAATGCCTTCGGTATCTTGTACTCTACCACGCAGACTTTCCGGAAGCGTTCCCCGGCGCGATAGGTCGGATGAGCCGGTTGCCGCCAGTAGTTTTCCGTAAGCTTCTATGGCACTTTCCTCCTCACTACGGGTACTATCGGCTTGCGGGGCAGCGCTGGTGGGTTGTTTTGATGCAACTACACCTCTTTTCTGCTGATTATAGGCGCGCCATTCATCCCGATCCGCTCCGGCTCGGTCTCCCATTCTACGCTTCGCTTCGGCTCGCGCCAGCAGACCCACTTGGAAGCGGGGGTATCGTTCCAATACTTTGTTGAAATAGCCCAACGCATCGGCATATTTCCCCAGCTGTAGCGATATACGTCCCGCATTGAATAGCGCCATATAGTTATTGGGATTTGCCTTGATAACTTCCTTAAAATCACTCAGCGCATTATTATTATCACCCACATAACCAAGCAGTTGTGCACGATTGAAGCGTGCCGTTACGTTATCGGGTGCCAAATCGATGGCTCGGTTGTAATCCTCCAATGCGCCTGAAAGGTTCCCTACGCGGTAGCGTGCCAATCCTCTATTGATATATATATCTTCCTTATCCGGAGCATTCCGCTCGGCACAATCGTAGTAACCGATTGCTTCCTTGTATCGTTCCCGCGCCGCCAGCACGGCGCCTTTCATCACGAATGCCTGATACAGAGTAGAATCGGATGCTTTAATCGCCGAATCTATATAAGTAATCGCTTGTGTCGTATCTTTACGGGCAAGAGCTATATCGCCCCGTAACGCCAGTGAGAGCGGATAACTTTTGAACGATTGACTCAATGTTCCGGCCAAACTATCCGCCGAAGCATATTGCTCTATAGCGCGGTAAGAAAGTGCCATATTGAAGCGAATAGCGGCATCGTCCGGCATAACGGCAAGCGCAGTTCGATAATCGGCAAGTGCTTTTTCGTATTCTGAGCGCCCTTGCCGCGCAATAGCTCTAATGAGATAGGCGCGCGTCAGAAAGGCATTACGGCTCAATGCTTTAGAGGCATCCGCCTCAGCACCTGCCAAATCGTCCAACATTAATTTGGCATAGCCTCGCAATAGGTATGGTTCTGCCTGCTCCGGACGTGCCTCAATCACGCGGTTAAAGTAGCCGATTGCTACCACGTAATCATTGAAAAACAGCGCATTCCGACCGATATCGGTAACTCTCCGAATATCCAGTTGCGCAAAGACTGCCGTCAACCCACAAAGGCAGAGCGCAAGCGTAAGCAAAGCACGGCGCACGGCTCTTTTTCTCCTTAGTTTTTCTTTCTTTTGGGCGGAGCAGCAACGTAAGCGTAATCCGGTCTTACGTGACCCTCCTCAATATCGCGCAAACGCTTTTTGAGTAACTGTTTGCGTAGGGAACTAACCCGATCCGTAAATAGTACCCCCTCCAGATGGTCATATTCATGTTGCACGATGCGTGCCGCATAACCGGAGAGCGTTTCCGTATGCGGAGCAAAATGCTCATCTACATACTCAATGGTGATGGTGCCCGGGCGTTTCACCTTTTCGTAAATAAAAGGTATGCTAAGGCATCCTTCGTCAAAACTGACCTCCTCGCCCGTTTCCTCCGTGATATGGGCATTAATCAAGCAACGCTTAAAGCCGGCACATTCGGGGAAATCCTGCTTCAGCGCATCGCCATCAATCACGATTAACCGAATCGGGAGCCCAATTTGAGGAGCCGCCAGCCCTACGCCGTCAGAGTGATACATAGTTTCCCACATATCCGCTATAAGTTGCTCTAATCCTGCGTATTCTGCCGTTATATCTTTTGCTTGTTCCCTCAGATGAGGATGTCCGTATAAATATATGGGTAGCATGGTGTTTTTTCTTCTTTCTTACTGTTCCTCAGACTGTTGATACTGAAGCGATGAGAGATAGCTCTGCAACAGAATGGTAGCACTGACCCTATCCACTAATGCCTTGTCCTGCCGACGCTGCTTTTTGCCTATTCCACTTGCCAAAATAGCTTTGTGCGCCAGCACACTGGTATAGCGTTCATCGTAGAGTTCCACCGGTATAGTGGGAAACGCCTGCCCCAGACGCGCTACAAACGAGCGGATGGCACCCATACTTTCGCTGGGCAATCCGTTATTCTGAACCGCTTTGCCCACGATGATCCGATCCACTGTTTCCTTCGATACATATTCTTTCAGAAACGGGATAACCTCACCGGGGGGCAGTGTAGTCAATGCCCCGGGGACGATACGCAGCACATCCGTAACCGCTATGCCGCATCGTTTTTTGCCGTAATCTATTGCTATCAGCCTACCCATCCTTAGGCGCAAAGGTAGCAAATCAATGCCAATCACCCACTTGCACGCTCTCGCGCCGCCCAACCCACCATACTAAAGCAAAAGAAAGCTCCGTTTTGCAGCATTTTATCCGGATGAGTGCTCGGAATTGCGCGTTAACGCTACCTTTGCGTTATGAACGAATGGAACGAAACAGAGGGAGGCAAAATAGCATGAATCCGCTTTCACCGCATATCGAAGAGGCTGAAATAGAGCGTCTACTGGGACTTGGCGCCACGCATCCGGGTATTCGTCGCGTGTCGACACTGAAGGAGGCGCATGCGGCTCCGTATCTGTGTCGCGCCACGGGGCTATCGGGCAGCGCGGATTCAGTTGTTTTGGCTCTGCTTGGCGGTACCGTTCCGGTCATTGCCGTAGCCGAAGACGAGGAACACGCCGGTTATCTCTATTCGGATATGGCGCAAATCATCGGTACAAACAACTTGCTTTTCTTTCCATCGGCATACCGACGTCACATTAAGTACGGACATACCGACGAAGCGAACGAAGTGATGCGCACAGAGTTACTTGCGCGCCTCGCATCCGGTGGTAAACCGCACATCGTTACCTATGGAGCGGCGCTCGCCGAACGGCTCCCGGAAAAGGATTCCTTCGAACGACAACTTTTTAAAGTAACCAAGGGCGCGCAGCTCGATACGGAGCAGCTCCGCACATGGCTTGTAGCGGAGGAGTTCGACATAGTGGATTACGTCTATTCGCCCGGGGAAGCGGCGTTCCGCGGTAGTATTATTGATATTTTCGGATATGGTGGCGAAGAGCCGATACGTATAGACCTATTCGGCAACGAGGTTGAAAGCATCCGCCGTTTTGCCGTTCGCGATCAGCTTTCCTTGGGAAGCGTGGAAGAAGTAGTCATAGCGGCACGGAGTAACCGCACGGAGGCAGTAGGAAATTCCCTCTTAGAGCGGCTTTCGGAGGATTATTTACTTTACTTCAGAGATAGGGAGCTTTCGCTCGGACAGATCCGTCAATTGAAAGCAGAGAAAGCCGTTGTGGTAGAGGGAGAAGGGTTCGCTTCGGACGCAGAAATGCAGCGCCTTTTGCTTCCTTCGGAGGCAGTTGCCGAAGAAGCGGAACATTTATGGCAAATGGCGGCTTCCGGAACCGAAAAGAACGCGGAGATTGTTGCCTTTCATACCAAGCCGCAACCGCCTTTCCGCAAGGATTTCGAGCTGTTCACCGAAGCGCTAATGCGCTATCGCGAGGAGCAAAAAACGGTTTTCTTCCTCACGGAGAACACGTCTCAGGCGGAACGTCTCAAGGAAATAGTAACCGATCTCGGTGGCGCTGAGTTAGTTCCGCGCATTTTACCCCTTACACTGCACGAAGGCTTTGAGGATGAGGACGCTAAGATGGTGTTCATTACGGATCACCAGCTATTTGAACGCTACCACAAGTACAACATCCGCGCGGAAAAGATCCGTGGCAATAAAGTAGCACTTACCCTCGAAGAGCTGCAACGCTTCGCTCCGGGCGATTATATCGTGCATTACGACCACGGCATCGGGCAGTTCGCCGGGCTGTTCAAAACAAAGATTGGCGATGTAGAGCAGGAAGTTATTAAAATTCTATACCGCAACAACGATTATATCTATGTAAACCTGCACAGCCTGCACAAACTGTCAAAATACCGCGGAAAGGAAGATGTACCGCCGGAGCTGAGTGAATTGGGCGGTGGTGCATGGCAGCGGCTCAAGGAACGCACCAAGAAAAAGGTAAAGGATATTGCTCGCGATCTTATCAAACTGTATGCCGCTCGCAAGGAGGCAGAGGGCTTTGCATTCAGTCCGGATAGTTATTTGCAGCACGAGTTGGAAGCTTCCTTTATCTATGAGGAAACACCTGACCAAGCCAAAGCGGTGGAAGCGGTCAAAACGGATATGGAGAGCCGCCAGCCGATGGATAGGCTCATCTGTGGCGATGTAGGTTTCGGCAAAACAGAAGTAGCGATGCGCGCCGCATTCAAGGCGGTTGCCGATAGCAAGCAGGTTGCCGTTTTGGTGCCCACAACATTGCTCGCGTACCAGCATTACCGCACCTTTACGGAGCGGTTCAAGGGCTTCCCCGTCACGATAGCCTACTATTCGCGTGCCAAGGGGACAAAAGAGTCAAAAGCGATCCTCGAAGGGCTGAAATCGGGACGCGTTGATATTGTGATCGGCACGCACCGACTAACCGGCAAAGAGGTTGAGTTTAAGGATCTTGGCTTACTCATTATCGACGAGGAACAGAAGTTTGGCGTTGCCGTTAAGGAAAAGCTCCGCAAAATGCAGGTAAACGTGGATACGCTCACCATGAGTGCCACGCCGATACCGCGTACGCTTCAGTTCTCGCTTATGGGCACGCGCGACCTTTCCAACATAATGACGCCGCCACGCAATCGCTATCCCATCACCACGGCACGGATCTCTTTCTCCATCGAACAGATCGGCGAAGCGGTCAATTACGAGCTAAGCCGTAACGGTCAGGTCTATTTTGTACACAATCGGATAGGTGATATCGAGGCGTTAGCGGACAAATTGCGCAAAGAGGTGCCGGATGCTCGCATAGCAGTGGGGCACGGCAGAATGAATCAAGCTGAACTTGAGGAGCTTATACTATCTTTTTCGCGCTACGAGTACGATGTTTTGGTCGCCACTACTATTATTGAAAACGGCATCGACGTACCCAACGCCAATACCATATTCATTGACGACGCCGAGCGCTACGGACTGAGCGATTTGCACCAACTGCGCGGTAGAGTGGGACGAAGCAATAAAAAGGCGTTTTGTTACCTGATTACGCCGCCACCCGAACAGTTAAGCAGCGTGGCGCGCAGGCGGATTAAGGCCATCGAAACCTACTCCGATCTCGGCAGCGGGATGCGTATCGCCTTGCAGGACCTTGATATACGCGGAGCCGGCAATGTGTTTGGCAGCGAACAAAGCGGGTTTATTGCCGATTTAGGCTTCGATGCATACCATAAGCTCTTTAATGAAGCGGTACGCGAGGTTAAAACGGAGGAATTCCCCGAATACTTCAAGGACGAAGTGCGCCAAGCAGCGTTCGATAATGAGGGCGAAACGCTCTTCGAAAGCGACCTTGCCCTCTCGCTTCCTCCCGACTATGTACCGGACGATGGCGAGCGTATTGAACTATACCGCCGTTTGGACGGGCTGAACGATGAAGCCGAAGTAGCGCAATTTAGGGACGAACTGCGCGATCGCTTCGGACCGCTCCCCGATAGTGCCCTACAACTTATCGACGTACCCCGCGTGCGCTCCGTAGCGCGTGCTATGGGATTCCGCCGCGTTGTATTGCGTGAGGGCAAATTGCGTCTTTTCCTTCCCGAGAATGCATCGGACGCCTACTACCAATCCGCGGAGTTTGATGCCGTTATCACCTATGCAACTATTCACGCCGAGCGGTGCCGTTTGGAAGAAAGTAGGCGGGGAAGCCGGCTCTTACGTATCGAAAAGGTCAAAAGCGTGCCGGAAGCGCTAACGATTCTCCGAGCTCTATCCGCTACCAAACCAACCCTGCCGAAACAGTGAACCGGTAACGGCTGACAATACCTATATACCTTTGCCGCAAAAGGTATATACCTATCTGAGCAAAGGTATATACATATCAACGGAGAGGTATATACCTTTTGTCCGGCTCCATGCTCACTGTTAGGAATTAGCTCCCTAAAGGGGTATCTTTGCCGTAGATAGAAAGGATATGCGGAACGACTAAACTAACAGACTGCTATTATGGAAAAACAGACGTATGTACTGAAGTGGGATAAACTGGCAGTAGGGATTACCATATTTTGTACGCTTGCAGCAATTAATGTAATCGCTTTTGGCTGCCTTTCCCAAGGGTGGCAACGTTGGATTAGCATCTTGGTCGGCTTGTTTATAACTATTCCCAGTGCGCTGATGTGCCCCCTATCGGTTACCAAAGAGGGGGATACGCTCTCCGTGAAACATCTGCTACACAAAAAGCACATCTCGCTTTCGGAATACAAAGCCACCACCCTCCCAAACGGATTCTCCCTGAATGGGTTTTGGCGACTGTGTGCTTCCGACGGCATGATGGGCTATTGGGGGCTGTGGAGCGATGGAAGAGGGCACCGATACAGCTCCTTCCTAACTCACCGCAAAAGGGACGTGCAGCAGCTCGAACCCCTGCTCCCCAACAAAAAGAGGCGCATCCTTGTAAACTGCCCTGCCGAGTGGCTCACCTCCTCCACCCCCAAAGAGCAGAAAAAAGAAGCCGAATACGACGAAATATGACTATCTTTGCAAGGAGAACAAAATAGGAATATTAGAACCGTACAACTATGGAGATAGTAATGATTAACGGGCGCGAAATATTGGATTCGCGCGGAAACCCTACGGTAGAGGTAGAAGTGGAATTGAGCGACGGTATTGTGGGTCGCGCTTCCGTACCGAGCGGAGCTTCCACAGGAGAACACGAAGCAGTAGAACTTCGTGACGGAAATAAACAACGTTATGAAGGCAAAGGCGTTGAAAAAGCGGTAGAAAACGTCAACAACGTAATTGCTCCCGCTCTTTTCGGTATGAGCGTATTTGAACAACGCGCTATAGACAAAAAGATGATCGAACTGGACGGAACGCCCAATAAATCCAACTTGGGAGCGAATGCCATTTTAGGTGTTTCGCTCGCTGTGGCACAAGCTGCCGCACGTGAATTGGGGCTTCCGCTGTACCGCTACTTGGGCGGCGTTAATGGTCATATCCTGCCGATCCCGATGATGAACATCATCAACGGAGGCTCACACAGCGATGCGCCTATCGCTTTCCAGGAATTTATGATCCGCCCCGTGGGCGCTGCTACGTTCCGCGAAGGGCTTCGCATGGGTGCAGAAGTATTCCACGCGCTGAAAAAGGTACTTAAAGCGCGCGGGCTCAGTACAGCCGTCGGCGACGAAGGCGGATTTGCTCCCAATTTGGAAGGTACCGAAGATGCGCTTCGCAGTATCATTGAGGCAGTTAAGCAAGCCGGTTACGAACCGGGCAAGGATATTCGCATCGCATTAGATTGCGCCGCCAGCGAATTCTTTGATGGTTCTGTTTACGATTATACCAAGTTTGAAGGGGAAAGTGGTGCCAAGCGTAGCATCGAAGAACAAGTGGCTTACCTCAAACAACTTACTGAAACATTCCCCATCGATTCGATAGAAGATGGTATGGGTGAGAATGACTGGGAAGGATGGGCTCTGCTGACGCGCGAATTGGGCGATAAGATCCAGTTGGTGGGCGATGACCTATTCGTAACCAATGTGGAATATCTGCGCAAGGGGATCCAACAACATTGTGCCAATTCGATACTAATTAAGGTAAACCAGATCGGTACGCTGAGCGAAACGCTCGATGCAATCGATTTAGCGCACCGTAACGGCTATACGGCTGTTGTATCGCACCGAAGCGGTGAAACGGAGGATACCACCATTGCGGATATTGCCGTTGCTACCAATGCGGGACAGATTAAGACCGGTTCCTTGAGCCGTACGGATCGTATCGCTAAGTACAATCAGTTGTTGCGCATCGAGGAAGCGTTGGATGAAACCGCACGTTACGGATATCCCTCTGCTTGCGAGGATTAAGCGCATCCCATACATAAGCATAATTTGTAACTTTAATACGAGCATCGGGGCTGTGACTTACACACGCTCCGGTGCTTCTTTCCATTGAAAAACAAGCTTCCTTTTACTTTACGTTTGCGCTGGGCGGCGGTGAGGCTCTATGCCTGCATTCCGGAGCCACTGCTCAGGTTGCTCGTTCGTCCGAATGCGTTTCTGCTGCGTTGTATCGTTCGTTATCGCAGAAACGTGGTGAGAAGCAATCTGCGCCGTGCCTTTCCGCAAGCGGATCAAGCACAGCTGCGTGCAACAGAAGTGCGTTTCTACCGGCATCTTGCCGCAATGTTCCTGATGGGCTTAAAAGTGCCGTTTGAGAGCGAAAAGCGGTTGCGCAAGCATTTCTCCCTAAAAGGCTTGGAGCTGATTACCGATTTAAAGGAAAAAGGGTATAAAACCATCTTTGTAACTATGGGGCATTGTGGCGATTGGGAGCTGTTTTCCGCTTCACCCATCTACCTTAATGCACTCGGAATCAAGCTGGTTAATGTGTATAAAGCGCTACATAATGCTTCGGGCGACCTGATTGCCAAACGATTGCGTACCATGCACGGCGCGGAGGCTATAGAGATGTTCGAGGTTCCCCGCTATGTGCTTGCCGCTAAGAATGCTACGAATGACGCTGAAACACGATTGATCGTATTTCTCGCCGACCAATGTCCCGGACGGGAACAAGCGCATTATGGCACGCTCTTCCTGAACCAACCCACAACATTCCTGGACGGTTGGGCGCGTTTAGCGCATAAATTGGGCCTACCGGTGGTTTACCTCGAAATAGTACCACAGCGGCGGGGCCGTCATTGGCAAGGAACTATGCAACTACTCACTGCCGATGCGGCACAAATGAATATACCGGAGCTTATGGAACGATACGTAACCGCACTCGAGCGAAATATACGTCGCGCGCCTTCCTTCTGGCTCTGGAGCCACAAACGTTGGCGCTTTACGCCCGACGATATCCCCGGAATTGTTCGTTCGAATACACTTAGCAATAGAGCCTCTACATCTGCATAAGAAATAGTTTTTGTAAGTTTGCCATCGGTATGGGATACTATTTGGCAAGTTACGCATACCATGGGAGTACGAAAAGGAGTTGTGGCAATGGGATCACTCACAATCATACCCACTCCGGTAGGCAATCTTAAGGACATCACCCTGAGGGCCTTAGAGGAGTTACAGCAAGCCGATCTAATATTGGCTGAGGACACGCGCACATCGAGTGTCCTGCTCAAGCATTACGATATTCGGAAACCTATGGAGAGCCACCACAAATTCAACGAATACAAGGAAGCGGACGAAATGGCGCAGCGCATCGCCTCCGGCCTTCGTGTAGCGCTTATTTCGGATGCCGGCACCCCGCTCATCAGCGATCCCGGAAGTTTTCTTGTAAAAGCGTGCCGCGAAGAGGGCGTTCCCGTATCCTGCCTTCCCGGAGCTACGGCTCTCATTCCTGCATTGGTTATGAGCGGGCTCTCAACGGAACGCTTCGCTTTCGAAGGCTTTCTACCGGTAAAAAAGGGACGGCAGACGAAGCTCGCGGAGCTATCTCACGAACCACGAACAATAATCTTCTACGAATCGCCATTCCGTGTACAGCGAACTCTTCGCGACCTATGCATCGCCTTTGGTAGCGAGCGCCAAGCCGTCACCGTACGCGAACTATCCAAAATACACGAAGAGGTACAGAGCGGCACCCTAAACGAGCTGGCCGATTTCTACCAAACCACGCCACCGAAAGGCGAGTTCGTCCTCTTAGTGCAGGGAACCGATGAGCTAAAATCATCACAGAAGAAGGAACAAAAACGCAAACAACAGGAACAAGAACCATAATTAACAGAAGTATAATAAGGGAGAATAGAACAATGAAAACAAGATTTCTTACATTCGCAGCCGCCCTCTTTGTGGCGTTGCTCACCCTCGCCTCTTGCGGCAAGAATTCGGGTGCCTATAAGACCCTCAAGCAAGACTACGACTCGGTAGTAGCGGTCAATACGGTATACCAAACGCAAATGAACGAATTCGATGCCATTATCGGGCGTGTGATCGACAACTTCCAGGAAATCAATGCTATGGAAGGAATGATCAGCCCCAATCCGCTTAACGGCGAAGTTAACATGAGCCGTAGCGAACGCATTGAGGATAATATCCGGATGATTAACGAACGTCTCCGCAACAACCGCCAGGAATTGGCAAGCCTTAACGAAAAACTCAAAGCCAGTGGCGCTAAGAATGCCGTGCTCACACGCACCATCGCTTCGCTGGAAAAGCAATTGAAGGATAAAACGCAGGAAATTCTGCAATTAACCGAAGAACTTAAGAGCAAGAACCTGCAGATCGGCATCCTCGATTCGATGGTAACCGAACTGAGTGGCTCTATTGAAGCGCAGAAGGAAGTAACCCGCAAGCAGGGTGAAGAACTCTCGCGTCAGGAAGCAGCCGCCAACACCGTTCGCTACTGCGTAGGAACAATGAACGACCTTAAGGAAATGAAGATCGTGAAGAATGGCAAGGTGGAAGCCAGCGATTACGTGAGCGATTACTACCGTCAGGTGGATCGCCGCTCTTTCACTTCGCTGCCGTTGCTCTCCAAAAAGGCTGAACTGCTCACACCGCACCCCGCTAACTCCTATCGCCTGGTTGAAGGTGCCGATAAGAACCTCACCTTGGAAATCTCCGATCCTACTGCATTCTGGAGCCTATCCAAGACCCTTGTCGTTCGCGTTTACTAATTCGCGGCGTCTATTAAAATCACACGGAGCAACCTCTCTTTTACGGGGATGGTTGCTCCGTTTCGTTTTTTCTATCTAAAATGATCCACGCCAAGCAACTTCTCATCGATCTCGACGATACCCTTTGGGATACGTACCACAACAACAAGCATGCGCTCAGCATCCTATACGAGAAACACGGATGGAGCGCCTTCTTCAGCTCCTTTGAGGCGTACTTTGCGCTCTATATGCCGCACTGCAACCATCTCTGGCATTTGTACCGAACCGGCGTGATTAATAAGCAGTCCCTCACCATTGCCCGATTGGCGTACCCCCTTCATTTGGCGGGACAATCCGTCACCGCGGAGCAGATGTTGGCTTTAAACGACGAATTTATGGCGTTGGTTAAGTGCGAAACCGCATGCGTTGAGGGCGCTCTCGATATGCTTGCGCTACTGAAGCCCCACTTCAAAATCTATATTATTACCAACGGATGGACCGAAGTGCAATCTGCCAAATTGAACAAAAGCGGCTTAGCGCCTTACGTGGACCGGGTATTCATCAGCGAGCAGATTGGCTGCCACAAACCCGATCCGCAATTCTTTCACGCCGTACTGACCGCTACCAACAGCCGAAAGAGCGAATCGGTCGTTATCGGAGATAGCTGGCATGCAGACATAGCCGGGGCAGCCGCTTACGGATTGCACGCTATTTGGTTCAATCCGCAACACGAGCCGCTTCCCGAGAGCTTCGATCCGGCGCCGTTAATCGTCACTTCTCTCGACCAAATTCCTCCGCTGCTCCTTCCCCCTTCCCCGACACCGATCCCGTAACCCGACCCGCCCCTCGCCTCCATCTTAGCGCAGCAGCCGCCTCACCGTACTTGTAGAACGGCACTGCCCCTCCCCGGCTTTTGCCCCTTTTCCACTCATAAGCCGCCCCGCATCCACGCACCCTCTCGCGCTTATCTACCGAGGAAGCAAAGCGGTTGTACGATGGGATTGGAGCGGTTCTCCCGTACAAAAGAATCGTTGCTCCCATGCTGTTCGAGCGTTTGTATGGAGGTATCAGGGAAAAGTCTATAGAGTATCCGAGGAAAGTCTATAGAGTTTTCCGAAAAAGTCTATAGAGTATTTTCCGAAAGTCTATAGACTTTTCTCCAACTGCACCGTACATCCACCCCGATACCTCCCATCCTTCATTTGAATATCTCCTTACTTCCATAGCGTTTCATCGTAACCTACACCTCGATATGCATAATCCTCTGAACCAACCCCTCCCTACTTCCGTCTCAATATCTGCTGCACTGCGATCGGCTTCACTGCGGTCAGCGTAACGGTTCTACGGTAAAAAAGAAACGAATTGTGCGGAATCAGGTACATTTGCACCGAGCTCCGTTACTGCGGATACCGGTAGCGACCGGCGAAGCGTACGCCGATCCGCCGGCATATCAACGGATAGTGCCACCGAGGGTGCCCTGTCGGTATAGAATAGAGATGGGCGCCGAGCAAGGCAGAGATAGAAATACGGTGCGGGATCGGCACCGGTACTAATGCGTTCAAACGGAGGAGGCACGGCGGAAAATACGGAGGAGACGTAGCGGAGATACGGAGGAATGCAGAGGAGGTACGGAGGAAGCGCAGAGGAGATACGGAGGAGACGTAGCGGGATACGGAGGAAATACGAAGCAAATACGGGGACGATAATAGAACGAGACGGAGAAAGCAAGGAGCAATGAGGGATAACGAACGAGGAAGAAGCAGGAGCGTGGCGCTCTCCACGCCTGTGGCGCAGTGGAAGACGGCGTGTAGCGACAGGTCGCTACGATACGGAATGCGGCTCATGTCGCTCGGCAGCTGTTTCAGCGATAACATCGCTCAGCGGCTACACGACTTAGGTTTCGACATATTGGTAAATCCGTATGGCACGCTCTATAATCCACTTTCGATCGCGCGTGCCTTGGAAGAGTTGCTCGATGCGGAACGGCACTACACTTGTGAGCAATTGATTCGGGCAAACGGAGTATGGGTCAGCCCGATGCATCACTCATCGTTCAGCGATACGGATGAAGCGGCTCTGGTGGCGCATCTGAATGAAACGTTGGATCGCTCGAGGCTCTATGCGAAGGAAGCAGATTGGCTTCTGCTGACACTGGGCTCCTCCTACTGCTATTGGTGGAAGGCGAGCGGCGAGGTGGTAGCTAATTGCCACCGTTTGCCGGCGGAGCTGTTCGAGCATCGAATGGCATCGGTGGCGGAAATGGAGCTTCGGCTCACGGCAGCGCTGGATAGGTTGCTGGAGCGAAATCGGTCGCTCTGCGTGCTGCTCACTATTAGTCCGATTCGCTATTTGGCATACGGCGCAGAGGGAAATGCGGAGAGCAAGGCGCGTTTGGTGCTACTCAAGGAGGCGCTCAAAGCACGCTACGGAGCGCGCTTGAGCTACTTTCCATCGTACGAAATTATGCTGGACGAACTGCGGGACTATCGCTTCTACGCAGAAGATATGGTTCATCCGTCCGAAACGGCGGTTCGTATTCTATTTGAACGGCTTATGGATGGCTGGTTGGATGCGTCCGCCACGGAGGCATTAGGGACGGCTGAGGCGCTGCAACGCTTAGTTCGGCACCGGCCGAAGGACAAAGCGGCTCACCGCGCACAGATAGAGCGTGCGGCATCGCTACTGGCAACGCGCTTCCCGGAGGTACAAACGGAGCAAATTCTACAAAGTTAGAAGGCGGCGGAAAGGCGAATGTTGAGCTGCCGACGCGTGAGATAGTTCGGTACGGCAAAGATGTGGTTGTTCGCGTCCGTAACCCAGTAGTAGCCGCCCGCGTTGGCGTTATCGAAAAGATTGAAGAGATCGACCGATGCCTCTATATATTTGAATACATCCCACGCTGAGGCGCGGCGGGTGCGGGTACGCTCGAAAAAGCGGTAGGTAAGCCCGATGTCCACACGCATATAGGGTTTACCGGTAAAGACCGGTAGCTCGAAGCCGGCGGCAGGCTTGAATTGGGGTAATCCACCCGATAGCAAACCCCTCAAACTGAGGCTTATGGGCTTAAAGCCCGGGAAGTAATCGCGGAAGAAAAGCGAGCAGTTGTACAAAGGTGCGTTGGGAAGCCGCATAGAGCCTATTCCGGGGAGCGTTTGGCGGCTGTGAAGCAGCGAAGCGGTCACCCACGAATCCACGCCCGGCACGAACTCGCCGAAAAGTTTCAGGTCAATTCCCGCCGCATATCCGCTACCCACGTTGGCACCCATATAGCGGATTTTGACATTATCTACGCGATATGGATTGATGTGGAACAGATATTTGAAGTAAACTTCCGCCGTGAACTTGAAGGGGCGCCCTGCCTGTCGGAAGGCATAATCGGCGCCGGCAACGAGATGCACGGAGCCTTGCGACTTAATCTTTCGGTTAAGCGCCACAAAGTTATTACCCGCCTCGTCCGGTACAATGGTGCGCAATTCCTTATAGAATGGGGCTTGATAGTACAAACCTGCGGCGGTGCGCAGCAATAGATCGGGAACCGCTTTGGGACGATAGGATGCTACCAAACGCGGACTTATAATAAATTCCTTGTTAAAGGACCACCAGGAGGCGCGCAAGCCGGGTACCAAGCGCCACTGCCCCAGCTGCATTTCGTTTTGCGCAAAGAGGGAAGCGCGCACCGAGTGCATACGTTGCGCCGAATAGAGATTATAAAGCATTTCGAGGCGATCCTCGTAATGCGGCCGATTGTATCCGGCGGAATCGAGAAGGGTCCATTCGGATATATCGTCTTTTACCTGTTCTATGCGCACATCAGCACCGGTTCGGAGCGTATTAAGCCGGTTCCACACAAAAGTTAGGCGGTAGGAGGCGGTCAGCAGGCGTGAATCGAGCTTATTGCGCCCATGTTCCAGGTTACTACCGGTAGCGAGGGCTCCCAAGGATACATCTCCGGGGAGCGCATCTTGGCCTGTTTTGGCATCGCCCTGTAGGAAGTAGCTGCCCTCAATGTCATAGGTTTCGCGCTCACGGCTGCCAAAGAGCGCCACGCTGAGGCTATGGCGCACGGATTCGTTTTGCGTATAATCGGCGGTAAAGGCGCCATAAGCGGAGAGGAAGTTATCCTGCTCGCGCCCATCGAAGTAGATGCGAAGCTTCTTCAGGTTAGTAGTTGTGCCGAAAACGGTCTCCCTCGTTTGAGGGATAAAGGTATAATCCGTTAGCGATACGTTAGCAAGAAGCGACAGCTGCCACTTGGACGAAAGGCGCTGCACCATATAGGTTTGCGCGTCTAAGTATAGCGGGCGGTACTCGCCTTTGGTTTCCAATGAGGAAAGCATGTTACGCCCATCCTTAAAGCGCACGCCTGTGATTTGCGAAAAACCACCCTTATGCGAGCCGATATAGAGGTTATCGCCCTGCAATCCCAAGTCCACGGCGGCTTCAAACTGAGCCGGTTTTTTGTAGCGAATATCCAACACGCTGGACATTTTGTCGCCATACTCTGCCGTAAAGCCACCGGCGGAAAAATCCAACCGTTCGGTCATTCGCGGATTAACAAAGCTGAGCCCCTCCTGTTGTGCGGAACGAACGAGCAGCGGACGGGCTATTTCCATTCCGTTCACGTAGATCATGTTTTCGTCGTAACTACCGCCACGCACGCTGTATTGGCTACTTAGCTCGTTGTTTTGCGTTACTCCTGCGTAGGTAGCCACCAACGCTTCCACGCCCGCCACCGGTGCTGCCGCGATGAGCACATGCTCGGGCTTGATCTGCTCCATACTTTTTTTGCGCCCCGTTGCGGTTACGGTAACGCCTTCCAAGGCGATTGCCTCGTCGGGCAGGGATACATCCAAACGGAGCGAATCCTTAATTCCGCCCGGGAACGGCTTGGTTACTGTGCGATAGCCTATGGCGCTGAACAGAATTGCGGTGGAATCCTCTATCGGAAGCAGGGTAAAGCTGTACCGACCTTTCAGATCGGTAGCGCCACCGATCGCTTTTCCCGATAGTTTTACATTGGCAAACGGCACCGGATCTCCGTCGCGATCCGTCACAATGCCGTGGATACGGATGCGCTGCGCAGAGGCTTCCGGTATACAGCATTGCAAAAATAGTGCCAAACCGATCAACAGGCACCAATGTCCTTTCATTGCCTTCATAGCGCAAAAGTAGCCTTTTTGTGCCACAATCCCTTTCAATTGCCGCAATACGATGCTTTTAAACGCCGTTCGCCCGCACTCCTTCTTCCGGAACACGGGCGAACGATCATTTCCACTGTAGGGGGAACCTTTTAGCGTATACGCAAGGTTTTACCCTCTCTGATGGTTGTTTTGGTCGATATCTTATTGATTTGGCACAGCTTTTTCACGGGCACACCGGTCTTTTTGGATATACCGCTGAGTGTATCGCCCTTACGGATGCGGTACACTTGAGGCTTATGTGCCTTTTGTGCATTGGACTTTTTGTAGCTGTTCTTTGCGGAGCGAGCCGATGCATAGCTACTTGCTGCGCGCGATGTTGCACCACGCCTAAAGGTATATATATCCCTCAGCGGCGAGCCGTTTGCAAAGTCGATGATTTGGGTCGGGTTAATATCGATTCCCATAAAGCGGCATTCAAAATGAAGATGCGGACCGGTGCTTCTGCCGGTAGAACCGCCTAAGCCGATCGCTTCGCCGGCACGCACAACTTCGTTTTCACGCACCAAATGGCGGCTCATATGTCCGTAAACGGTTTCCAACCCGTTGGGGTGGCGAATTACCACATACTTGCCGTAACCGCCGCCTTCGTAATCCACAATACGCACTTTACCATCAAATGCGGAGCGCACGGTATCGCCCGTGTGCAAGCCGATATCCATCCCCCGATGCATACGCCCGAAGCGTTTCCGATAGCCGTAATTGGAGGTTATACGTATCGCCCCGTCAAGCGGCATAATAAAGCCGTTGCAATCTATTTCGTAAGTGGCGGGGATTTCAGCTGCAGCGCCTCCGGCAAACGGATTTACGTAGCGTCCCCAGCTGTTTTCGCCATAAAGATCAATAGCGGGATACTCGAGGCTTTCCCTGAGGATAGCATCTTCAAGTGCTTCGTTCTGTTTCCGCCGTTTCTCATTAATTTGTTCCACCAAGCCTTTTCCATCAGCAAGCAACGAGCTGCTCGATAAGGAATCTGCTTTGTGGGTGTGAATTTGTGCCACCGAATGTGGCAATTTGTCCGGTTGAATCCCGGGAATAAAGCTCTGCGCCGTAGCCGTTACATACACTGTAAAGCACGACAAAATGGTAACCGCTACCCTTTGGAGTTGTTTCATTGGCATCAGTACTAACCTTGTTCTTAATATTCCTTCGGTCACGGCTCCGAGAAGATTGCCAATATCCTCTCGCAACCTAACCGACCGCTAATGTACACATTTGCTTTCGATCAGCCCCGCTATGCATCCTCCCGTTTAATGTTATTTATGTGTTTTTAGAACAAAACCTGCCAAATTGACCGAACTAAGCCTCAAATCGGACAAAAGTTCCATCTTCTTCGCATAAGGCATAATCCGGCTCCTTAATAGCAACTGTTATTGCTTCCGAAATGTATATACCTTTCCTTTAATAGGTATATAGGTTTCATTTAAAACTTATATACCTTTTGATGCAAACTTATATACCTTTTTAGATGATTAAAGGGAGCACAAACAAAGAGCTATTGGGGAAAGCTCTTTTTACCCCTACAAAGGCGAGCAAAAAAGAGCAACTGAGCCCTCAGCGGCGGGAAGTGAACAAACAGGCACGCTTCCCTGTTGTATAAACAGCGAATGCAAGTATTATGGGACAATTAGTAGCAATTGTGGGGCGCCCTAACGTGGGCAAAAGCACCCTCTTTAATCGGTTAATCGGAACGCGGCAAGCCATTGTGAACGACGAAGCGGGAACCACGCGCGATCGTCAGTACGGGCACGCCGAGTGGACGGGCAAAACATTCTCCGTAGTGGATACGGGCGGATGGGTGGCCGGCAGCGACGACGTATTCGAAAGCGAAATCAACAAGCAGGTATCCATTGCCGTGGAGGAAGCCGATGTAATTCTCTTTGTGGTAGATGTGCAGGAGGGAATCAACGAATTGGATAAAGAGGTGGCTCAAGTGCTGCGCCGGAGCGATCGGCCCATCGTGATTGTGGCGAACAAAGCGGACAACTTTGAAATAGGTATGCAGAGCGCCGAATTCTACGCACTCGGATTGGGCGATCCCTATCCTGTAAGCGCCATAAACGGCAGTGGCACGGGCGATCTGCTGGATCGCGTGGTGAGCCTCTTCAAAACAAAACCAAACGAAGATACCGACAAAGAGTTGCCGCGCTTTGCCGTTATCGGTAGGCCCAATGCGGGCAAATCCTCATTAGTAAATGCATTCCTCGGCGAAGATAGGCATATTGTAACGAACATCGCCGGCACCACGCGCGACGCTATCTACACCGAATACAACAAGTTCGGAATGAACTTTTTCCTCGTCGATACGGCGGGCATTCGCAAAAAGGGCAAAGTGCAGGAGGACCCCGAGTACTACTCGGTAATCCGAGCCATCCGCGCCATTGAGTACTGCGATGTGGCCATCGCGCTCATCGATGCCACCCGCGGCATTGAAGCGCAGGATGTGAACATCATTTCGCTTGCGCTACGCAACAGCAAGGGATTGGTGGTTTGTGTCAATAAATGGGATTTGGCGGAGGATAAATCGCCGCAAGCGATACGGGTATTCGAAGCCGCCATCCGCGAGCGTTTGTCTCCGTTTACCGACTTTCCGATTCTGTTTGTTTCCGCACTTACCAAGCAACGCATCTTCAAGATATTGGAAACGGCAGAACAGGTTTACGAGCGCCGCACGCAACGCATTCCCACACACAAGCTGAACGAGGTGATGCTGCCACTGATTGAAGCCACTCCCCCACCCTCCATTAAGGGGAAATACATCAAAATCAAATATGTAATGCAAATACCCACCGCGGTGCCCTCCTTTGCTTTCTATACCAACCTAAGCAATTGGGTGAAAGAGCCTTACAAGCGTTTTTTGGAAAATAAGATACGCGAGAATTGGGATTTTTCGGGCGTGCCGATCAACATCTTTATCCGCGATAAATAGACGGAATGCGCGTAGACAGTCTGAAGCTGGAGCAGCCGCTTGATGCGCCTGGGTGCGTGCTTGCGGGGGGACGAGTAGAATGGGGCGGTCAAATCAATAATAGCTTTGGCAAGTACAAGAATAAAATCGGATCGCCTACCCCAAGTGCTTACTACAATAGTTCAAGAAAAGTATTTGTGGTAAATCACTCTATCGGCAATACAAGGTACGTACCGATGATAACCTCCACAGCAGGCTCGTGGTCGGACTTACCGCAGGTTGTAGCAGTGAACTCTTACAGCTTTGAGGTTGCCTTTATCAATTACAACAATGAACGCAATCAATGGAGCTTTAATTACACCTGCTTTAAGGCTGATTAACGGACGAAAAAGAAAGGGGGCATCCAAACGGATACTCCCTTTCGTATATGATGAACCTACTTTTACAATTCGCCTTTTGCTTTTAGGGCTTCCCACTCGTTATTGGTAATGGGGATAAAGGTGAATGCTTCGTTAAACAAGCGGTACACTTCCTCGTTATTGCCTGCTTCCCACGCTTTGCGAATAGCTTTTTGAGCTTCGTCCATCTTTGCGTTTGGTATGTAGGCAATCACCTTAGTTTCTGCTGGGATAACAACGCCATCATCGGTCTTTATCGGGTCAAGGTTGTTTATTTCAAGACGTACATTCCTGCAAGCAATCCACCCATCGTCTAAGAGCGTCCACTTATCTACACGTTGTCCGTTTTCCTTAAATGGGCGTTTGGCAATAACCATCTCCGACCACATCTTAATACGGCTATGCTCTACATCGCGCATCTCTGGGGCAACGGCAAAATTTCCTTCGTCTCCGTTTGCATCTTTATTTACAATTGTTTCTGAGTATTTCACGATATTAAGCGGAGAGAGCAAGAGGTCACCGCCTTTGGGTTTTTCTGTATCGGTTTTCATTATCGGGGTTTCATTTACGTTCAAGTATAGGAACGAGCCTTCCTTTGCGTAGAAGGGCGTTTTTTCTTCGGGCTTAGGCTCGGGTGCAGGCTTCGTGCCCCCGCACGAGGAGCACAAGAGGGCGCACGCAACCGCGCACGCGGTGAGGATTTGTCTTTTCGCTTTCATATTCGTTTTATTGTCTTTAGTTATTCTTACAGAGCAAAGGTAATACATTTAGACGATGACGTGGCGATGCGCCTCCTCCGCCTTGCTGAGGCAGAGGAGATACGCCAATCCGGACAGCTCCACCTTATAAAAGGTATATACCTTTCCGATGCGCTTAGCCGGCATCGGGATGCATCAGCGATACGAACTCGGCAGGGGTGCCTAAGTAGTGCACAATGATACGAACCATTTCCGGGCTCAGATAGCGAATACCGCGCCCATAGCCGGCATGCTCTAAATCGGTCAGTAGCAGTGGATCTCGGCGAATTAGTGCCGATAGCGACCGCGTGGCATTAGCTACCGAGGGGAAGTACAGCACGGCAAGTTCCTTGACGCGGTACATACGAAAATCAAATTCCGGGAGGGAAGTGAGACGGCAAGCCATTTCGGGCTTGCAAGCGACATTAAGTTCATTCATAAACAATCGTTCTTTAATACAATAACTATATACATTCAAGCGCACTCTGCGCGACAACCCCGCCGCCGAATGCGCTCTGCAAAGATACACTTTTCTCTCATTTTTCCCCTTGCCGCTACTGCACCCCATCGTAGTTATAGTGCTATGCATTGGATCCGGTAGTACCGCCGGCACCTGTGTGCCCGTGATAACTAATGCTATTAGCTATCCGAACCCATCCGAGCCAATCAGAATCAATCGGAACCAATCGGAACCAATCGGAAGCAATCGGAATCAATCGGAACCAATCGGAAGCAATCGGAGCTAATCGGAGCCAATCGGAACCAATCGGAGCCAATCGGAACCAATCGGAACCAATCGGAGCTAATCGGAGCTAATCGGATTAATTCCGATAAACTCTGATAAGTTCTGATAAACTCTAATTAATTCCTATAGCCTACGATACACTATAATACAGTTTAATACACTTCGATACGTTTCGATACACTTTGATACACTTTAATACGTTAGGATACGTTACGATACACTTCGATACAGTTTGATACACTTTAATACACTTGGGGGTTATGCCGTGTGCTACCTTTGCACCGTCGCTTTCGAAAAAGTGCATGTAAACAAATAAACCAATATGATGATGAAACCTACTTTATTACCCAACGAACAAATGAGACACATAAATGATGCCGAAGGCGCTGATGCCGCTGAACGGGAGGGAAAAAGATGCCCTCCGTTCCTACAACGAGTAGCGGAGGGCAGATTGATTATGGTGATGAGCGGATAAGGGGATTAGCCCCTGAGAAGGCGCTCTTTAGCGGCAATGTACTGAGCTTCCAAATCGCGGAAAATGGCTTCCACGGATTTCAGCTCGGTTACCATCGAGTGAACTTGACCGATTTCGATTTCGCCCTCGTCAATATCGCCTTCAAATATGCCCTTTTTGGCGCGAGCCCGTCCGAGTAGTTGCTGCAACTCCTCCTTTCCGGCTCCATGCGTTTCCAATTCGATAACGCTTTGGGTGAATTTGCTCTGCAGGAGCAAGCGCGTTGGGACAAGTTTTTTCAGAACAAGACGCGTATCGCCTTCGCCGCCTTCAATACAGATCCGTTTGAAGTTTTCGTGTGCACTGCTCTCTTCGCTGAGGGCAAAGAGGGTACCAATCTGAACGCCTTGAGCACCCAGAGCTTGCGCCGCCAGTATGGACCTGCCGCTCGCAATGCCTCCGGCAGCCACCACAGGAATGGAAACGGCATCCACAACAGACGGAACGAGCACCATAGTGGTAGTTTCCTCGCGTCCGTTGTGCCCTCCGGCTTCAAATCCCTCGGCAATAACGGCATCCACGCCTGCTTGCTCGGCTTTAACCGCAAAATAGGAGCTGCTAACCACATGCATCACTTTACAGCCGGCGTCCTTTAGCCGCGCCGTGTAAGTTGCAGGATTGCCGGCAGAGGTAACCACTACAGGCACCCGTTCGGAACAGATCACCTCCATCGCCTTTTCGATGTCGGGATAGAGAAGGGGAATATTGACTCCGAAAGGCTTATCCGTGGCCGCTCTACACTTTGCGATATGCTCGCGGAGTACATCGGGATACATCGAGCCGGCACCAAGCATACCGAGCCCACCCTCGCGGCTCACGGCGGCAGCAAGGCGCCACCCGCTGCACCACACCATACCACCGGCAATAACGGGCTTCTCAATACCGAGAAGCCCGCTCAATCCTGTGGAAGTAAACGGGTTATCCGTCATTACTTAATTCCTAATCCTGCTTTTACCTTGTTGGTAATATCCTGCGCGTCCTTACCGGTATAAAGCGTAAGGGAGCTATCCAAAACGTAGGTAAATCCTTCGGCATCGCCCACCTTTTTAATGGCGTCGGAAAGTTTTTGCTGGATGGGAGTAAAGAGTGCTTCCTGCTGCTTTTGCATATCCTGTTGCATCACCATAGCAGATTGCTGGATGCGGTTTTGCATATCGACCAGTTCCTGCTGACGGCTCTTCTTGATAGCATCGGAGAGCTTGTCCTGCTCATTAACGAAGGCTTCCGTCTTTTTGGTGTATTCGTCCTGCATGGTTTGCAGCTCTTTGCTATACTTTTTGTCCAATTCTTGCAAGCGTGTTTGTGCATCCTTGCTTTCGGGCATGGCTGTAAGCAGTACCTGTGAATTGACAATGGCAATCTTTTGCTGTGCAAAAACCATTAAGGGAGAAAGAGCCAAAAGAAGGCTGAAAAGAATTTTCTTCATGATTGTATATTCTCAAATAAAGTTATTGTATCTGTTTAGTGTGCGTATCCCATTTTTTTGAGTACGGTGTCGCTTATATCGATTCCGGGGTTGGCATAGATAATGCCTCCGGTGGAGCGGTCCAGCACGAGGTAGAAGTTATTACTTTTGGCAATTTCCTTGATAGCATTCCAAATTTCTTCCTGAATGGGCTTCATCAATTCGTTGCGTTTTTTGTATAGTTCGCCCTCGGGACCGAAGTACTTTGTTTGTAACTCGGTGGCTTCCTGCTCCTTTTTTACGATGGCTTCCTCGCGCTGCTTCTTTTGCGTTGCGCTGAGATAAACTAAATCGGTTTGGTATTTCTTGTACATAGTTTCCGCATCGAATTGGAGCTTTTTGACCTCTTCGCTCCACTTTTTGGATACGGCATCAAGCTGCTCGTTCATCATTTCGTAATCGGGAATATTCTTCAGGATATACTCCATATCAACGAGCGCATATTTCTGCGCCACAGCAAAGAATGTTGCGGTCAGCAGCAGGGTAATGGTGATCAGTACTTTTCTCATAATTCTATCTGCATTAGTTAGTGCCATTACAAAGATACTAATTCGGCTGGATACGGCACGGCTTTAGGAAGTTAGAACTCTTGACCTAATATGAAATGTACGTTGCTTCCGCCGCGCTGCATTGATCCGTTAGGACGATCGAACCCATAGCCCCAATCGACACCGAGCAGCCCGATCATCGGTAGCGTGATACGCACCCCTACACCGGCAGAACGCTTTAGTGCGAAAGGATTAAAATCGGCAATTTCGCTCCACGCGTTACCCGCTTCAACGAAAGCCAACGCCCATATGTTGGTTTGCCCCTTAAAGAGGATTGGCACGCGGAACTCGGCGGTGAGGCGCAGGAACGAATAGGCATAATCGTAGTTATTACCGGCAATTGCTCCGTTGGCGTAACCGCGCAACCCGATGGTTTCGTTCATATAGCTACCCACATAGCCGCTCATGCCGTCGCCACCCATATAGTAGGTACCGAATGGGGATAGCTTATAACGAGTATAGCTACCGATAAAGCCCATATCGAATCGAGTCATAATTACCGGCGTATACTGAACCAAAGAGGGGTTGAGCAAAGGCGTAAACACTTTTCCGCTAAAACGCCATTTATGATACTCAATAAAACGGTATCGCTCTTTTGAGGAAAGGCGTGGATCGCTGTAGTCCTTTTTATCGAATAGCGAATATGGCGGCGTAGCGGTTAGCGAGAGGGAGAAGTCGCTTCCGCGCCGTGTATAGATAGGATTATCGATAGAGGTACGCGAAAAACGGATTTGGAAACTGATATCATTGGCATTTCCATCGTGGAAGCCGCGGAAAGTATCGTATATCCAATCCTTAAGCATATAGAGGTTATAGTTGGCTGAAAGGTAGAGCTGGAACCAATTGTCCGGTTTATTCAACCTTTTCCCGAAACCGATTGATGCGCCAAGGATCTGCAGAGATTGATTCGGATTATAGGCATTCTCCATCAGCGCATTATTACCGTAACCGCCATAGCCACCGTACCCGTATCCACCATAGCCGTAACCACCATAACCGCCGTATCCGTATCCATAGGGATCGTAAAAGCCGTAACCGCCGTAACCAATCTGGTTATTGTAGTAGCGCGTATCCAAAGCGGTTTGGCGCGAATAGAAAATACTGGTACTAAAGTAATTCGGTTTTTTGCCACCAAACCAAGGATCAATAAAGGAAATACCATACTGCTGGTAGTAGCGCCCGTTGGTCATGGCATCAATAGCCAGCGTCTGTCCATCCCCTTGCGGAATAATTCCCTTATACATTTCGGGATGGAAGAGATTATAGATAGAGAAGTTCGTAAACTTAAGCCCAACGCGCAGAATTAAGCCGGCTTGGCTCCAACCGAGCGAAACTTCAAACTTATCGCTCCGTTTGGGTTCCAGTTTGTACTCGATATCAACGGTACCATCCTGAGGATTGGGAATAGGTGTGGGAACAGACTTTTCCGGGTCGAACTGATCGATTTGGTTGAGTGCCATATAGGAATTCATCAAATCGTCGGTACTGAACAACTTACCCGGTTTGGTATACAGTTCTCTACGGATAACATTTTCGTACAGAATGTCGTTCCCCTTGATAATTACCTTATTAATCGTTGCTTGTGGCCCTTCCATTATACGCAGGTCCAAAGCCACTGAATCATCCTTAACGGCAGTTTCAACCGGATCGATACGGGCAAATATGTACCCATTATTATAGTACAGTTTGGCAACAGCATCCTCATCCGAAACGAGGCGGCTGTCCAACCTCTTTTGATTATACGTATCGCCTGACTTAATGCCGAGAACGGAGGTTAGGAAATCCGACGGATACTTGGTATTGCCCACAAAGCGCAAGGAAGAGATATAGTACTTTTTTCCTTCGTTCAGAGTTATCTCAATTTTGATCCGTTTATTGCCGTCTCTGTAAATCGTATCGGACAAAATTTCGGCATCCCGATAGCCGGCTTCCTGATAGCGTTTGATGATGTTGTTCAGATCCTCACGATATTCCTTTTCGATAAACTTTTTGGAACTGAACATCTCAAGGATACTACTCCAAGCCCGACCTTTGCTCAGGCTGAATACCTCATTCGTCTTTTTCATTGCTTTACGCAACTGAGCATCCGAAAGAGCCTTATTTCCTTTGAAAATAATTTCGGCCACTTTTATCTTGCTCTTTTTGTCAATCACGATTAGCATATTAACGTGATTGCGCTGCGAAAGATCGTCCGAAGTACTTATATCTACGGACACATCGCTGAAGCCTTTCTCATTAAAGTATTTGGTAATGAGCTGGCGTGTGCGGTTAGCCGTGTTAGGCGTAACCTGCGCACCGGGCTTTAAGCCTAACCGCTCGTCCAGTTCCTTTTTTTCGCTCTGCTTGATACCTTTATAGGTAACGGCACTCACTTTGGGGCGTTGCTGCAAAACGATTTCCAGCCACGCTTGGTTACCTACCGTTTTAACCAACTTGATGGTAGCATTCTGAAAGTATCCGTTTCGCATAAAGCGCCTTACGGCATCGCTAATAGCCATACCGGGTATTTCCACCTCATCGCCCACACTTAATCCCGATAGACTTAACAGAACGGCATCATCGTATCCTTCGCCTCCTTTTATCGAGATTCCCGCTATGCGGTATATATGTGGTGAGGCATAATTCACCTCAGGCGAGGAAACGGCTACTTGCAAGCTATCCGCTTGTTGGGCTCGGAGCGAAAAAGTGACCGGTAGCAACAGCAGTGCCAGCAAAACGATTCGATAAGGGGCTCTCATGGATAAGTATGTACTCATAGGGTTGTTTCGGTATCGGGGAGTGCGCCAAAACGACGCTCACGACTATTAAAGAATTGTACGGCTTTCATAAGATCATCATTGCAAAAATCAGGCCAAAGAACATCCGTAAAGTATAGTTCGGTATAAGCCGTTTGGTAGAGCAAAAAGTTACTCAAACGTTGCTCGCCACCGGTGCGAATCAATAGATCCGGATCGGGAATCCCAGCCGTTTGTAAAAAGGGCGCTATGGGATCGTCGTACGGATTAGGCACTTCGCGCTGCCGATAGGCTTCCACTCCTTTGGCAAAAGCGTTATTCAGCTCCCAGCGAGCCGAGTAACTCAACGCAACAATTAGGGTAATTCCGTTGCACACTTCCGTAGCTTTTATGGATTCACGTATGCGGCTACGCGTTTCCTCGCTTAAACGGCTCAAATCGCCAATAAAGCGGAGTTGCACGTTTGATGTGATAAACTCAGGGGTATATTTGGCAAGGCTTTCCGCAAAAAGACTCATCAAATAGGCAACCTCCTCATCGGGGCGACGCCAATTTTCCGTACTAAACGCATATACGGTTAGATATTTCACCCCTAAAGCATCCGCATTTTTCAGCGTATCGTGTAGCGCCTGCACTCCGTGGGCATGCCCCTCGGAACGTTTTTTGCCCCGCTGCTGTGCCCAGCGGCCATTTCCATCCATTATTACGGCTATGTGATTAGGCACGTTCATAGATTATTGCATTGGGGTTTAATGTAACCAAACTCATAGGTAACCGATACGCATACGGCAAGCCCTCCGTCCCCACCTTTCCAGGGCAACTTACTAGTGCCGTAGGGATTATTGAGGAATTCGGTTTGTTGATTAGGGGTATCTAACCGATCGGCAAAAAAGTGCATTCCCTGCAATTCCACCAATAGGTTCCATCGATTTGCCATTTTGTATTTTACGCCGAAAGATGCCGCCAATCCGGGTAAAAAGGCGACCGATTTTTCCGCAAAAGCAAGCCCCAAAGGGATACTTAACGACAAAAAAGGTACCAGTCGCTTTGTGGAGAGAAACGAGAACTTATCGCTATAGGGATAGAAGTTATACTCAAAACGGGGTTGAAACATTACCGCCGAGCTGTTAAACGATACTTCGTGCATTCCGGGGAATTGCTCCGGATGACGCTTTGTGGAACCACGGAAGAGATAGTAACCCATTGTGCCGCTAAACGACATCCACAGATTCATATTGTATCGTCCCACCACCTGCAGGGTAGCACCGGGTGAAGCCATCGGTATTGCCGGATTGGCATCGCCCAAATAACCTACCATACCGACGGAAGCACCGGCATCATAGCGATATTCCTGAGCAGCGAGGTAACTACTGCTCAACAAAATCAGTACAGCGATACTAAGGTTGCGCATAGATTTTGGGGAATCCCCTCCATACCTCCTGCTTCCATTCGCCTTGCGATGTTTTACCGCCCAAAAGCCACATCCGATGCTCCGGAGCTATCCATCCCACCGGTGCAAAGCGCCCTCCTTCACGGAAATCGCCTTCCGGCAGAGCCAGCTCACGATTCATCTCGTGCCAAATAACGGCATCTGTACTGCTAAGCATCTTATTTCCTGCGATATAGTAGTAGGAATCCGCTTCGCTATCGTATAAAAAGAGCGGTTGTCCCTCCATTACGGGCAATGCATGCTCCTGAGGGCGATCCAAACAGAGCCAATCCAGACCGGTAGTTGTAGACCAAACTCCGGCTACATAGGTGCCTTGCATCGTTTTGCCTCCGGCCACCAGTAGAAGCGGATAATTAGCTTGTGTACGAAGCAACCGTCCGTATGATTCCATAGGAAATGCCTGAGGGACAGGCTCTCCGCGTTTTATTGTTATGGCGTTACCGTTCTCTACCGAAGCCAATCCGAAATAAAGCGAGCCTTCCTGCCTAAGAATCACGGCAGCAGAGGGATATCGCTCTCCCGGCTTAATAAATCCACCGATAAGTTTGTAAAGCGATGGATCCTTTACCTCTACTGAAAGCGCGGCGCTTTCGCCGAATTGTTTCCACGCACTCAAGGATAGTGAGAGCTTTTCGGCAGAGCCGTTCTGTGCTTCATTTATCAACGCATAACGATAATCCGCGTCACTTCCCTCTATATAAACCACATCTTTCGCGTGGAGCAACCCTTCCGCAGGTTCCAATACTATGGGTGTATTTCGGTTAGGATACGAAACGCTGTATACGTCCGTCCGATCGCCCTTATAACAGAGATAACGCCCCTCGTTATCCGCTTGGAACGATGGAAAGTAATCCACTTGCGCTACGCCGCTCATATCGGGGAAGCCGAGCGCATCCGCCCGTTCCCAAACAAAGGTTTCAGGATCAAATTCGTACCGATTAATTTCCACCCGGTAGCGCTTAGTCATAGTGGAATCCTTATCGGAAACCACTATTTCCATACCTTTTTCCCAACCAGCCAATTTGACCGAATCGGTGCCAAAAGAGGTGCGTTCCTCGCCGCCCACAAGCACTTTAATGTTGTTTTTCCCGTAAATCGAAAGGGTCAGCTTCACGGTATCGAATGAACTCTTGTACGGCAGCGGTACGGCATTGTAGATACGCCCCGAGCGATGATCTATCGAGAAGAACGTTTTGCCCAACTCGGGCAGATTTTTGCTTTCCATTTTGAAAGCGGTTATCTGCACGGAAACCACGTTGTTTGTGGTCACTTTTTTATCCTCAAAGCATCCCGTGGCAAGCAGCATCAAAGCGAGCAGTGCCGGGAGGGTATTCCACAATAGTCTCTTCATATAGCGACAAGCTGTCATGTTGGCTACAAAGATAGGAAAAACGGCTCTATTGCACTATCGTGCAGTATCCGCTCTGCGCACTTCCCCGCTTTGTAGCACTCTCTACTCATATAGACGATTAAGCGGGGCAATTATTGCACGTTCCCATTTAAGCTACAAAAAGCACCCCTCTAACGAGAGATGCTCCACCACTATTAGGCAAGTAGCCCCTGGGGGAATCGAACCCCCCTTTCGAGGATGAAAACCTCGCGTCCTAACCGATAGACGAAAGGGCCCCTAATTTATCTCACTCGCGCTTATGCCTGCAACGAATTTACGTGCAGTGCGAGTCTGCTCTTTATGTTTGCAGCTTTGTTCTTATGGATAACTCCGCGTTTTGCCAACTTATCCAACATTGAACTAACACGCGGCAGCGCTTCAAGCGCTTCCTTGTAATCGGTCATTGCTCTGAGCCTTCTAACCGAGGTGCGTGCCGTTTTCCCGTGGTACCGGTTTGCGATACGGCGGGTTGAGGTTTGTCTAATCCTTTTTTCTGATGACTTATGGTTTGCCATTATAGCGTTTCTTTCTTTTATCGGCACGTGGCGGTTCTATTTTGCGCCCGCACCCTTGTACGTTAAACTAAATATCTCTTTGCTGCTGAGTAGCCCCTGGGGGAATCGAACCCCCCTTTCGAGGATGAAAACCTCGCGTCCTAACCGATAGACGAAAGGGCCTCAACCGCCCTACCCCTGAATACTTCAAGGGCGTTGCGGATGCAAAGGTACTACTTTATTTCTAATCTACAATCAAGCCTGCCAATTTGGTTACACCGGCTTGGAAATAAGCCCCTGTTTATTGAGCTTCTTGGCTATCTTATCCAAAAGCCCGTTCACAAAAGCGCCGCTTTTTCCCGTTGAAAATGCTTTTGCCAGCTCCACGTACTCATTGATAGTAACCGAGATAGGAATGTTCGGAAAGGTAAGCATTTCCGCCGTTCCCATACCAATCAGCACCGTATCGCATGCGGTTAACCGGTCACTATCCCAATTTTCCAGAAACTCCTCTATAAGAGCGGCATTCCGATCCTTATGGCAAAGCGATGCACGAAGCAGTTCGTACGGGAATGATTCATCCTCTCCATCGTGATACATGGGCATAATGGCTTCAGCGAACGGCTCTTCTTCGGAGGTACGCTTGAGCGTTTTCAGCACAAAATCCTTTTGTACCTCAACCGGAGCTATATCCAGCCGCACGGCACTATAGGCAGTGCCTTCCGTTTTCAATTGCTCTATGGTTTGCTCCAGTTCATCGGCACCGGGCATCTCCTCTACCTCCATTTTCTCCGTATAGTCGTAGCTCCGATCCCAATAGATATTGATATCCTGCAGCAGATCGTCCAATTGACGGCTCCGGAACAGATAACGCGTTAGCGCGGAAAGCCAAAAGGATACATCTTCTTTATAGGTATGTGTTTTCTTTGTGGCGTATGTGGCGTAAAGCTTTGTAGAAAGAAGTTCGTCCAGCATGAGCCGAAGCGTTTCGTCGTACCGACGCCACGACAGATCGCGCTCGCGCAGCTGATCCGAAAGAACCCGGCATTGATCAATTTTGGCGGCAAGACGGTTCGCTGCCAGTACCATATTGGGGTTACGGTCCTCTTCGCTTTGTATCAGACGCTTCTTACGTCGTTCCATCTGCTCCGTATAGAGCGCGGTGAGCGATGGTACCAAATCCAACAGAAATAGGTATAGGTTTTGCGTTTCCTCCAAGGAGCGACGCAGCTCGGCCTCACTTTCCGCAGCGGTTTCGCCCTCATTCAGACTTTGCGCGTATAATGCCTGAAATACCCTTATGCGTGCCAATGATCGATTTATCATATCCGTGTTTCCTTCATCCTTTCGGCGCTGCAAAGGTAACTATTTGGATGAATATCACCCGCCCCTACTACGTTTAGGCGGAAGGTATATAAGTTTCAAGTGATACCTATATAGGTATCGGGTGAGAGGTATATAGGTTTTGAGCGAGAGGTATATAGGTTTCGGAAGAGCGAACAGATCCGGTCCGATCGGCTTTAGGGGAGCGCGTTCAGCGGACGGGGATGAAGAGGAAGCGGATATGGGCAGCAACGGTGCGCCCGAGCCCGTAATGGCGGCTCATTATACGGAAGCGTTCCTTCAGGCTCTCTATCTTGTACTTCCGACTGGCACCGCCTGCGCGGAAGTTACTCAGCACACGTGGCACGAAAAGCCGCGTCCGGCTGCGCGCAATCATCCTGATCGCCCAATCGTAATCGGACGAAAGCCGGTACCGCAGATTATACGGCAGCACGATGCGCCGTGAAACTAACATCGATTGGTGACAGACGAGCATTCCGTCGAGAAAGCTCCTTTCAGTCAATTGCTTCGGCGGACGCAAACGACGCAAGTGCAGATCTTTCCCCTCGGCATCCACAATCATCGTATCACCGTACACAAAGTCGGGTTGCTCGCCGGCTTGCGCTTCAATTGCCTGCACCACCTCGGCAACCGTTTCTGTACGGCGCAGCGAGTCGCCGGCATTGAGGAACCAGAGATAATCGCCCGTTGCGCGGCAGATTCCCTTATTCATGGCATCGTAAATGCCCTTATCCGGCTCGCTGACTAACGCAGCATCAGGAGCCAGTGCCTGCACGCGTGCCACGGTGCCGTCCGTAGAAGCTCCGTCCACAATGATATGCTCTATGTGCGGATAGCTCTGACCGACAACGCTTTGCAAGGTGGGTACGATCTCGTTTTCCGCATTTCGGCAAACGGTTATGATGCTAATTTTTAGGGGCATTGCGCAAATTGTTCCTTCATCCGCATCTATCAACGCGCAAGCAAATAGGTATATTGTTTTTGATTAAGACTTTGTCGCTCGCCAACCAACGCGATCATCGGAATTAATCGGAGTTGATCGGAGTAGATCAGATTAGTTCGGATTGGTTCGGATGCCCTTCTTCGTTCGGTCTGCTATACCTATATACCTTTCGCAGGCTACGATACGTTAGGATACACTTCGATACGTTTCGATACAGTTTAATACGTTTCGATACATTTCGGGGGTGGGCGGTGTTGTATCTTTGCAAATGCTTTTACGGTGGGGTCTTTTGCCTTTCACGGGTAAAGCAGTAAATTTGTACAAAGGAAGAATAGGAAGGGCTTCGAGAAAATGGATTACGGCATAAAGGAAATAGCGGAATGCGTGCACCCAGTTCGCGTACTGCTCCGGAACGAACAGCAAATTAAGCATATACTGACGGACAGCCGCTCGCTAACCGAGGCGGAGAGCACGCTGTTCTTTGCCCTGAGAACGCTCACGGGCGACGGGCATCGCTACATCAAAGCACTATACGAACACGACGTCCGCGCCTTTGTTGTGGCGCAAGATGCCCTCATCGACGACGAAATAGCCGCCCACGCCAATATCATTTACGTACGCGATCCGTTAGATGCGCTGCAACGCTTGGCGGGTACGTGGCGTAACCGCTTCCGCATACCGGTAGCCGCCATCACGGGCAGCAACGGCAAAACGACGGTGAAAGAGTTTCTTTATCAGTTACTTTCGCCCACCCGCAAGGTGGTTCGCTCGCCACGGAGCTTCAATTCGCAGTTAGGGGTGCCGCTGTCGCTCCTCAAAATAGAGGCGGAGGACGAGATCGCCGTGATTGAAGCAGGCATCTCGCAACCGGGTGAGATGGAACGCTTGGAGCGGATAATCCGCCCCGATTACGGCGTTATTACCAATATCGGTCAGGCACATCAGGAGAATTTTATCAATACCGCGGAAAAGTTGGACGAAAAGCTTCGTCTTTTCCGCAACAGCAAGGTAATAGTGTACAACGCGGATGATGCGGAAATTACCGAAGGACTGGCTCGCAACAGCTTGCAAACGCGTGCCGTGGGCTGGAGCCTCAAGGATAAAGGAGCGGCTCTTTTTGTGCAAAGCGTTGAAAGAGAGAGTGCTGCCACAGAGGTCCGCTTTACCTTTGCAGGAAAGGAATATACCTTTACCTTACCCTTTACGGATAGGGCATCGCTGGAAAACGTACTGCACGCGCTCCTGCTCATAGGGCAATTGGATGCCGAAAGCCTTGCGCTCGCCGTACCCCGCGTAGCTAAGCTCGAACCGGTAGAGATGCGTCTGGAGGTAAAAGAGGGTGGCGAAGGCAACATCATTGTCAACGATGCGTACAACAACGATATCAATTCGCTCGAAATTGCCCTCGATTTCATGCAAAGACGCGCTCGGCACGCCGATAAACGGCGCGTACTGATCCTGTCGGACATACTGCAAAGTGCCTATCTGACGCGAAGCCTCTACCGAATGGTAGCCGATATGGTCAAGCGGTACGAATGCGACGAAATCATCGGTATCGGGCGCGAAATATCGGGCTACAGAGAGTGCTTCAAAGATATTGAGGGGCATTTTTTCACCGATACGGAGGCGTTCCTCCACTCTGCGCTCCCGGCAACGATAAAAGAGAGCGTTATTTTGGTAAAGGGCGCACGCAAATACCGATTTGAAGCCATTGTGGAGCGATTGGCTCAGAAGATTAACGAAACCGTATTGGAGATTAATCTGGAGGCAATGGCAGAAAATGTGCGGAACGTACGTAAGCATATACCCGATGGGGTAAAAGTGATGGCAATGGTTAAGGCAAATGCCTATGGGACAGGTGCCTACGAAACAGCCAAAATGCTTGAGGAACAGCACATCGATGCGCTTGCAGTGGCGGTAGCGGACGAGGGCAAGGAATTGCGCAAAAAGGGCATTCTAACGCCTATCGTAGTGATGGATCCGGAAGTGAACGCCTTTTCCACACTGATCGATTATAACCTCGAACCGGTAGTATTCTCTATGCCACAGCTCGAAGAGCTTTACCACAAAATAGATCGGCAGGGATTCAACCACTTCCACGTACATTTGGAAATCGACAGCGGTATGCATCGCTTGGGATTTGCCCCCGCAGATGCGGACAAATTGGCACATTGGCTCAGCGAACAGAATGTTCTTAGCGTGCGGAGCATCTTCTCCCACTTGGCGGCAGCAGACGAACCTGCAGAGGATGAGTTTACGTTGCGTCAAATAGCTACCTTTTCCGATGCCTACGAACGTATGGCTGCCATTTTGGGGTATAGACCGATAAAGCACATTCTCAATAGCGCCGGCATAATGCGCTTCCCACAATACGCCTTCGATATGGTACGTTTGGGAATAGGACTTTATGGCGTATCGCCAACGAATGGCACAGAGTTTGCATCAGTAGTTACGCTACGTACCACATTACTACAAACAACCGACATTCCGGCAGGCGATACCATCGGATACGGTCGGCACGGCATTTTGCCGCAAGGCGGTACCATCGGCATCATTCCGGTGGGTTACGCCGATGGGTACGATCGTCGTTTTGGATGCGGCGTAGGCAAAGTGGCCATTCGCGGGAAACTGTATCCCACAATTGGCAATATTTGTATGGATACTTGTATGATTGACCTTACGGGCAGCGATGCACGCCCCGGCGACAAAGTGACCCTCTTTGGCGGTGACGCACCGGACTTATGCGCATTGGCTGCATCCGTTGGCACCATTCCGTACGAGATATTATCGCACATGGCAAACCGTATTCAGCGCGTATACTATAGGGGTTAACCCGTATGATTGACGAAGCTACCAAACAGAAGATATTCGATGCCGCCAACATAGTAGAGGTGGTGAGCGACTACGTCACGCTGCGCAAGCGCGGAGTGAACTATGTTGGCTTGTGCCCGTTCCATAACGATCGGCGCCCCTCTTTCTACGTTTCGCCGTCAAAGAATATCTGCAAATGCTTTGCCTGCGGTGAGGGCGGTACGCCCATATCGTTCCTGATGAAGCTCGAGAAGCTGTCGTTCCCCGATGCGCTTAAACGTTTGGCACAAAAGTACCATATTCCCGTAGTGGAAAAAGAGCTGACCGATGAAGAACGAGCGAAGCAAAACGAAGCGGAAAGCATGTATTTGGCACAAAAGTTTGCTGCCGAATTTTTCCAAAAGGTGCTTCTGGAAAGTACGGAAGGCGCTTCCGTGGCGCTGCCTTACCTAAGAGGTCGCGGCATTACACGCGCATTAATCGATAAGTTCGGTATCGGCTACGCCCCAAAAGCGCAAGCCTCCCTCATCAGCAAAGCGACGGAAGAGGGCTACAATGCGCAATATTTTTACGAAACCGGCTTGGCAACGCCGGCAGACGAGCTTCGCCCCATGCGCGATCGCTTTCGCGAACGGGTAATGTTTCCCATCTTCAGCGTGAGCGGACGCATCGTCGGCTTCGGCGGTCGTATTCTGTCGCGCACGGTAAAGACCGCCAAATACATAAACTCACCCGAAAGCCCCATCTACTCAAAGAGCAACGAGCTGTACGGACTATACCAAGCGAAAAAAGCGATCGGTAGCGCCGACAAATGCTTCGTGGTTGAGGGATATATGGACGTGATCGCGCTGCACAAGGCAGGCATCGAAAATGTGGTTGCCACCAGTGGGACCGCGCTCACGTTACAGCAAATCCGCCTCATTCGACGGTTCACCGAGCATGTAACCCTATTCTTTGACGGCGATGCCGCCGGGATTAAGGCGGCGGTGCGTGGCGTCGATCTGATGCTGGAAGCGGGCATTCACATCAAAGTACTGGTGCTGCCGCCCGAACATGACCCGGATTCGTTCGTTCAAACCCATAGCACAAGCGAAATAGAAGCCTACATCGCGGCAAACGAAAAGGACTTTGTCACCTTTAAGACAGAGCTTTACGGCGAAGAGATGCAAAAAAGCCCCGTAGAGCGTGCCGCCCTTACCAACGAACTACTACAGACCATTGCGCGCATCCCCGATCCGATCGAGCGAAGCTACTCTGTTCAAGGCGTGGCGCAAGCCCTCCACACGGACGAAGAACTGCTCCTGCGGCAAATTAGGCAGATACGTGCCAAAAAGATGGGTGCTACCCTTCCGCAAGCCGCTCCAACGCTGATTGTACCGGGTCGCCCTGCCGCCACCTCCGCTCAAGCATCAACTGCCAAGCCCGTGGCGCAACTTTCCGTGAACGAACGCGCTCTGTTGCGCGAAATCATTCGCCACGGCTCGTTCATTTTTGACCTTCAGAGCGCCGACGGCAGTATTGAATCCTATTCATTGGCAGCCTTTGTGCAAACAGCTCTTGTCGCAGATAATATCGACGATTGCTCCCCCCTTTTCGTTACATGTTTGGACCAGTGCACCGCTCTTTTGGAGCAAAACAGCAGTGCCGACCCATCCGTTTACTTTGCGAACCATGAGGATGCCCAAATTGCCCGCATCGCGTTGGATCTGCTGAGCGATAAATACCGTCTGAGCCGCTATTCGCTTGAATCGATGGGTATAGCGCAAGAGAACGATTTGCCCGATGCCGCTACCCTATTGGATACCGTTGCCCGATTAGTGAACGGCATCAAAGCGGAATTTGTAAGCCGCCGCATAGACGAATGCACCGCACAGCTCGCCTCGCTCGGTAGTGATAATTCGGAGGAAAACCGTGCCCGCACAGCGGAACTCTTGGAATCATTGCAACAACTCAACGAACAAAAAAAAGCACTTGCCCAAAGTTTAGGGCAGCGCACCATCATCCCATAGCCCGATAAGTATATGCCTATTGTACCCCAAAATCATACGGATCAAATAACCGCTTCCGTTGTACTCAAGCGCGATCGCGAAGCCTCTCTGCAGCGCAAACACACGTGGCTTTTCAGCGGAGCGGTGGCGCGCGTCGAAGGGAAGCCCCTTCCGGGCGATTTGGTACGGATCTGCACCGCGGAGGGCAAGGCAGTTGCCGTAGGTTTTTACGAAGGAGAATCCATATTTGTACGGATTCTCTCATTTTCACCGGATACCTTTACGGACATCGAAACGCTACTTCGCGAGCGGCTTTTCGCGGCTTTTCGCCTGCGAAAGAGCCTCGGATTGATGCGCCCCGATAATAATGTCTTCCGATTGGTCTACGGCGAAGGCGACGCACTGCCCGGGCTGATTGTGGATATATACGGCTCCACGGCGGTGCTGCAGGCGCATACCGCGGCAATGTACCGGAGACGGCAAATCATCGCAACCCTATTACAGGAAATTTTCCCCGAACAGGGCATCCGCGCGGTATTCGACAAATCGGCTGCCACATTGCCGGAAACGCTCGAACTCTCTACCCTCAACAGCTATTTAATCGGTACCTCTTCGGACGAACCTTTATACGAAAACGGCCTTCGCATCGCTGCCGATTGGATACACGGGCAAAAGACCGGCTTCTTTATCGACCAACGCGAGAACCGAGCTTTAGTAGCTCAGCATGCCGCATCGCGACGCGTGCTCAATCTCTTCTCCTACACAGGCGGCTTTTCTCTATATGCATTGCGCGGTGGTGCCACCGAGGTGGTTTCCTTGGATAGCAGCAAACGCGCCACGGAAGCGGCGGAGGATGCCGTAAAGCTTAACTTTGACGCGGCAACTGCATCCCGGCACCAAACGGTTACGGAGGATGCTTTTGATTATCTGAACCGTTTGGAAGCGGATCGCTTTGACCTAATTATTGTGGATCCACCCGCTTTTGCCAAACGAAGAGGTAATATAAAGAATGCGCTGAACGGCTACCGCAAACTGAATCGTGCCGTATTAGAGAAAGTGGCTCCCGGAGGATTGGTGTTCACCTTTAGCTGCTCGCAGTTGGTTTCGGCACAGGATTTCCGCTTGGCATTGCTTACCGCTTCGCTGGAGGCAGGTCGTTCCGTGCGCATACTGAGGCAACTGGGGCAGGCTCCCTGCCATCCCATCAACATCTGCCACCCCGAAACGGAATATCTAAAGGGGTTGCTCCTCTACGTCGAATAACTATATATTGTAACTCATTATAAGAGACCTTTGCTCAAGGTTCTCTTTTTTTTGCTCTACACACCAATAATTTCGCTAACAGAAAAGGGACAAACGGCTCTGCGTTCGTCCCATTTCCTGCTTAAATGTCAAATAAAATGCCTTTAACGCGGAAGACGGTACGTAAAGTTAATACATCCGTTGTGCAAGAGTGCATCCCCCAGCACTGCGTGAAGTGCATAAGAAGCCCCTATGGAGAAGTTTTTCGTCACGTGAAAGTCCATTCCCACTTTTGGCGAAATCACCGCGGAGGTGTACTTCAGATTATCACTAACTACGGGCGTTGCTCCCTTACCTTTTTTAGCAGGCAATGCATATCCTAGGCTCCCTTCCACCATTCCGATACCTGCGGAGAGAGAAGCGTATACATCGACTATATTTCCACGATAGAATTTGTAACCGGCTCCGGCAAGAATACCGTAATCGTTACGTTCTGCCTCCTGCTTATAGCTCAGACCAGTTTTCTCCGACTTTACAATTTTTTCCGCCGTTGACATACGGGCTCCATACATTTCTGCGGAAAAGAACAGCCCGCTCGAAAGCGTATAGCGTCCGACCAAACCGAAGTTGAACCCGGCATTTCCCTTGAAAGGAATTTCTCCCAAACCACGTAAAGAGGAATAGCCTGTGCCGCCGGCACTGAAGGTCACTTCCAAATCTCTGTTTTGTGCCTGTACAGACACTGCGGAGAACATAAATAGAATGCTTGTTACAATAAGCACGCTGATACGTGCGAATAATCCTTTTTCCATTAATACTAAAAGGGTTACAGTGATACTTGCGGGTAGACTCTTTCTACTCCGGGAAGGCATGTGTGTCTTTCACTTGCAAAGTTACGAAAAGTACAAAAGGAACAAATGGTAAAAGGATGTGTTCCGATGCGAAATCGCTTGCTCGAAGCAACGCTCCGCACGCAAAAGATATACCCTTCGTTTCAATATTGAAACCTTGTCACGGCAGACCAGTTTCGTCACACACACTTTGTAGATACTAAGGGGCTTATCAAAAGGTATATAGGTTTGATCCGAAAGGTATATAAGTTCCGAGTGATAGGTATATACCTATTTCCGTAGAGGTATATACCTTTTGTCGGGAGGGTTAGACGGGGCTGCCACAATCAGAGCTCCTTCTGCTCCGTTCCCAAGGGCAAATCCTTAACGAGCGTTTGCGAAGTTACGTTGCTAAATCCGTCACGTGAGTGTAGCACGTACTGCCATTCGGGTGCAAAACGCTCTGTTTCGTCCACTTTAAAGTTCTCACTTCCGCGTTGATCTATCTTGGTTAAGAGTAGCCCCACGGTGAGTTGATTTGGATCTATTGCCGGCAGATAGCGGCGCACATTGGTACGCTTATGCCGATTGATCACCTCTGTGAGGACGCCCACCTCAAGCAATTCGCTCACAATACGCCCGGTCAGCAGTGGCGGTATATTGCACAGGCGCGCCATCGTGCCCACGCTGTACGGCTCGGTTCCGTCCGGATGGACAAAGCGCTTCATCACATGCGCCGCAATGATGAGGGATAGGAAGTCGTGGAACCGTCGCGAAATGCGTTCCGCTTCCTTTTGGTAGTAGAAATTATCCACATTCTGAATGGCAAAGCACATTTTAGCCGCCATCAAGGTTATGAGCCACGTAAGTTGCATCCAGAGCAAAAGAAGCAAAAACGCTGCCACACTCCCATAAATGGCATTGTACTTGGTAATCCAAAGCACGCCGTTAATGTATAAGAGCTGGAAGATTTGGAAGGCAACCCCTGCTATGGTGCCCGAAATGAGCGCCGGCACAAAGCGAACGTGTGTATTCGGCAGTGCCATAAACAGCCCCGTAAAGACCAGTATAATAAGCACATAGGGCAATATATTAAAGAGTTGCTCGGCAACGGGGCCAATGATGGCGTATTCGCTCAGGAACGTATTGTTAATGGTGCTCATGAAGATGGTCAGCCCGCTGGATACCGTGATGAAAATCGGCAGGAGGAGGAGCATTCCCATATAGTTGGCTATTCGGCTTCGCATAGAGCGGTTATTCCGCGTATCCCAAATCTCGTTGAACGTATTTTCTATAGTAGAAAGTAGCGAGAATACCGTATAGAAGAGCAAAACCAAACCGATTCCCACAAAGTAACCGCTCTTAACGTGCGTGAGGTAGTTTTCTACGTAACCGAAGGCTTGGTTCAATTCTTCGCGATGAGTGGGCAAATACTCATAGAGAAATGAGGAAATCATATCCTGCACCCCGAAGCCCTTGGCAATACCTACAATGACCGCCAAAAGCGGAATAACGGCGAGTACCGTGCTGTAAGCGAGCGAGGTAGCCTTGCGGCCAATGCGGTCGTCGGTATAACCCTTTGCGGTAACGTAAATCACCTTGAGCGCGCCAATGCCAAAACGCTTAAATCCTTTGAGGTCACTGCTCTCGTAGTGCCACATCTCGCTATTAATGAAGTAGTTGGCTCGTTTAATGGAAAAACCGATCCGCTTGCCGAGAGAGGGTTTCTTCGGGGCATCGGTGGCGTTCGGCGTATGGGCTTCCGCCTTCCGGGTGGCAACGAGGCGCTTCCTTGGTTGACGCTTTGTTTTCTTCTGCTGCATTACGTGTGTAAAGCTACAAAGAAAATACGTATTCTCCGCCTCTTGTGGTAGCAAAAAAGAGAGAAAAGCAGCATTTCGATGCGCAACGCCAACAAAAAGCATCGCTATATTCATTCTTTTTACTATCTTTACCGCGCGAGAGATTATGTAGAGTTGATTAAACCAACGCAAAAAAGAGTACTCTAATTAAAGTATAGATAAAGAAAAGGAGCATATAAACTAAAAAGAAGATTGAGAAACTCGATATAATACAAAATATCAAGAGCGAACAAAACGAATATAAGCACACCCAATAACAATGAGATAGCACTATGAAACGAGCATTATTAATCACCCTCACCATTCCCTTGTTAATGGGGCTCAACGGAATAGGTGCCATAGGGCAAAATTACGGAGACGATATCTACTACACCCCATCTCAGTCCAAAAAGGAGCGTGAAGCGGCTCGCAAAGCTAATGCGGAACGCGAAGCGGCTCTGCGCGCCGAATGGGCTAAGCAGCGCGCCTTGGAAGAAAACTATGCCGATGACGACGAGAGCGATACCTCCGATGCCGATATAGATGCCTACAATCGGCGCGGAACCGATAAAAATCAGCTCAAACGCGGCTATGCGTTCGGCAAAAATAAGTATGGTAAAAAGCAGCGTCGTGCCGGAACCTATTCATCACGAATAGCACGCTTCCACGACCCCGCAACCATCATAACCGATTCGCGCGACGGTAATGTGGTAGTCATTATCGATAACGATCGCTACGGCTATGGGGCATACGACTACGATTACAACTACGATTATTACGGATATAACGGTAACGTAACCATTAACCTCTATCCGGGATACGGCTATAACTCATGGTACTACCCGTGGTATGATGCTTGGTACGATCCGTGGTTCTTCTATGATCCGTGGTTTTACACGGCGTGGCGTTACCCGCGCCGACCCTTTGGCTATCCGGGCGGCTATTACGATCCCTGGTGGGGTTACTCGGGCTACGGATTCGGATTTGGCTATTCTTGGAACAACGGATACTACAACGGCTATAGAGACGGCTACCGGGATGGATATTGGAACGGCGGCGGCTACGACCCCTATTCGGGGCGCTACTTCGACCGAAGCTACAGCCGAAACTACTATGCCAATGGACGTGGCCATAGCGATGCCTATACTGAAAACAACCGTATACGTCGCGGCAGAGACACCGGCACACAAGGCTATCCGCAAAATAACCAGTCGCAAACACGCGGACGGGACGAAAAGGCCGATAATAGCTTGGGACGCGGCAGATACGACCGCGGAACCTACTGGAGCAATCCTGAAAATCGCACTACCGATAACGACCGCTACATCAGTGATCGAACATATCGGGACCGAAATAGCGGAAGGGGCAGATATAGTGCCGAAAGCCGCTCGGAACGCGATAATAGCTACGATCGCGCCGGAAGCTCCAATCGTGGCGCAAACGAAGGACGAGATCTCGAACAAAACCGGGGCAGAGTAATCGAACGCGGTAACGCACAACGCGGCAGATACGATGGAATTAGCCGCGGTCAGGTATACCGCAGCGAACCGGACCGGACCTACCGAAGCTCCGATTCACGCGTTTCGCGCTCTTCCTCCTATGACAGAGGCTCTTACGGCAGAGGCTCCTACAGCGCACCATCACGCAGTTCGAGCCGATCATCGAGCTCTTCCTACCGGAGCAGCGATAGCGGACGCAGAAGCTATTCGGCACCGTCGCGCAGCAGCAGTTCGTCAAGCGGCAGTTATTCTGCACCATCAAGAAGCAGCAGTCCGTCAAGTAGTTCCTCTTCATCCGGTGGACACAGAGGACGATAAGTGAACTTTTTGCGGTCGTAACTGTTTTAATGCCGGTTACGGCCGCAAACAACTGAAACGTCAACACATAGATTGTATACAAAAACCATGAAGTTATCCCGATTCTATATAGCTATTCCCGCGTTGCTGCTTGCCTCCGCGCTTTCGCTGCAAGCACAGAGCGAAACAGATGCTTTCCGATTGAGCCAAACAGGGCTTGCCGGTTCAGCGCGCTATCAGGCGTTGGCAGGCGCTTTTACCGCTTTGGGCGGCGATCTATCCGCTATCGCTTACAATCCGGCGGCTACCGCTGTTTTCCACAATTCGGAGTTCCTTTACACTATGAACGTTAATTCGAGGAACGTGAATGCACAGTGGTTCGACAGGGAATCTACTAATAAAAAGAGCGGATTTCACTCCGGGCAAGTGGGCATTGTGGCAAGTTTTTTTGATCGCAGTAGCGATAACTCCTTCAACTTCGCCTTCAATATGAACCAAAGCTACCTATACAACCGAGGCGTAAGCATCGCTTCGGGCAGGCCTACCGACTACTCTTTAGCCGATTACACTGCCGCCTGCACGCCGGATGGTATGGCAAAAGACGATTTTTGGCCCCGTAACGGATACGATCCCTATAATACTCCGGCATCGTGGTTAGCTGTTTTGGGTTATCAAAGCGGATGGACCTCTGCAAAACAGGATGCCTACGGGCCTTACTATGCATCCGCCTATGAGTACTACGACCAGTCGCAAGGCAAATATCTTCCCTACGGACCCGCCAATTCGAAGCTACAGTTTTCCGAATCGGGCTGTTCGCGCAACTACGACTTTTCGTTCGGCTTTAACTTTAAGGACCTTATCTACACCGGATTTTCCCTAAAGTACGTAACCACCTCTATGAGGTACCAAAGTGAATACAACGAATCGTTCCCGTTTAACGATTATCTCAATTTGAGGAACCAACTCTTTACACGTGGTGATGGGTTCGCTTTCTCCGTCGGGATGATCGGTAGACCTACGGACGGATTGCGCCTCGGTTTTGCCCTCGAATCCCCCACTTTCTACCGATTGACCGATAGGTTCGATGCAGCCGGTAGCTCGCGCTACTCGCAAGGTGTAGATAAAGACGGCAAACTCCTCCCTGAGAAGGAATGGTACTATGATGCCCAAACGCCCCAAAATGCCTACTATGTGTACAATTTGATGACCCCGATGAAGGCATCGCTCGGCATCGCCTACACCTATAAGAATTACGGTTTGATTAGTTTGGATTATTCCGTTACGCCCTACAGTATGATGCATCTTTCCGATGACGAGGGGCCGCTATCGTCCGACAATAATGCCATTTCCAAACACTACCTTGCGGCGCACACTTTCCGTGCCGGCGTAGAGGTAAAACCGATATCCCGTTTGGCGATCAGGCTCGGTTATATGGTACAATCCGCGCCGTCAAAGGACATCGATGCAATGGGCAAAACGAACAGCGAAGGCGGAAGCATTATGGCCGTTTCGGGAACAATTCCCCATTTTGAGATGAAGCGTGGCATAAGCGCAGTTACTTGTGGGCTGGGAGGCTATATCACAAAGCGTTTCTATACCGATCTGGCGCTTGTGTGGAGCGACCAAAAAAGCAAGGTATATACCTTCCCAACCATCTATAACAATAGTGGAAATGCGGTCGTTACGGCTCCGGAATCAATAAATCTTCGGCAACGTGATTTCACTGCAACACTCTCATTGGGCATTAAATTCTAACCAAATATGAAAAAGGAACAGTTGTCCATTGACTATCGTATTCTTCCGCGCGAAGAATTTGACGATGCCCTGCGCCAATTGGAGGATGCCGCTATTGAGGCGGCTCGCAAAGCGTATGCGCCTTACAGCCACTTTTCCGTCGGAGCCGCCCTGCGACTGGAGGATGGCACCATTATCACCGGTAGTAATCAGGAGAATGCCTCCTATCCGTTAGGCATCTGTGCCGAGCGTAATGCGCTATTCCACGCCGGAGCCACCTACCCCGATAAAGCGGTAAAAGAACTACTGGTAGTGGCTTTTGCCGGAGATAAGCGCGCAAATCGGGCAGCTCCCTGTGGAGGATGCCGACAGGTTATCCTCGAAACGAGTGCTCGCTACCACACGCCTATACGCATCATTCTCCCCGGAGAGAAAGATGCGCTTATCCTCGAGGATAATGCCTACCTGCTTCCCTTCGGCTTCGATGCCTCCTTCCTCTCCTAACTTTTTCATCTTTTTCGGAAGGAAACGTTTTAGAAATAGGGAACATATTGATATAAAGCAAAGGGGCGACGGACAGTCCGTCACCCCTTTTTCTCTGCATTTTGTGCCCTGCAGGGCGATATTACATCATTCCGCCCATGCCTCCACCCATAGCTGCGGCAGCGGCTGCTGCGGCGGCATCTGATTTTTCTTCCTTCTTATCGGCGATTACGCACATAGTTGTCAGGAACATACCGGCAATGGATGCGGCATTTTCCAAAGCTACGCGTGCCACTTTGGCAGGATCAATTACGCCCGAAGTGCTTAAATGTTCAAAGCTATTGGTGCGTGCATTGTAGCCAAAGTCGCCATCGGATTCTTTTACCTTCTGAACAATAACGGCGCCTTCTTTACCTGCATTGGCCACAATCTGGCGAAGCGGTTCTTCAATAGCACGCTTGATTATTTCAATACCGGTAGTTTCATCGTCCGTTTCGCCCTTAAGTCCTTCCAGAACCTTAGTAGCGCGGATGTAAGCGATACCACCTCCGGGCACGGTTCCTTCTTCGATAGCGGCACGGGTAGCACTGAGTGCATCGTCCACACGATCCTTCTTTTCCTTCATTTCCACTTCGCTGGCGGCACCCACATAGAGCACTGCTACGCCACCGGCTAATTTAGCCAGACGTTCTTGCAGCTTTTCGCGATCGTAGTCGCTCGTGGTATTTTCAATTTGAGCCTTAATTTGGGCCACACGTTCGTTAATGTCCTTCTTTTTGCCCAATCCGTTTACGATGGTGGTATTATCCTTGTCGACGGTAACCTTTTCGGCCTGACCGAGCATATCGATAGTGGTCATTTCGAGCGTCAGACCGGTTTCTTCGCTGATCACGGTACCACCGGTCAAAACGGCTATATCGCGCAGCATTTCTTTACGCCGATCGCCAAATCCGGGAGCCTTAACGGCGCACACTTTCAAGCCTCCGCGCAAGCGGTTTACTACCAAAGTAGCGAGTGCTTCGCTATCAATATCTTCGGCAATAATGAGTAGCGGGCGACCAGTTTGCAGGCTCTTTTCGAGCAAGGGGAGGAAATCCTTAATTACAGATATCTTTTTATCGTACAAAAGGATATACGGATTTTCCATTTCGCACTGCATCTTTTCCGTATCCGTTACGAAGTAGGGCGAGATGTAACCGCGGTCGAACTGCATACCTTCAACCACCTGAACTTCGGTAGTGGTTCCCTTGGCTTCTTCAACGGTAATAACCCCTTCCTTGTTCACCTTTTCCATTGCCTGAGCAATGAGGGTACCGATTTCTTCGTCGCCATTGGCAGAAATCTTTGCTACATGCTCAATACGCTTCAGATCTTTGCCTACAGCTTTGCTCTGCTTAGCGATATCCTTTACCACGGCGGCTACCGCTTTATCAATACCGCGCTTGAGTTCCATTGGATTAGCACCGGCGGTTACGTTTTTCAGCCCTACATTGATAATGCTCTGAGCCAGAACCGTAGCGGTTGTGGTACCGTCACCGGCATCTTCGTTCGTTTTGGAAGCTACTTCCTTAACCAGCTGTGCCCCCATATTTTCGAAGGCGCAGTCCAACTCGATATCTTTTGCCACCGTAACACCATCCTTGGTGATTTGGGGCGCACCGTAAGATTTTGCCAAAATGACGTTCCGGCCTTTCGGGCCTAAAGTAACCTTGACGGCATTAGCCAATTCGTCGACCCCTTTCTTCAGGAGGTCGCGCGCTTCTACATCAAACTTTATCTCTTTTGCCATTGCTTTAATTGCTTTGAATGAATGTTTTTGTTTGCGATGATTAGTTCAAAACGGCGAGTACGTCACTTTGTCGCATAATCATGAGCTTTTCGCCTTCTATTTCGATTTCCGTACCGGCATATTTACCGTAAAGCACTTCGTTGCCTTCCTTCAGCTCCATGGCTTCGTCCTTGGTTCCTTTGCCAACGGCTATCACTTTGCCTTTGAGGGGCTTTTCTTTTGCGCTGTCGGGGATGATGATGCCACCCGCACTCTTTTCTTCTGCCTTGTCCGGTTTGATCAAAACTCGGTCTGCTAATGGTTTGATTTTCATACTCTTATTATATTTCTATTGCGTTCTTACGCGTTTATTTGTTCCTTTTCGGTACGTTGTTTCCGTCTCTTTCTACCGAGGTGCTCGGGCACCTCTCCACCCCTATAATGCAATATATATGCCAAACCAATTTTTTGAATGAAAAACGACACTTTGACGCGCCATCTGGTCAATCCGACCTACTTCCGAACACTATCAATAGGTATATAAGTTTGCTCCAAAAGGTATATAAGTTTCGCGCAAAAGGTATATACCTATCCACCGGAACTTATATACCTATCGCGGTACGGCACGAATCTCCCTTGAGATGTGAGCGAATGGATCGGGTCATTTGGATTGTTTTGTGTCTTTGTACGCAGAAAGAGATGCTTTTATGTATGAATACAGCGGTAGTTGATGCCATTATGGTTACTCATCGGAGCAATAGCAGAAAATATACGCCTTTTTGTCGCTGCTATTTCTTTCCTATACGGGGTAATCAGCGGTCAATGCTCACCGCGAGCGAGTTTAGTGTTTCGGGACGCGCTCTTCCACTTCGATTAAAAGTACAATCCATATAAGCACACAGAAATTATGAAAGTGACTAAGTATTTGCACATTTCGTCTTATCGGAGCAACTATATTTGATAGCTTCTGCTTGTTTGTTTTCGAAAAAAAGCATACCTTTGTGAAGGGAAAACACCACTTTGGGGTGAACTTTGAAAAAAATGAGAGCGGTTAGTGTTGTTCTACAAGCAAGTAACAAGACGGGGGTGCCGAGTCACGCTCGCAGTACGCATCGTAATTATTGCTTTCCGCTCGGATTTTCTTGCTTCTATAGGCATTACCCCTAATCAACTTTGATTCAGAGTATAACTTAATAACACGAACACAGAAATTATGAAAATGATGAAGAATTTACGCGTTTTGCTCTTTACGAGCGTGATGTTTATTTTGTTTGCCGGCTCTGCCGCATGGGCACAGAACAGAATGGCAGACGAAATTTATCTTCAAAACGGCTCCGTTTTGAAGGGTAGAATTGTAGAGGAAGAACCGGGAAAGACGCTCACCTTTGAGACCGGTGACGGAAGTCGCTTTGTTTATCCAATAAGCGATGTAAAGAAGATCGTTCGCGGCACCGTGCAGCTCCGTACCCCCTTATACAATGCATCCCGCATTAGCTATTACAGTTTAAACCTCGGTATGGCAACCGATTTCGGAAGCAGCATCGGAACGGGCTTCTCTCCCGTCGACCTTAACTTTGGAATAGGCAAAAGCGGCTTTGGTATTGCCCTTTCGTTTGGCGGTACTACCTATGCGCACAGTGCTTACTACAACGAGTATAAAGTTACCGCTACAACCACTATCTCCCATTTGGCAGTTGGTCCCTCATTTACATGGTGCTTCCCCACAATCGCCCTAACTCCCAGGGCAATGCTCGGATACGGAAGAGCGGCCACAGTTATGAAAAGTGGCAACGCTTCGGTAGAAGAAGGCGTAAAAGGTTTCTTTTTGGGTGCAGGTATGCACGCGCGCTTTTTTACTACGCACCGTTGGAACCTGCTGCTCGGATTGGATTATCAGCACTTCAACGAGTATAATGGAATGAACGTATCGGTAGGTTTTGCCTACACTTGGTAGTAAAACGAATATGAGAAAAGGTATTTGGAGTGCATTGCCTCTTGGCAGTGCACTCCGATACGTTACGATGCACTTCGATACAGTTTAATACGTTTCGATACACTTCGATACACTTTAATACGTTTCGATACGTTAGGATACGTTACGATACACTTCGATACAGTTTAATACGTTTCGATACACTTACGGGGGAAGCGATGTG